>Ga0208827_1001331_pt1 | contig 10803 bp, 8 predicted proteins | sample Sb_taG_5_FD_187709 | JGI IMG/M metagenome (GOLD analysis project Ga0208827, IMG submission 187709) | Peat soil microbial communities from Weissenstadt, Germany - Sb_50d_8_FC metaG (SPAdes) (version 2) | ecosystem: Environmental > Terrestrial > Soil > Wetlands > Peat | place: Germany: Weissenstadt... | reverse complement strand
AAGACGGCGGCAAGGCTACGGGCAGTTAGCCAGGCCGCCCGGTCGGAATGGTTTGAGAGATGGGGAGAAGGGGCAGGCGAAGAAAGTACAGGGCATGGCGGGCTCCTCGAGGTTCTGGGGCGAAACCGGGGTATGGCCTCCTTTCCGGGCACAGGTCATCCAAGTTTGTGGCACAAGCTGGCAGCTTGTGCTACGGCCGGCTAACGGCAGCTGACGGGAGCCAGACGCGAAGGGCGCCGCCCCGTCGCCGGCGCCGGAGATATCTCGCCTCTCCGGCGCCCGGCGGTCAACATGCGAAACAGGCCCGCGGCCAGCGAGCCGACGGCCCACACGACCAGCTTGCAGCTCTGGTAGCCGATCCAGGTCATAAAGAGCGTCCAGAGGATTTCGATAGCGATCAGGGTCATAGGGAGCTCCTTTTTCTGCGGCGGCGGGTTGCCGCGTGCACAGACCAATTTAACCGCGGACGCACAACCGGCAAGCGGTATGTCCGTACAGCGTCAGAAATAATTACCGCTGATATACCGAGACTTGCCATACAGGGGTTGTCTCCATAGACTTACACGGAGTTTGTCCGTACAACTTTCCTTGCGTCACGGAGGGAATGAACCCTATGGCTACAGGCGTTCAGAAGATGCACAGGCGGAAGCGGCCTAACCCAAGACGAGACCGAATCGAGCTGCGGGCCGACGCCGAATGGATCGAGCAAGTGGTCGAGGCGGCCAACCGCCTCGGCCTGGGGCTGTCCTCTTACATCCGTTTAGCTATCAACGAGCGTTTGATGCGCGATGGATTCAACACCGAGCCGAAGAAGGGCCAGGGGCCCAAGGGCTAGGGTATTTTCGCCGGCGAAAATCGACGGCCCGGCGGCGGGGGAATATTCCCCCTCAGGAGGGGGAACCTTCCCCTTTTCTCGGTTTTTGCTGGCAACGGTTGGCAATGAACAAAAGCTGCCTCGGCAGCGACTTGAGAGCGAGAATTACGCGGTTTTCCCGGTTTTTCGGCGTGTTGTGGAGCCTGGCTCTTAATCAGTAGGTTCTCGGTTCGAGTCCGAGACGGGGCAATCACTTACGGCGAATCAAATGTAGCAAAAGTCCAAAAACGGTCCAAAGAGTTTTGCAAGATCGCAGCTTTGTACTCCGCGGTTGCGCATTCATGAGAGGAATCGTGAGCAAGCCTGGATGGATTGAGTTCAAGACCACCGACTCTTCCGATGCCTTTTTCAAGGCGCTGGCCGAGCATAGCGGAACGAAGACAGGCGACCGGTCTATGGCGATTCTTGGCGGAACGATCCTTGAAGATTGTCTCAGGGCGTACATCGAATCGCAGGTTGTTATGAAAGGCACGCACGCCAACAGTCTTTTCGATCAAGTCCTTGACAGCTTTGGACACCAGATCCGGGCCGCATACGTCTTTGCCCTCATCGGAGAACCATTTAGAAACGAATTAGACTTGATACGCCAAATCCGCAATGCGTTCGCACACAAGACTTTTGCAGATGCAAAGCCGGGGGACGATCCGTCGTTCAAACGGGTCACGTTCGATACGACCAGAATTAAGGCTTGGTGCTCCAGTCTTAAGTACCCAAACCAGGATGATCCCGAACCGGAGAAACCCCGAGAACGCTTCGAATCTTCCGTCTGCCATTTAGCTCTGGATCTCTGGTCCGCTTCTACTCGGCCCATGAAGCGAAAGCCCCCGCCATTGCTTCAATCCCTTGGTTACCGCGGACTAATCGATTCCAAATGATGAACCGCGACGATAAAGCCGACCAGTCTTGATTCCAGCGAGAGTTCCGGCCAGAGTTCATCCAGTTCTGTCGGCAGGCATGCAGCCCATTCTCCGGTATAAAGCTGGTGCTCACCGCACCCGTTGATCTCTTCGAGAACATCCAAGTGGGCAGGACGCTCGCGATTATAAGTCTCAGCTATCGAAAGCAAGCGATCCCTGAGGACGATTCGGTAGCCATTTCAAAATCTCCAAGAGAAGAAAAACGCTCATCGCGCCGCGGCACCACGGAGCACCTCCGGCACGTGCAACCCCGCGACCGCCGCATCCATCTGCCTAGCCATGTTGATGTACACCTGCGTGGTCTGGTAGCTCTTGTGCCTCATGAGCGTCTGCAGCGCGTCCGGCGTGAGCTTGCCCGCGTTCATCGTGGCGAACGCTCGGCCGAGATCGTGGAAGCCATAGACGAGGGAGAACCCCCTATGCCTATGCTCCTCAGAACACAGTACTGGACTGAACGCGACAGATTGTTCGCAGCGGCGTCTGGGCCAAGATTGCGTTCGGGATTTGGGTTTCCAAGAACTCTGTCAGGGCGTGTCGCGACTCGTGTCGGGCGTGCGGAACGGCAGCATGCATGGCAGCGGCAGGAGTGCCTTCCGAAGTTCGCTGCCGTCCAAGGCGCCCGACGGCAGTGACAGCGCGGATACCGAGGCCCGCAATTTGACAAATCCGCAACGTTGATTTAAAGTTCTCCTGGTGGTGGATGCCGCCGCACATCTCGATAGTAGTGCCAGGCGTGTCCATGAGGCAACTTTTCCTCGAACAGGCAAACCCGCTGTAAGGCGGGGACGCAAAGTCATGGGTCCGCTCCCACAACGATTTCTTGTGGGTGGATCGCCAGACTACCGAAAGGAACAAGACAATGCGCCATTTCTGCATCGTGCTCGCGCGCTTCCTCCACGAGGAAGACGGACCCACAGCCGTCGAATACGCCGTTATGTTGGCTCTCATAATCGTCGTATGCATTGGTGCCATCACGACCTTGGGCACCAACGCCAACAAAACATTCACCTCGGTCGGCAATTCGCTGAACGCCACGAGCGCCAGCTCTTAGGGCTCCCGGCCCATGGGATCTTACAAATTTGAAATCGTTCGTGAGATCCCTGGTAGGGCTTTGGCATATGCCGGCCCCTGATCCCCCATCCTGCCATCAATGGCGATGGCACTACCTTTCGTAGGGTTGTGCCCACAACCCCCGCGGGCCGAGCCCGCTTGCGCCTATCGTCCGCGGCGGCTCGCAGGGAGGCCTTGGTCTCCGCGCGGGCGGTCGCTTTCCGGCGCGCCCTCACGCGGTCAACTCCGTGGCCTTCAGTCCTGACGGCAAGATGGTGCTTCGGTCCATCCAACTATTCTGAAGCCGGGACAAAACGCACTCACTTTCCGCAAACTGGCTCCCTGTTCATCTGAGGCATCCAGGCAAGGGCGTCCGCTGCGCTTGCCTTGCCAATCTTCTTTTGTTGGCGAGTATTGTCGCTTAGCCTGCATGGCATGGCGGCGTTCGTCTTTTAGCAACAACTCTAGGTTTCCTTGCGCTGCCGTGCTGCCCGGCTGCAATTCCAACACGGTCCGCAGCGCACGCTGGGCGTTTTGCCAATCCTCGCCAGCTTGCAAGAGCGTATGGCTGAGTACTTTCCAAAGGAATGACTCGTGAGGTGTGCGGACGACGGACTGCTCCAAGAGTCGGCGAGCGATGGCATACTCCTGGCGAACCAGGTGGGATCGTGCCCGTAGCGCGATGTCGCCAACGGATGCTCGCGTTTGGAGGCCGTTGCCGCCAGCTTCGAGGGCCTGGATCTGCTGTTCCGGTTCCGGGAACTGTCGTTACCCAAGAGTAGTTCCCCTAGTCCAAGCCTGGCCGGCGTGAACTTCGGCTGTTCCCGCAGCGCGGCTTGCCACTGTGCCTCGGCCTCCGAGTTGCGGCCCTACTCGCGCTAGACCGCAGCCAGGTTATGCCTGGCCAAGTAACCACGTGCACTTTTCGCAACGCCGGCGAAGTGCGGCCCTTCGTGCGTGCCCAGGAGCCGCAAGAGATATGCCTTCGCTCCCACCAAATCGCGTTCCCCCCTGCCGCCGAACTTCTTTTCAAGCATGCATTGGCTTGAGCAGCGCGTCAAAGAGGTCCAGGTGCATCAGGCAAGCGCCCGTTAACAACCTACTGATGACCCCCGCTAGTGCATTTTCAAGGCTAACTTTTGGGGCCCGAGCACGAGGCCAGAGAGAAACGCAAAGCAAATGGCGGAAACGAAGAATGGCAGGTTTTGTCAGGTAAAACGGGGGTAGGCAGACTACTTGTCTGATAAAAGAAAGTTCTGCAAGTGCCTATTCTACAAGGGATTACATCGCAACTCGGACCTTGGCCCAATGGCAGTTCCACCTGCCATATGTCAGGTGTACTGATGTGCATATTTCCAAGAATTCTGAATCCATGCCCTTACCCCAAAATCAAGACTTGAGTCCGCACTAGTCGCTTCCGCGCCATCTTTAGCGGAAACTCATTCCAACAGCGTTTTGCATCATTTCCTTATCGTTAGAAGCCCTACAGCCGATACTAATTCCAATGTTTCCGACAGTCTGCGTTCATGCTGCGCAAAGCTGGGGATCCAGGAGAGCTTGCACAAGAAGCCTTTTCTCCGGAGCAATGCCCGGACGAATCAGACCCAGCCATCTGGGAGTGGGAGGCAAAGCAATGGTGCCGATCCGCTGGCCATTCTGTGCGATTTGCCTCGTAGCCCTTAGCGGTTGTTGGTCTGTAAATGCACGGATCGATCGGGAAGTCGGCGAGCTATCCTCTCAAATTGATCACGTTGAGATTCGTCCAGCTCTCGATCTGGCCCCCGCCGCGGAGCCAAAAGCCAACGTCCGGCCTGCAGAGACCGAGTCGTCGCCTCCTCCGCAGAAAGACAATAGGGCAGTTCCAGCGCAAAGCAACCCCGTGCAACAAGTCGCTTATCTTCAAGCGACCGTAAAGCCGCCACAGCGGCTGGTCGTCCCGCCGGGATTGCCAGGGGCAGATGCGCCTCCCATCACGAAGTTTCCGCAAGACCCGGTGCTAAAGAAAAAGTACATCCAGGCACTGTTCCCCCCGCTGCCGGCGGCACCGAAAATGCGGCCGCCGGCTCCGGGACCGGAAGGAAGGCCAATGACTCTGGCGGACTTTCAGCGCCTCGCGGCTGTCTACAGTCCGGCTATCAAGAGTGCCGAGGCGGCCGTGGAGGCCGCCAAGGGGGCTGTGAAACAGGCCGGTGCTTATCCCAACCCTCAGTTCTTTTTTGAGCAAGATACCGTGGGGACAGGCCCGGGTGGTTATGAAGGGTTCGGCTTCAACCAGGTTGTCAAAACCGCGAACAAGCTCAAGCTCCAGCAGGCAGCGGCCATGATGGATTTGCTCAACGCGCAGCTTGCACTCAAGCGAGCCTACTCCGACCTGGCTTACCAGGTGCGCACGAACTACTTCGCCCTGCTGGTGGCGTTGCAGGGAGTCAAGACAAACGAGGCCCTGTATCGGTTCACAAACGAAATCTATCGCGTCCAGGTCGACAAGGTTGAGGGCCAAATTTCGGCTCCCTACGAGCCGATGCAGCTTAGGCCGCTCGCTATCCAGGCACGGTTCAACCTCGTTCAAGCTCAGAACCAGTACCTAGCATCCTGGAGGCAACTGGCAGCGACTCTTGGCTTGCGCGACATGCCGCCCACGGAGGTCGCGGGCTGCGTCGATATGCCCGTTCCCGTCTTCAAGTACAACGAGGTTTTGGCCCGGGTGCTCGCGGACCATACCGACGTCCTAACGGCCATCAACTCGATCCATAAGGCGCGGTTCAACCTGGAGTTCGCCAAGGTGACCCCCGTGCCCGACGTCACCCTCAATGTGTTGGTGCAGAAAGACTATACAGCCCCCCCCAACCTGTTAGTTCACAGCTTGCAGTTCGGCTTCCCCGTCCCCATCTTCGACCATAACCAGGGGAATATTAAACAGGCGGAGGGCCAGTTGGCGCAGGCCGCGGCCGGGCCCGATCTGGCGCGCAACAGCCTGACAAGTTCACTCGCGGACGCATACAACCGATATGAAACAGCCCGCTACAACGTTGAACTGGCCTTGCAACAGTGCCGCGATCAGGTTCGCGCCTACAGCCTGCTTTATTCGAGGTACCATCAAGACCCCACGGCCGTGGCTTTTGGCGACGTCGTCACCGCCCAGCAGACGCTGGCCGGCTATGTCGCCGCTTACGTTACGGCGCTCGGATTGCAATGGACGGCGGTCAACGACGTTGCCAATCTGTTGCAAACCGACGACCTCTTTCAAGTCGGCCCGAAACAGGAAATGGCTCCGGTGCCCGATCTGCGGCAGTTGGGACCGCCTCGAGGCATGCCGCGCAGTTTGCCCGTTGGAGTGCAGTGAGTGGGGAGTGGTGGAGAACATAGTACGTCGAATGTGTCGCAGCCCAATCTCGGCATTGGATACAAGCGACTGCACCCCATCAACCGCTTTGGAGAGTCTGCCATGCTGCGTAAGGTCTGTATTCGGCTCATCCTCGCGGTTTCCGTGTGCCTCGTGCCGGTAAGCGCCTCCCTTACTTGCCGAGGGGGCGACGGGCCAATGTCGTCCGGCCCTAATACGACCGGCCAAGCGACGCCAGCAGCTCCTCTCGCCGCAAGTCAATTGCCGACATCGACGCCGGACCAGGAGCGCCCGCAGGCATTTGTCCTGCCGCCGCCTCCCGATTACACCGTCGACGGGGAACACTGGATTCGCAGTCCTCTGCTCGACCGGCCCGACTCGGCGCCACCCGGAGTTTTCTTCAATGTGGAATCGAGCGTTCTCTGGCCCCACTTCACCAACCAACTGAGAGGGGGATTTGCTCCCAACTTCAGCGTAGGAGCACCGCCAACAGGCGGCCTCCCGATCACAGGAGACATCGTAAGGTTTCCCGGCAACCCCCTGGATGCGACCGTGAGCCCAAGATTCGAACTCGGCTATCGATTCCCCGACGGCTTCGGCGAGTTGCGGCTCAGTTACCGTTTCATGGACAGCAGAGGCGCCGACACCGTTTTGGTCGCTCCCCCGTATGCCAATGACAACCTAGGACCTGCGTCGCAGACGGGACGCCTGGATGTCAACATCATCGATCTGGACTTCGGGACGCGACAGTTTTCCCTCGGGCCCAATTGGGAGATGCGAACCGCAGTTGGCATGCGCTATGCAACAGCTTTTGTAGATTCGCAAGTCACCTTCCTGAACCCTGTGACCCTCACGGGTTCACCCTTTGGAACAGGGCCGTTCACTCGCCTCACGCAAACCGAGGCGGTTGGCAATCGTTATTTCGGGGCTCACGGAGTGTTCGAGGCAGGGCGCAAGCTTTGGGTCCCCGGCCTTGCCTTTTTCTGCCGATTGGACGGGGCCGGCATGTACGGGCGCGTGCATCAGACGTTTGGCGAGACGTTCGTGCAACCGCCGGGGTTCACCCAGCAGAGGGTTACCAATGGAGTGGGCACCCCCATGCTGGCAACGCAGGTCGGCTTGAGTTATGACATACCCTGGTGGAACCATGCTCGCTTCTTGATTGGCTATCAATTCGAGGAGTGGTGGCAGTTCGGGCGCGGCGACAACGACCTGTCGTTCGGCCCACTTTATGACCAGGGACTGTTCCTGCGGGCGGAATTTAACTTCTGATGTGACAGGAAGAGTTCCTCTTATTCCAAGTTCGTATCTCGATGGCCGGGCTCGATAGGCGGGTGGGGCGGCGTTTCAAGACTTGGGACAGCACACCCGGGCACACCCACGGCCGGCCAGGCCGGTTGCCTCAGTTCGCTCGCGCAGCGCCTTGGGTCGATTCGACGCCATCAGGCGGCGGGCGTTCAATGTGCCATCCCACCGGCGCCAGCCGGCGGTTGGCGATTGCCGTAGAAGCTATAAAGCACGGGCATCAGGTAGCGCGTCAGAAATAGCGTAGTGATCATGCCTCCCACGACCACAATGGCCAGGGGCCGTTGCGTTTGCGTGCCGATTGGCTCAACCCACCGCAGCGCGCCGGATGAATCCCATGCAGGCCGAAGGGCCAGAGCCGCCGGCAGAAGCCCCAGAATGGCGGTCAGCGCCGTCATCATCACCGGACGGACCCGGTTTCCTGCCCCGCGGAGAATCGCCTCTTCGAGCGGAATTCCCTGCGCTCGGAAGGCGTTGAAGGATGAAATCATCAACAGTCCATCCATGATCGCCACGCCGAACAGCGACACGAAACCGACCGCTGCCGAGATGCTAAAGCTGGTTCCCGTGATCAAGAGGGCCCAGATCCCGCCCATCGACAGGGCAAGCACGTTGCTGAAAACGACAACTGCGTCGAGCAGCGAATGGAAGGCCAGGTAGAGCAGAACGAAAATCAGGCCGAGAGATACCGGGATGATGAACAATAACCGTTTCTGGGCTTTTTCCATCTCGTTAAATTCGCCGTCCCAGACGGCGCGATAGGGCGTCTTGAAGAGATCGTGGGTCTTTTCCTTGGCGTCCGCCACAGCGCTGCCCAGGTCGCGCCCGCGGACATTGAACTTTACGGCAATCAGCCGCTTGCCCTGCTCGCGGTAGATTGTTGAAGCGCCCGCGCGCTCGAATGAGCCTTTAGGATCCGGCGCGCCGTTAGCACCTACGGGGCTGACCAGCTCACGCAATTTGAGTCTCGGCGTGTTCGTAATCGGGTTGGCCGTGTTGACCAGGCTACCCACCGTCGACGGAGGCGCGACTCCGGATCCCGTCGGTGATGGCGTAAAGCCTGGGCCGGCCACCGGAACCACCTGGTTATTGGAAATGTCTACCTGCATGTCCAGGATCGATGTCTCACTACTCCGATACGCCTTAGGCCAGCGGAGCGTGACGTCGAACTGTTTTTCACCTTCGATCATTGATGTCTGGGCTTTGCCGCCCACAGCGCATTGAATGAGGTTGTTGACGTCCGCGGCGCTCACGCCCCACTTGGCGCATTTGTCGAGGTCGACGCGGAATTCAAGGTTGGACTGGCCCATGATATTGAAGATGCCGACTTCCTGAATGCCTGGGACTTGTTCCAGGCGATTTTTCACTTCCGCAGCCAGCTGTTCAAGCCTGTTCAAGTCCGGGCCAAAAATCTTAACAGCGTTATCTCCCTTGACCCCGGCAATGGCCTCCGTCACGTTATCGCGAATGTACTGTGAGAAATTCCAGTCAACGCCAGGGAGAGAATCGCGCAGCTCCTGATTCATGGCCACGGTAAGTTCTTCTTTGGTTCGCTGCCGGGTCTCCCCGTAGGCGTAGCGGCGCCACCCCTCTACATCGACCTCCCTCGGCCATTCCTTCATGGGCTTCAATGGCGCAAAAATCTCGACGCGATAATAACCTGTCGGGTCCGTTCCATCATCGGGCCGGCCGATGGCGGGCACCAAAACCTCCACTTCGCCGTACGAAGCGATGATGGCCCGAGCCTTTTCAATGTCCTGCGCTACACGTTCCATGGAAGAATTCAGAGGAAAAGTCGCCGTGATCCACAGGTTGCCCTCCTCGAGTTGGGGCATGAACTCCTGGCCAAGCCGTGGAACCAAACAACCGGTGAGCACAATCAGGGATCCCATGAACAATAGAGTGAGCCATCGATGGCGGAGACAAAGCTTGAGCTGAATCAGATAGCGTGAATTCAGAAACCGGACGAGCAAATTATCGTGGATCGGTTTGAAATTGCGAAACAGGAGCAAGCACAGAACCGGAGCGAGCACGACGGCCATCGCCAGGGCGCCGCCCAGAGCGAAGGCATAGGTGTCGGCCATGGGTCCGAACAATTGCCCCTCTGGTCCACGCATCGTGAACAACGGAATAAACGCACACACCATGATCGCGGTGGAGAAAAACAAGGGGCGCTCCACCTCGTGGCATGCCCGCAGGATGCGCTCCTTGAGCGGCAGTTCGGCATATTCGCCGGCACTCAGGTGTCGGTAGATGTTCTCCACCATGATGACCGAGCTATCGACGATGATGCCGAAATCGACCGCGCCAATTGACAAGAGGTTGGCCGATTTGCCCCGAAAGAAAAGCATCGCGAAGGCGAAGAGGAGCGCGAATGGAATGTTAATTGCCACGATGAGCGCGCTGCGGATATTACTTAGGAACATGAGTAGGACCGCAGTTACCAGCACCATGCCAAGAAGGAGGTTCTCTTGCACGGTCTCGGTTGTGACATGAACGAGTTCATCACGATCGTAATACGGCTCAATTTGGACGCCCGGCAACATGCGTCCAAATTCCGGGTCGTTGAGTTCCGCGACCTTTGCCTTGACGGCATTCACGGCGGGGATGGTCTGGTCGCCGGAACGCAGGAGCACGATACACTGTACCTTATCGTCTTCGTCCCGCCAGGTCCGCGAGGTTGACTCCTCTTTGCCCCCTCGTTTCCCGTCGCTCTCGTCGGTGGGTTTGCTTAGACTGACCTTGCCAAGACGCGTCTGATGTCCGACCACGACTCCTTGCATACCCAGAGCATCGCCTGGAGAAAGCGGGCCGCCTTCCACAATGTGCTCTATCCTGACGGGCCGGTTATTGACGGAAGCGATCACGATTTTCCGAATTTCATGAATACGGCGATTCTCTTCCTCGCGCAGTTTGGCCGCGGCCTCGTACGGATCCTTGAGGCCCAGTACCTGCTCGACCGGGTCCAGCCCGCCGCCGTACAGCCCGACGCTGCGGACGTTAAGAACAATGTGCCCCTGGGTCATCAGGTCGGCGCCGACATTTTGGTTGCTGTTGCTCAGCGCCGTCTGCAGCTGATTCAACGTGACGCCGTAACGTTTGAGCCGGTCTGGATCGGGGTGGATTTCATAGCGCTTCACCGTACCACCGGTGCTTGTGACGTCCATAACATGGGGCACGCGGCGGAACTCACGCTCGAGGACCCAGTCTTGTAACGCCTTGAGGTCATTCCCCGTATAGATGTCGTTGCCATAACGATCTTTTGGGCTCTTAAGTGTGTAGCGGTAGATCTCGCCAATAGGGTTCTGCGGTGA
>Ga0208827_1001319_pt1 | contig 10896 bp, 10 predicted proteins | sample Sb_taG_5_FD_187709 | JGI IMG/M metagenome (GOLD analysis project Ga0208827, IMG submission 187709) | Peat soil microbial communities from Weissenstadt, Germany - Sb_50d_8_FC metaG (SPAdes) (version 2) | ecosystem: Environmental > Terrestrial > Soil > Wetlands > Peat | place: Germany... | reverse complement strand
AGAAGATGCGCCGCGAGCGAGCCGCCGAGCCGCTCCGCCGGCTCCGAGGGCACGATAGAATGGATGAAGCGCTTGCGCGAGGCACCGACCAGGAGCGGCAGGCCAAAACCGCGCCAGGCGTCGAGCCGGGCGATGCAGATCAGGCTCTGCTCCGGCGTCTTGCCGAAGCCAATGCCGGGATCGAGCACAATCCGTTCGAATGGAATGCCGGCGCGGGCGGCGATGGCGAGCGAGCGCTCGAAGAAGGCAGTGACGTCGGCGACAATGTCGATGCTCGGATCGGCGGCATCGCGATTGTGCATGACAATGACCGGCGCATCGTGCGCGGCAACGACGCGCGCCATATCGGGGTCGCGTTGCAGCCCCCACACGTCGTTGACGATCATGGCGCCGGCGTCCAGCGCCCAGGCGGCGACGGCGGCCTTCATGGTGTCGATCGAGACCGGGATGCCAAGTGCGATCACGGCCGGCAGGATTGGGGCAAGGCGCGCGCGTTCTTCATCGAGCGGCACCGCGACCGCATTGCCATAAGGACGCGACGATTCCGCGCCGACATCGAGGATATCGGCGCCCTCGGCGGCAAGACGCTGCGCCTGGGCGACGGCGGCAGCGGGATCGAGAAAGCGGCCACCGTCGGAAAACGAGTCCGGCGTGACATTGAGCACGCCCATGACCAGCGGCCGGCCTTTGCCCAAGAGGCCGCGCAGCGGGCCGGCGCCCGAGGTAGGGCGGGGCGATAAAGTATCGCGAAGATCAAGGCTTGCGGCCATTTCCTTGCCCATCGCTGCAATGGCCATCGGCGGATCTTAAAGTACTTTCCAAGGTGCCGCTTTGCGCGGTCGCGGAAAGCGAGTCAAGCCGCGGAGCGGCAGCGCCAGAGGGCGGGGAACGGCTGCGCTGATCAATAACGGATGATGGTCGGCAGCTTCTTGGCGCTCTCGATCCAGCGCTCCACCGTCTGCTTCTTCGGCAACAGCCGCACCAGGTTGCGCTTATTGGCTTCGCGCATTTTCTCGACCAAGTGCGCGGGATTGCGGAATTTGAGCTCGTTGACGGTTTTGACGCCGACAGCGCGCAGGAGTTCGGAATATTCCCAACCCACCCCTTTGACCCGCATGCGGTCGGCGGTGGTGACCCAACCGAGAATGCGCTCGGAATTGGTGCGGGTCATTTCGGCAAGCTTCAGCCGCTGTTTCGGCGTTTTGGCCGAGCGCAACAGCCCGATGGTGGTGCGAATCCCTTCCGACTTGAGGATCGCGGCCGTATCCGGCCCGATGCCCCGGATGTCGGTGATAGGATACGCCATCGCTGCCTCCCCCCTCGGCGCGCCGCTAGATGAACTGCGAAAGGCCGGGGAACGCAACAACGGTCTTGTCGACCGGTTTGGTACCGACTTGTTCGCGGACAAAGCCGATGACGTCGCGGCCGATGCCTTGTACCTGCTCCATGCTCAGCCCCGCCGCCATCATGCGCATGCCCGCGCCTACCACTTCGCTCATTCCGAAACCGCCGGCCTTATCGCCGGCGGCTAGCCGCAGCAAGGCTTTGGCTCCACCGAGCCTGGCCAAGAGCGGGCGCACTTGTCTGTTGGTCCTTCCATGACCAGGAAGTTCGAAAATGATCCCCACCGCCTTTTCGGCGACTGGCGCGATCTACTGCGAGATCGTCGACAAGCCGGCCGACAGTTTGTCTGTTGCCCCAACGCCATCCCCGCACTTTCGGCGGTTTCGGTTCAATAATGTACATTCCTCGGGGCGTGACAAGTATGCACCACCCGCTTGGAGGCCATTTGACGCGCCGCCCATGTCGAAGCGTGGCGGGGCGTTGCAAAGATGCAACGCTGTTCCGGCGCGGCAACAAAAAGAACGCGTGGCCGACGTGGTAATGACAAAGCCCGCGCTGTAAATTTGCGCTGCGAACGAAGTGTTATTGCCGCGAACCATGAGAAGGTGACCCCATGACGGCATCCGAAGCTCTGCCCAAGGTTCTCGACCGCATCGACCGCGATCTTGATGCCAGTCTGGATCGCCTGTTCGCGCTGTTGCGCATTCAATCGATATCGACCGACCCGGCCTACGCGCCGCACTGCCGCACCGCGGCCGAATATGTCGCGACCGATCTGCGTGGGCTCGGCTTCGAGACCAGCGTGCGGCCGACGGCAGGCCACCCGGTCGTCATCGGCAAGAGCGGCAACGGCAAAGCCAACGGCAAGGCGCCGCGGGTGCTGTTCTACGGCCATTATGACGTGCAGCCGGTCGACCCGCTCGATCTGTGGCAGACGCCGCCGTTCGAACCGCGGATCGAAACTCTCGAGGGTGGCCGTAAAATCATCGTCGCCCGCGGCGCCTGCGACGACAAAGGCCAGGCCATGACCTTCCTCGAGGCCTGCCGAGCGTTCAAGGCGGTCACCGGCACGCTGCCGCTGGACATCACGATTATGATCGAGGGCGAGGAGGAGTGCGGCTCGAAGCACTTGTTCGGCTTTGTGCGCGACAATGCTTCGGAGTTGCGGCGCGACCTGGCGCTGGTGTGCGACACCGGCATGTGGGACGCGCAAACGCCGTCGATCACCACCTCGCTGCGTGGCTTGGTCTACGAAGAGATCCGGCTGACCTGTGCCGACCGCGACCTGCATTCCGGCTTGTTCGGCGGCGCCGCGCGCAATCCGATCCATGTGCTCGCCGACATTCTTTCGGCCATGCACAATGCCGACGGCGGCGTCACCATTCCCGGCTTCTACGACGGCGTCCACGATCTGCCGCCCGACATTAAGGCCGATCTCGAAGGCCTTGGCCTCACTGCGGAAAAATTCCTCGGCCCGATCGGATTGAAGATTCCGGCCGGCGAAAAGGGCCGCATCCTGCTCGAGCAGATCTCGACGCGGCCGACGGCCGAGGTCAACGGCATCATCGGCGGCTATACCGGGGAGGGGGCCAAGACCGTGATCCCGGGCAAAGCCAGCGCCAAAGTCTCGTTCCGGCTGGTCGGCAGCCAGGACCCGGAAAAAATCCGCTACGCCTTCCGCGATTTTGTCCGCGCCCGCGTGCCCGCGGATTGCTCCGTCGAATTCGGCAATTTCGGCTGCAATCCGGCGTTCGAGGTGGCGTTCGATAATCCGGCATTGGGCAAGGCGCGTACCGCGCTCGCCGAGGAATGGGGCAAGAAGGCGGTGACCATCGGCGCCGGCGGCTCGATCCCGATCGTCGGCGACTTCAAGACCGTGCTCGGCATGGACACCTTGATGGTCGGCTTTGCGCTCGACGATGACCGGGTCCATTCGCCCAACGAGAAATTCGATTTAAAATGCTTCCACAAGGGCATCCGCAGCTGGGCGCGGATCTTGGCGGCGCTGGCGGGCTAGTTGAACGGCGCATAACGCCGGTCCCTTTTCGCCACTCGCCATTGGCGCGTCGCGACGTTAAGCAGAGCAATGGATTCGCTATCGCCGCAGCCGTCGTTGCTGCGCCATCGCTCGTTCGTGCTGTTCTGGTGCGCCCGCACCTCGACCAGCGGCGCCTACCAGATGCAAGCGGTCGCGGTCGGCTGGCAGCTCTACGACCTCACCCACGATCCGCTCGACCTCGGCCTGGTCGGCCTGATGCAGTTCTTTCCCGTCGTGCTGCTGGCGCTGGTGATCGGCCAGACCGCCGATCATTTCGACCGCCGCGCCGTCGCCGGCACCTGCCAGGTGGTCAAGGCGATCTGCGCCTTCCTGTTCGCGCTCGGCACTTTGCAGGGCTGGCTCGATCGCGGCGCGATCCTGACCCTGATCCTGATCACCGGAACCGCGCGCGCCTTCGAGGCGCCGACGTTGCATTCGATCGTGCCCGGCATTGTGCCGCGCCCGCTTCTGCCGCGTGCCATCGCCGCCTCGGCGACGGCGCAGCAGACCGCGATCATCTGCGGCCCGGCGCTCGGCGGCTTTCTCTATGTGCTCGGGCCGGCGGTGGTTTACGGGCTGTGCACGGCGGTTTTCATCACCGCCTGCATTCTGATCAGCTTCGTTCAGGGCAAGCACCGTGCCGAGCAAAGAAAGCCTGTCAGCGTCGAGACGCTGTTCGCCGGCTTTAGATACATCCGCGACAACCCGATCCTGCTCGGCGCCATCTCGCTCGATCTGTTCGCCGTGCTGTTGGGCGGCGTCACCGCGCTGTTGCCGATCTATGCCCGCGATATTCTCGGCACCGGTCCGTGGGGGCTCGGGCTGTTGCGCTCGGCGCCGGCGGTCGGCGCGCTCAGCATGTCGGTGTTTCTGGCGCGCCATGCCATCGAGCGCCGCGCCGGGCTTCTGATGCTGGGCACGGTCTGCATATTCGGGATCGCCTCGACCGTGTTTGCGCTGTCGACCTGGATTGCGCTGTCGTTCGCCGCCCTCATCGTTTACGGCGCGGCAGACGCCATCTCGGTGGTGATCCGCCAGTCGCTGGTGCAGACGCGCACGCCCCACGACATGCTCGGCCGGGTCATGTCGGTGAATTCGATGTTCTCGGGCTCCTCGGGCACGCTCGGCGAATTCCGCGCCGGCGCGCTGGCGGCCTGGATCGGCGCGGTGCCGTCGGCGCTGATCGGCGGGGTCGGCGTGATTTTGATCGCGCTTACCTGGTTTCGGTTGTTCCCGGCGCTGCGCGGCATCGAACGGCTGACCGGCGAGACCGGCGAGCGCTTCCCGGGCGAAGCCGTCACGGCGGAATGACGCAGCTCAATCGACCGAGAACTCTGCTATTCTGATGGCATAGGCCGTTTAAAAGGCGCGCGGCACTGCAAGACCGACCCGCCGACCAAAATAACTTGCACCAATCAGGGAAGGGATCACGCATGAAAAAGCTGCTTGTTGTCGCCGTGGCCGCGATCGCCGCCGTGCTGTCGGGCTCAAGGCTTTACGCCGACGATTATCCGAGCCGGCCGGTCACCTTTACCGCGGTGTTCGGGCCCGGCAGCGCCAGCGACACCATCTGTCGCATCGTCGCCGATCCGCTCAGCGCGGCGCTCAAGCAACCGGTCGTCGTCGAAGATCGCCCCGGCGCGGACGGCGCGGTGGCGGCGCTTTACGTGCACCATCAGCCGGCCGACGGCTACAACCTGTTGATGGCGACCAATTCGCCGCTATCGGCCGATCCATTCCTGCACAAGGACATCAACTACGACGCCATCAAGGATTTTATGCCGGTCACGCGGGTCGGCAGCTTCACCCTGATGCTGGTCGTCGATCCAAAATTGCCGATCCACTCGGTCAAGGAATTGGTCGACTATGCCAAGGCCAATCCCGGCAAGCTGACCTACGCCAGCGGCAACACCGCCGGCATCGTCGGCATGGAAACCATCAAGCGCTGGGCCGAGATCAGCGTCCTGCACGTGCCCTACAAGAGCACGCCGCCGGCGATCGAGGACATCATCGGCGGCCGCGTGTCGATGATGTTTGCCGACTTCACCACCGCCATGCCGCATGTCGCCGCCGGCACGCTGCGGCCGATCGCGGTCTCGCGCATCAAGCGCAGTTCGCTGTTCCCGAATCTTCCGACCGTGGACGAGGCCGGCATCAAGGGCTTCAATCTCGACGCTTGGGCCGGCCTGGTCGCGCCGACCGGCACGCCGCCCGAGGTCGTCGCCAAGCTCAACGCCGCGCTACGCCCGATCATCGACAGTCCGGAGGTGCAGGCAAAATTCAAGAATGTCGGCTTCGAAGGATTTTCCTCGACCCCGCAGGACCTGGGTGACTTCATAAAGGCTCAACTGGTCGAGTGGCAGAAGATGATCAAGGATGCCGGCATCCAGTCGGATTAGTCCGACGTTGCCACGGCGCGGGCGAATGCCGTCGCTCGCGCCGTGCGCATTGGCAACGCGCGTCAACGAAGCGCGAAGATCGAGAGCACCAAGGCCGGCGGCATGACGACGGCGCCGAGGCGAAGGAAGCGCCACGTGCCGACGTCGAGCCCTTCGCGCCGCAGCACGACCAGCCACAGGATCGTCGCCAGCGAGCCGGTCACGGATAAATTCGGCCCCAAGTCGACGCCGATCAGCATCGCGCCGACGACGTGGGACGGCAGCTGGTCGGCGGCGACGACTGAACCGACAATCAAGCCGACCGGAAGGTTGTTCATCAGGTTAGACGCCAGCGCGACCACAAGGCCGGCGCACCATGGGGCGGTCGTGCCTGAGCGCGCGACGTCGGCATGCATGAGCCCGCTCAGCGCGGCAATGAGTCCGGTGTGATCGAGCGCTTCCACCAGAACGAACAAGCCGGCGACCAGCGGCAGCACGCTCCATGAGACGCCTTGCAGCACCGGCCACGGCGACTGGCGGTTCAATGCCAGCACGATCGCGGTGGTCGCTGCGCCGCTGACCAAGGTCGGCAAGCCGAGCTGCACGTCGAAGGCTGAACAGCCCAAAAGAACGATGGCGACCGCGCCGATGCCAATTAGAGTGAGGCGCCCGCCATGGCCGAGCGGCGGGCGAGACGACGTCACCGCGATCGTTTCCGCCGCCAGAGCCCGGCGCTGCGCCAGCCGTAACGCCAGATAGGTTGCGGCAATCGCCATGATCGACGGCAGCCCGAATTGCTCAAGCCACGCCGCGAGATGCGGCATGTGGCCGGCAAAGACCACCAGGTTGGCCGGATTGGAAATCGGCAGCACGAAGCTGGCCGCGTTGGCGATGAAGGCGCAGACGAACAGATAGGGCAGGGGCGTCGCGCCGGCGGCCCGCGTCGCGGCATAAACCGCGGGCGTAAGAACGACGGCGGTCGCGTCGTTCGACAGCAGCACCGTGACGACAGTGCCGACCGCATAGACCAGCGCGAATAGTCGCTGCGGCGAGCCCCGCGCGTGCGCAACGGCGAGCGCCGCCAGCCAATCGAAGACGCCTTCCTGGCGCGCTACCTCCGCGATCAGCATCATGCCGGCGAGGAAGCAGTAAACGTCCAGGCCCTTGCGGATGCCGGAAAGGGCGTCCGCCCACGGCAACAGGCCAAACGCGACCAGCAAGACGGCACCCGCCACTGCCCAGATGGCTTCCGGCAGGCGAAACGGCCGCGCAACGACGCCGGCCGTCGCTACGGCGGCGATGCCCCATGCCGCGACAGCACTTCCGTCTACGGCCATGGCCACCGCGTGCTTCCCATCTGACGCTATTCAGCGGCGCGCGGGGCGTGTGACCGCCGCTAACCCGCCTGCTGCTGCCGCACCACCAGCACCGAGCAGGCGGCGTAGCGCACCACGTGGCCGGCATTGGAGCCGAGGAAATAGGTGCGCACGCCGGTGCGGTGCGAGCTCATGACGATCAGGTCGGCGTGCATCCGCTTGGCCTCGTCGAGGATTTCGCGGTCGACATTGCCCTGCAGGACGGCGGTGGAAATCTTGTCCGGCGCCAGTCCGGTTTCCTTGGCGACGATGGCGATCGCTTCCTCGGCCGACACGCGTTGTTGCGCCTCGAAGTCGGGCGGCACGTATTCGGCCAGCATCACCGGCGTCGTCGGCAAGACGTTGACTAGGCGCAGCGAACCATTGGATTCTTTCGCCATCATCAGAGCAGTGGCGATGGCGGGCTTGGCCAGCTCGACATCGGCAAGATCGATCGGCACAAGGATGCGTCTATACATGTCCCACCCCTCGTAAAACTTTAATCCGTCGCCGCGGCGATCAGCTTCGGCGTGACGAAGCGCTCCAGCCGTCCGGCGTGCCGATGCACTTTCGACCAGTCATCGAAGGCAAGGTCGATGACGACGAGGCCCGAGGTCGGCAATTTCTCCGCCACCCGCTCGCGCGCTTCGACGTCGCCCGACGCGATCAGTTGCACCGCCGCATCGTGCAGGCCGGGATTATGGCCGACGACAAGCAGGCTATGCGCGCCGCGCGTTTCGCTGATGATCTTGAACAAGGCTTCGGTCGTGGCGTCGTAGATGCGCTCTTCGTTGACTAGCCGCGGCGCCTTGGCAAAGGCCGGCGCCATCAGCGCCCAGGTTTCCTGGGAGCGCTTGGCCGGTGACACCAGCGCCAGGTCGGGAGTGAGGCCGTGGCGGGCCATATAGGTGCCGATCACGGGGGCGTCGGCGCGGCCGCGCTTGGTCAATTTACGGTCGCGGTCGCGCTGGCCGGGCTCGGCGCGCTCGGTTTTGGCATGGCGCAGCAGCATCAGACGGCGCATGGCGGCAATGTCGCTTTCTCAGCCGAGGGAGTCTAGTGTGCGCCCCGCGGCGGCGGACCGGAACGGCCTTTGGACATGAGCGAAACCGATACCACAGCCTATGGCCAAAGCTGGTACGCCGCCACCATGGTCGACGCGCCGCGGCGGCCGGCGTTGCACGTCGATCTCGATGTCGATGTCTGCGTCATCGGCGGCGGGCTTGCCGGGCTGACGACTGCGCGGGAATTGGCGCGGTCCGGCTGGTCGGTGGTGCTGTTGGAGGCCGGCCGGCTGGCGGCGAGTGCGTCAGGCCGCAATACCGGCTTTGTGCTGCCGGGTTTTGCCGCCGACGCCGAAAAGCTGATCGGCCGCATCGGCTTCGAGCGCACCAAATCGCTGTGGGCGCTGGCCCAGGCCGGGCTTGATTACGTCCGCAGCGCCGTCAAGGAAGAAGGCGCCGCCGGCATCGACCCGCAGCCCGGCTGGCTTTATGTGTCCAAGGTCGACAATGGCGACGAGTTCTTGGGTTTGCTGCGGCTACTCAACGATCTGGGCTGCGAGATCGAAGGCTGGCCGACCGACCGCGTGCGCGCCGTGCTGCACAGCCGGCGCTACTATCACGCCATCAATTATCTCAACGCCATCACCATCCATCCGCTCAATTACGCGCTGTCGCTCGCCGCGGCGGCGGAACGCGACGGCGCGCGCATTTTCGAAGGCACGCCGGCGCTGGCGATCGATCCGGCCGGGGTGCGCAAGCGCATCGTCACGCCGGGCGCGCGGCTGCGCGCCAATCACGTGGTGCTCGCCGGCAATGTGCAGATCGGCGGGCTGATGCCGCAGATCGGCGCGACGCTGTTGCCGATCACGACTTATGTCATCACCACCGCGCCGCTCGGCCAAAAGCTGGGCGAGAGTGTCGGCTATCCCGGCGGCATCAGCGATACCGATCTCTCCGACAATCACTACCGCATCGTCGGCGGCGACCGTTTGATGCTGTCGGGCCGCTCGACGACCTGGTCGCGCAATCCGCGCCGCTACGTGCGCGCGCTGCAGGCCGACATCAAAAAAACCTATCCGCAGCTCGGCGAGGTCGCCGTCGATTACGCCTGGGCCGGAACGCTCGGCAACACCGTGCACCGCATGCCGCAGATCGGCGAACTCGGTTCCGGCGTCTGGCTCGCGTCCGGCTTCGGCGGCCACGGGCTCAACACCACCGCCATGGCGGGCAATCTCATCGCCCGTGCCATCGTCGAGGGCGACCAGGCCTGGCGGCAATTTTCGCCGTTCGAACTGGTGTGGGCCGGCGGTGTCGCGGGCCGCGTCGCTATTCAGATGCGTTCCTGGATCAAGCGGTACCGCGACCGCATCGCCGAGCGCCGGGCGCACGCCCGCGAACTGGCCCACCGCCAAGCGCGCGACGCCGAACTTTTGGCGCACGAGGCCGCGCGTGCGCAGGAAGCCGCCGTGCAGGCCGAGGCGGCGCAATATGCCGTCGCGGAAGAACCGCCGCGCTATGCCGAGCCTGTCGTTGCCGCCGAAGCCGAGCCGCTCGGGCGGCCCGCGGCGGGGCGGCATCGGGCAAGGCGCCGCAAGCGGCGCGAACGCAGCGAAGGCGTAAGCTGATTTTAGTGGAGCATGATCTTTTCGGAAAACCGGCTTCCACTTTTCCGGATCATGTTCATATTTTCTCGAAGTGAATCTGCTCGGCGACCGCCGTCCATTTGGCGATGTCGTCGATCAATCGCTGCTTGAATTCGGCCGGCGTCGACGGTGCCGGTTCATTGCCGAATGTGTGCATGCGATCGACCGTCGCCGGGTCTTTGAGAATGCGCACCGTTTCGGCGTTGAGCCGGTTGAGGATCGGCTCGGGCAACCCGGCCGGCGCCACCAGGCCCTGCCAGGCGCTGACGTCGAAACCCGGCACGCCGCTTTCGGCGATGGTCGGCGCCGACGGCAGCGCGAAATATTCCTTGGCGCTCGATACCGCCAGCGCGCGCAGTTTGCCGTTGCGGATGAATTCCATCATGGTCGCCGGCGGATCCATCATGAAATCGAGCCGGCCGCCGACCAGCTCCATCACCGCCGGCGCGCTGCCGCGATAGGGCACGTGCAGCACCTTGATCTTGGTCTCGATGGCGAACAGCTCGATGGCAAGATGCGGTCCTGAGCCGACGCCAGGCGTGCCGTAGAGTAGCGGATTTGGCCTTTTGCGCGCGGTCGCGATCAGTTCGGCGACGCTCTTGATGCCGCTGTCGACATTGGTCGCCAAGACATACGGATATACGGAAGCGAGCGTGATGGTGGTGAAGTCGTCGACGGAACGGTATGGCAGATTGGCGAAGGTCGCCGCGGCGCTGGCGTGGCCTGATGGAATGACGCTGAGCGTATAGCCGTCGGGGGCGGCGCGCGCGACCTGCGCCGCCGCCGCCGTGCCAGAGGCGCCGGGCCGCGGCTCGACGATCACCGCCTGGCCGAGCGAGCGTGACAGGCCGTCGGCAAGGATGCGGGCGATGACGTCCGACGGCCCGCCGGCCGGGAAACCGTGAATGATGGTGATAGTGCGCGTCGGCCAATCCGCCTCGGCGCGAGCTTTGCCGGCAAGTGAAAGACCGGCAAGTCCGCCGACCACGGCGCGGCGCGTAAGCTTTTTGGTCATTGCACGGCCTCCCTGCTACCGTCCCTCGCGCCGCGCCATGAACGCCAGCCGCTCGAACAGGTGAACGTCCTGCTCGTTCTTGATCAGCGCGCCGTGCAGCGGCGGGATGAGCTTTTTCG
>Ga0208827_1001314_pt1 | contig 10912 bp, 13 predicted proteins | sample Sb_taG_5_FD_187709 | JGI IMG/M metagenome (GOLD analysis project Ga0208827, IMG submission 187709) | Peat soil microbial communities from Weissenstadt, Germany - Sb_50d_8_FC metaG (SPAdes) (version 2) | ecosystem: Environmental > Terrestrial > Soil > Wetlands > Peat | place: Germany... | reverse complement strand
CGGAGTCGACGTATCTGTGCAAACCCAGCAGGTCAGTAGCGATGAAGGCGAGCCGTCAGTGCTCGCGTTCCCAGGCAGCGAGGATCCGAACCCATGGGCCACGCGAAAGAGCATGGAGTCGGGGGCCGGCATCGCATCGCCGGCGGCACCGATGAGTGACCACGGAGCAGCTCGATCGTCCGGAGTTCCGGACGAAATAAATTGGCGCCAACGTTGGAACGAAGCAGGCCCAGAAATGCGGCGGGCGATTCTTGCTCGCGTGATGGCTAGGTACCCCACGCTCGATGAGAACGGCCACACGGTGGAAACTGCCTGCGTGATGGAACTGAGGCGCTTGACGGAGCAGAGACGCGCGGCGGGCGGGGACTAGTCTGGGTGCAAACGTCTGCACTGGCAGCTCAAGCCGACTGACCGACCGCGAGGACCTGCAACGGCACGCCCAGGGCGGTTGCGATGCAAACAACGGTGGAGATTGGAGGATTTGGACAGGGATCGGCTTCGAGCCGTTCGATGGTGCGTTTGTTGAGTCCGGCGCGCCGAGCGAGATCTCGCTGCGTGAAACCGGCTCGGCAGCGAAGGACTCGGACGCGGGCCTGCAAGCTGCAGGGCAATGAACCAGTAGAGTTGACAAACAGCTCCATGCCGCCGCATTAGAACGTCAACCGCCGATACCTGCTAGGCTCGTTGTGGTACTGGATCGTGGAAGGGCGGAGTGGGTTTGGGCAAATGCCCACTCACGCCCTTTTTTTTTCGAGCTCGCATCGCGGAACAGAGAAGAAGCAAATGGCATCAGGAACGCTCACCGGCAACGTGCAGAGTTTGGGAAAAGGCCCAATGCGGCCTATCACCAAGATCAGCATGACCTGGACGTCGACGTCCGGCGGTGCCGTCAGTCAGACCGTCGTCGATGGCAACGGCAACACGGTCTATGTGTCGGGCGAACTGCTCCGTGTGGTCTTCATCCCCGGCACTGGCGGCAACCAACCATCGAACAATTACAGCGCCCAGCTCACCGACCAGAACGGCATTGATCTCCTTGCTGGCCAGGGAGCCACGCTATCGAACACGACGACGACGCACGTTTGCCCCGGCGTGAAGGTCACCGACGGCGCCACATCGACCGAGCGAGCGATCGCCGGCGACGACAAGCTGACACTGGTAATCGGCTCGGCCGGCAATGGCAAGCAAGGCGCTGTCGTTCTCTACCTGCGCTGAGCCACCTGAGCAGAGGTTCCCATGGCCGACATGCCCGCCGGTTACACCTTCGGCGCCCAGGCGATCCGCAGCCTGCAAGAGACTGCCCGGCAGACGAAGCGCGCGGCACTCAACCGTCCGCACGATCAATACGCGGCGCCGCCGGATGTCAGCTCGCCCGAAATCCACGCCGTGCTGATCAGCTCGGCGCTGCCGAATGCCGCCGGCTACTACACCGGCAATGTTCTGCAAATCGCCACGCCGGCCTTGCCCTGGACGGTCACGAATCTAGGTAGTTGCCTGGCCCTTGGCCTCAACAACGAAGCCCTGGCCCCGCGCCGCTACATGTGCCGGCTGCACGGCCCGGATGCAAGCTCCGGCTCACCCGTCTTCATCCCCACCCACTACTACGAACCGTGGGCCCTGGTCAACAGCAGCACGCCGGTCGGTTCGAGCCTTTACAACGCCACGATCGCCTGGCCGACCCTGAACAGCCCCGGCTTCACGGCCGGGCCGAGCTGCTGGCTCTATGCGCCCATGGGCCTGCCCCTGACGGGGGGCGATTACTATGAGGCCCGCTTTGCGGGCGTCGAGAGCGTTTCGGGACAACAGCGCATCCTGGTCTTCGCCGCCGGCGGCTGGGTCAGCGGCAACGGCGTCTGCTCGGGCAACAACGTCGTCATGCCGACGTACTAGGGGCGAGGAGTCAGGGATCAGGGGTCAGGGATCAGGGGGAGGACATGGGGCAGATCAGTTTTCCGTGCGAGTGTTGTGGGGGCTGTATATGCGCGGCCTGCGCGCAATGCGCTGCATGGCCATGCTCTTTGACGGTCGATATGAGCGGCGCGAACATAGGTAACAAACCGCCCGCGTGTTTGAATTGCCCGACCCTCAACACCAAGTTCACGCTGTCGTCTAGTGGACAAGGCCTTGGGAATTGTTGGTGGCAAAATAACCCGGCCGACAACGGAGGGGCGCTCTGCCAACTGTTTTATGAGGAAGCGTTCGGCAACATCTTCAATCTCGAATTTCTTACACCACTGGGAGCTGGAGGAGGCTGTGGCATCAGCTATTACCTAGCCGCAACAGACTTTCAGTGTTGCGCCTCGAATGTTTTCAGTCTCCTTATCGATCAATGCGGGGAATGCCCCGCTACCGTGACCGTCACGCCCAATGACTGCGATTGCGGCTCAGCCGATTCAACGTCTGGCAATGTCGTTCGGCAAATATCGAGGCGCTCGCTGGCTTGCGTTCATCTTGGCGAAGCCACCGGCGAGCTACGCGAATGTCCCACCTGTGAAGGGAACGTGAAAATCAAGCTGATGTGCTGCGCGATCTTTGGCACCTGCACGATCGGCGAGAAGATCGATGGCATCGCCTGCTGCGCCGACCCCTGCCCGTGCTACCAGGCGCCTGCCTGAGTTTCCGGCACAAGCTATCAGCTTGTGCTACAGCCGCGCCGAGTCCCGACCTGTACTCAGCTGGCGGATGACTTACTGGAGTGTTCTTGTCTCCAATGCCGGCTACTGCTGGTGATGATGCGGCTGGAATCGCGGCGCCCATCCGACCCAGCCCGCCTGAACATAGCATGATGCAATGACTTACGGCCAGGCCAGGCCCAGCGAGGCGCGACAGGGGGTAACCCCCCGAAATTCTACGGCCGTTTGCCTGGCGGACCGGTTACGCACCCAAACACGTGCGCCCGCGAAATTGGAACGCAGGGGTCAACCTCAGTCTGAACCGTAGGCCCGCGTTGCCAATAGGCGACGGAACCCAGGCACAAAGGCTACCTATTTAGGAGAAATACGAGATGGCACAATGCAAGTTTACCTGTCCGCACTGCAATTTCGAGCATGTCGTTGGAGAGGCGGCGCGCGGGCGGCACCTCCAGTGCGCGCGCTGTTCGAAGTCTTTGATCGTGGATCGATCCGGGATCGGCTGCAGGAGCGCTCCGGAGTTGCCGGAGACGGTCGGCGGATACACCTGGGAAAAAGATTTGGCTGCCCTCGGCGGTGGAAGTTTGCCGGACGTGGCGGAAGACGACTTACGCCAGTTCGTGGCCCACGTGCATGCGATCATGCTGGCGTGCAAGGGGCATCCAAAGCACGGCAAGATTCTGAGGCGCGTACTGAGGGAGCTGCTCGTCGATGAGCCGGAGGTGGCTTCGCCCTCGCCTCCCGACCCGGCCGCCGCTTAGGAGGCGAAGCCAACCGGGCGTTTATGCTCTACTGGATCGGGCGAATCATCACGGTCCAGAGGCAACGACGCACATGAGCAAAGCCAGCGAGGCCATTCTCAGGACGAGATGCCACCAGGGGGCGCAACTTTTGCTTTCGCGCCAGCGCGATTGTCGAGGCAGCCTTTCTCCCCGGCGGCGAAAAAATCTTCACGCGCAAGGATCTGGAGGTGCTGGCAAAACGGGGAAGCGCCGTGATCATCCGGCTGTACGCCGCCTTCCGCCGGGTGAATGGCTTGGATGAAGAGCAGCCCGACCAGGACGAGCCGGAGACAACTCCCCAGCCGGCCTAGCGATTCCATCACAGTCCAGTCCAACGGAGCATTCCCATGTCCAGCCTGAAGGAAGCAATACCTGCTTGGTTTCGCAGCTCGCCACAATTCCGAGAGGTCGAAGCCCAAGAGCAAGCGCGCGCGGAGTCTGATCGACAGCGCTGGGCAGCGGAGCTGGAAGCGCTCCGCAAGGAAGCATGCGCCTTCCGCGCCAAGCAAGAGGGACTGTGCACAGCCGCGCAGCAAGCGGCGAAGGACGCAACGGAGAAGGCCCGGCGCGTGTTTGCTGAGGCTAACCAAGTCAATTCTCGGTTCAGCAGGCTCACCCAGGAACTTGAAACCAAGCTGCGCAGCAACCGAGCAAAGGAGCTGGTCGACTTCCTCGACTGGTTGGAGGAGCAGACCGAAGCCAACCGCAAAACCTTCAAACTGTTCGTCGCGATGGAGCCTCCGATGGCTCTGGAGGCATACGATGGCGGCCCAGCACGTTGGGCACCTTGCGGGCCTCCACGTAAGACGAAGCACGACAACCGGGACGACGTGAAGGCCGGAAACGAGCTGATAGGCGCCGCCCGCGAAGAAGCGAAGAGGCTGGAGATCATCTTTCTACCCCCTGACCAGTTGACCGCACGCCTAAGCCAGATTCGTCAGAACCTCCAGGACGCGCTTGCGAAGATCGGCTGACATGTCGGGGAAATTCAGAGAGAAAGAGCGGAAGGCACAAGTGCCCGTGCAAGCGGCTAGGGAGACTTTGCCCCTTGATCGATATTACCCCAGCTACGGGCAAGCGCTGGCGGAACTTGATGCCGCGCGTGCCGCGGCCGGCGCCGACGCCCAGCAGCGCCAGATGGCGCAAGATGCCGCAGCCATCGACCAGGCTACGAAAGCCGCCGCACAGGCGGCCCTGGACGCCGCGGTCAAGGCAGCCGAGCAGAAAGCCGCGGAACAACTCCGCGCGGCGCGCATCGCTTGGTGGGAAGGCCGGAAACCAGTCTACGCCCAGCTCAGCCAGAAGTTGCTAGACGCTATGGACCTGGTGCTGAAAGCCGACGCTGAGCGGAGGGCCTTTGAGCAAGAATGCAGGGATGTGATCGGCGATGAGGGGACAACCGACCCCGCAAAGCGTATCCCCGGCTTCGTGCTTGTTCCCACCAATCCCCTTTGGTTCGCCGCGCTTGGTCCTGGAAAGTACTACCTGAAGGATTTCCGCAAGAACATGGCCCTGATACTGGGGAGTGAATTGGCTTCGCCGCCGACACCTTGAACCGTGCCCGCCCATCGCCTGCCGCTGATCCTTGGCTACGCCTGCATTTTCGAGGAGGTCTACAAGCACAAGGACCGATCCGGGCAGAGGCGCAATGAGAAGTCCGTCAGGGGCTGTTTCGACCGCGGCCTGGCGGTCAGGGGCAATCGGCAAGCCCTGATCAATCACGACTGGGCCCGGATGGTTGGCCAGGAACGAGACGGGAGTCTCAGGCTTTTCAGCGACCGGGCTGGGCTCATTTGTGTCGTCGATCCGAACGTCTGGGCTGAAGGCGGCAAAGTCGTTCACGCGATTCAAAGCGGCTTGTGCCGCGGCATGAGCTATGACTCCGACGATGTGACGGAACAAACCTACTGGTACGGGAATCCCTTGGTCATCGTCGTCGAATCCGACTTGAGGGAGGTTAGCTTTGTGCTGGATGGCCAGAACCCTGCCAACAACCTTACCGGAGCCTGGCTAGAGGACGATCTGCGTCGTGTGCCCATTCGCGCGACACGAAAGTCTCCTGCGACGGTGCACCGGCGCTTGAAAGCCAATCTTGCCGAGCTGCTCGTATCGGGCCGGCTGGACGGCCTGTTTCCACAACGAAGGTAGCCCATGCAACTGCAATTGCCCAGCGATAGGCCCCTGCTGGTGACCCAACAAAAAGCCTTCGAGGTACAGGCGCTTGCACGTGCCATTCGGGCCGATCCCGGCGCCTTCGCGAAGTTCCCCAAGCCAGAAGCTCCGCGCGTCCATCTAGCCGTGCAGAAGTCGCAAGCTGCAGGGCGCAATTCCAGCTCCGTCACCTGTCTGGCGTTAACCGGGTTTTTGGAGTTTCGGCAATCCCTGTTCGGCGCGCTCTTCGGCGGCACGGATCTGGAAAACTTCGGCTACCAGCTCGACCAGGCGGCCGCCAACCAGGGGGTCAAGTGCATCCTCATCTTGATCGATTCGCCCGGCGGGGAAATTACCGGCATCCCCGAAACTGCGGACAAGATCCTCGAAGCGCGCAAGAGCAAGACCGTCATTGCCGCGGTGAGTCCTATGGCATGCTCGGCGGCCTACTGGCTGGCCTGCTGTTGCGACCAAATCGTGCTCATGCCGAGCGGCGAAGTCGGCGCCATCGGCGCCTACGTCTTCCATTGGGAGCAGTCACGGGCCCTGGATGAAGAAGGCATTACGGTCACTTTCGTCGCGAAGCCGCGCCTGAAAGTCGGCGGCAATGTGTACGAGCCCCTTGACCCCGCCAGGCGCGAAGACATGGAGCAAGAGGTTTCGGAAACTTACAGCCGCTTCGTGGCGGCCGTCGCCAAAGGCCGAAAAGTCTCCGCCAGTACGGTAAGGGAAGACTTCGGCGGCGGTCTGATCGTGCGCGCCCAGCAAGCCCTGAAAGTCGGCATGGTGGACGGGCTCGGCACATTCGAGCAGGTCTACAGGCAGCTGGCGGCCGATGCCCCGGCCGGCCGGATGCAAGCGAGCACTAGCAACGCGGAAGTTCTCCGGCTCCGCCGGCAACACGAACTGGACAAGCTCGGCTCGCGGGGGATCCCCAGGCCCAAGTAAGCCCGTCCATCGGTGGCGGCGATCGGCGCCCACGATCGCCGCTCTGTCGATCGACAGAGGAACGATACCAATGGCAGCATCCATCGGCACGCTCGCCTACAAGCTCATCGCCGACCCCACGGGTTTCGAGGCCGGCATCGGCCGCGCGCTCAAGGCCGTCGACAAGTTCGCCAGCCAGGTGGGCAAGGGTCTAGCCTCCGTCCCCAATGCCATAGGCAAGTTGATCTCCGCTCCCTTCGATATCGTCGGCCACATTCTTGGTCCCCTGCAGCAAGCTCTCTCGGGCATCCCGGTAGTGGGCGGCTTGCTGGCTGCCATCCCGATGAGCGGCGCTGGGTTCATCGCCTTCTTCAAGCAGGGGGTTGAGCGCATCCAGGAAATGGTCGGCTGGTCGAAACGGTTGCACATCGGCGTGGAGGACATCGCCGGGGTAATGCACCTGTTCGGTGACAGCATTGGCCCGGTGGGACACGCCCTTGCCCACTTCCAGGCTGAACTTGGCGCTGCCGTAGGAGGCAGCCGGGCGGCGCAGAAGCATTTCGAGCAGCTCGGCGTGGATTGGGCCGATCTGGGCCATAAGGCCCCCATCGATCAGTTCCGTGGGCTCATGAAGGTCATCAGCGACATCCCGGACCAAACGCGCCGGGCCCACACCGGTTTCGAGTTGCTTGGTCGGCTGTGGTTTGAAGTCGGCCCGGCACTGGAGAAGGGCCCGGCGGCCCTCGACAAGGCTTTGGCCAGCAGCAAATTCGCCGGTCTCTCTCTCACGGAGGGGCAGGTTGCCGGGGTCCTGGAATTCAGCAAGGCCATGAAGGACTTGCACCAGATCATCGAGGGGGTTCAGTCCCAGCTCGCCGCCGCGGCCGCCCCCTGGCTGAATGCGCTCAACGCCCAAATAAAGGAGCTTTTCGGTAACAGCCTGGACATACCGAAGGTCTTCGCGAAGATCGAAGGCGCGGTGATGAACGTGATCAAGGTCATTCTCAACGGGCTGCAAAAGGTCGTGGAGGAGGCGAAAAAGCTCATGGAGGAGATACGCGGCAACACCCCCAAGGGCATGGTCGCGGACGCTGCCGGCGGCAAGGGGATGCTCGGCAAGATTTTTAATCCGATTGCCTATGACATGAACCAGGCCGCCGCCGGCGGCAGTGCGGCGCCAGGCGAGCGCTGGGGCGACATGTTCGAGAAATCGTTCAACCAGTCCAAGCAGGCCTGGAAAGACAAGTATTTCTCAAACCCAACGGGCACCGATGATGACCGATTCCGCGAACAGCGCACGAAGGTGGATCAGGACCTGCGCGCCGGTCCGCTTGACGATTATCTTCACCGCATCGGCGACCTCAACACCTGGTTCGAGTACGGGGCGAAGGACGCGGACACTTTTGCCAAAGCTATTGCCAAGACCAACAAGGAATTCGCCGCCGCGCTCGGCGTGAAGCTGACGATGCCTCTGGAGGACCTGCGGGAGAAGGTCAAATGGCTCGACCAGGCATTGTCTCTCGGTAAGTTCACCCAGCAGCAGCATGACATGGCCCTGGGCCAGCTCGGGGAAGCATTTCTCAAGGAAGGCGGCAGCGACGAAGTGAAGCTGCCAAGCTTCATGACGCTCGGCAGCCAGGGCTTTGCCGAGCTGCAGGCGAAGATGGAGGCACAGGGAGGAGGCGGTAGCGTACAGGACCGCATCGCCGCGGCCGCGGAAGCAACGAACCAAAAAATGGACCGGTATATCGAAATCGCCGAGGCGATGGAGCAGAGACTCGCCCTACAGAAGCCGGTGGTCTTCCAGCAGGCGCAGATGTTCCCCTAACCCCGCCGGCCACGCCATGAGCACAACCAGGCTGTCCGTCATCCCCGACCCGTTTTGTTACCTGCTGTTGGCCCTGTGGGACGCGCCCCAGCTCTGGATGGCCTGGGTCTTCCCCGACGATTTCATGCTGCTGCGCGCCAGGCTGCTCCAGGAGGGCAAGGACTTTCTGGCCCTGCGTCATCTGCAGCAGGGCCAGTTGCTCGATTATTGGGTTCTTACCGATTTCGACGCGCAGCGAGAGCAGCAGTCGTTTGAAACGGGTGAGGTTGTCGCCGCGGCCGCGGCCAGGTTAATCGCCGATCTGAGCTGGCGCGGCGTACAGGTGTCGCCAGGCTGGCAGGCGCTGATGGGCCGGAAGTGAAAGGGGCGGGCCCTCTCGCCGGGGGAAGCGTGCCGAGAGGACCTCGCCGAGTGCAGACTTTTGTACTCCCCGACAGCGGCGCTAACCGCTTTGCGTGTCGCCCTCCAGCGCGGCCGGCTGCCGCGGTCCGTAGCACATCAAGAACCGCCCGGCAATCTCTTCCCAGTCGATTCTATTGAACGTCGGCAGCATCAACGCTCGTAGCAAAGGGTGGCCGCAACACACCCAGTCCTCGCGCATGTCGCGGCGGAGCTGGTCGGCTAGCATCGGCACGGCGCCCTCGAGGAATCCAGCCATGTCAAGCCAATCCGCGGCCATGCGGCGCGGGTCCTCACAACCGAGCACGACCGTAATGAACGCTTCGCGCGTCTGCCTGTTCTTGAACTTGGTTTCGATCATGGCTGGGGCCCTCCCGCCTCTTGCCGCGGATGCAGCTCCCGCTGGCGGCAATCGTGAAAAAGACGCGCGGTCGAGAGGTAGCGGCTAAAGGTCTCGAACTGTGGCGGCAGCTTGCACGGGCAATCCGGTTGCTGTTGCAGAAAATGGAAGAGTTCCCTGTCTGTAGCCGCGGCCAGCTCGGGCTCGCGATCGACGGCCCACCGTGAGGCTTTCCAGGCCGCCTCCTGCGCCGGCTTGAGCTGCTCCGGAGCGCTGGCCGGCTGCGCTGGCCGGCATTGGTTTCTATGCAGCTTTTGCAGGACTTCGCGGAGGAGTATTTCGAGCGCGTTTCCCGCCGGCTGGCCGTCGACGCTGCCCGGGACTTGCGGCCGCGGCCGTTCGCAGCCGGCGCGAGAAGGGAGAAACTCCGAGACCTTCAGAATCTCTTCGACGGGCGGTGCGATCGCGATTTCTATGAGGCGGCGCGGCACGGCCAGCTTTTTCTCGATCGTCTCGATGGATTCGCCGAAGTTGATCCTCAAGGCGGCTTCCTGAACCTCGGGGCCCAGGCCCGCAGCCCAGACGTATTTCTCGGTCATCGCGGTGCTGGAATGACCGCCCGCCAGCGAAAGTAACTTCAGGTTGACGTTGTTCCGCACGCCCTGGAAAAAAAACCGATGCCTAAGCCCGTAAAGGATCACGCCGCGCGGCACGCCGGCCCGTTGCCGCAAGCGCATCATGTGCAGGACCATGCTGCTTCTATCCCAGGGGTTACCGAGCGAGTTAATGAAAACGTAGTCATGCTGGGTCGGCTCGGGCAGCTCGCGGTGATCGGCCGGCAGCCGGTATTCCCAGTATTGGCCCTTTGCCAGGTCGTTGATCAGATGCTTTTCGACGCCCAGGGCGATCCGGGCCCGCAAGGTCGAGCGCGGGCTGACGCCATAGGAGCGGATCAACCGGGCCATCTCGGCTGCCGGCATCCTGCCGCCGCGCTCCATCAGCCAGCGTTGCACAAGGCCGACGCACGAAGCTTGCCGATGCGCTCGCACCCACACGAGCATCTTGACCAGGCAGGGCACCAGCGGAATGATGCGCGGCCTGCCGGTCTTTTTCGCGGTCTTGTGATCTTTGAGGATGACCCTGCACTCCTCCAGGCGCACGTCTTGCCACTTGATGGAAGCCAGCTCCTTGGGACGGCAGCCGGTCAGCTTGAGAAATAACAACAAGCGCTTGAATGCCGGGCATGCCTTGCGCAGCAGCATCTGGAAATGCTCGTCACTCATCGGCACCCGCTGGCTGGTTTGCCGGCGCTTCTTGATCCGCGCCGTGGGGTTCTTCACCGGGATGCACTCTTGCTCGATACCCCAGTTGAAGAGCCGGCGGATGGTGCCCAGCGCGGTGTTGTAGGTGAATGGACTTTTCCACGTCGTCTGCGACGCCAGCCAGCTCGAAACGTCGATCCCCCGGACCTGGCTGGCCGCGCGCTCGCCAAGATCTTCCCCGAAGCGCTTGAGGATGAAGATCTTTCTCTGCTGGCAATCCTTCCCCACATCCTCCATGCCGAGCTGCACGTACATGCGGATCAGTTCGGCAACAGTCATTTCCCCGGGCGCCGGGGATCCCCCCGGCAACGACAGAACAGCGGACATAAGGTTTCCCTCCGAAATAGGTGGTACGGCGCCCGCACCGAGAGCAGTCGGCACGTTCGCCACGGTTAGAAAGCAAAGCAAGACGGCGGCAAGGCTACGGGCAGTTAGCCAGGCCGCCCGGTCGGAATGGTTTGAGAGATGGGGAGAAGGGGCAGGCGAAGAAAGTACAGGGCATGGCGGGCTCCTCGAGGTTCTGGGGCGAAACC
>Ga0208827_1001309_pt1 | contig 10926 bp, 10 predicted proteins | sample Sb_taG_5_FD_187709 | JGI IMG/M metagenome (GOLD analysis project Ga0208827, IMG submission 187709) | Peat soil microbial communities from Weissenstadt, Germany - Sb_50d_8_FC metaG (SPAdes) (version 2) | ecosystem: Environmental > Terrestrial > Soil > Wetlands > Peat | place: Germany... | reverse complement strand
CTGGGAGCGCGGCCTGAACGTGGCGATCGTCGATCTGCCCGGGTCGAACGCGACCGCGCTCGACGGGCTGCACTGGACGGGCGAGTCGGAGCGACCGATCGGCGCGGCGATCGACTGCCTGCTGGAGCGCGGGGTCGACCCGGCGAAGCTCGCGCTCGTCGGCTTCAGCCTCGGCGGCTACTGGGCCGTGCGCGCCGCCGGACGCGAGCCGCGGCTCGCCGCCTGCGTTGCCAGCACGCCGTTCCCCGAGCCACGCGAGCTGTTCGGCAGCGCCGCCGTCGCGGCGGCGGCCGAGCGCGGCTCGTCGCGCAGCAACACGGCTGTGCTGCTGTGGAAGGGCGGCGCCGCTAGCGTGCCCGAACTGGCGGCGCGGATGGACACCTGGGTCGCCGATCCGGCCGACGTGCACTGCCCGTTCCTGTCGATCGCCGGGACTGCCGAACCGCCGGTGCTGATGCGCCAGGCGGAGCGCTGGCACGCGGCGCTCGACGTGCCCCGCAAGGACCTGATCGTGTTCGACGCGGCCAGCGGCGCGGACGCGCACTGTCAGATCAACAACCCCACGCGCATGATGCAGGAGGTCTGCGACTGGGTTGTCGAGGTGCTGGGCGGGCCTACGCCTCGTTGAACAGGTCGAGTAGCTGGCGCCGCGCGAACTTCCAGCGCGGCGCCAGCCCGCGGTCACCCGGCTGAAACGGCCGTGACGTCGCGAGCCCGCGCATGACGGTGAGCGCGAACAGCAGGCGCTGCTCGAACTGCGGGCGCGCCGAGACATCGGGCCCGAAGATCTCGTGCCCGAAGTTCATGATCGCCACGGCGATCTGATCCTCTGCCTCACCGAGCGCCTGCGCGAGCTCGGCGTCGGTGCGGGAGGCGAGCCACAGCTCCAGCGCGACGATGAAGAGCCCGTCGGAGAAACTTGCCCACAACAGGTCGAGCGCCGCCTCGGTTCGCTTCTTGCCGCGTGGGAGCTCGCTGATCTGGCGCTCGAGCCGGCTGGTCAGCTGGATCGCGAGGAGCGTCGTCGCCTCGGCGACGAGCTGGGCTCGCGTCGGGAAGTGGTGCAGCTGCGCGCCGCGGGTGACCCCCGACCGATCCGCGACAGCGCGCTGCGTGGTCGCGCCGTAGCCGAGCTCGAGCAGGCACGCGATTGTCGCGTCGAGGACCCGCGCGCGTGTCTCCGCGCGGCGTTCCTCCTGGGTGCGGCGCCTACGCGGGGGAGCGGCGGGAGTCGAGTTACGAGCCATCTGGCTAATTTATAGCGACGCCGGCACCCGGGTCGTCCACGTGTGCGCCAGCGGGGGAGAGCCGCTACGTCGCCGGGCTCCTCGCCGCTCACGTCCCCACGGTCCACGCAGCCGCGACGGGCGGTGGTCCACCGTGCGCGACCTCCGGCGCGTCGCGGCCGCCTGCGCTGCCCTGCTCACCCTCGCAGGCGCCTTCCTGGCCGCGCCGGACTCGCTCAGCCAGGTCATCGCCCACCTCGCCGACCCCGCCGCCGCGCCCGGCACTGTCCCGGCCTTCAAACGATGGGTCAAATGGTTCCTGGCCGGGGACGGCTACTGCTCACCGGCCCTGCACGCCGCAACAGGACCCGCGGTCGGCGCCCTGCACATCATCCGGCGGACCGCCGCCGGCGGCGTCCGGAGCAGACTCCACCCCCCGCCCCGGCCGGGCGTCCGCTACAGCATCACCAACATCCCCGCCTACATTCCCGCCGGATGGCACGATCAGCACCTCGCCCGGTTCGCCGGCCTGGCCCAGGAACAGATGCTGCGCCGCGCCGCCGCCATCCGTCTCGGACGGCCACGGACGGGCCGCGCTGGCGGCGTTTCCGGCTTGACGCGCGCTGGTGATCGTCCGGAGGTTCCGCCCGGCACCTAACACCTTTTGCCGACGCCGTCGACGAAGGCGCGTCAGTGGTGGTGGCCGTGCCGGCCGAGGGTCTCCACGGGGGTCGCGCCGGGGCGGGTCCACTGCGGCATGGGGCGGCTGGTCGGGCCCCAGGTGGCGTTCCCGTCCGCGTCCGAGCGCCAGAACCAGCACGAGCTGCGCCCCTCGGGCCAGCCCTCGGGGTTGTCCTCCCACGCCTCGCCGCGGCCGTAGGGCGTCATGTCGAGCAGGCCGAAGGACCCGTTGACCGGCTCGTTGCCACGGCCCGTCGTGGAGTAGGTGAGGAACACACGGTCGCCGTCGCGCAGGAAGCAGGTGACGGAACCCATGCTGCCGCCGACCGGCGCGTCCACGTCGCGCACCGAGTACCAGGGCTGGGTGTAGCCCATGAACTCGACGTAGGAGGCCACCTCGTCCCAACGGCCCGTGGTCAGGATGGCGAACGAGACGCCGCGGGCGTTGAGGTAGACGGCGTCCTTCAGGTGCCAGGCCGTGGTGGTGCAGCCCTCGCACTGCCCCTGGTGCGGCGCGCCGTCGTACCACATGTGCTTGTAGACCACGAGCTCGTCGCGGCCCTGGAACAGGTCCAGGAACGGGACCGGGCCGTCGGGTCCGACGACCTCGACCGTCCCGTCGAGCTCCACCATCGGCAGTCGGCGGCGGGCCGCCGCGAGGGCGTCGCCCTCGCGGGTGTGGGCCTTCTCGCGGACCAGAAGCTCGTCACGGGCGGCCTGCCAGGTGGCCAGGTCGACCACGGGCGGGCGGCCGGGCAGCGCGGTGGTCGGGTCGTCCGGCGTGGTCGTCATGGTGTCCTCCGTGGTGTCTCGTGCCGGGCAGCGTCGTACGACGTCCTACGGCGGTCACCAGAACAGACGCGCGACCCGGCCGGAACTCATCGCGGCAGGGGGTGTCCTCGGCCGAGCCTGCACGGACCACGTCGGGCTGACAAGTTCACGGACGCGCTCTTGCCACATTGGTCCCGCCGATGCCCCGCCCAACTGGGCGCGGGACGCCGGGCCAGGTGTGGCGCAGCCTCGTGCCGCACAGCATCAGCGGGGCCGGGCCGGTCAGAAAGGCGACGGCGAGGCTGGCGGCGAGGCGGAGCATCCTGCGTTCCCCGCCTGAGCAGGGAAGCCTGCCGGCGTACCAGGCGTCGACGTCGGCCTGCCGGCAGGCCGTGGGCGTGCGTCCCCGGCCATGCAGCCAGGCTAGGAACGCGATCGCCCAGCCGGTGAGTTCCTTGTCCGGCGTGACGAGCGTTCCGTCAACGTCGGCCGGCAGCAAGCCTGATCGCGGTCGTCCCGGTCGTGGGATGAGCCTACCGGGCAAGCCCGCATGAGCGTTAGGCGCCTAGGGCTGTCGGCGGTGCTGGACCGTCCGGCTGGCGGCGACGAGGGGCATGAAGAGGTCGTCCACGATCTCGCGGACCCGCTCCTCGGGGATGGGCTTGTAGGTCATCAGCATGTCGTGGCGCATCAGGTCGAATGGCGTGGACAAGACGATCGGGGGGATGCGGTCGAGGTCGATCTCGCCACGCTCGTGTGCCCGGCGGTAGATCTCCAGGGACCACAGCGGGCGGTCGGCGAGGAGCTTTTCCCGCACCTGGGCCGGGGTGAGGCCGCTGCTGGCCAGCAGGCCGGAGAACACGGCGCTGATGACCGCTGCGAAGCTGACCCGTGCGCTGCTGAAGCCGCTGAGCATCGCGATCATGTCGCCGCGCAGGCTCCCGGTGTCGGGGAGCTCCACGGGGTGCGTCGCGCCGTAGTGCTGGATGGCGGCGAGCACGAGGTCGTCCTTGTTGGGCCAGCGCCGGTACAGCACCGCGACCCCCGTCTTCGCGCGGGCCGCGACCGACTCCATCGTCAGCCTGGCGAAGCCGACCTCGACGAGTTCCGCCCACGCGGCCTCCAGCAGTGCGGCCTCCAGTTCCTCTCCCCGCCGCCGCTGCCGGGTCCGCCCCGCCTGCTCGGTCATGTCGTCAAGCATAGCCACCGAGGCCAATAAGAGATGTTTGCATTTCTTAACGCCGTGCCCTACTCTCATAAGAGAAGGATTCATCTCTTATGGAGGGAGGGACGTCATGGCAACGACACCAACGTCACCGGCGAAGCCCCCGGTCGAGAAGCTGGACCCGAAGGTCGTCAAGACCGCCCTGATCCTCATCACCGGCGGGATGGCCGTCATCTTCGACACGACGATCGTCAGCGTCGCCCTGCACACGCTCGCGCTGCGGATGCACACGTCGGTCTCCACGATCCAGTGGGTGACCACCGGCTACCTGCTCGCGCTCGCCATCGCGGTGCCGCTCAGCGCCTGGGCCCTGCAGCGCTTCGGCGGCAAGCGGCTGTGGATGTTCTCCCTGGCCGTCTTCCTCGTCGGCTCGATCGGCTCCAGCCTCGCCTGGAACGTCGGCTCGCTCATCACCAGCCGTGTCGTGCAGGGCGTCGGCGGCGGCCTCATGCTCCCGCTGATGACCACGCTCATCTTCCAGGCCGCCGGCGGCAAGTCGCTGGGCAGGCTCGTCACCTACATCGCGATGCCGGCGCTGCTCGGCCCGATCCTCGGCCCGGTGATCGGCGGCGCCATCCTGACCCACCTGAGCTGGCGGTTCATGTTCTGGGTGAACGTGCCGTTCTGCGTCGCGGGCTTCCTGCTCGCCTGGCGGCACCTCGCCGACGACACCCCGAGCAAGGACACGGCTAGCAAGGCACGGCTCGACGTGCCCGGCCTGCTCCTCATCGCACCGGGTAGCTCGGTGCTCCTGTACGGCCTGGCCAACGCGGGCACCGACGCCGGGTTCGGCCACCCTGACGTCATCATCCCCCTGGTGATCGGCGTCGCTCTCATCGCCGCGTTCACCGGGTACGCGCTCAGGAAGGCCCGCCCCCTCGTCGAGATCAGGCTGTTCGCCAAGCGCTCCGTCGCCTCCGCCAGCGCGGCGCTGTTCTTCTCCGGCTTCTCCCTCTACGGCGCGATGCTCCTGATGCCGCTGTTCTACCAGGACCTGCGCGGCACCACCGCCCTCACCGCCGGGATCATGCTCGTCCCGCAGGGCATCGGCACCGTCTTGTCCCGCACCATCGCCGGGGGCAACATCGACAAGTACGGCTCGCGCCGCATCGTCCTCATAGGCTGCGCCATCGTCGCCGCCTCGACCGTGCCGTTCGCCTTCGCCGGGCCGGATACCAACTCGTGGCTGCTCGCCCTCTGGATGATCATCCGGGGATTCGGCCTCGGCGCCGTCACCATGCCCCTGATGGTCGCCGGCTACATCGGCCTGGACAAGGAGCAGATCCCCCACGCCAGCGTGCTGACCCGCATGGCCCAGCAGGTCGGCGGCTCGTTCGGCACCGCCGTCCTCTCGGTGATCTTGGAGGACGCCATCGCCGCGCACCACGGAGCGCTCGCTGACGCGTTCCACGTGGCGTTCTGGTGGTCCGTCGGGTTCGCCGCCGTCGCCGTGCTGCTCTCCCTGTGGCTGCCAGGCGCCCAGCGCGCGCCGGAGCCCGGCCACAGTGACGCCCTGACCCAGCACAAAGATCCCGTCGAGGCCTAGCGGCGGGCAAGGGTCCGCAGAGCCCGGCGTCATGGATAGGTGTACGTCGCTGGGTCCGCCGTTCAGCCGCGATCGTCCGGTTCGGCTGGTGCCGCCGGGCCTTCGGCGCCGTTGAGCGTGAGAGGCGCGGTTGACTGCTGCTGCCGCCAGGCCCCGGGCGCGATGCCGTGGTGGCGGCGGAAGGCGGCCGCGAACGCGTAAGGCGAGCCATATCCGACCGTGGCGGCGATGTTCGCGAGGCTGAGTTCGTCAGCGCGCAGGTGGTCGCGGGCGAGAGTCATCCGCCACTCCGTGAGGTACTGCAGCGGGGCTTGCCCGAGCGCGTCCCGGAAGACTCGCGCGAATGCGGCCCGGGACAGGCCGCTGATCGCCGCGAGCTCGGGCACTGTCCACGAGTGACCGGCGTCTTCGTGCATGGCCTGCAGCGCGGCGTGCAGGCGTGGGTCGCCGGACGCCCGGTACCAGCGGGGTGCGGTCGCGCTGCGGCGGAAGTCGCTGCGGAGGGCCAGGACGAGCAGCACGTCGAGCAGGCGGTCGAGCACGGTCTGCTGGCCGGGCTCCACGTTGGTGAGCTCGCGGGACACCAGCACGATGACTTCGCGGAGCGGTTCGTCGACCGCGGACGAGAGCGTCAGCACGCGCGGAAGGGCGTCCAGCAGCCCGCTGGCGACGTCACCCGAGAACTGGTAGGCACCGCACAGGAACACCGTCGCCCCGCGGTCAGCGTCGGCCGCGACCTGGCGGTACTGGACCCGGAATTCGTCCGGCTCCAGGCAGCAGGCCCCCGGTTCGTGCGCGATGTGGTGAGCGGAGCCGCCGCGCACCAGGCTGATCTCCCCTGGCCGGAGCTCCACGGCATCGGCCGGGTCGTCGAGCCACAGCCACGCCTTGCCCCGGGTCACGGCATGCACCGCGAGCTGGATGGAGCCGCCCAGGCGCAGTCCCCACGGGGGCATGACCACTGTGCGGGCGAAGACCGCCCCGGTTGCGCGCGCCCGCATGAGGTGGTCGTACAGCAAGTCCACACGCCAAGATTGCGAGTAACACGCGTTGAAGTCAACGATTTGAGAGGATCAAATAATAATCTGAGCGTAATGCACATTGATCCGCTCATCATAAGGGCTGAATGCTTAAGGCATGACCAACACATCCCACGCAGCGCTCATCCTCGGCGGCAGCGGCCGGACAGGCTCGCTTGTCGCCAGGCACCTCGCCGGGCACGGTATCCCCGCCCGTACTGCGTCGCGTCACGGCAGCGACGTGTTCTTCGACTGGGACGACCCGGCCACCTATCCGGATGCCCTCGCCGGGACGGACCGGGTCTACCTGGTCACCCCTGTACTGCGCGTGCGTTACGCACTCCGGGTCGCCGAGTTCCTGGACCAGGCCGCAGCGGCCGGCATGCGGCACGTCACCCTCCTCAGCACCTACAACGGCGACCGGGCGCCACGCGAGATCGACATCGCGGCGGTCGAGGCTGACCTCGCAGCGCGGGAAGCGTTCACGCACTCCATCCTGCGCCCCGCCTGGGTGATGCAGAACTTCACCGACGATCACCTCCCCGTCATCAACGGAACCCTCACCGTCCCGAGCGGCGGGGGCAGCGAGGCATTCGTCGACGCGGCCGACATCGCGGCGGTCGCGGCCGAGACCCTCCTCAACCCGGGCGCGCACGCGGGCACCCGCTACGCTCTCACCGGGCCGCAGGCCCTCACCTTCGGTGACGTCGCCGCGATCATCGCCGCCGTGAGCGGCCGGCCCGTCGGGTATAAGGACATCGACCAGGAGGCCTGGATCAGCGGGGCGATCGCGGTCGGCGTGCCCGCCGACTACGCCGTCATGCTCCGCTGGCTCACCGGTGCCATCATCGGCGGCGACGGGTCCCAGCCCACGGGCGATGTCGAGACCGTTACCGGCCGGCCGCCGGCCAGCTTCGAAGCATTCGCCCGGCGCAATGCCGCCGCCTGGACCACTCCGGAGGACAAGTGACCAAGTACACCAGCGACAGCTCGAACTTCGGTGCCGACGGCCCCTTCTTCCGCATCATCCGGGAAGGGCTGGAGGGCCTCGCCGACGGCGAGGACTACTTCGACCTCCTGGCCGACGATGTCGTCGTCGAGTACGTGATCTCCGTGCCCGGCTACCCCAGGCGCGTTGAAGGGCGGCAGGCCGTGATTGACCTGTACAGCGGCTACGACGGCTACATGGCCGTGCACACCGCCGACAACCTCCGCGTCTACCGGGACCCGGAAGCGTCGGTGGCCGTGCTCGAGTACGAGGTACACGGTGAATCGGTGCTGACAGGTCGGCCGTACAACAACCGCTTCGCCTCCATCATCACAGTCAAGGACCGCAAAGTGACCCGCTGGCGGGACTACCTTGACCCGATCGCCGTCTTCGACGCCAGCGGATGGCCCAAACGCTGATCAAGGCGGCCACGACCACTGATACCGCACGAGCCGCGACATGGCCCCACGCGGCGCCTTGACTTGGACCCGCCATCTTGCCCCGGAATGTTACGACGGTACCTCGCAGGCACGAGAGCACCGATGCCTGCCCGCTGCGGCGCAGGTCGTCGGGTTGGGTACATGAGGGGTCTATCGCAGGTCCATCGGAGGTCAATCTGCGACCACGGTAGGCGCATGCTGCCAGGCTGTCAGTCGCGTTGCGTGCCGTCGGGCCAGATCACGCGTACCGGCGTGCCGTGCTCGGCGGTCTCGGCCTGGAAACGACGGCGCAGCCAGGCCGTCGAGCAGGCCCGCGCGCTTGGCCTGCTCGCACCGTCCTCGCGCAGGCGCAACGCCGACTGGCGGGTGATCGGGTTAGCGCCCGGTCACATTCCCGCCGCCGCCCCGAGCACCGCCAGGCCGGCCCACCAGGCGACGAACCCAGCGATGAGCAGCCACGCGACCGGGTTCCCGAAGTTGAGCATCCAGCCGACGCCGAAGCGGGCGCCGACCACGATGGCGGGGTCGTCGCGGTTGACGTAGAGCAGCCCGGCCTTCCAGAACCGGTCGTCGTCCCGGTCGGTCCCGGCCGCGCGGGCGAGGCCGTGCACGTTGCCGTTCAGCCGCGACCCGCCCTGGCCCGTCCGCGCGGCGACGGCCCCCAGCAGCAGCACGCCGGCCGCGAACGGCAGCACGGGCAGGGCCCGTCCAATGCCGGAGAGCCGGTAGACCTGCCAGTCGGGCAGGGCGATCAGCAGCAGGCCGAGGTCTGCCAGCGCGGCCATGGTCAGCAGTGCCCGGGTGATGACGGCGAGGAAGCGGCGGTAGCGCAGCGTCGACGCCGCGGGGTCGGCCGCCTCGATCTCCGGCCGGGAGCGGTGGACGATCAGCATGAGCCCGCTGTACACGGCGGTGAAGTACAGCTGGCCGGCCACTACCAGGACGCTGACGACCGACTTGGACACACGCTGACCGGACCCGGTGACGATGTAGGCAGGCAGGCCGGGGTAGCGCAGCGCGCCGACGGCGGCGGTCGCCGCCATGACGGCCAGGGCGGGCACCAGCCAGCGCACCGGGAAGCGGGGCGGATCGGTGCGCCAGCTGGTATCGGCGACGACCGTCTGCCGCAGTCCCGCGAACCAGTCGTCCGCGTTCTTGACGGCGGCGATCTTGCGCCGCGCGACCCAGAAGCAGCCGAAGCCCGCGGCCAGTTCCGGCAGCAGGATGATCCTGGTCAGCCACGATGGCCAGTGGCCTTGCACCGTCACCGCGACGAGGGTGCAGCAGACGCCGATGGCTGCGGTCCGCCAGTAGTAGGCCCGCCGTTCCCGGCCGATGACCGGCGCCCCCGCCCGCTCACGGGGAACGCGGACCCCGAACTGCAGGGTCGGCCGGGTCACCGCGGGCATCAAGCACATCAGCGCCCCGACGGCCAGCACGGGGGAAACCGCGGCCAGGCTCGTGGCGCTCATGGCGAGCCTCCGCCTCGGTTCCACACCTCCGCTACAGCGGCGGGGAAGGCGAAATCCGCCAGGGCAGCCCGGCATTCCCGGACGATGTCGGTGGCTGGCATCCCCTGGGCGGCGGCCTCGGCGAGCAGCGTCTGCAGCCGGCCCGTCCAGTCCTGGGCCCAGGCTGGATCCGGCGGCCCGCTGCCCGCGTCGCGGCGCACCACCGCGCCGGACTTCCGGCCGAGCCGCAGCAGGCCCTCCTGCCGCAGCAGGTCATACCCCTTGTTCACGGTGTGGAAGTTCACGCCCAGGTCGACCGCCAGCTGCCGGGTGGACGGCAGCGCGGAGCCGGCCGGCTGCCGGCCGCGGGCGATCGCCTCCACGATCCGGTCCCTGATCTGCTGGTAGATGGGCACGGGACCATCTGGTTCGATGCTGAGCAGCATCACGCCTCCAGGATCTCACTGACCGCCGCCGCGCTCATCGCTGGCTCTCCTCCCGGCCGGCGTTAGACCCCGCCCGATGGCATATATGACAGCAGTTATAGAACAAATCACGCTCTGCTGTCAAACGCTCCGCCGTCCACCCGGGCGCTCATGCCGACCGACGGGCCGGCCGCTCGCCCGGGGCAAGGCCGCGGTTTGACTGCAGCTCCATCTGTTCTATACGTTATAGAACAGATGATTAACGTAGCGACCGTGACACCGCCGTTCCCGGCGGGCAGGGAGGCGTCAATGTCGGCCAGCATCGGGTCAGTCGGAAAGGCAATGGCCAGGCCATGGTCGTGCCGCGGCCGGGGACGGCGTCGGCCCGGCCGGGTCGCTGGCCTCATCGGGGTGGCGGTTGGCCTAGCGCTGGCCCTGGCAGCGTGTACGTCGGCGCAGCCATCCAGCTCGGCTGCAGCGGGGGGCAGCCAGCCGACTGTCCTGCCCGGGATGTCCTGCGCGTGGCCGGCGGAATTTAGCGCGCAGACGGACAACATAGCGTTCCCTGATGCGGCAGAGACATACTTCCTCCAGCAGATCGTGGCGTCCGCGGGCACACGGATCGTGCTGTCGGGCCTCTTCCCGGACGCCCGCTACGCCTCGATCCAGGTCTATACGCCTAGCGGTGTCGGCGCGTCCCTGCCCGACTACCGGATCGCCCCGCAGCCCGGCAGCCTGAATCCCTGGCGGCAGCAGGCCGCGCCCGGCGGCCGGTTCACGGTGACCATCCGCTCGGATCCTGCACCGGGCCAGGCCAACACGCTGCCGATGCCCGCCGGCACCACGAGCCAGCACCCGGGTTACCTCATGTACCGCGTCTACCTGCCGGCCGGGGGTGGTGGTCTTTCGGCCGTGCCGGTTCCGGTGCTGACGGTGGAGCAAGGGGGCTCGGCGCGCACGCTTCCCGCCTGCAGCAGCCACAACGCCCCCGTGCACCCGCCGGCGGTAAGCGGGTCCGCCGCCTCTGCGGGCGCGGGCGGATCCGGTGCAGCAGCGCCCCCGCCACGCCAGCTGGAGTTCTTCAAGCCTCCGCAGAGCACGTTCAATAATGGGGGGCTCGCCAACGTCGACACCAGCTACGTCCTGGCCTACCT
>Ga0208827_1001305_pt1 | contig 10946 bp, 10 predicted proteins | sample Sb_taG_5_FD_187709 | JGI IMG/M metagenome (GOLD analysis project Ga0208827, IMG submission 187709) | Peat soil microbial communities from Weissenstadt, Germany - Sb_50d_8_FC metaG (SPAdes) (version 2) | ecosystem: Environmental > Terrestrial > Soil > Wetlands > Peat | place: Germany... | reverse complement strand
AACTTCTCGCTCTGTTCAATTTTCAGCGGGCTCTTCTCGGCCATAGTCCTTCCCCGGCATCAGTCAAACTCGATTCGCACAAGATCCGCCGAAGCCCACCCCGTGTTGAAGACCTTGCCTTCGGTTTTAGTGGACCCTTCGATCTCGACCAGCGAGTTATCGGGCAACCCGATAGCGTTCAGATAGAACCCATTGTTGACTTTCTCAATCCTTCCGTCTCTAGGCTTGGAAATCGTGTTGCCGTTCCGGCAGCGGTACGCGACGAGTAATTCATCCTTGACGATGGCCCGGTGAATCCGCTTCACCAGATCGGGATCCCTGGGGACCAGCAGCAGCCGCCGCATGCTCCATCCACTGAGAATCTTCACGAGCTCGGCAATGCAACGCAAGCGGTTCTTGGGGTCGAGTTCGACTCGCTGGCGGTCGCCGACCAGCCCCTCCCCGATGTTCACACCCTTCTCCCGCACTTCCACAACCCGCTTCTTGAGCGCCAAGGCATGCGCCATCTCGTCGCGGACCCAGATATGGCTGCCGAAATCGGCCTTTTCCTGGCCTTCGCGCAGGGTGGAGAAACCGATCAGGCCGTCGGAATTCTCGATCCGGTCCTTGACACCCTCCCGCAACACGTCTCCGTGCATGTCCTTGCCGTGTACGATCTCCAGGCTCATGGCTTCCAGAATCGGGAAGACGTCTTTCTCGATCCATTGGTCGCGCTCGTTATAGCCGTAACCGATGAAAACCCGCATAGGCCGTCATATAGAGTCTACTCCAACCAATTAGCATTGGGATGCGGCCCCGCGGAGGTTAGCAGCGGGGGATACTCCCGACCGTGTATTTCATCGAATCCTTCGGCTAAGAAGGACGCTACCTGCTACCGGGTCAGACTGTCCCCCAGAGAAATCGCCTGACCCGTCCTTCCACCAGCTCGACGCCCAAGCCGGGCCGGCTCGGAATGGGCATGTAGCTGCTCTTGATATCCAGCTCCGGCGCGTGGTCCACGATGGCAAAGTGCTCGGGAACGCGATAGGGATAGAGTTCCTGGATATAGAAATTCGCGATGGTCGCATCCAGTTGCAGCGAGGCCGCGGTGCAGACCGGGCTGGAGCAGTTGTGCGGCTGGATGCGCATACTGTAGGTCTCGGCCATCGCCGCGATTTTCTTGGCCTCCATGATCCCGCCCGTATTGCCGATATCGGGCTGAAGGATGTCGGCCGCGTGCATTTCCATGACGCGGCGGAAACCATAGCGCGTGTAGAGGCGCTCGCCCGTGGCGATCGGGATGTTCACGTGCTCCGACACTTTCTTCAGGGCCTCCACGTCGGACGGGTCCACCGGCTCTTCGAGAAAGGCGATGTTCCACTCCTCCAGCTTGCGGCCGATACGGATGATGGCATCGGTAGTCAGCTCGGCACTCATGTCGAGCATCAGGTCCACCTTCGGGCCAATGGAATCGCGCACGGCTTTCACCGTCGCAATGGCGCGCTGCTCGCGGTCGCCATCGATGCTGCGCAGCGCAACATGTTCTATGTGGCCCTCGGTATCGCCCTGCGGCACGGCCAGCGGATAAAGTTTAAGCGCCGTGTAGCCATCCTTGACTACGCGCTCCGCCTCCCGCGCATAGTCCGCGGGTTTCACGCAGCGGAACGACCACCCGTTGGCGTAGACGCGCACCTTGTCGCGCATCTTCCCGCCCAGCATTTCGTAGACCGGAACGCCCAGGCATTTGCCCTTGATGTCCCACAGGGCCTGCTCGATGGCGCTGATTCCGGCGAATATGATGGTGCCGCCGCCCTTCGCCCAAAAGGTGTGGTCGTACATATCGCTCCAGATGGCCTCAATGCCAAATGGATCTTTCCCCACCACGAACTGCTCCACCAATTCCTTGATCATGGCGGCCGCGGAGGCCGCGCCGGTCCCGTAGGCCACGGCCGCGTCGCCCGCACCGGTGACCCCCTGGTCTGTCAGCAATTGCACGAGGATGGGATAGCGGCCGTCAATCGTGACGATGTAGATTCGGCAGCCGGTGACCTTTAACGGCTTGATGCCGCGCGTCCCGGTCTGCGCGAGCGCGGGGAGAGCGGCCGCGGCCGCGGCGGGCGCCAGGAGAAAGCTTCGTCGGTCCACGCGGTCGATTATACTCCGGTGAAACATGCTACGGTGTCCCCGTGAGCACGATACCGCTTGCCACTGGCGCCGATTTTGAAGCCGCCACGTACCGGAAAGTCATCTGGCGGCTGATGCCCTATCTCTTTCTGTGTTACATCCTGGCCTACGTAGACCGCGTCAACGTGGGGTTCGCCAAGCTCCAGATGCAGCAGGATCTGCGCATGAGCGATTCGGTCTACGGCTTGGGCGCTGGAATCTTCTTCATCGGCTATTTCTTTTTCGAAGTGCCGAGCAACGTGATCATGCAGAGGGTGGGCGCGCGCTACTGGATCGGCCCCATCATGATGGTCTGGGGAGTGGTCTCCTCGTGCACCATGCTGGTCCGCGGGGCAACCAGTTTCTACGCGCTGCGGTTCGTGCTGGGCGTGGTGGAATCGGGCTTCTTTCCCGGCGTGATCCTCTACCTGACGTTCTGGTTCACCAGCCGCCACCGCGCCCGCATGGTGGCCGTGTTCATGAGCGCCGTTCCCCTGTCGGGCGTGGTGGCGGGGCCGATCTCGGGATGGATCCTCAAGAGCATGAGCGGCGCCGGCCACCTGCGGGCGTGGCAGTGGCTCTTCCTGGTGGAGGGCATTCCCTCCTTTTTCGCCGGGATGGTCACCCTGTACTTCCTGACCGACAGCCCGGCCAAGGCGGCGTGGCTCGATGACAGCGAAAAACAGTTGATCCTCGCGCGGCTTCAGGAGGAGGACGGCATCAAGAGACGCGCCGGCGGCAGCCACCGGTTCGGCGATGCATTTCGCAATCCGGCGGTGTGGCTGCTGTGCGTGGCGTATTTCGGCATCACCTCGGGCAACTACGGCATCGGCTTCTGGCTGCCGCAAGTGATCAAAGACGGCATCACCAGCAATCCCCTGATCATCGGCTGGATCAGCGTGCTTCCGTGGGGCGCCGCGGCGGTCGCCATGATCCTGGTGGGCAAGCACTCCGACGCCACCGGCGAGCGGCGCTGGCACTTCGCGCTCTCCTGCCTCCTGATATCGGCGGGCTTCGCGCTGAGCGCGATTCCCGGGATAACGGGGCCGCTGCGCGTGGCGGCACTCGCCCTGGCGACGATCGGGATCATGTCTGCCCACGCGGTGTTCTGGGCGCTGCCGACGGCCCTCCTCTCCGGAACGGCAGCGGCGGCCGGAATCGCGTGGATCAATTCGGTAGGCAACCTGGGCGGCTATGCGAGCCCGTACGTGGTGGGCACCATTCGCGACCGCACGCACAGCATGACCCTCGCGCTGGCGGCGCTTTCGGCCGTGGCGCTGGTGTCGGCCCTGGTGGGATTGTCGGTGACGCGCAAGCAAGTCGTAAACCAGGGACTCGGGGGTTAGGGTTAGAGAAATCAGCGTTAACCGCCATTTCTCACAGTGTTCGGGTGCAGTGACGTAGCGCAGGCACTCGTGCCTGCCGCGTCGGCACTCATGCCGACGCCTGTCTCCGACAGTGTGTCACAACCGGGAAGAGGTGTCGAGACGAGTCTCGACACGGCAGGCACGAGTGCCTGCGCCACATCGGCCGGCCGAGTGTGAGAAATCCGGGTTAATGGGACCATCCCCTTTTACGGGTAACTCCAGGCATGATCACTGGTTACTTGGGTTCTTGGCCGGCCAAACTCAATGCTCGATAGAATGAGCCATTCTGTCGAGAGTGACAGCACGAGCGGCTGTTAATTTAAGAACTGAGATGGCGCCCGGCGCGCTCAGTAAGGGAATCTAAGTCATCCGCGCCCCCCAGGATACCGATTGTACTAAGTGGCCGATGAGGAACCAAGGCCACGCTATGCCTCCACTTACAGTGAGTTATTTACGCTCATTGGGGTTAGGTAGTTCGATGCGCCGTCAGTGTCGCCCCAACTGCCCGTAGTACACCTTGGCCTCATATCGAAATGCCACCACCCCATCCCCCTGGCATTCCCCAAAGAGCCGCTCGATGTCTTCATTGATCCGCCCGTAGGCATCCGACCCTGCCGCCGGCGCGTAAGAGGACGAATGCAGGCGCCCCAGCAATCCCGCCAGATCGAATCGCTGCTCATTGGGAAAGCCCGTCAACTGCCAGTTCCCTGCCCCGAAAAAATCGTCTATCACGCCCGCATCCATGCGCCGGTGATCGATCCGGGAATAATCCGGCGCGTAGCGATTCAGCAGCGCCTCGTACTCCTCCAGGAAGCGGCCCTCCACCAGCCGCTCGTTCCATGCCAGCACCACCCAACCGCTCGGCCTCAGGATGCGGAGAAATTCCGCCCGCGCGGCCGGCAGGTCGAACCAGTGAAATGCCTGGCCGGCGGTGACGAAGTCCACGCTGGCGGCGGCCAGGCCGGTGGCTTCGGCGCGCCCGTCCACGCTGTGAAACCGCGGCTCGGCGGCCAGCAGGCGCTCGCCCGCCAGACGCATGTCGGCATTCGGCTCGATCCCCATCACTTCGCACCCGAACCGCAGAAACAGCGCGGCGAAGAAGCCGGTTCCCGAGCCGATATCGGCGATCCGCGCCGCGGGCCGCAAGCCGCATTCGCGCTCCAACAGAGGAATGATGCCCTCGGGGTAAGAAGGGCGGTAGCGGATATAATCCTCCACCCGCGAGGAAAACCGCCGCGTGGAATCCAGGTCGCCGCTTGTGTGAACCATGACTACAATAATTCCATATGAACGCACAGCCTCACATCGTTGTGGTCGGGAGCGCCAACGTGGATCTCACCACCTTCACCGACCAGTTCCCGCGTCCCGGCGAGACCATCTTCGGCCGCGAGTTCCATCTGGGTTTCGGCGGCAAGGGCGCCAACCAGGCGGTGGCCGCGCGGCTGTGCGGGGCCCGCGTGTCGATGGTGGCGCGGGTGGGCGACGACCTGTTCGGAGCGGCCACCATTCAGAACTTCACCTCGCGCGGCGTGGATGCGAGCCGCGTGCTGATTACTCCCGGCGTCTCCAGCGGCGTGGCTCCCATCTTCGTGGACAGCTCCGGGCAGAATCGCATCCTGGTGGTGAAGGGCGCCAACGACCGGCTGCTGCCCGGCGATGTGGACGCTGCCTCCGATCTGCTGCGGCAGGCGGACTCGATCGTGCTGCAACTCGAGATTCCGCTCGAGACGGTGTATTACACGCTGCGATTCGCGCTGCGGCACGGCATCCGCACGATCCTGAACCCGGCGCCCGGGCAGCCGCTCGATCTCGCCGAGGTGGCCAATGCCGATTACGTGATCCCCAACGAGACCGAGGCGGAAGCGCTCGGCGGCATGCCGGTGCGGAACGTGGACGAGGCGCGCGCGTGCGCCGCCGGGCTGGTGGCCCGAGGGGTGCGGCGCGTCATCGTGACGCTGGGCGCGAACGGCGCGCTGTGCGTGTCGAGCGAGGGCGCGCGGCAGCTTCCGCCGCACATGGTGCAGCCGGTCGATACCACCGGAGCGGGCGATGCCTTCATCGGCAGCTTCGCCTGCTTTCTGGCGGGCGGCTGCGAGGAGGCCGATGCCATCGAGCGCGCCAACGTCTACGCCGCGCTTTCGACCCTGTCGGTGGGCACGCAGATGTCGTTCGTTTCCCGGGAGCGTTTCGAAGCGGTGTGGGGGGAGCGGCCTTGATCCGGGTCGCGCTGATCGCTCCCGGCGCGATGGGCAGCGCCCTGGGACGGCGGCTGGTGGAGCACGGCGCGCGCGTCGCGACCTCGCTCGCCGGACGCAGCGATGCGAGCGCCGCGAGGGCGCGCGAGGCCGGCATGGAGGCGGTCTCCGACCAGACGCTGATGAAGGTGGAGATTTTTCTGTCGGTGGTGCCCCCGGGCGAGGCATTGGCGCTCGCCGAACGTTTCGTTCCGTGGCTCGCCGGGGCGGCGAAGAAGCCGGTGTATGCGGATTGCAACGCGGTGAACCCGGAGACCGTGCGGCGCATCGCCGCGGCGATCGCGGCGAGCGGCGCGGAATTCGTCGACGCGGGGATCATCGGGCTGCCGCCCAAGCCCGGTACGCCGGGGCCGGCCATCTACTGCTCGGGTCCTTCCGCGGCCGCGGTCGGAGTGCTCGGTGCGCACGGGTTGAGGATCCGCGAAGTGCACGGTCCCATCGGCGCGGCCTCGGCGTTGAAGATGTCATATGCGGGGATCACGAAGGGACTGACCGCGGTGGCCTCGGCCATGACGTTGGGGGCCACGCGCGCCGGCGTACAGAAGGAGTTGTTAGCGGAACTCGGCGAGAGCCAGCCGCAATTGCTCGGCCTGCTGCAGAAGATGGTGCCCGACATGCCCGGCAAGGCCTGGCGGTGGGTGGCGGAGATGGAGGAGATCTCGGGCTTCCTCGATGGCGTGGCCGGAGGCGGCGCGCTGTATCGGGCGGTCGAAGAGCTGTATCGGCACGTGGCCGCGGATTTTCCGAAGGGCGCCGATGTCGCCGCGCTGCGGGCCTTCTTCCGCCGCGAAGACTCCCTTTGAGGCAGGCGAAACCGCCTGCCTCACCTCTGAGAACGCGGCACTTGCTGTGGTGGCGCAGGCGGTTTCGCCTGCGCTCCGCTCAGAGCCGCGATCGTAAGTGCCCAGAACGCGGTTCTCTCAGCGCTCTCCGCTTCCTCAGCGCTCTCAGGTCTTGTCTTTCTCTTGGTCTTCTCCGCGTCTTCCTCCGCGTGCTCCGCGCCTCCGCGTCAAGGATACGGTTTCCTCAGTCCTTGAACATGGCGTTCAGATCCCGATAACTCACCGCGTCCGCCGCGAATGTGAAGGTACCGTGCTCCCGCATCTCCCTCGCGGCTCGCAGAAATGCGCCCAGGGCGGCGCGCGCGAGCGCGCTCCCCACGCTGACGCGCTTGACCCCCATCGCCGACAACTCGGCCATGCTCAATTGGACGCCTTGGAGTCCCATCACGACGTTCACCGGGCGATCCACCGCGCGGACTACCGCGGCGATATCGTCCTTGCTGGTCAGCCCGGGCGCATAGAGCACGTCGGCTCCCGCCGTTTGATACGCCTCCAGCCGCTGGATAGTGTCCCTGAGGTCGGGCCGGCCGCCCAGGTAGTTCTCGGCGCGCGCCGTCAGCGTGAACGCGAACGGAAGAGCGCGGGCCGCCTCTGCCGCCGCGCGGATTCGCTCCACCGCATGCTCGCGTTCATAGATCGAACGTCCCGCCTGCCGCGACATATCTTCGATCGAGCCTCCAGCCAGGCCCGCGGCGGCTGCCAGCCGGATGGTCTCCGCGACCGTCTCCGGGGAGTCTCCAAAACCATTCTCGAGATCCGCGCTCACCGGCAGGTTGGTGGCAGACGCGATTCTGGAAATGTCCGCCATCACCTCGTCGCGGCCCATGGCGTTGTCCCGCCGGCCGGCGGAGAAGGCCGATCCCGCGCTGGTGGTGGCCAACGCCTCAAAGCCCAGGAGTTCCAGCAACCGCGCGGTGCCGGGATCCCAAGGGTTGGGAATGACGAAGGCGCCGTCACGCTGGTGCAACGCGCGAAAGGCCCGTCCCTTTTCGGCCTGCGTCACGCTGGTCCCCGGAGTGTCGAGGGCAGGCCGAACGTTCCCTCCACTACTTCCACAAAGTTTCTTTCTTCGCGCAGGATCAGCCGCTTGCTCTGTGCCATAGCGAAATTATCGCGTGCCTCCGGATCCGACTTCAAGCGCGCCCGGTAAGCCTCGTAAGAGGCCAGGCTATCGAAGGCAATCAGCCCCCAGGCCACATGGTTGGTGCCTTCGTGAGGCAGAAAATATCCCACCAGGTGCCCGCCGCACCGGGGAATGATGCGGCCCCAGTTTTCGGCGTATTGCTTGAATCCGTCCCGCTGGAACGGATCGATCTCGTAGCGGATTACACAGGTGATCGTCAAGAGTCCCCTCCTGGCGGCCGTTAAGGCCGGCGAATGGCAGCCAACGCTGAGCGCCGCGCCCGTCGCCACCATGGCGCCAATGGCTCTGCGGCGGTCTATGTGGTCCATCTCGGCAGCTTACCAGTTGCGGGACAGGAACACTTCGTTTACCATCAAAGTATGCATGTCGATCCGGACCCCGATGCCGCGGTCTCCCGAATCGCGGCGGCCATCGGCGAGCCGGCGCGGGCTCGCATGCTCTACTGCCTGATGGATGGCCGCGCCCGAACCAGCACGGAGCTCGCGATCGTGGCCGGCGTGAGTCCCTCAACCGCGAGCGTACATCTCCACCGGCTGAAGACCGAGCGTCTGGTCAAAGTGCTCGTCCAGGGGAAGCATCGTTACTACAGCCTGGAGGGACCTGACGTAGCGGGCGCACTGGAAGGCCTGAGTGTCCTGGCCGGCAGCCCGCGCGGCCGGTTCGTCCCGAGCACGCCCAGCCGTCTGCGCGCCGCGCGGACCTGCTACGATCACATGGCGGGCACGCTGGGCGTCTCGCTCCACGATCGCTTCGAGGCGCTGGGCTGGCTGTCGGATACATACGACCTCACTCCAAAAGGAACCAAGGGATTCGCGGCGCTGGGCATTGACCTCGAAGCAACTCGAGCGCTACGCCGCCGGTTCGCCTGCGCCTGTTTGGATTGGAGCGAGCGCCGGCCGCATGTCGGCGGGGCGCTGGGGGCGGCGCTCCTGAAAGTCGCCCTGAAAAGGAAATGGGTGACCCAGGATCTCGAGGGCCGGGCCCTTGCCATCACCAGCCTGGGGCGTCGCGAACTGCAGGCGCGATTCGGCCTCCGTGTCTGAGGCGGAAACCCCTCCCTCACGGTCGGGGCTCCGATCGGAGCCGGGCCCAGAGGGCACCAAGAGGGCACCCCGTCAGGGAGCGGTTTCGCAGGCTGATAGCTTCTTGTTATACCCTGTAACTTCACCATGAAACCCATCCTGATTCTCTCCCTCTTTGGCGCGGCCTGCGCCGCCCAAGGCCTGGACTACATCAAGGCCCACTACACCAAGTACGAGTACCGCATCGCCATGCGCGACGGGAAGAAGCTCTTCACCTCGGTGTACCTCCCCAAGGACGCCGTTGCACGGAGCGACGCCTCACAGAAATATCCCATCATGCTGGACCGCACCCCGTACAACGTAGGCCCCTACGGCGTCGATAACTACAAGGCCGCGCTCGGCCCCTCCGAGAAGTTCGCGAAGGAAGGCTTCATCTTCGTCTACCAGGACGTGCGCGGCCGCTACCTGTCCGAGGGCGAGTTCCGCGACATGACCCCGCACCTCGATCAAAAGCGCGGCCCGCAGGACGTGGACGAAAGCTCCGACACCTACGACACCATCGACTGGCTCATCAAGAACCTGCCTGACAACAACGGCAACGTGGGCATGTGGGGCATTTCGTATCCCGGCTTCTATACCGCCGCGGGCATCATCGACGCGCATCCGGCGCTCAAGGCCGCGTCCCCGCAGGCGCCCATCACCGACTGGTTCGTGGGCGACGATTTCCATCACAACGGCGCGCTCTACCTGCCGCACATGTTCCGCTTCTTCGCCGGATTCGGCCATCCCCGCCCGGTGCCCACGGTTCCCCAGCCGGCCGCGGCGCCCGCCAATTTGCCGGATGCCTACAGCTTCTTCCTTTCGCTCGGTCCGCTCTCCAACATCAACGAGAAGCACTTCAAAAACGATGTGGCGTTCTGGACGCAGATGACTCAGCATCCCGACTACGACGAGTTCTGGCAGGCGCGCGATTTGCGCCGCCACTTGAAGAACATCAAGCCGGCCGTGATGACCGTGGGCGGCTGGTTCGACGCCGAAGACCTGTTCGGCGCGCTCAACACTTATAAAGAGGTGGAGAAGAACAGCCCCGGCGCGAACAACATGCTGGTGATGGGACCCTGGTTTCACGGCGGCTGGGCGCGCGGCGACGGCGATGTGCTGGGGGCCGTGCGATTCGGCTCCAAGACCTCGCAGTTTTACCGCGACGAGATCGAGTTTCCGTTCTTCGACCACTGGCTGAAGGGCAAGCCCGATCCGAAGCTGCCGGAGGCCTACGTGTTCGAAACCGGCACCAACCAGTGGCGCCGCGAGGATGCCTGGCCGCCCAGGGACGCGCAGCCGAAATCGCTCTACCTGCACCCCGATGGCAAGCTGTCCTTCGAAACGCCCAAGGAATCCGCGGCTTTCGACGAATACATCAGCGATCCCTCGAAGCCAGTGCCGTACATCGGCGGACAGGCGCCCGGCATGACCCGCGAGCACATGGTGGAAGATCAGCGCTTCGCCTCCACGCGCACCGACGTGCTCACCTACCAGACGGACGAGTTGACCGGGGACGTCACGTTCTCCGGCCCGCTCGCGCCGTCGCTCTTCGTTTCCACCTCGGGCACCGATTCCGATTGGGTGGTCAAGCTGATCGACGTGTACCCCGAGGACTATCCGAATCCCGACCCCAATCCGCTGGGGCTGCACATGGGCGGATATCAGCAGTTGGTCCGCGGCGAGATCTTCCGCGGCCGGTACCGCAACAGCTTCTCCAAGCCCGAGGCCTTCGTCCCCGGGAAGATGGAGAAGGTGGAGTACGTCATGCCCGATATCGACCACTGCTTCCGCCAGGGGCACCGCATCATGCTGCAGATCCAAAGCTCGTGGTTCCCTCTGGCCGACCGCAATCCGCAGAAATTCGTCGATATCTATAATGCCAAGGCTGCCGATTTCGTGAAGGCCACGGAGCGCGTGTACCGCTCGGCGAGCGCCGCCTCGTGCGTGAGAGTGCGCGTGCGGACGGCCGGCGCCGGCAGGTAATCTGGTGGCCGTTAGCAGGCGAAAGCCGGGCTGAAGCCTGCCCCACCAAGACCGAGCAATTTGTGCAAGCAAGGCAGGCCACAAAAAACGATGGCCTGCCCCACAGCGTCAGAACCGGAACATGAAACCGGCTTCGCCCGAGAAAAATT
>Ga0208827_1001301_pt1 | contig 10970 bp, 13 predicted proteins | sample Sb_taG_5_FD_187709 | JGI IMG/M metagenome (GOLD analysis project Ga0208827, IMG submission 187709) | Peat soil microbial communities from Weissenstadt, Germany - Sb_50d_8_FC metaG (SPAdes) (version 2) | ecosystem: Environmental > Terrestrial > Soil > Wetlands > Peat | place: Germany... | reverse complement strand
CTCCGGAAGGAGCCGTAGCCAAGGTGGCTGGTCTCAAGCAACGCCGAATGACGGGGCCCGCGCGCGTGTTCGACGGCGAGGAAGCCTGCTTCAAAGCGATAGAGCGCCGGGCCATCAACCCCGGAGACATTGTGGTGATCCGCGGCGAAGGCCCCGTTGGTGGGCCGGGGATGCGTGAAATGTTGTCGGTCACCGCCGCCTTGGTTGGGCAAGGACTGGGCGAGAGCATCGGGCTTCTGACCGACGGCCGCTTTTCCGGCGGCACGCATGGCTTGATGGTTGGACATGTTGCCCCGGAGGCCTGGGTGGGAGGACCCATCGCCTTCCTCAAGGATGGGGACCGAATCACGATCGACGCCGACGGCAAGCAACTCACGGTCGAAATCGATGACGCGGAGATGGGAAGGCGCCGGAAGGGATGGACCAGGCCCGAACCCCGCGTGTCGCGCGGCGTGCTCGCCAAATATGCACGAACGGTTCGTTCCGCATCTGAGGGCGCAGTCACAAGCTGAACGCCAGCAAGGCACAGCCCGCATCATGTATGCGATCGCTCAAGCATGGCACAACAAGTCCACAGAATGCAGAGGAGCCCAAGCGTTTCAAGATGCGCCGCGGCCAACGAAGCACGCCGGCCGGCGAACACCGGCCGGTGCTGTTGCAAGAAGTGCTCGGGACGCTCCAGCCCCAGCCTGGTGATGTCGTCGCGGATTGCACCGTCGGTTGGGCTGGACATGCTCTGGAGTTGCTTCAACGCGTCGGTCCTACCGGCCGGCTGGTCGGCATCGACTTCGATATCGAGAATCTGCCGCGGGCCCGGGAGCGGCTGGAAACACTGGGCGGAACTTTTTCCCTTCGTCAGGGCAATTTCGCGGGTCTCTCCGCAATCCTGGCCGAGGAGGGGCTCCCCGGCGTCGATGTCCTGATCGCTGACCTGGGGATGTCCAGCATGCAAGTCGATAACGCGGAGAGAGGCTTCTCTTATCGAAGGGACGGCCCCCTGGACATGCGCATGGATCAATCGCGCGGCCGAACGGCTGCGCAAATCCTGGCCGCCATCTCCGAAGAAGATCTCGCTGCTGCCCTCCGCGAATTCGGCGACGAGCCAGATGCCGAGTTGATCGCCAAGGCGATCGTAGCGGCCAGGCAGCAGCATCCGCTGGAGCGAACGGCCGACCTCTCCCGCGTGATTCTGGATGCCACTCAAGAAAAACGACAAGGCGCGGCTTGGCGATTGCACCCCATGCCGCAGCGCTGGAACCTCCACCCCGCGGCCCGGACTTTTCAGACTCTCCGCATCCTTGTCAATCGGGAGCTGGCGAACCTGGAACAATTGCTGCGGGTCTTGCCGCTCTGCCTCCAGCCCGGAGGGAGAGCCGCGATCATCAGCTTCCACAGCGGAGAGGATAGGCTCGTGAAGACGGCTCTCCGAGCGGGGCATCTGGCCGGCACCTACTCGCAGGTTTCCTCCGAGCCCCTTCGCGGAACGTCGGAGGAATGCGCCGCGAACCCACGCTCAAGATCCGCTAAATTGCGCTGGGCGAAAAAAGCATCTCAGGAAACGCGTTGAGCGCCGCTTTATTCCGATTGCTGTCGGAAGTAGAAATGCCTTCGTCAGCTTCGCCACGGCCGTGTTTGTCCTGGATATAGTCCCTCAGGCGCTAGTTTTGTAGGATGTTCCTGCGACTTTGTAGTCTTATTGGCCGAATTATGAGAGGCCGAAAATTACCTTTCCGAAGGGGACTCCTGCATGAAATGGACCGTCGTCTCGCTCGTGGGGCTTATGCTGGTGCTCGGCTGTAATCGCCTCCGGCCAAATCGTTCAGCACAGCCGGATAGTGCGACCACAATACAGGCCAACGCTGGATCGCCGAAGGACACGACGTCATCGTCTGCCGACGCCGGTCCATACGCTGCGGGCAATAAGGTCTACGAGGCAAATCGGTGTGCCCGGTGCCATGCCATCGCAGGGCAAGCCGCGGACGCTGGCGGACAGGGGCGCAGAGGCAAGGGCCCAGATCTGAGCAAAGTCGGAGCGAAGCGGGACCGCGACTGGATCGTGGAACATGTGCGCAATCCCAAGACTCACAGCCCAAATTCCCGCATGCCGCCCTTTGGCGAAAAAATCAACGACGCCGATCTTCAATCACTTGCTGATTATTTAGCTAGCTTGAAATGAACTGCTGACTGGACCAAACCTACGAGAGGAGCTGCCATGATCCGACTTTGGACCCCCGTCGTTGCCGCCATGCTGCTGGCGGTGCCTGCCTCTGCTCAAGAGTGGGCAAAGGCACGCCTGGACAAATCCCCGCGCCATCAAGAATGGGTGAAGGTGAAACAAGGCGCGCGCGAAGTGGAGTGCTTCGTGGTTTATCCCGAAGTCAAGGAAAAGGCTACCGCCGTCCTCGTGATCCATGAGATCTATGGTCTGAGCGATTGGGCCCGGAGCCTGGCTGACGAACTTGCGGAGGCCGGCTACATTGCCATCGCTCCCGATCTTCTCTCGGGCACCGGCTCGGGAGGTGGAGGCACGAGTTCGTACTCCGGCGTGGGCGCTGTCACGAAGGCCGTTTCCTCTCTACCCCCGGCCCAGGTGACAGCGGATCTAAACGCCGTGGAGGACTACGTAGCCAAGCTGCCGGCGTGCAACGGCAATGTGGTGGTGGCTGGGTTCTGCTGGGGCGGGCGTCAAACGTTTCGCTTCGCCACCAACAATTCGCGCATCAAGGCGGCGTTCGTTTTTTACGGCGATGGTCCGACCGACGAGCAAGCGATTGCTAAAATCAATGTCCCTGTCTACGGATTCTATGCCGAAAACGACGCGCGCATCGGCAAGACGATCCCTGATTCGATCGCATTGATGAAAAAGGCCGGCAAGACCTTCGAGCCGGTGACCTACGACGGAGCCGGCCACGGCTTCATGCGCGCCGGCGAAGACCCAAAAGGCAATGCGGCCAACAAAAAAGCACGCGACGATGCCTGGCAGCGCTTGCTGGGTTTGTTGAAAAAGATTTGAAGCAGACCATGCACTCTGGCTGCACACTGGATCGCCCCTGTCTGAATCGAAATGGGGACTTGCATGAAGGCGAGACACTTGCAGCCAGGAATTGCATTGAGCATCACCTTGATTCTGGCCGGCGCAATGGCAACACATGCCCACGGCGTTGGCCAGGATCAAACGAATTGGCTGACCGATTACGAACAAGCGAGAAAGGTCGCCCGCGCAACCGGCAAGCCGCTGTTCATCGTTTTCCGCTGCCAGCACTGAGCGGACTGCAATGAATTTGACGGGCAGGTTGCTCGCCTCCATCCCCGAATTGCTGACCTGGCCGAGGAGTTTATCCTCGTTCGCTTGACCAGCATGCGCGGCGTCAACCTCAATCTCTTCGATTTCGACTACGACCTGACCTGGGCAGGCTTCTTCCTTAGTGCCAACGAACAAATGTACGGCCGTTATGGCGGGCGAGACGCATCCTCGGCAGACGGCCAGATGTCGCTGGCCGGCCTCAGGCATGCCATGGCGGCGGCCCTGGCAACCCATCGTCGCATCTCGAACATTGGTCCTGCCAGTCCGCCCACGGCTGTCCAAACCGTGGAGCAATACCCGGCTGCGCAGCGCCGCCAGGCCGATGCCTGCATCCACTGTCATCACGTTTATGACTTTCGCCGGGAAGCGTTGCAAACTGCAGCCAAATGGCGCCTCGATGAGTTGTGGGTCTACCCATTCCCAGAGAACGTGGGGTTGACCCTCGACGTGGACGAAGGCGACCGCGTGAAGAGCGTTGCCGACAATTCTCCCGCTGCCGCCGCCGGCCTGCGCGCCGGCGACTGCCTGCAGGCCGTCAACGGCGTGCCCACCGCCTCGCTTGCCGACGTGCAATACGGCCTCCAGCGCAGTCCGGCGCAAGGAATCATTCCCATTACGTGGATGCGCGCGGGCAAGATGCTTGCTAGCAACTTGGACGTTCCCAGCGGTTGGCGGAAGACAGACATTTCCTGGCGCTGGTCGCTGCGAGGGCTCGAGCCTTCTTCCTGGGTCCATGGGGATGATCTGACGTCTGAAGAGAAAAAGAAACTGGGTCTCGGCGAGCGTCAGCTAGCGTTCTTCCAGGGTAATTTCCTTTCAATACCAGCTCGCCAGGCTGGGATTCGACAGAATGACGTTATTATCGGCCTGGATGGCAAGAAGCTCGAGATGACAGCCCAGCAGTTTCAGGCCTTCGTGAAGTTGAATTACAAGCTGGGCGACCATGTCACATATAATCTACTCCGCGCTGGCATGCGCCTCGATGTGTCGCTGACGCTGATCGGCCGGCCGCCATGATTGCGGCCGCGGCCAGCCCTTGTTCGGGATTGTGTGCGTATTCCCGGCAAGGTTCATGATCTCGGACCGAGAACGCGCTCGATCTCCAGCGGCGTGGTCAGCCCATCGACGAATGATTATCGATCTGGATCCTTGTCGCGATCCTCGTACTCTTCCGCCTTTGGAGTTTCCGGCAGGAATAGTGCCGTGGGAACAGCCGGGTCGGGTTCGATGCGCAAGGTTTGCGTATACTCCTGGCCGTCGACCGACAGCACGACTCGGTAAGTGCCAGCATCGAGCGGTTTGCTGGGAATGATGAACGACTGCTGCCGCGGCGCGGTGCCCGCAATCGGCCGCGGCGCCGTGCGAATCAGATTCCAATCGACTCGGTAAAGACCTGGTTCGGACTTGGCGATGAATTCCTGCACGGTCTTGCCGTTAATATCCACCACCTTCAGGCTTACCTTCGCGGTTTTCTGGGTCAGCGAATAATAGAGTTGCGCTCCCGGCAGTGGATTCTGTCCTGCGAACCGACGCGAGCCGACTCCATAGGGAGAATCGTGATCCGGCTCCGACCTCCAGCGCACGACAATGTTCGGTTGATAGAGATGCGCCTTGGCTTTCAACACGTCCGTGCTCATCTGCCGCAATGGCGTGATATCCAGGACCCACAGACTGCGTCCGTGCGTGGCCGCGACAATCTCCCCGGCGGTGGGGTGAATGGCCAGATCATGCACCGCCACGGTGGGCAGATTGTTGTTCAACTTGGTCCAGGACGCCCCCCGGTTCAGCGATACCCAAGTTGCAAACTCGGTTCCCAGGAACAGCAGGCTGGAATTCTGCACGTCTTCGCGCAGCACGCGCGACGATCCGGTTGGGAGATTCTCCCGCAACGATCTCCAGGTCTCGCCAAAATCCTCCGTTACATATACGTATGGCTCGTCGTCGTCGGAACGATGCGCGTCAAAGACCACGTAAGCACGGCCCTCGATAAAGCGCGAAGGCTCGATCCCGGATACCCAACGCGGACCGGCCAGACGAATCTTGCTTGCAATGTCCGCCCAATGGATGCCGCCGTCGCGCGTGACCCAAAGGGCGCCGTCGTCCGTGCCGACGTAGAGCACGTCGGAGTTGCGCGGCGATTCGGCAAGGACCGTGGCCGAGCCCTGCTTGGTACGCGTGATTTCCGGGGAGATAGGCCGGAGACCATCTCCTTGCTTCAGCGACCGGAAGACATAATTGCCCGCGCAATAAAAGATGTGGGAATTGTGACTGCTGAGAATGAACGGCGTGTTCCAGTTAAAGCGATACTTCGGCTCGCCGCGCACCAAGGTTGGCGTGAGCAGCACAATGGGAATGTTCCCGAAAGAGATGATAAACGGAGCCGACCGGTTGATCTGCATGGGACCAACTTGGCCGCCCTTGGGGCGGAGGTTGGCAGTTTCGCCCGTGCGCAGGTTGCGGCGAAACATATTGCCGTCTTGAAATTCCCAGTAGACCACGTCCGGGTCATTCGGATCGACCTGGCACGCGAAGCCGTCGCCGCCGCCGAGTAGAATCCAGTCCGCGTTGATGGGACCGTCGCCGCGCAGACTCCGGCTGGGGCCTCCCCAGCTGCCGTTGTCCTGCAAGCCGCCGTAGACGTGGTACGGCTTACGGTTGTCCAGCGCGACGTGGTAAAACTGACCGATCGCCGCGTGATTGAGGAAATCCCAGTTGGCCATGCGATCGTAGGTCACGTAGAAGCCGCCGTCGCAACCGACGATCATGTGCCGGCCGTCCCTGGGATTGATCCAGAGGGCATGCTGGTCTGGATGCACGCCGTGGTCGCCGTCGGGCCGGAATGTCTTGCCGCCGTCCGCGGAACGATAGAGACTGATGCCAAGCACGTAGACGTACTTGTCGTCGCTAGGATCGACGCGAATTTGGCTGAAGTACATTGGGCGGGGATTGAGACTGTTGATACGCGTCCACGACTCTCCTCCGTCGGTCGACTTGTAGACGCCGCCATACTGGAAACCATCGGGGCCTTGCTTATCCTGGACATTCTCCCGTTGGCCGCCGTACATGAAGCCATTGGGGCGTCCGCGCCGGCCAAAGAGACCCGTTATCTGCCGGGCGGCGGGTTGATTCTGCAAGACGACGACCACTTCTTGGCTCTTCCGATCCCGGGAATAGCGTACCGTGAGCTTGTCGCCGGCCTTGTGGCCGCGGATCGATTGCGCGAGTTGGCCGAACGATGGAACCGCTTTGCCATCGACCGCCTGGATGATGTCGCCGGCTTTGAGCCCGGCCTTGTCTCCCGGACTCCCACCCGAAACCTGTGTGATACGCGTGCCGGCATCTGCATCCTCGCCGGTGACGCCCAGGTAGACGGTCTCCGCATTCGCCGCGGGCCCCATCCCGATTTTCTCCGTGTCGATGGTGGCGAAAACGATTTTGGGATCCTTTCGGTAGTAATCCAGGCCGATCCTGCCGCACTTGCACGTTGGCAGCCCCTTGGTCAGTTTGCGAAAAGTCTTGCCTCCGTCCGTGGTTTTGTAGATGCCCGCACTCGCGCCCCATTTCGTGATGGGATCGTAGCTGTCGTAGCCGTCAGCCATCGCCGGCTCGCCGGGGTGCGTGTCGAAACCATCCCGCCGGCGTTCGTACATCGCGACCAGCAAGGTTTCTGGGACGGCTGGATCGAGCCTGATGTCAACCACACCCGTGTTGGCGTCGGTATAGAGTATCTTCTGCCACGTTTCACCGCCGTTGATTGTCTTGAACAGTCCACGTTCTTCATTGGGGCCGTAGCAACGGCCCATGGCGCCGACGTAGACGATGTTGGGGTTCTTGGGATGGATGGCGATCTTGCCGATCTGGAACGATCTTCGCAGACCCATGTTCTTCCAGGTCTTGCCGCCGTCGGTCGACTTGTAAACGCCGTCGCCGTAGGAGACGGAGTTGCGCGGATTCGCCTCTCCCGCGCCGACCCAGACAATGTTGCGATCCGACGGCGCCACGCAGACATCGCCGATCGACACGGTCGCCTCATGATCGAACTGGTGTTCGAAGGTTACGCCGTTGTTCACCGTCTTGAGAAGGCCCCCCGAGGCAGTGCCAATGAAATAGGTGCATGGGTCGTTCTCGTAGACCGCAATGGACGTGATGCGCCCTCCCATCGAAGCGGGACCTATGCAGCGCCACGTTAGCGTCTTGATCCAATCCGGACTGAGTGTTCCCTCGGGGGCCGGAGGCGTCGTGGGCGTGGGCGGTGTGCGGCGCAATTCTTCCAGTTTCTTCTGCAGGGCGTCGAGTTCCTTTTGTAGCTTGTCAATTTGCTGATCACGATCGGATCGCTGCTGTCCCAGGGTTTGCCCGGGAACGAATGCTAGCGTAAGGAGTGCCGAAACTGCCAGGAGCACGGCGACCAGGGTGACTCGGTTACACAACATTGCCATCGAACCTCTTGCGCCATGAAAAACTGGAGAGAACCCGACTTACTGGCGTGATGGAGATCGAGCTTCCTGCCTGCCCGCTGCGGAGGTGTCCAAACCGAGGCAGTACTTCAAGATAGCAAGACGGTGGCATCTTTCCCACTGGTTTTGCCTTGAGAGCGTGTTGAAAAAGGGGTCTGACCCCTTCGAATCTGCAAAGCCTGGTGGCCTTGGAATGGACGGAATGCCGCGATTCTCCAGGGGTCTGACCCCTTTTTCAACACGCTCTGACCACGCCTCCATGCCAAGGAATATCAGATTGCGGGCGGGCCAATCGAAGGTGCGCCGAAGGTGCGCCAAAAGTGCGCCGTTTTGGGGGCAAAAAGGAAAAATACGCCGGCGCGCCCATCGTCTCCCCTGCCAATATCGACGCCAAATCGTGCTTGAGCATGGCCAATGAGTGCACAACTGCCTCTGCATTTTTGCAACTCTCATCGAAGTGCGCTTTCGCAACATCGAGGACGCGGCAGGGCTCACGACCTCGCACGCCGAGGTCGTCTCCCGGCGTCCCGCTGAGTCAATTGTAGATCCAGCAAGGCGCATGAGGAACCGCAGCCGACGAGATTTGTGCCATTCTTATCGGTGAATCGGCAGGATAAACGCCGAGGATGGAAATGCCTAGCCGTAGGGTGTGTCAAGTTGTGCTGGTTAACGCGTTCCCCGACATGGTACGATGCCGGCAAGGAGACCATCATGATCGAACTGAACGAACAACAGAGGCATGAGTTGAGCGCCCCAGAGCCGGTAGCCATCGACCCCCAAACCCAGGAGATCTATGTCCTGGTCCGCCGGGAAGTCTACGATCGTCTCAAAACGCTCCTGGCGCTAGATGACTACGATCCCGATGAAGGGGCCGGGTCCATGAACGAAGTCATGGCTGAGGACGACGCCAAAGATCCCTACCTGGAGAGTTATCAGCGTTCCGGGAAAAAGGCATGAAACGCGGCGACGTGGTGATTGAGCCCTTTCCCTTCCAGGACAAGTCGGGCGAGAAAATCCGCCCGGCGGTGGTGGTCCAAAGCGACTCCGAAAGCCAACGGCTCGCCAACACCATCTTGGCGATGATTACAGGCAATCTAGATGACGCCCGCCAAGCGATGACGGTGCTGGTCGATCCGCGGACATCCTGGGCCGGGCCATCGATCCGACCGGGCTGTCTGGCTGGACCAACGCCATCACGCAATTCACCAACGACCCCACTGATCAAGGCGGCTTACCGAACTTCGGCCCACGTGCCCTGGCGGCTTATGAGATTCTGGGCAGCATGGAGTCGAATACCGACGAGGTGCAATCCTACTATCAGCAGTTCCTTGGCCGCTTAGCGAATCCGAGCGGTCTGGAGACGTTTGTGGGCGATCTGCAGGCCGACGTGGCCGAGGAGGCCGTGGTGGCGAGCCTAGTCGGCTCCCAGGAGTACCTTATTCGCGCCAGTGCCCGGCTCGGTGCCCCGCTCAACGCGACCTTCTTTGCTCCGGGCGTATTAGACGCTGGCGCGCCCGGGGCGCCCGTCCCGGCAGGCTTCTTGTTTCCGTAACGGACAGGGCCTGCGCATTGGGCCGGATCCAAATGGGTCGGGAGCTACCGCACTCTTTTCGATCCCGATCTCCTCTGCGGTATACACGCTGGCCGCCGTCAAGGAGCTCTCCTCAAGGAGGATTTCTTCGGCATTGGCGACGTTCGCATCCATCACGGAGAGCGAGCCGACTCCGTGGTAGTGAGGTGTTTAAGCTTGCAGTAGACGATCCAGTCCCGCGGCCGGCCACGGTAAAGAGCAGACGAGCACGGGATGGGCGACTGATTATTAGATGCGTCCCCCTTTGCTCCAAGCCGATGACACGCAGCGAGCGCTGCACTTCTAGGGAGAGGTTTTCGGTTGGAAATTTACCAAGGCAGAGGGGCTTCCAGTCGAGTACTGGCGAATCGAGACGGACGGACCGCGCGGCGGTCTCTTGAAGCGTCCTGCCAAAACCCCGCCGCACGCATGCGGGACCAATGCCTTCGTGTGTTCCATGGAGGTCAAGGATTCTGATGAGACCGCTGGCAAGATCCAAAACCTTGGCGGTATCATCGCGCTCCCCAAGTTTGCCGTGCCGAGCACTTGCTGGCAAGGGTATTTCCTGGACACCGAGGGGAATACCCTTGGCATCTTTGAGGTCGATCAAGAAGCAAAATAGCGCGGAATTGCCGATGTTCCACGCGAACAACCTGAACGCTGTCCTTTCGCACCGAGGGTCCAGCGCGCGCTGGTACGTGGGCCCACGTCCAGTCAAGTTGGAAATGGACCAGGACGTCTTAATCGAGTTGGCACGTGGGTAAGAGCGCCGCAGCTTCGTCACGCCCTTCGGGGAAGACAAAGGGGACGCATCTATTATTCATGGCATCTCAGCCCGTTGCCATTACCCTTCCTGCATGCCACGCACTGCCCGCCAAACGCCGGGCGGCTATGTCTACCACACGCTCAACCGTGCGACGGCCCGGCTCAAGCTCTTTCGCAAAGGTGCGGATTACGACGCCTTCCTCGGCCTGCTCGACGAGGCCTTAGCCAGCCGTTTGGCTGGCGGCGAGATTGCCTTGCGGCGTTTGCACCCCGGGCCGGTCGTCCTGCCGGCCAACTGGCTGCAGTTGGTCAACAAGCCACAGACGGAAGCGGAAGTGGAAGCCATGCGCCTGTCGGTGGCGCGCGGCCGACCGTACGGTTCGGACGGCTCGGTGCAAACGGTGGTGAAGCGCTTAGGCTTGCAATCGACGATCCGGTCCCGCGGCCGGCCACGGAAACGACCAGGCGACGCGGGGAAGGGCGAGTAATAATTAGATACGTCCCCTTTGTATGTTTATTAGATACGTCCCCTTTGCATTTTCACAATCACGACGTGCCGGCGTTTCAGACGCCTATGTGCGATGGATCGATTGTAAACGTGAATGACTTCCGGCGGAGTTCATGTTCCGCTCATAGCCGTGCATCCAGGATGCGGCGGACACGGACGAAACTCGGCAAGTGCTCGCTTAACGTCGCCGGTTCGAGTTGGCCCAGCACCTCGAATGACCGTTTGCCTTTGATGTAGGCATTGCTGCAATTGCGCGTGGCTTGGGTCAGAGTGTTTTGGATGGTATCACGAGCACGCGCCTCCAAGTCTGGCAGCGCAGGCAGTGCCGATTCCTGCAGGTCGTTCCCGTAGTGGCTAGCCAGGGTT
>Ga0208827_1001300_pt1 | contig 10975 bp, 17 predicted proteins | sample Sb_taG_5_FD_187709 | JGI IMG/M metagenome (GOLD analysis project Ga0208827, IMG submission 187709) | Peat soil microbial communities from Weissenstadt, Germany - Sb_50d_8_FC metaG (SPAdes) (version 2) | ecosystem: Environmental > Terrestrial > Soil > Wetlands > Peat | place: Germany... | reverse complement strand
CGTGAGTAGTAGCAACCATGCGTTCCTCCGGGAAATAGGTGAAAGTCCGGAAGAATCGTAGGCCTGTACACTTGTCCCAATCAAGGCCCTCTCAATAATTGAGGTGGAGTTTGATGCGTTCGCCCTGCGGGGCGAACCTTGGGATTTCTTCAAACGGAATATAAATATAACCGACTATCGGAATGCTAGAAATGATGTGAATCCAGCGAAGAATCGAACGTTTGGTGGCATTACTGATCCTTCAATCCCTTTCCGTTGAGAATGTGCTGCATACATTTCTCAACCCTTGACTCCCGAGTTTTGGATTGTTTGGGTGCAGAAAAATAAAGAATGTATGCTTTTTGCCGTCCTGGAGTCAATGCGTCAAAAGCTTTTTTCAAGGCAGGGACGTCATCTAATCTATTTTGCAATTCTTCAGGAATGCTAAATTCTGTTGTCTTTTTGAAATTCACTTTCAAACCGGCTTTTTCCACTTCAATGGCTTCACGAATATAGGCTCTCACAATGGGCTCCATCTGCACTATTTCCCGAACACTAGTGAACCGAATCTGGCGCGCTGCCTGCGTATTCTTCGTTTGTTGGACTAAAATACTATCGGAATCCTTTAACAAGGCGCCTTTGACAAACAAAATCGCACAGTATTCTTTAAATCCATGTATTAAAACTACGTTTCTGTCCTCAAACGAATAGCAAGGAACGCCCCACTTCAGTTCTTCGGTCAGCTTGGAGGCAAGAATAATCACTCTCAATTTCTCAAATTCCTTCTGCCATTGTGTGGTTTTACTCAAAAATGCATCAACCTTAGGATTCATGTTTTTCATTTGTCGATTACTCTGAATTAAAGTGAACTTATACCCCGATTGGTTTGCAAACCTATTTATCGGCGAAAGTGCGTGTTTTACTCTGGGCTAAGCGTTACTCAGTGGCGGGCCCGCCTTCATCAGGCCGGCAGACGGCGAGGCGGCGACGCAAGAATTCTCGATCGGCACGGGCAGTGGTAAAGCGTAGGGCTTCCCGCCAGGCGCGCTCGGCGGCGGAGTGTCGGCCGAGGCGGAAATGGAGCTCGCCGATCACCGCGTGCCAACCGGGATAACGGGCGGGAACGCTTTCCGGTGGAACGGCGGCCAAACGCTCGAGGCCGGCTTGCGGGCCGTGCAGGTAAGCTTCCGCGACGGCGCGGTTGAGAGCGTGCAGCGGCGACGGCGCGATGCGAGCGAGCGTGTCGTACAATTCGGCGATCCGTCGCCAATCGGTGTCGGCGAAGGTCGGCGCGCGGCAGTGCTCCCAGGCGATGCCGGCTTCCACGTGATAGCGCGTCAGCTCGTCGCCGGCGGCTGACCTGGCGAGCCACGCCATGCCTTCACGCACGTCGCTCCAGTTCCAGGCGCAGCGATCCTGTTCCTCGAGCAGAACGATGGCGCCGTCGAGAGCGACGCGCGCGTCGAAGCGGGCCCCGTGGAAGCACATCAGCGCGAGCAAGGCATGTACCGCCGGGACGTCGCCGACGGGATGGGCGGCGAGCATCCGCGCCAGCCGGCGGGCCTCATCGCACAGGTCGCGGCGGATCGGCATGTCGCCATGGGTGACGTGGCAGCCCTGACTGAAAAGGAGATAGACGACCGCGAGGACCGCGTCCAGCCGAGCGCAAAGCTGGGCCGCAGCCGGCGTGTCGAAATCCACGTCCAGCTCGCGCAGCCGATCCCGCGCCCGCTCGATCCGCTTCTGGACGTTGGCGTCGGTGGTGAGCAACGCGCGGGCGATCTCCGCGGTGCTGAAACCGCATAGCGTCCGCAGCGCGAGGGCGACGCGGGATTCGGCCGGCACCGCTTCGTGGCAGCAGACGAAGAGCAGGCGCAGCGGTTCGTCGCCGATCTCGTCGGCGAAATGCGCTTCGAGCGGCGACCATTCCCGCTCGGCGTCTTCGGCCAGGCGGGGCAATGCCTGGGCGTGGGTTCGCTCCCGCCGCAGCGCGTCGATCGCCAGGTTGCGGGCGGTGCGGTAAAGCCAGCCGGCCGGGTCTTCAGGCACGCCGCGCCGAGACCAGGTTTCCAGGGCCTGCACGAGCGCGGCTTGAACGACGTCCTCGACGAGGGCGAGACGGCGCACGCCGAGCGACCGGGTCAGCACGGCGCAGAGCCGGCCGAACTCGTGGCGAAAAAAGTGCTCCACCAGCGCGCGCGGTTCGCTCATGCGTAGCCGGCCATTTCGCGGATCTTGATCGCCGTGACGCCCGCCCCATCGATTCATCCGGAAGACAGCGGCACAGGCAGGAACAGCTTCAACGGGTCATCCACCACCGGCTCGAACCCGTGCTTACGGTAAAAGTTGGCCGCAGCTTCGTCCTTGGCATGCACCAGCAGGAGTTTCAGACCGGCGATTTCGGCAGCCTGAATCGTGCGCAGGATCCCATCCTTGAGGAGTGCCTTGCCGAGGCCCTTGCCCTGTTCACGATGATCCACCGCCAGGCGCGCCAGCAGCATCACCGGAATACTGTACTTGCCCAGGCCCTTCACGAGTTTGGCGGGTAGCCGCTTCTGGTCGATCGCGGCGTAGACCAGCGAGTAGTAGGCGGCCACGACCTTGCTATCCGCTCGCGTCGTGACGTAGTTGCGCACGATGCCGTTCTTCTGATTTTGCAGGGCGTAGTTGCGCAAGTACAGATTGAGCGCCGGCACGCCGCAGTCAAAAGGAGTCCGGTCGTGCCCCCCGTCGAGCGGCGCAACAGCAGTGAATTCCGATTCAGCCATCCAGGATCGACCGCTCGGTCAGCAGCTTGCGAACGGCCGCGACACTCTTGGCGGGCGGGTGATCGAGCACTTCAAAAATGTGGGCCAACTGCTTCTTGCTGAGCACGATCGTCCCCTCATCGGCCAGCAGCTCGGTCGCCATCTGGTAGGCGTTCTCCAGGACAAAGTCGCTGATCGTGCGGCCGTGCTGTTTCGCAGCGTGGGCGATCACCGCCTTCCGCTCCGGATCGACGCGGATGCTTAAGCGGCTTTCCTTGTTCGAGGACGTAGAATTCTTCTTCGCCATGGGCCTCCCTGTTTGATTGTGTAGCCATTGTACACCCATTTGCCCCCTCCCTGCAAGTCGGTGCGCGGGGCACGCCGAGCGACCGCGTCAGCACGGCGCAGAGCCGGCCAAACTCGTTCGGTCAAGTTGTCATCCAGTCCTCGGCTTTGATGTCGGCGAGCGCACGAAGATCGTTGTCGGTCGTTAGCAATGTCGCGTCCATGTAGCGAGCCAGCGCCGCCAGCATGATGTCGACTTGGGATAGCGCACGCCCTGCCTTTTGCAATTCGTGGTAGGCCCCGGCATAGTGTTCCGCAACCGCGACCTCGATGGGCCAAATGCGGACGGCTTGCAGGAGCTTGTCCAGACGCCGACGGGTCTTGGCGGCATCCTTGCGAAGCACGACACCGACGAGCAACTCGCACAACGCTGGGCCGCAAGTTCCAAAGACCGTCCCTTGCCGATGCGCTTGCTGGATGCGATCGCGAACGACGGAGACCCGCCCGATGGCCTGGCCGAGGTGGTTCGTGTCCAGCAGGTATCGCGTCATGCCGACAGCCCCATTTCACGGCGCATCTGCGCCTTGGCCTGCCGCCGGTGGTCTGCGACCACATGGCGCATGAGGTTCTCGTCCTCGGTCGTGCTGTCCGCGCACAGCTCGTTCAGCGACTTCGCCCAGGCGTCGATATCGAACGCCACATTCTCGGCTATGTCGATCTCCAATGCCGCCCCGTCCTCCCATTCCGGCGGAACCGGTTCAAGCGGCACGATAACGCCCTTTCGCAAAACGGCTTTCAGCATGGCGAAGCTCCTTTTGTTGGCATTATACCCGCTTCTGGACGTTGGCCTCGGTGGTGAGCAACGCGCGGGCGATTGCCGACATTGAATCGAGTTGCGTCCGCTTTTCTTGTCCGCTGCTTCAGGGCGATCACGGGCTGGTGGCGTTTCGCTACGTTGGCCTGGGGGCTTATATTCCGGGTGGACGAGGTCAGACGCGCGGTGCCGCGTCCACTTTTATACTGTCGTGCTTTGTGGCGTGACGCCCCGCAGGTAGTTGGTCGTTGAGGAGCGTCCTTGACAGACTCCCCGGTCCGAGAACAATACGGGTATGAGAACCGCCGAAACCGAACCCGCGGGCATTGACCTGCAAATCCAGGCAGACCTGGACGCCGTGATGAAGCGGATTATCGACGGCACCCCGGTTGATCCCGAAACATCCCGCCGGATCGAGGAGCGTGCCGACCGGATCACGGAGGAACTCCGCCGCACCCGCGGCATTATGGACGATGCTCGGTTCCAAGCGTTGCTTCACGACGATGACGACGCATGAAGTAGGTCCTGGACGCCTCCGTCGCGATCTGCTGGGTCATTCCCAGCCCGCTAACGCGGAAAGCCGTCCAGCTGCGCGATGAATACCGGCGGCAAATCCACGAACTCCTCGCTCCCGCCTTCTTCATCGATGAAGTGGCCGGCGCCCTGACAAAGGCCGAGCGGCAAAAAGACATCGCCGTCGGCCAGGCGGCCCCGCTCTACGCCAAGGTCATGAACAGTCCCCCCGTTCTGATCGCGCATGCGCCGCTGATCGCCTGGGCCATTGACGACCCTGCCTGCCGTGGCTCAGTTTGACTGTTAAATCGTGACGGTGCGCGCACTTGGAGTAGTTTCCGATGCCACTCGGCAAGAGTCAGAGAACAGGTCTTCCGACGGGGCCGCATCCGTCGCCCTGTCCCGCGCGAGAGTTGATGCATCCTGAGCATTTCTGACGGTTACGAATTTCTTGATGGGAGAGACGTACACTGCCGATGGCTTTCCCTGCTCAGCCATCTTGCGAATGTTTCGCAAGGTGCCCTTACTCTTTCCGTCCCACGAAAAGAGACCATAGTCGGCATCGTGAAGCATCGCATCGTCTTTAGCGGTGTAGAACTCAAGTCCTCGATCGCGACCCTGATATTCAATAGCGTGCTTCGGCCAATCGCCGACGTTGTTCCGGCATTCGCCATTTGTGCAGTAGACGACCACGGAGCGGTAGCCATGCTCTGCTAGATATGCTTGGGCCGCGCGGTCAAATCCGTTGGCGTCTCCGACGAGAACACGAAATTTTTCGCGGATAATGTTATCGAGTCGGTGCGAAAGCTCGGCGTTCATGCGCCCCAGCCGTCGCGATCCACCAATGAAGACGAAAGTCATGCGCTACTCCTCGTGCGGGTGGCAGCTAGAAAGTATACGCGGCTCGCACCAGCGGCGAACAGCGCCACTGTGACTGCGTTTGCGGTTGCTCCCGAGCGGTACAGATCGTCGATCAGCAGAGTTCCCTTTCCCATCACCTGATCGCGATCGATCTCGAAGGCGCGGTCGAGCAGTTCACGTCGCTCCTCAGGGTCGTGCACGTTCTTGAGACCCGGCGTGTCTTTCGTTTTTTGCACTGCGTTCGCTGAGAACGTTTTCCCGAGCTTCTCGGCGATCGCAGTCGCAATCTGAGCCACGGGCTGAACCTGTCTTGGCGTTGACGGCGGCACGGGCACGACCAAGTCAATTCGTGCGAGGGTGTTCGGCTTCTTGTTGAAGAATTCCGCCATCACGTCGGCGACTTGATCGACGGTATCCTGGCCGCGATACTTCAATTGAAACAGCAACTCGCCCAGGGGAGAACGGGTTGTGTCATATTCGGCATGGCCGAATTCGTTGTAGCCGAGGAATGTGCTGGAAGTCGTGTGCCTATCCAGCGTCCATCCGCGTGACCATGCGCCTTGAACTTCAGTTGGGTCGGTGGTCATGTTATGTCGTCTCCAAACGCTTATCGATTGTATCGGGCGGGCGGACAAACGCTATCGATGGACTGGCGCGGCTTCGCCATGCTCTCAGTTATTTTTCGGTCCCTTTCGTTAGATACTTCTGAAGTAGCTATAGGGAAAGAAAAAGGGTCGCCGCTCGTTTCAAGACCAATCATCGACGCAACGAGCTAAACGGGTATTTTATTCTACTTGAATCGAGCTGCGTCCCCTATTCTTTTCATACTCGGCCCGCAGCTCGGGGTAGCGCTCGAAAAAGTAGGGCAGGCTGAATCTCGGCCGCATCGCCTGGAGCATTCGCCTGTCTTCGTCCCATTGGAACTGTGTGCCACACATCTTAACGTGCTTGTGTGGCAGAAACAGTTCCCCCTCTTTCGGCTTCAACAGCACCCAAACTCCCCCGCCGCTGAAGCCCCGGGGCGTGGCAAAAAAATCGGAGTCTTGGAACGATGACCCGTCAGGGGATACTGCGTGCCCGGTCCGTTCGTATTCGATCTCAAGAACTGTCTCGCTTCCCCCGTGTAAGTATCCCGCGATCACGGCCAGTCCGACTTGAGCCGGGCGTACCAGAGGTTGGAACCCTGACTCGGGACATCCTGCGATGAAGAGCAGCGCGCCGTCTGTGGGAACCTGCACCGTTGGTTCGCCGATGTTGAATTGCTCGAGCTGACAGGCAGGGAGCGATGGCACGTTCCTGATCTCGACGAACCCGATATCCTTGTGCACATCGGTCCGTGGAGAATCGGGATGGAAGCGGCAGTTCAGTACTTCGGCCTCAAGGGCAGGGCCCTCCCCTGCAAACAGACTCACTCCGAACGCCGACTGCAGGCAATGACCGGCGGTGATCAGGAACAACCGGTCTCCGACACGGAACGCGACCCCCGTTCCGATTCCCGGCCCCTTAAGGACAATGGCGTGGGTGTAACTGCGCACGATCTTCATGTGCTCGGCGAGTTCCAGCCGCAAAGCGAGATTGCCAATCGGTCCGGGGTCTTTCATGCCGTTACTCTGGGACGCGGGGGACGTTACATTCGCTTCCGCCGCGCATGGGAGCGAAAGAATGGAGACGCAGCTCGTTTCAAGACCAATCATCGACGCTACGAGCTAATGGCGTATTTTATTCCACTTGAGTCGAGCTGCGTCCGCTTTTCTTTTCGACCACGCCGGTAAGCCGCTCAAACATTTTCTCCCCGCCGACCACAGCTCCCCGGAGCGCCTGTTTGCCCCAGGGCTGGGAGACGTCAAAGCCGGAATGCTCGAAGAAGACGCGCGTTCCGTCGCCATCGGGGTACTCAGTCCTCAGCTCACCGCCATTAAACCAGGATGCGGCCCCGGTCCGCTTCAGCGGCTGGTGCGGCCAGAAATGTTCGATGCTCGCGAACCCGTCCTATTTGCTATCGTCGGCTTGGGCCGCCGGGGAGGCAACGAGACAATCCGACGACCGCTCGCCTGTTCCTGGGCTTTGAGGTCGCGATGGATCGCCTGGAGGTCGTAACCGAACTCCTTCGCATAAGCTTCGCGTGCCTTCCGCACCTCTAGAAGAATATCGTCCACCTCAGTCTTCTTCCTCGGCCAGCAGGTTCGCCTCATGCATGAAGCCGAACGTCAGGCAGGAAAAGAGCACGCAGCTTGATTGACATGGGTATGTCAATCGAACTGTGTCCTCTTTTCCGCCTCCCCGTCCGGTGCGGGCCGGACTTGCTTCTCGGTTGGATTGGAGAGTTGTAAGCGCTGTTGTCGGGCGCGCTCGCGGGCCTGAATCTCCGGGTGGTCCGCGGAAAGAACCTCACACTCAAAAAACTGTATCTGGCCCGAACCGAACGTTTCGCTCTGATGATGCGGGGTCGGTTGCTGCATCGCGCTCATGCGCACGTCTCCTCATTTCAGTTCCACGGTGGTGTCTGCCACACACTGATTGTCCAGCAGTAATTCTACCAGCTTTCTTTTCAGCTCACCGCTTTCTTCACGAGCGCGCCGATCCTTGCCTCTTCGACGGCGGTCAGCTCCTTCAGCGCGAAGGCGGTCGGCCACATGGCGCCTTCGTCGAGGTTCGCCTCGTGCATGAAGCCGAACGTCGCGTACCTCGTTTTGAACTTCTGCGCGCTTTGGAAGAAGCAGACGACCTTGCCGTCCTTGGCATACGCGGGCATCCCGTACCAGAGCCTCGGTGCGAGGGCTGGCGCGCTGGCTTTGATGAGCGCATGGAGCCGCTCGCCCAGGGCGCGATCCGATTCCGGCATCGCGGCGATCTTCGCGAGCACGGCGCTTTCCCCGTCCGCCTTGTCCGCGCGCGGGCCGGGGCGCGCGGCCGGCGTCTTCGCGGCCTTCTTGGTGCTGCTCTTGGCGCTTCGGGCACTTTCAGTCATTTTTTGTTCCTTTCGTTAGACGCTGCAACATTATGTGGCGGCACGTTTCCAACGTGCCGATTCAGCCCGGCACGTTAGAAACGTGCCGCCACAAAAAGTTAGAGCTCCTTGCGGTTCGCTCATGCGTAGCCGGCAAATTCGCGGATCTCGATCGTGTGTCCGGGCGGACACGCACGGGCGATGGCCACCGCTGCGTCGTAGTCGTCGGCCTGGATAATCGCGAAGCTGACGATGATTTCCTTGGCTTCGACATAGGGACCGTCGGTCACCAGTCCAGCCTTCACGAGTCGGCCGGTGTGCTTCAATCCGTCGCCGCCGGGCACAATCGCCGAGCTGAACTTTTGCATCCATGTGTACCAGGCCGTTTGCAGAGCCTGCATTTCCTCAGGAGACGGCTTGGCACGGCTCTCCGTGGATTCGCGATAGATGAACAAAAACTTCGCCATGATGGTACTCCAGACGGTTTCGCATACGCGGGCGGAGGCCAGTCCTCCGTCTTGTGTGAATACAACGAACAAGCTGCAACCGTTCGGACATCGGCGCGGGAAAAAACTTCGACGCGCCCGATGCGATTCGCGCAGCTCGCTGAGCCAGTGCTGCCGTTGCTGCGGGCTCGGGGTCGTGAACTGAATGCTCATCTGGGAGACGGTCATCTGGGACATGTTGGCAAGACTCGAGGAGCAGGCCGGTCACGGTTCGCCCGACCGCCCCGAGTCGACCGGCTGCCCCGGTTACGACGATCGAGCCGTCATCGGCCATGCGACTTCACTCCCTTTCGCCGAAAGATAAAAGTCAGCGGCGGCGGCCGCGCCGAGAGCTTTGTAACTCCGAGAAACCAGACTCGCGGCCGCCGTCTGCTGCAGCGCCTTGTTCGGCGGCACCCCGGGGCCGTCAGCCCGGCTTGACGCCCAATGCCTTCGCGTGGTATTATAATACCACAAGGCAGGAGTTCCGAGGAAGCAGCGACCATGAAACGCTTTACCCGCAACCGACGGCTTACGCCTGAAGAGGCCGCCAAGTACAAGGCGATTCGAGAGCAGGTCGCCGAGGAACTGCCCGACCTGATTGAGCGGCACCACGAGCGCATGGCGACGCTCGACCAGCTGCAAGAGTTACTCCTGCAACTGAAAGCCGCGCGCGAAGCGAGAGGCCTGAGCCTTTCCGACTTAACGGAACTCACCGGCATGGACCGTTCCGCGCTTTCGAAGCTCGAAACCGGCCAACGCGCCAACCCCACCGTGGAGACCCTCGTGCGCTACGCCGAGGCTGTAGGCAAGCGCGTGGTGGTTTCGCTGGCCGACGCGTAATAACACTAGTTCGGCGCTACCACTACTCTTCATTCGGGCGAACCCGTTTCTCGATAGTCGTGATGGTGTGCGAATCCGTCTTGATGGACAGAAGCATGCCCATTTCCCGGCCTTCGGTGGCCGAACGCTTGTAATGATTCAATTGCATCACGCACGACTGGATCGCTAACGACAACCGGAGCGCCTCCTCGAACGTCATCTCAATGTTGGCCGATTTGCCGCCCTGATAGCGATGTCCGGTTGCGTCCGGACGTAACCGGCGAGACCGTGGTAATCGTCGGCCTTGACCGGAATGTTTTCGTCAGCAAAAAACGTTGAATCGCGGAAAACCAGGATGCCGGCCCCGGTCAGCTTCAGCCGGTTAGCCGGTGAGCCTTCGCGAGTGCCTGACCCACCAACTCCTAACGTCCCGCCACTCGCCCGTGGCGGGCATGACGAGTTGCATCGACTCGAACACAATCTGCTTTGGCAGGCTGGCGCGAAGCTCCCGCCGCAACTCTGCCCGGTCGATGTCATTGGCAGGGTCGCTGTAGATCAGGCTGATGTGCGGGCCGATCTTGGGTGAGCGAGCGCCGCTGATTGCGGATTCTGCCCGGTGAAACACCTGTTGGGAGTCGTCGTCAGCCAACTTGACGTAAAAGAACGTGAAATAGTCGTCCGACTGACCAAGACCCTCGACAGTTAGCGACACCGCGCCGAGTCCTCGGCAGAGAACATCCATCATGTTCTCCAAGGCCGGGAGCTCCGCAGTCCACACCCCAGAACACAAAGTTGCGTGTGGCCCGAAAGTGGGTCTACGATACCGGGCCGCCAAATTGTCCACCGTCGCCCGCAGGCTATGGATCTGGTCATCCGACGGGATAAGCCACAAGGCATATGGGACACCTGTCGCATCGCCCAAGAGAGACCTCCTGCGGCGGCGGAAACACGCCAGTGCGACCGACGGCAGACCGTAGCCAGCGGCACACAGCGTGAAACTCCGCAAGAAATGTCGCCTGTTCATCATCGTAGCGCCTTCGTCTTGGTATTTCATAGTTCATTGAGGCGTGTGACGAGGCCAGCAAGTCAAGCCGAACGCCGAAGCCCAGCCGCCGCGGCCCTGCAAAACCTTGATCACCCGGAAGCCGCTGATAGGGTCACGGTCGGCTGGAACGATTTGTTCGAGGCTATAGCAACAACTTGGATAAGAAGATACCCGCCTCCTTGTAGATGCCGGGAGCTTCGCTCTCGCGCGGCCCGGCAATGTTGAGCCACATTTCGACGGCGAATCCAAGCCCCTCATGAATATGCTCCAACCACGTCTGTGCCTTCGCGACAGAATCGAGCTTCGAGATGTCCACTATCAGACATGGGCGAATGAACATCAACTCGGCTGCACGCTGGGTAAACTGCGTCCCAGGCGACTTGCGCATCGCATCGCCCCGAATCAAAATGAGCGTCGCATGGCTATCGCGGACGTTCCAGGCCGTCCGCTGATCGACTTCCCGGCCCGGCGTTTCGG
>Ga0208827_1001298_pt1 | contig 10990 bp, 9 predicted proteins | sample Sb_taG_5_FD_187709 | JGI IMG/M metagenome (GOLD analysis project Ga0208827, IMG submission 187709) | Peat soil microbial communities from Weissenstadt, Germany - Sb_50d_8_FC metaG (SPAdes) (version 2) | ecosystem: Environmental > Terrestrial > Soil > Wetlands > Peat | place: Germany: Weissenstadt... | reverse complement strand
AGCCTCCGAAGGCGCATAGCTATCTCGGTCCCAAGTCCGACCGGCAGGCCGTGCTGATCGGCGCCGACCCGGAGGACGTGATCTAGATGCAGAAGATGATCCTGCGGTGGGCCCGGATGCGGACATGCTGCGAGGTGAGGGTGTGGGGCAAACTCCCTCATTAATGGTCTCACGCACCTCCCTTTTGCCCCTCAACCGAAAACACATTATCAATCTTGCGCATGATCCGCTCGGCCCATTGCACGGCGGCGGCGTGTACTTTCGGCAAGTCTGCGCAACTCGGGTAGTTTTTCCCATCAAAGGCGATCAGTGACTCGCGGACTATCAGCCTCAACGCCGCGTGAACTTCGAAAGCAGGAATTCCATGTCATCTCCGACGCCATAGCCAAACTCATGGCCGATGGCCCGCACACGATCTAGCCGGGCGACAAGGTCGTCCCGGCGGTCGACAGATAGTGCGTTTGCGAACTGGAGTGCCTGTTCGAACATGCGCACCAGTGCATTGAAGTATCCCTCATCATCATTGCCAACGTCGCTGCAGAATCCAGCGGCCCGCTCGCAGTAGAAAACCATCAACTCTGCCAGTCCCTCGGGATCGCCAACTGCCTTCTTGTAATCAGAGATGGCCCGCTTGGCTTGAGAGACAGAGGTGTCCTGCTTCCGGAACAGGTCAGGCCAAAGCCACCGATCAATAGTTTTCTTGGACGGCTCCAGCACGTCCTCGCCCAAGCCAAATCGGGCATGAAGAAACGTCTGATTATCCTTGTGCGCAGTGTAGAGACTCTGAATCAAGCCGAGCAATGCTGCCCGGTCAAAATCCGCGAGTTTTGCTTTGACATCGGTCCACGTGGGTTGCGATTTTGACTGACGTTTCGTCATACACGTCCTCGATTCTACCCATGCGAGCCCACCTGCGTGGCTCAGACCCAACTCGTTTGCTTCAGAAACGGTAGCCTTGCGCCACCCAGTAGTGCCAGTCGCCGATGGCTTCGGCGGTCGACTCGTCCGCATCCACCGCGGCCAGTTGAGAGAGAGGAACTGCTAGGTTCCGGCCCTGCCAGCGAATCAGTACGAGCATGTCGCTGGCACACACGCATCTTCGGGCGCCAGGCGCCGGACTAGTGGAGGCACAAAAAGCCGCCAACGTACCCTTGCAGCAGACCAGGGCACGTTGGCGGAGTGCCTTTGCGTTCAGCGGGTCAGGTTCGACCCGGGGGCGCACGGCACGAAACGATGCCAGCACGTTGACGCCATCCTTATCGGCGAAGGTCAGGCGACCGCAGTCGCATGCGCATGCGCGTGCTTCTTCGCGCGATGTGCGACCTTGTGCGCGTGTTTGTGCTCAGCACCCGGCTTTACCATGACGTCTATCAACTCCTTTTGGGCGTCGACGTAGTTTTTCACGCCTTCCCGCGTCAACTCGCCCAACGGCAAGAAGGGAAATGGCCGCAAGAGTTCCAGAGTCTTGCCGGCGGTTTTCACGTTGGCCTTCATCTGTCGCCCGGCTACATCAGCCAACTTCCTTTGCGCATCGATGAACGACTCCGCGGCCTGGCGCGCCAACTGGGACAACTCGGTCTTCTTGGCTTTCCTGACGCCATTGGTGTGCTTGCCGCCGGTGGCTTTGGCTGTCTCCTCGGCGATGACGTCCATGAAGTGCTTCTGGGCTTTGACAAAGTTGTCCATCGCCTCGCGGGCCGTTTCCACCAGTTGCTCGCTCTGGAACGGTTTCCCGGACTTGGCTGCCTCTACCCAGGTATGAGTTTGCTTGCCGGCAATCTTCAGGAACTCCTCCTGCATGTGGACGAAAGTCTCCGCGCTGCGCTGTAGCAGGTCGGTAATAGCCTGCGCCGGGGGCCAGTCTCCGACACGTTCCTTGAAACCGGTCATCAGGATTTCGTTCTGTTTTTGACCCAGTTCAAGAAGGACCCTTTGCCCTTCAATGAAGTTCGATATGCCCTCGGCAGTCACTTCACTCAGAATGGCGGTCGGGGAATGATTGGGGTCGGACGGTTGTTGCCGCACAGAGTGCATCAAGCTTGCCTTCTGCCGCATCGCGAGGTCCATGAGGATCCGTTGCGTGGCAAAGAAGCTCTGCACGCCCTGCCGTGCCCAACCCGAAAGAAGAGATACAAAAGAAGACTCCCCCGAATGAGTTCGGGAGGGTTCGTGCTTTACAGTTGTTGGCATTTAACACCCCCAAATTTGCTGCATTGCAGCATCGACTAAACTATACTATTTTATGGTAGTTGTGTCAATATATATTTGTATTGTGTGCACTGCAGCATAGGTGCGCTTTGCTGCAGGTCACCAAGTTGCTCACGGTCTTCGACGTATACAACTCAGAGGCGGAAGCCGTCGAATCCTTCCGCAAGGGGGCTTAGCCCGGCCCACGAGTCGGGGCACTCGCGGATAATCATCATGCGCCCAGGGGACCACTCTCCACTAGGGGCCCGATACATTTTCGCAGACTGCTTCTCGTCCAATCCAATTTCTCTTGCAGCTCGGCGACGGACCCTACATGTTTCCATGTTTCGCCAACGACCCATTTTTAAGAGCGCGCCAACTCCACGCTTTCATTGACTTGAACGTTTCACCCACGTAAGATTTGCCACGCATGATTGGCCAAACTATATCGCGTTACCGCGTTGTCGAGAAACTGGGTGGCGGCGGTATGGGCGTCGTTTACAAGGCCGAGGACACCGAGCTAGGTCGTTTCGTTGCGCTCAAGTTCCTGCCCGATGACGTGTCCCAAGACCCGCAGGCATTGGAACGTTTCCGACGTGAAGCCCGCGCAGCATCGGCGCTAAACCATCCCAACATCTGCACGATTTACGACATCGGCAAGAGTGGCAAGCAGTCGTACATCGCGATGGAGTTTCTGGATGGCGTAACGCTGAAGCACCTGATTGGCAACCGTCCGATGGAGCTGGAGACGCTGCTCTCACTCGGAATCGAGATTGCTGATGCGCTCGATGCGGCGCACGCCAAGGGCATCGTCCACCGCGACATTAAGCCTGCAAACATCTTCGTGACGGAACGCGGGCACGCCAAGATCCTCGACTTTGGACTGGCCAAGGTCGCTGGGGCTGCGGTATTGTCCGCCGACGCCACGCAAACCGGAGCTGAAGGGAAAGACCTGACGAGCCCGGGTACGGCAGTTGGCACAGTGGCGTACATGTCCCCAGAGCAGACGCGGGGGAAAGAACTGGACGCCCGCACGGATTTGTTTTCCTTTGGCGCTGTCTTGTACGAGATGGCAACCGGCAAGCAGCCATTTCGCGGCGACACTACGGCGAATCTGTTTGATTCGATCTTGCACAAGAGTCCGGTCGCCCCGGTGCGTCTAAACCCTGACCTGCCGACCAAGCTGGAAGAGATCATTAACAAGGCGCTGGAAAAGGACCGCGATCTGCGCTACCAGCACGCTTCGGACATTCGCACGGATCTGAAGCGACTGAAGCGCGAGACGGAGTCCAGCCGGTCAGCGGTGCCGGTGGCAGTGGATGGTGAAGAAGAAGCGGAAGCAGTCAAAAGTTCCGGCACGACTCGTCCACCGTCCAGCGGCAAACAGAAGTCAGCTTCGGCTGCCGTGTCGGCTATAGAGGCAGAGCAACAAAAGAGCGGACTTCTGAAAATTCTTGTTCCCGCCGCCGTGCTGATTGTGGCCGCCCTAATTGGCGGCGCTCTCTACTTCCGTTTCCGTCCGGCAGCACCGTTGACAGAAAAAGACACGATTGTACTGGCCGGCTTCGACAACACGACGGGTGATGCTGTCTTCGATGATGCCCTGAAGCAGGCCCTGGCAGTGGATGTGGAACAGTCACCTTTCCTCAACGTGCTTTCCGACCGAAGAATAGGTGAGACGCTGCGGCTGATGGGTCGCGCACCGGGCGGGCCGGTGACGCGGGAAGTGGCGCAGGAAATCTGCTTGCGGACGGGAAGCAAGGCGCTGCTGGCAGGTTCGATCTCCCGATTGGGCAACCAGTATATGGTTGGGCTGGAGGCGTTGAGCTGCGGGAGTGGGGACTCTCTGGCCAAGGAACAGGCCGCGGCCTCCAGCAAGGAGGATGTGGTCAAGGTCTTGGGCAGCCTCACCTCCAGCCTGCGAACCAAGCTGGGCGAGTCTTTGGCCTCAGTGCAGAAGTTCGACGTGCCCATTGAGGCAACAACGCCGTCACTGGAAGCGTTGAAGACCTTCAGCATGGGTGTAACCACACAGGCGGAAAAGGGCGACGCCGAGGCGATTCCCTTTTTCAATCGCGCCATTGAGATTGACCCTAATTTCGCCATGGCCTACGCCCGCCTGGCAGTGTCGTATGGCAACCTCGGGCAAGCCAGCCTGGCTGCGGAAAACCTGAAAAAAGCTTACGCGCGGCTAGACCGGGTAAGCGAGCGGGAAAAATTCCACATCACTGCGGATTACTACGCGTTCGCCACCGGGGAACTGGAGAAGGAGGCTCAGACTTACGGCCTGTGGATGCAGAGCTATCCCCGCGACTTCATTCCCCACGTGAACCTGGGTTTCAACTACAACGCGTTTGGGCAATATGAAAAATCATTGGCAGAAAGCCAGGAGGGGCTGCGGCTCGGGCCGAATATTGTCGGAGTGTACCAGATCCTCGGGCAGAACTACATTGCGCTCCAGCGGCCGGATGATGCCAAAGCCACGTTTGAGCAGGCGCTGGCACACAAGCTCGATAGCGGGCTACTGCGCCTGTGGATGTACTACCTGGCTTTTTTCCGGAGCGACTCGGCACAGATGGAGCAACAGGTGGCCTGGGGCTCCGGAAAGCCAGGAGCGGAAGACCCGCTTCTGTCGGCCCAGTCCGACACGGAGGCGTATTACGGGCGTCTGAAGAAAGCGCGGGACTTTTCCCGGCGTGCGGTGGATTCTGCCGTCCGTGCCGACTCCAAGGAGACGGCTGCGCTGTGGCAGGTCAATGCCGCCCTGCGAGAAGCGGAGTTCGGCACCGCGGCGCAGGCCCGGCAGGGTGTCGCGGTGGCCCTCTCTCTGGCTCCGGGCCGGGATGTGAAGGTGCTGGCAGCCCTCGCCTCGGCGCGAGCCGGCGACACCGCCCGTGCCAAGACGATCGTCGAACAACTGGAGAAGAGCGACCCGTCGAATACGGTGCTCAAAATCTATTGGCTGCCCACTCTCAAGGCGGCCATCGAACTCAACGACGGCAATTCCGCCCTGGCTCTGGTATTCCTGGAGGCTGCCGCTCCCTACGAACTGGGCGAGCCGCCGCCCACACAAGAGGGAACCTTGTATCCATCTTATCTTCGCGGCCAGGCCTATCTGGCTGCGCGCAACGGCAGCGCGGCGGCTGCCGAGTTCCAGAAAATCATCGACCACCGGGGGATCGTGCTGAACTTCTCGACTGGAGCACTGGCCCATCTCGGCCTGGCCCGTGCCTATGCCCTCTCCGGCGACACCGCCAAAGCGAAAACCGCCTATCAGGATTTCCTCACCCTCTGGAAAGACGCCGACCCCGACATCCCCATCCTGAAAGAAGCCAAGGCGGAGTACGCCAAGCTGCAATAGCTGGAGAAATCCTTCCTCGTTGCTCACTGTTTACCGATAGTTGCTGCAACCAGGCGATAGCGCTCAGAATGCAGATCAGGCTGCGCTGTCTCTGAGAAACTCGGTGAAAGAACGGATTGATTTCATCTTCTCTTCACGCAGTCCGCGTAGATCTTCCTCATTGAGTCGATTTTCGTACACGAGTCTCCCCAACACATCTATAAGTCGCGAACCGCGAAAGTCGTATTTGCGGTCAATCTCTTTACGGCGCTGGGTCAGGTGATGTTCCAGGTCCCACAGATCCGACGACTTCTGGATCTCGTTGGCCATTCGCTTTGTTTCCTGGATTACTTCGTGAAGCTCCTGGCCCAGAGCAGCGTCGAAGGCTGCGCGGGCGATGGCCTTTTCTGATCTCGACCAAATCGGCTCCTTCTGGTGGGGATGGGGGATTGGGCTCGACGGGCTGCTCATCTTCGTGTCCTCCGTGGCGGCATTGTATGCCTTCGCGAGACGAAGTTTCTACCGGCGGGGCCCCTTTCACCGCGGCGAACTCAAAGTTCGGCCCCCGCCGCGGCACTTCTGTCCTCAGCTTGAAGCGATCGTTCACCGGGCTTCCGAGATTCTGCTTGCAGCCGAGATACCGCTCGGTTGTCTGCACCGACGCATGCCCCAGCAGGAACTGAATCTGCTCCAGTTCACCACCACTGTCGTGACACAACTTCGCGCATGTCCTGCGTAAGTCGTGCGGTGCGATGTGCTCCAGACCGACCCTCTCACAACAGGTCCGAACCACGTACCAGACTACGTTTTGTGAGATGCCCTTGCCCCAAACCTTTCCCGTCCTGGCGACTGCACGGAATATCCTTCCCTCCCTGACACCAGCCGCTCTTGTCCACTGATCGAGCGCCGCCTTGACCCATTCTGGTATGGGAACCGTGCGAATGTGCCCGCCTTTGCCGATCAGATCCACTACTGCCCGTGACCTTGGCGCATCTGGATCTCACCTAGCTCTAAGCCGACCAATTCCGATCTGCGAAAACCACAACCAAACAGCATCGCCAGCATGGCGTAGTCTCGCTGGGCGCGCATGCCCTCGCCATCAGCACGTAGCAGGACTTCTGAGCTTTGCGCTGCGCTCAACCAATTGCCGGCGCGAAATCCAAGCTGCTTGACGCCCTTCACGCGGCTGATGCCTGCGGCCAGCTCGGGACTTAACAGGCCCGCATCGGCGGCTTCGTGCGCCAGCCGTCGAACAGCCGCCAGTTGTTGGTTGATGGTATTCGCGGCCAGACCGCGAGATTCTAGGTGCATGCGGTAGCGGACGACCACGATGCGGTTGAATGCCAGGCGTGGCTCGGAACAATACCAGGCGATGAATTGGTCGAGGCATATTCGTACACGCGGCGCGAGGCTGGCGAACCGAGACTGTTGAGCACTGCCCGCTTGCAATGATCCAGATCCGGTAGCCGAAGCAATCGGCGACGGTAATTCGGCTTGATTCTCTGTTTGCCCATGGCCACGGCCTCCTCATGCCGCAGGCTTGGGAGTACGGCAGAAGGGCTGGGCAATGCAAGTACTCGTACGCGGCTGGAGGGTTTTGAGCGCAATCGCCTGTTAGCGGAAGTTGACCGAAAGTGCCAAACAACTAGTTTTCAGGATGGGAACATTCGGATCGGTGTTTTTTCCAAAGCGCGATTACATTAGTACTCTCATTTGCGCATCTCCGGTACTCTTTGCGGCCCCGCCGAACACTTGGACAATATCATCAAGCGCCTTAGTCCGCCTCGCATGCTTTTTGGAACAGCGGTGAAAGGTCTTAGAACTGGACACGGATGATCGAAGGTCCAAAGAGAACGAATCGTACCTTTGCCTGGCTGCGATCTAAGAACGTTCGCGGAAAGCAAATGGTGCGCGTCATCGTAACCGTGGTAGTCACCTTGGCTCTCCTCGCGCTGTCCAAGTACGAGTTCCACGCTGATCTTCGGCTAGACCAGATCGTGTTCGTGGCCTTGGGGTGGGTCTTGGCGGTCGTGATCGATCGTTCCCATGCCGAAAAGGTAGTCGCCCAAGTTCCCCTCGCTCGATCCCAAGAGCTTTTGCAGCAATCCCAGAAAATGGAAGCTCTCGGTCTCCTCGCCGGCGGAGTGGCCCACGATTTCAACAACTTGCTCGCAGTGATTACCGGCTACAGCGATCTGCTGTTGGAAAGTCCGGCTTCATCTGAGCCCGATCACCGGAAGGTTGAGCAGATCAAACAAGCTGCAAACAGCGCGGCTTCGCCCGCCGCTACGGTCCGATGAAAACCAGAGCTGGTGCGCCCGGATTGGGCGCTTTCGGCGCTCCCTCCGCTTGTGGCATCGGATTATTGTCCATAATCGGCATTTGCAAGGTCTTGAGGAAGCGCACTACGGCAAGCTGATCGGAATCCGAGAGCGCCTCGTACGCAGCTACAGCCGGTGATGCCTCGCCACCGTGATCGATGATCGCCTCATAAAGAGTGTCGATATCGTTGCGATGCCCCCACGGTCCCGAGTCCCCTACGTCCCACAGTTTGGCGGTCAGGAATTGATAGTAGAGCGGGCGATCAAAAAAGGAAGCCCCTGGTCCTGTTGGGTCAGTAGAGGCGATTCCCGGTACGATCGCGACATCGCTGCAGAAATGGTTTGTCACAGGATCGAAGGGTTTCGTAGGATCACAAATCGTATGCCGTTTCAGGTCGGTATAGGCCGGCACCATATTTCCCATAAGGCCGCTGGTCAACCGCAGATCAAAGCAATATTTCTGACTTTGATCGCTGAAGGTCCCGTCGGCGTTCATTGGATTGGGCTCACAAAATAACGTGCTGTTGAGCGGCAGCGCTGGGATGTGACAACTGGCGCATCCGACTTTCGCAAAAAGAGTTTCACCGCGGCTAGCCTGTGCCGCCTGGGCAAGTGATTTGACCTCCGCCCTTCTCGGGACAGGAAGTGCCGCCTCGAAGATAATCAAGGCGGTAACATCGCCAATGGTCAGCTCGTTCGTCACCCCATCCTGATCCGGGTCCGGGTTACTCGGAGAAAAAACCTGAACCGCCTCATCGGGTTGGATGCCAAGATGGCGATTGAGCGCCTGGTTCGAGAAGCGTCGGATCGATTTGTGATTACCAGTCCGTCCCATAGGCCTGATCACCAGATCGGGGCTCACTCCCTGCACATTGCTCGTGTCGACCGTGCCGTCGGGATGGGCGGTCAGAGAACCGAACTGGACCCCCTTGGCCTGAAGGCTTACCGTCACGTTGTGTCCGGATGTTTGCGCCCGTACTATCGCCTTCGCCTGTAGATTCAGCAGGTCGGTGGTCATCTCGCGGCCCAGCAATTCGATAGCTCCGGAGCCGAACAATCCCAGCGAACCACGCTCATTAAATGTCGGAAAGAAGCCGTTGGAGAGGGTTGGCGTAGGCGTATCTTTGTGGCATGGGCGCAACGACGATGGCAGACCGAAGAGATCCTCGGTTAGATCCACGGCAGCTACCGGATCGCAGTCCTGAGCGCCATCCACGAGATTTCCGCGAAAATCTGCCGTGCCTCCGACTCCTGGATCGTTGTGGCATGCGGCACAGGAAGTAGCGTCAGGACCGGAGAGTCCCGAAAATCGCGGAGCTTTGAACGGATCAGGAATGCGCGAAGTCCCCACTCCGGGGGTTCCGACTTGCCCGGCACTGCCGGGGCGGCCGGCTCCGTCGCACTTGTTGAAATTCGTGATGAAGATTTCACGGCCAAAGTTAAAGATTTGCGGAAACGTCAGCTTGTGGCTCGCGATCTCGGCTTGATTGAGATGCTTCGCCATAGCCGGCTTATCGTTAAATCCCGGCGGGCAAACGTGTCTCACCTGGGCATCCTGGGCATTGACAAAACTCGGTGACAGCAGGAGCGCCAAAATCAAAAATCCGGCCAACCCAGCGATGCGCACGTCTCCACAGCGCTGGAATACTTTTGAACCAATGCCTAAATCGAGAGCCCCAGTTTTAGTGATCATTTGCGCACCATTCCCACCGCCGGGAAAAGCTCCCAGCCGTTTTCCAACAGGACGGTGCTGCAGCATCTTTGTTGACAATGAAGCTATTTCAGCCCTGCCCTTGCAGCACCTCAAGCTGGAAGACTAAAAGTCATAGTCTTCCGGCGTGCAGTAGCAGTAGCCGTAACCGCTGCCAATGGTTAGCCCATAAGAACACAGCTTTGCCAGGTTAGCCTTCTCAGTCGCCGAGAGGTTCGAGTCGGCCAACGGGTCCTCGGTAACCAACCACGGTCCCTTTTCCACGGCGTTCACATCGTTCCCAGGACCGGGAGCAGGAAACGTGGTTGTCGTTGCCTGGATGTGCGTCATCCATCCCCGCAGTCCGGGAGTTAGGTAGTAGTTGTCGGTCGGGTCATCAGTATAAGACGAAACGACCTTGATAACGCCACGGGTCATTTCTCCTCTGCCGGTGAATTCGTTGGCCGTGAGCTCTTTATTCACGGACTCCGAAAGCAGACCGTCTGCCGAGACAAAGCAGGCGCAGCACGACCGCATCTCCTGGCTGTCGTCGAACACGTAGATGTTCGCCCACAGGTATCCGTTTTCGACGCCCTCGGGGGCTGTAGTTGCAAAGTCGCCATCGTTGATGACGCGCAGCGTTGCATCCGGAGCCCCACTGGTATTTGCATTGGAAAAGTAGGTGACGAAATAGTAGCTCAAATCACCACCCACTACGCCTGCGAAGGCATTGCCCCCGAGCATCAGGGTAATTGCCAGTATCGGAAGCAGCGACAATCCGAGCTTTTTCATTTTTTGGATCCTCCTGGTTTTTGCAGCGCACGGTGCTGGGGAGGTAAGCAATCTGCGCTCAAGGCACTCTTGACCTTTTGTGTGTGCTTTGCAACTACCCACGTGGCTTAGTCAAGAACAGTAAAGCGTGGAGCTACTACTTATGGGTTAGTTCCGCACTCGGTGCATCCGGGCAGAGAACCGCCCAGACCTGAGTCCTTACCGGATTGCCGCCGTCACGTGACTAATCCCGATAGTTGCTGAAATCAGGCGTCTCTGACAAAGTCGGCGGTGTCAAGCACTTTTTGAGCGTACTGCTCCGTGCACTCCGAGGAGCGCGCCAATTCGCTCTTAGTTGAAGGTTCTGCCATACCAACCAAGGCCCGCTCGTAATCAGTTTCAGGTCCAGAAACTCAGTTCGACCCATGCATCTCTTCGGTCACACTTTCGATCATGATTAGTAATTCGAACTCCCCGTGAAGGGGAGCGGGATACCCACTCAATTTCTCGATGTTCTACTTCACACCATCGCCTGTTCCGGGCTTTCCCGCGTGCGAACCGAACTTTCTCAACTGCTCGTAATCCCATTCCTTGCGCATCATCCAATACAAACGAACCGCCAGTTTCCGTGCCATGGCGACCTTAGCGATTTTCCGTCCCCGCCGCATCGTCAGGTGGACA
>Ga0208827_1001276_pt1 | contig 11077 bp, 9 predicted proteins | sample Sb_taG_5_FD_187709 | JGI IMG/M metagenome (GOLD analysis project Ga0208827, IMG submission 187709) | Peat soil microbial communities from Weissenstadt, Germany - Sb_50d_8_FC metaG (SPAdes) (version 2) | ecosystem: Environmental > Terrestrial > Soil > Wetlands > Peat | place: Germany: Weissenstadt... | reverse complement strand
GTGGACCTACACCCCCATAACTTCCACGGGGAATGGAACTATTCGATCAACCACAAAACAACCAGTGTGTAACGATTATTGTTTTTCGGGCCCTTACTCCGCAGGGGCCGGCTACAACCTGGTTACCGGCCTGGGCACTCCCGTAGCCAATCTCCTGGTAAACGACCTGGTCGCCTACCATGGGCCCGGCAGTTCCTACTCGGGCCCGACCGTCGGCCCCTTGCAGAGTTACGCCCACGATCGGAGCCCCAGCACCCACGCCAACTCGCCCAAGTACAAACCGCTGGCACCGGACGTGACCGACCGGACCGTGACCACGCAAGACCCCAATATCCCAGACCCAGGCACCGGTGCAGAGGGCCCCCATGCGGGTGTCCCGTTCTCGAACCGGGCGGCACAACTGGCGCTCGCCCAGGGTGCCGCCAGCGGACTGACCGGCAACAACGGCGTTGTGGCCGTCCTGGACGAAGTCCTCTCCGGGTGGGCTCAAGCAGACAGCGGTTCCTCCAACGGGATCGCTCATCGAGTGTTGGGCCAAGGCACCAACCCCGCGGTCCGACCCCTTCTCTCTCCCCAGTCAACCCAATCGGGCCGTTTGGTCAACGATCCTCAAGCCGTCGATGTCCTGCTTGAGCGGGGCGCGATCATCCGGTCCCTGTTCGCGGATTCCTCCACACTGCCGATTCACAAGAAGCTGTTTGGGAGCTCGATCGCCTGATCCCCCGGGCAGGATTCGCGGGATCGACCGTCTGCCGGCAGGATCGATCCTGCCCTATCCAGGGCAAGACAGGCCGGGACGACGCTCGTGGGAAGCCTCGCTCACCGGAAAACGGCCCGAAAGGGCTGGGTGAGGCTCTCCCCACCGAAAGGACGTGGCACGCGGGGTCGTCGCGATTCGGGAGTTCCGGGGACACCATACCTAACTGCTTGGGCGAATTCCGGGAAATCAGGGAGAGCAAGGAGAGAACAGGCATTGCGGCTGATGGGCATCCGGCAGGCACGTCTGGAGCCCCTGGCGTTGAGGGCCTCCAGCCACGAGCGAATGGCCAACGGTTGGGCGGCGGCGAGCGGGGAGAAACGGATTGAGCTGTCCGAAACAATTGCCTGGTTCGGTGACATACTGAATAGAGAGAGGCCGATCGTCGAGATCGGGCCCCGCTCGGTCTTTGCCAATCCGGTGGTCGGTGGATGGCAGTAGCCAGCGGGGGAGGGTTTGCGCACGATCCGACCCCGCTGGCCCCGACGTGGTGGGGCGCGGGGCGTGGGGCGGGAGACCAGTGGCCAGGTGGACGTGGGCGCCACGCACTTGTCGGGGGTGCCAGAAAGTGGGTGCACCCTTCGGCTCTCAGCAAGGATCCGTAGGCCGGATGGGGGCAAAACGGCCTGAAATGGGGTCGAAATGGCGGTTTTTTCAAAGACTTGCTACGTACGTCATAACAGCGCAACTCCTGTTTCAGGATACAGTTAAGTCTAAAGTTGCATTTCACGAGCCTCAAGACAGAAATCGACGTAAGCTGATACTGAATATAAAGTTGCTGCTACGAAAACTAAGCTTGCCAAACTTTTGCAAAAAACCGGAAAACGTAGCATTTCGTAGCATATTGCCCGCTGTCCGGGTGAGCAGTGCTGTACCCAGCTCAGCGCGCGTCATCGACGGCGGACCCCGAAGATCGTGGGGCGTGAAGCGTGGGGCGTGAAGCGTGGGGCGTGGGGCGAGAGAAGACTGGCCAGCAGTCAGTGAAGCCGCAGGGGGGGATCTGGCGGTGCCAGAAAAGCGCCGAACAAAGCCAATTGAAATCGGCCGTTAATCATTTGCCATCAAGGAATTAAGCTCGATACAATGGGTGTTGTTTATGCAAAACAAACCCATCCGTGTGGTCGAGAGCAGGAGATCGAAGGGCTGGCCATGCCGCGCCTGATCGGCGGATCGTGCAAGTCTTGTGGAAAAGCCAGGTCATAAGGGCTGGGGAAAGACTGACGGTTCGCAGCGATGCCAGGTTCAACCCGGATTGACCGAACAGCACGAGCTCGGGTCAGGCGGTCGTCACGTGACGTTGAGACCAACCAAGGGACGTTGCGGCCACCCGCGTTCGCCAGAAACCAGAAGGTGGGTGGTCGCTTCCGTCTCCGTGGTCTCCTGACCCGCCCGGCCTCTGTGACCGCAGGCGTCGTGGCAAGAAAAGTATGGAACCTCTACTTTTCTCTACCAAACGCCCGTACAGTACCGGTGAGACGTTGGTCTTGCACCAATACCGTTGAATTAGCCGTAAAGTCATGGGAACCAGTTGGTTATTTCGCCCTCTCCCCTTGCGGGAGAGGGGTCGCACCAGTCAGCTCGACCCTTCGGACAAGGCGGTTCGTCGTGCCCAGCCCCCCTCTCCCCAACCCTCTCCCGCAAGGGGAGAGGGAGCCAGAAGTCCCTTCGACCAAGGGTGTTATTGCTGGTTCAACGGGATTGCGACACGGCGGGGTGGTGGCGAGTGGCGGGGGAACAGTGGTCAGTGGCACGAGAACAGTGGCCAGTAGTCAGTGGCCAGTGAATGCAAAGAGAGGGAACTGGCGGTGATATTACCGCGGCAAGGAAGTAGGTCAGGCTTTCTAGGAGCCTGTCCGAGTATTCGCCTGTGCTCCCGCATTGCCCCTGGGTTTCGCTGGGCCTTGGCCTTTTCGGCCACGGCCCCCGCGCTCGGCGCGCACTATCCCCCCCTCAACTCGTCGCGGCGCTGCAGGAGCGGCGCCAAATCTTCAGAAGATTGTGGGTCAAGCAGATCAGTTGCCACTCGGCCGACACCTTCTCCAGTCCTCGTAACAAAAACTTGCGGATTCCCCGCGCGGATTTGATCTGACCGAATACCGGTTCGACGATGTGCTTGCGTGCCGCGTAGAGAGCCTTGCCTGTCGCCGAACGGAGTTTCTGCTGCATCTTTTCCTTCACGCTCGCTTCGGCCGAGGGCGTGGCCGCTTCGGATTGAACCGGTGGTTCGTGGTGCTTCTGTCGACCGGTGGCAAGGTGCGGGTCCATGCCCAACTTCTCCAGCCCCTCGACCGCTTCTTTGCTGAAGTAGCCGTTGTCCGCCGTATTGGGAATCGGCACCGGCGTGCCGTCTGTCCCCTTCGGTCGCTCGATCCCTGCCGCGTCCAGGTTGTCCAGGGCCGCTTGCGCCATCGGGACGGCCTGCTCCTTGTCATTCGCCGCGTTGGTCGTTTCCGCCGCCACGATGATCTGTTCCGCGCCGTCCACCACCGCTTGACCGTTGTAGGAATAATCGAATCCCTTGTTGCTCTGCTTCATGATCTTCGCTTTGGGGTCGGTGAAGTTCGTTTGCGCCTTGTCCTCGGGGGTCGGGTCGATGGGAGCGGGTTCTTTACCCCGGCGCTGGCGGCCTTCGGCTTCACGCTTGGCTTGTTCCTCGTCACGGCGGTGCTGTTCTTCTTCCGCCTTGGCGAGGGCCTCGGCTTCCAGACGCGCCTTCGCCTCCTGGATCTTCGCCAACCGTTCCTCACGCCGCTTCAATTCGTCGGGTAACTCGTCGCCACGGCGGCTTCCCAGCGCGGCGTCTTGCTCGGCGTCAATTTGTTCGGCTTGCTTCAGCAATTGCTCGATCTCGGCTTTCAGCCGGTTGATTTCCTTGTTCATGTACCCGTAACTCATCGCCTTGTGCCGCGAAGCATTCGCCCCCATCTTCGTCCCGTCGGTGGACAGATTCCCAAGCTTGACCATGCCCATCTCGCCGGCCAGGCGCAGCACCTCAAGGAACAGGGGCCGAAACGCCCCCAGATGGATCTTGCGAAAATCGCTGATCGTCCGAAAGTCAGGCGGATCGATACCGACGATGGCTCGAAAGGCCAAATTGCGTTCGCAGGCAGCCGCGATCCTGCGGCTGGAGCAGACTCCCACGGAGTAGGCGTAGACCAGGAGCGTGACCATCATGGTTACGTCGAAAGGCGGTTGGCCGCGCAGCTCTTGGGCGTAATACTGGTGGAAGGCCGAGAGGTCGATCTGCGGGATGAGATCCAGGAGGAAGAACACCAGGTCGTCTTCGGGCAGAGCATCTCGCGGTGATACCGGCTCTTGGCTGCACTGCTGGGCGTCCCAGTCGCGGTACTTCTTGTGTCGATCGTCCATGATCCGGCTCCTCCGTGGTGAATCAGGGCCCTGGAATTGGCTCGAAGGAGCATTTTGCCCAAATCGACTCAACCTGTACAGATTGATCGCTCATGGACGGACCTGGATAGGGATTCCCGGACAGGCTCCTAGCCTGACAAGACTCAGAGTCAGGCTGGAAAGCATGACCTACAAAGCGTTTCTTTCGTGCCGGGGTGATAGAAAAGCGCCAGAACAAAGGGCATGGTTCAAACGCAGGTCACAGCTCAGGGGTGGCTGGGGTCGACGCCCGAAGGGCGACGCCGCCAGATCCGAGGCTGGCGCGCTGGGGGCTCGCTGGCTGTCGTCAGCTCGACCCCAGCCACCCGGCTCTTGTCACCCGCGAAGATCCGGGAGTTGAACCATGCCAAGCGTGCATGGTTCAAAAGCGGGTTACAGCTCAGGGTGGCTGGGGTCGACGCCCGGAGGGCGACGCCCCCAGATCTGAGGCCTCAGCGCTGGGGGCTCGCTGGCTGTTGCCAGCTCGACCCCAGCCACCGAGCCGCGTTTACTCTGTGCCACAAAGTAAGTGGCCCCTCCGCCCTCGCTCCGCGCTTTGAGCCAGCGGACCCGAGGGAAAGAGACGGAAATGATTGAGAACTGTCAGAACAAGGATGACTTCTCGGGTGTTTGTCATTGTCAAATAACTACTTATGGCAAAAAATCGGAAGTCTCACGGCGGCATTGAGCGCCGCCGAAACTACAGGAACCTCAACTAATCTGAACCGGACGCCCGTCCAGTACCGGTGAAGGTGGATCCTGTACAAGCTGCCGTTGGTGCCACAAAGTGGGTGGCCCCATCCGGTCTCTACAGTCAAGACCCCACCATGTTCGCGGACGGCGGGCGCAGCCCAGTCGGCAAGCCGGCACGGTTGGGCGTTGTCGAAAACGGGGTTGTTTGGGATGATAAGATGTTGGCCGCGGAGCCCGACCGTGCCGATTCTCGAGCCAGGGGTGGTATTTTCGGGACTGCGGAGTCTTGGGAATTTGATGTCCGTTGCGATAGTACAAGTGACACTGATCCGGCCCGGCGCGACACTCTACGACGAGCAGAACCGTGTTCAGGGCATTCTTGATATCCCCTTGAGCGACCGAGGACGCGCCGAGGCGGCCAGCCTTGCCGAGTCGCTGGCCGCCACTCAGGACAGCGCTCCCCTTTCGGCTCTTTATTGCGGGCCGGGCGAGAGCGTCATCCGCACCGCGGAGATCGTGGGCAAGGCCCTGGGCCTTCGCCCCAGACGGATCGACGAGCTGCGGAACCTCGATCAAGGTCTCTGGCAGGGTCTGCAGATCGAGGAGATCAAGCGGCGCAACACCAAGCTTTTCCGCCAGTGGATCGAGGATCCGCGAACCATCTGCCCGCCGCAGGGCGAGACCGTCGCCGACGCGCTAGATCGGGTCAAAACGGCATTCAAACCCCTGGTCCGCAGGCATCAGGACGGCGATTCCTTCGGTCTGGTGGTCGGTGAACCGCTCGCCCGCCTGATCTCCTGCATCCTCAAACGCGGCTCCCGTCCGCAGCTCGACGAGCGCTCGCCCTGCTGCGGGTTCGAGCGCATCGACATCCCGCCGGACTGGCTGGCCAATGGCTTCTCTTGACAATCCAGGGCAAGAACGAGACTGTGTCAGCGCACCACGAAGAAGCTGCCCGCCCCTGACGGAAACATGAGTCGAATCAGAGAAAGCGTCCGAACGGGTCGTTTGTAACGGGGAAGAAGGAGTCAACCCATGGCCAAGAGGGGGGGAGAGTCGCTCAATTCCTGGCATGGGCACTCGGAATCAAAACGGGTACCGGAAGGAGTCTGGATGCGCTGCGATGGATGCAGCGCCACGCTCTTTCGCAAGCAAGTGGACCAGAACGACAAGGTTTGTCCCGAGTGCAACCACCATTTTCCCGTGACAGCCGTCGAGCGAATCAACCAACTCCTGGATCAAGATACCTACGAGGATTGGTTCGCGAACCTTCTGCCGGCCGACCCGCTGCAATTTGATGACCGGCGTCCCTATCCCGAGCGACTCAAGGCCGAGCAGGAGCGGACCGGCCTGAACGAGGCTGCCCTGGTCGGACAGGGCTTCATCAAGGGAATCCGGATCGTCTTCGGAATCACGGACAGCAACTTCATCATGGGATCCATGGGCTCGGTGGTCGGCGAAAAGCTGACCCGGGCCGTCGAGGCGGCCACGCGGCAGAAGCTTCCCCTGATCATTGTCTCGGGATCAGGGGGCGGTGCGAGAATGCACGAAGGGATATTCTCCCTCATGCAGATGGCCAAGATCTCGACGGCTCTGGGGCGTTACCGTCGGGAAGGCGGACTATTCATCAGCATCCTCACCCATCCCACCATGGGAGGGGTTGCGGCCAGCTTCGCGTCCCTGGGTGATATCATCGTCGCGGAACCGAAGGCCATGATCGGATTCGCGGGCCCCCGTGTCATCGAGCAGACGGTACGCGTGCAGTTGCCCCAGGGTTTCCAGACCAGCGAGTTCTTGCTGGAACATGGCTTCGTCGACCGGATCGTGCACCGCCGCGACCTGAGAAGCATGATCGCCCAGCTCATCGATTACGCCATGCCGTGAGCCTCGCTATCACGACGGTTTCGATCTCGCGGTGGGACGGCCGCGACCGTCCTGCCCGATCAACTTCAGGAGCAAATTGTCCTGCGGGTAAGGGTGTCCCTTGCACTGGCGGAACGCCTCGGCCTTCTCGCCACCGATCTCCTTGCCCCGATGGGCAGCCCACCTCGCCTGACTTGCCAGATACTCGTCCATCCCATGCTGGCGTTGTAGCCACGCACGCTGGCTGACATGGCACGCGAGCATCCGCACCTTGGTTTCGAAGACGCTGGTCACGTCGACGTGGAAGTCGACCGCCGCGGGCTGGCCCTCAAGGTCAACGCCTTCCATGGGATCGACATAATAAAGATGCGGAATCCCCCGCAACGGAGGAGCCGGGTCCCACTGCCGGGTGGCGTAGTTCGGGCACGACGCCCCGAAACAAGCGTCCCGTACCAGTCGGCTGGTCATCTCATGGTCGCAGTGATAATCGACCGGCGGCGCGGTCAAGACCAGATCGGGCCGGGTCCGACGCAGAGCCTCCACAACACGCCGGCGCGAGTCGTCGTCATTGAAAATGGCTAGATCGCGAAACTCCAGGCAGCGATAGCCGGCTCCGATCAGCGCTGCCGATGCACGCGCCTCTCCGCGCCGGATCTCGGCGATGGTCGCGCAATCGTGCTCGGCGCTGCCACAATCTCCAGGGGTCATCGTCGCGATCGTCACCTCGCTTCCCCCTTCCCGCAACAAGGCCAGCGTACCCGCGCACTGAAACTCGACATCGTCGGGATGGGCGTGAATGGCCAGAACACGAATCGTGGTAGACACGGCATTGATGCTCCACGTCGAAAAAACCGTCAATCCGCTCCCCGACATCTACTGCCTGCCAGCCCAAGATTCAAGACCCTGGCGACACCTGAGCGAACACGGCCAGCCGGCTTGCGAGCAGAATTCTGAAAAGTCCACGAAAAATGTTCTGGCGTGCGCTAGACAACCTGTGTACATTAGCAACCAAAGAGTCAGGTAGTGTTCGTCCGTGTGGCAGGCGATTCGCGTTCGCACACGCAGTCTCTCCCGGACGAAGAAACCCGAGCCAACAGGAGTTTACCGATGGCTGACATGGATTCACTGACACCCAGGCAGCGCGAGATCTACAATTTCATCCGCAGCAAGATTCAGGGGCGGGGCTACGGGCCCACGGTCCGTGAGATCGGGTTGAACTTTCAGATCAAAAGCCCCAACGGCGTGATGTGCCATCTCAAAGCCCTGCAGAAGAAAGGACTGATCCACCGCGAGCCGAACATGTCGCGGGCCATTCAGTTGCTCGAGGACTCACCGACCGGCCACCCCATCGGCGTGAAGATGGTCGGTCGGATCGCCGCCGGTCAGCCCATCGAGGCGATCGAGCAACACGACGAGCTCACGTTTTCGGAGTGGACGGAGAACGGCGACAAGTTCGCGCTGCGGGTTTCCGGAGATTCGATGATCGAGGAGCACATCGCCGATGGCGACTTCGTGATCATCAAGAAGCAGGCGCAAGCGCGCGACGGCCAGATCGTCGCGGTGCGGGATGACGACGGCGAGGCCACGCTCAAGAAGCTTTACCGCGATAAGAACCGGTTCCGGCTCGAGCCGGCCAATCGCGCCATGAAGCCGATTTTCCGCGATCACGTGAATGTCCTGGGAGTTCTCGTGGGAGTGGTCCGGAAATACTGAGACTCGCGCTTGACGGTTCCTGGCAAGAGGCCGATCATGAGCAAGCCGATCTCCGGGCAGCGCCGGCTCCTACGAGTTATCAGTAGTAGGGGCCGACCCTGTGAGCGCACGCTCCCTGCCCCGATCCCCCTGAACTTGAAGGATCAAGTCATGGAACCGGACGCCTCGGCCCCTGCCGACCTGGTCAGGCTTTTCACCGACGGTGCCTGCAGCGGCAATCCGGGCCCGGGCGGCTGGGCCTACATCCTTCAGCACCCGGCAACTGGACAGGAGCGCGATGCCTCGGGCGCGGAGCACGAGACGACCAACAACCGCATGGAGCTTGCCGGCGTGATCGAGGGGCTGGCCACGCTCAAGCGCCGCTGCCGCGTGGAGCTCGTCACCGACAGCCAGTATGTGGCCAAGGGCATCCGCGAATGGCTGCCCAACTGGAAACGTCAAGGCTGGCAACGCAAGGAAGGGGGGCGGTTCAAGCCCGTCATGAACGCCGACCTCTGGAAAAGGCTCGACGAACTACTCGCCCAGCACGATGTCCACGTGAAGCACGTGCTGGGCCATCGCGGCCATCCCGAGAACGAAGCTTGCGATCGGATGGCCGTCGCAGCGTACAAGGCACTGGGCCACGGCAGACGATAATCCTCGTCAGGCCGAGATTCAGCGACGATCAACCCATGACCCCGGACACGGCCTCTCGCGCCCGGATCATGAGCGGGCTGTCGCGCGTGGTTGCGCCCGGCAGGTTGAACATTGCCGCGGCCGCGAGGGGTGCGTGCCACTTCGGTTCGGTGGCCGCGAGGCACTCCTCCCAGATCGCCGCGCCATACTTGTAGTCGTGGCTGTCCGTTCCCTTGTGGAAGATCATTCGCCGGGCGGCGTCGAAAAGCCGGCCGGTCGATCCACCACGATCGAGATAGGCCACGGTCTTGGCAGCGGCCTGGCCGCGATTGTCGTTGATCGTCGCAAAGATCTCGCCGACGGCCTCATCTCCAAGGGCGATGCGCTCCGCGGGCTTGAGCGTGTCGATCTCGATCGGATTGGCGGACTTGGCCCGATCGCGGTAGAGCGGCTGCCAGCCCACAGCCTGCAGTAATGCGAGCCGGCGCGTGAGGTCGTCACCGCTGGCGTGGAAGATGTAATGCAGCGAGTTCGCGGCGGTCGTGGCGTGGATGCTGATGATCCCCGGGTTCCGCATCATCAGCTCGCTCGCCGAGAGCATCACCGCGTCCCAGAGCGCGCCGGGCGCGACTCCTTCGTTAAGGATCATGGCCGCCTCGGCCGCGGCGGCTTCCGGGCTCGCCTGGCGGATCGTCTGGAGCAACGATCGCGTCGCGCCGGGATCCAGACGCCCGATCTGCCAGTCCTCGCGGACCTGCCGCGCGTTTTCCAGGTTGGCGTCATAGGGACCCAGCGGCCTGGGCCGGTCTCCCTGAAGATCGAGCAGGCCGAAAGTCAACGACCGGAGCACCGGCTCGGCGTGTTCCCAGCCAATCGCTTGCAGGGTCCGCCAGCTCTGGGCCGCGAAGATCGGCTTGTGGCCGATGTTGCGTTGATCGCGGACGGCCATCCGCCAGATCGGCTCCATGGTCTCGGCCGCGCCCGTGCTCCGGCAAAGCCCGGCGACCGCCGCGTCGGCGGCATCGGCGTCCCACGCTTCCATGGCCTGGGTGTACTCGGCCCGGGCCCGATGTGGACTGGGCACCCGGGACTCGTCAACCCGCCCCAGCGCCCAGTCACCCTGGCGGACGTCCTCCGCCTGCGAAGCCTTGAAATTGTCGAGGGCCCAGAACATGGGAAGGAGCCGCTCGGAAACGGCCGATGTTTGACCCAGCAGATGGGCCGAGTTGATCACCATCACCGCGTGGAACTTGAACCCGACCGGTCGCGGCTTGATGTTGCGGATACCCGCCAGGAAGAGGCCCGACAGCAGCGAGCGATACGACAGCCCGTCCTTGAGCTGGGCCACGGCCTTCGCGAAAACCTGCTCGCGCGGGGTCTCCTCGATCCAGCGCACGACCGGCTCGATCTCGGGCCGGTAGCGGACCATCTCCGGCCCCACTTTCGCCTCATCGGCCGTGGCGGGGGTGATCGCGCTGAGGGAATCCCAGGGACCCAGACCTGCACCCAGACCGAGAGCCCAGGCCGCTTGCAGGAACTGACGGCGCGGAAGTCGTTCGCTCATCGGTGAACCTCCTTCAGGCCTCGGGTTGACCGGCCACCGGCCCGCCCGATCGGAACGGTAACTCGCCCCGTTCCATCAAGCCGGCGCCGCGGATCTGTGGAGATGACCAAGAGTGTGCCTTGCTCGAATCATACGCCGGCAAAGTCGCGGCCGGAAAGCCCGAATACGAGTAGGACTGCACGATCCGTCGGATCGTGGGGCGTGGGGCGTGGGGCGTGGGGCGTGGGGCAACGCCGTTAAGCATTCTGGGTGGGCGGCGAATTGGAAGCATGTGTAAATTCCCTATTTTTTCAGGGTTTCTTAGCATGCGGATCGCTGCCCATTCATCCCCCGTCACCTACGCTGGGCAAAAATCTGCCAAAACCCCCTATTTTGTCGAAAAAAAATGCCTAGCGCTCGCCAGTTGGTGCGCCAGGACGGGGGTGTGACGGCCCCTCGTGCCGGACGGGACCGCCCCGGCTGGCCGATGGCCGCGCACCAACTGG
>Ga0208827_1001265_pt1 | contig 11116 bp, 9 predicted proteins | sample Sb_taG_5_FD_187709 | JGI IMG/M metagenome (GOLD analysis project Ga0208827, IMG submission 187709) | Peat soil microbial communities from Weissenstadt, Germany - Sb_50d_8_FC metaG (SPAdes) (version 2) | ecosystem: Environmental > Terrestrial > Soil > Wetlands > Peat | place: Germany: Weissenstadt... | reverse complement strand
GGAGAACTCGAGCTTGGGAGTGGTCAGGAAGTCGATCCACCACCGCGGCCGCGGGATCGCGCTGGCGATGGTGCCCAGGGTCAGCTGCGGCGGGATGGAGAACCCGTTGCGCTTGTCGCGCAGCCGCGCGCCCGCCACCGGGGCGTCGACCGTGAACAACAGGGTGTCGAAGCCCGCGGCGGCGGCCCGGCGGGTGAGCCCGTAGGAGATCTCCCGGTCACGCATGACATAGAGCTGGAACCAGTTGCGGCCGGCCGGGTTGGCGGCCTTGACGCCCTCGATCGAGGTGGTGCCGAGGGTGGAGAGGCAGAAGGGGATGCCGGCCGCTCCCGCCGCGGAGGCACCCGCGATCTCGCCCTCGGTCTGCATCAGGCGGGTGAAGCCGGTCGGGGCGATGCCGAACGGCAGGGCCGAGGGGCCGCCGAAGATCTCGCAGCTGGTGTCGACTTCGGCGGCGCCGCGCAGGATCGAGGGGCGGAACTCGATGTCCCGGAACGCCTGCCGGGCGCGGGCCAGCGAGATCTCCTCCTCGGCGGCGCCTTCGGTGTAGTCGAAGGCGGCCTTCGGGGTCCGGCGCCTGGCGATGGCGCGCAGGTCATAGATCGTGAGCGCCGCCTCCAGGCGGCGCTTCTTCGCGTCCAGCTCGGGCTTCTTGAACCGCACGAGCTCGAAGATCTCGGCTGGCCGGGGGAGCTGACGTTGGACCATGGTTACCCTCTCTCGGTTCTTGGCGGCCAGGGGAAGACGCGGGGTCCCGGGATCGCCGTGCCGGCCGCCGCCAGCGCCGGGCCGGACGAGCATGCTGCCGGCCTAACCCCGTTATGACGTTTCAAGACACGCCGTGGTTACGAACACCATCTTCGCGGGCCCGGCCGCGCCAGAGCGGCCAGGTTTCCGGACCCGGTAACCTTCGCGGCGGCAGCCAGCCAGGCGGCATGGCGCAGGTCCGCCAGCATCGTCAGCGCGCACACAGCCGGCACCATCATCAGCGTGGTCACCGTCGATGCGCCCAGCCGGTACGCAGCCGTGGCCGTCGCCCGCGCCATCGTCTCCGACGCGCTCAAGCAACAGGCCTCCGCACCTAGCCAGCAAACCGGCGATGACCGCTGCCGCGCGGGGCTCAGCGAGCATCCGCTACCTGACCTGGTCATGGCCGGCAGTGCCGGTGGCCTGCACGTGACCCATGCCCCGGCCGCGCTCGGCAGCCTCCCGGGCAGCCACGCAGTTGCCACACGTGGCTTCGCTAAACGGTGCCGGCAGCAGGAATCCCGAGGCGCCGCCTCGCGGGATTCTTTGGTGATCCTGAACTGCCAGCGTTCGCTGCTTGCCGAGGTATCGGACTTTTCCGGCTAAGCAGATGAGGCCATTCGCGCACTGCCTGGAGAAGTAGTGTCCGGGAGGCGGTTGAATTGCCGACCGTCCGCTTTTCAGAAGGTCTATCACCCCGAGAGCACTTACCTGGAAAAGCCGCCAACAGCCCAGCTCACGCGCATCGACGCTGCTGACCGGCTATTTTCTGTGCCTTTAACACGCATCACAAGTGTACCGGGGAGTGCCGTTTCGTCCGTGGGGTTCCTGTGGGGATCAGGCACCGTGTCGCGGAGTTGTGGGGTTTCTGTGGGCTCGCAAGGAGCCGCTTTGACTTACCCGGCCAACCGGCATGGGCACCCAGGTGCTCCAGCCTCTGGGTGCTGGTGATCATTCTCCGGAATAACCCAGGGTTACTGGGGTGGCATGCCAGCCAGGGGTAACTCTGCGTCGAACGCCGATTTGGGACATGCCGAAATCGGCTCGGCCTCATGGCTGATTCCACACTGATCCGCTAGACCGGCAACTCCGGGCTAGATCTGCGGGCCTCGTGTGGACGCTGCGGCGAGAAGCCAGCCGCAGCCGTACGCCCGGATCGTACGTGTCCTGCGCAAATCCGCTGACACGAAGCCCGGCAGGCCCCTATACCCTTCAGCTCACGACGAAGCCAGCAACGCACGCTATGGAGTCCCCGCACTTTAGTGGACAGATTCCCATTATGCCGCATTTATATCAGAAATGTCAGCAGATCCCTCAAAACGCATCGGGCTCATTTTCCCCAGGCGGCGCTGTTTCCGGATGCGGTTGTAATAGCGCTCGATGTAGTCGAATACCGCGGACCGCGCCTCTTCGGCATCCAGCCACAGATGCTGGTGGATGAGCTCTTTCTTGATCGTGGCGTTAAATGATTCCGCAGCCGCATTGTCATAGCAGGTCCCTGTGCGGCCGACCGAGGGAATCACCCCGTTCGCCAGGCACCGGTCACGGAAATCATGCGAGGTGTACTGGGTTCCGCGGTCGGTGTGCATCACGGCTTCCCCGATCCCCGGCCGCCGCGCCGCCAGCGCCATATCCAGGGCATCGAGGACCAGGCCCGTGCGCATGTGATCGGCGACCATCCAGCCGACCACCTTATTGGAGAACAAATCGATGACCGTCGCCAGATAGGCAAAACCGCTGAACGTGTGAATATAGGTGTTATGTGCAGCTGCACATATCACCTATTCGGCTCAGCTCGCGGTTATGTGCAGTCCGGCCTGGGGGTCCGCGTGCTGCCTGGTGATTCCCGGTCGCGTGGCTGCACATAATCAGAGGCCTTCCAGGAACGCGAGGAGCCGGTCGCTGGGCTGGAACCGCGCCGGCGCGGGGCTTGGGTCGCCCAGCCGTCGTAGTACTGCTTCCTTGGCGGCGAGGTCGGCTTCGAGGTACTGATGCGTGACAGCCGGGCTGGAATGCCCGAGCCACAGCGCGATGACAGCCAGGTCGGTACCCGATTGCAGCAGGTGCATGGCCGTCGAGTGCCGCAGCGTGTGCGGCGTGACGTGCTGGCCGCGTAGGGACGGGCAGTCCTGTTCGGCGGCAGCGACGGCCCGGTCGAGCCGGTCCCGTATGCCCGAGCGGGTCATCGGCGTGCCGGCCCGGTTGGGGAAGACGGGCGCATCGGGCGCGGCGTTGAGCTGGTCCAGCCAGCCGCGCAGCTGGGTGGCGGTGTTCTTCCATAGCGGGATGACGCGTTGCCTGCGTCCCTTGCCGTGCAGGTGCACCGCGGTCTGGCGGTCGAGCAGCACGTCACGAACCCGCAGGCCAGCGAGCTCGGATACGCGGGCGCCAGTGTTGTAGGCGGTGGCGAGCAGCACCGCATCGCGCCGCCCGGTCCAGGTGCCGCGGTCGGGTGCGGCCAGGATCGCGGCTACCTGCTCGCGGGTGAGGTAGCCGAGCACGGGCCGGTCGAACCGTTTCGCCGGGATAGCCAGCACCCGCCCGGTGACCGGCAGTGACGCCGGGTCGCGGAGCCCGGCGTAGCGCATGAATGAGTGGATCGCCGCCAGCCGGGCGTTCCGGGTCCGGGCGCTGTTGCCGCGCACGGTCTCGAGGTGGTCCAGGAAGTCCAGCACGAGCGGCGCGTCCAGGTCTGCCAGCTGGAGTGCGGAGGGCGGCTTGCCGGCGCGGTCCCCGGCGAAGCCGAGCAGCAGCTCGAACGCGTCACGGTAGGCCTCGACGGTGCGGGCGCTGGCGCCGCGCTGGGCGATCAGGCGCCGCAGGAAGAAGTCCTGCACGAGCTGGCTGAACCCGATCTGCGGCGCTCTCACGACACACCCGCCGGGGGGTGCGCGGCGAAGCCTTCGAACCGGCCGGCGATGATGCTCAGCAGCTCGGGGACGGCGGACATGTACCAGTACACGTCACGCACCTCCACATGGCCGAGGTAGGTCGCCAGCGCGGCGATCTTGCGGTCGACGTCGGCGCCCTGGGCGTGCCAGGCCTGGATACGCCGCACCACCATGCGGTGCCGCAGGTCGTGCACGCGCGGCGCACGGGTGCGGCCGGCGGCTGTCCAGCCCAGCTGCCTGCGCAGCACGATGAACGTGCTGCTGGCGGCGTTGTAGCTGACTCGGTCGCTGCGGTCGGTGCGGAAGAACGCATCACCGTTTCCGGGCGGGCCGTAACGGCGCTGCCGCTGGTCTGCGTAGTCTTGCATCGGCGGCAGGGCGCTGGGGTGCAGCGGGATCAGCCGGGTCCGGCCGCGTTTCCCGGCCCGGACGGTGAGGATGCCTCCGTCCAGGTCGACATCCCCGCAGGTCAGCGCCAGCGCCTCGGAGATCCGCAGCCCGGTGCAGGCGATCAGCCCGAACAACGTGGCGTAGCTGTGCGGGCGCAGCCCGCCGGGCGGGGCCAGCCCGGCAGCGGCCTGCAGCAAGTCGCTGATCTCACGGTCGGAATACACGTGCGGCGGCCTGCGGTGCCCGGCCGGGCCGAGCAGCCCGGGCGCAGGAACCTCGGTGGCACCGTCCAGCACCGACAGGTGACGCAGGAAACCACGCACCGCCGTCAGCCGCCGGGCCGGGTTGCACGGATCGGCCGACGTGGTCGACGCCGCCCAGTCCAGGCTCAGCTCCAGCGGGACCGGGCCGTCGCGGCCGTCCCGGTCCAGGTGCCGGGCGAAGGCCCGCACCGCGCGTTCCTGGCTGGGCGAGCGGTAGCCCAGGCCACGGCGCAGCTCGATGTAACCGGCGGCCAGTGCGGTGATCGTGCCGGTCATGACCCCCCCTGCGGCCAGGGCAGCGCGACCTCGCGCAACGCGGCGACATCAACCGCGGCGTAAATCCGGGTGGTGGCCAGCGAGGAGTGCCCGAACAGGTCAGCGATCTCGCGCAGGCTGGCCCCGTGGCCGAGCAGATCGGTGGCCAGTGAATGACGCAGCAGATTGGCCCCGCGCACCGGCGCGTCGATGTCCGCACGCCGCAGTGCATTGTCCACGGCCCGCCCCACGATGCTGCCGCTGACCGGCGCGCCAACCCGCAGCCAGTGCAGCACGAACACCTGGCGCGTCCGCGTGCCGGGGCGGCCGTGCTGCAGGTAGTCCGACAGCGCCGCCCCCACCTCGCCAGACAGCGGCAGCAGCGCGCCGTGACCGGTCTTGCGGGTGCGCACCCGCAGCGCGGCGTTGCGCCAGTCGAGATCCTCCAGCCGCAGCTCCACCACCTCGCCGGCCCGCAGCCCCAGCCGGGCCATGCACAAGATGATCGCCCGGTCCCGCAGCCCGCGAGGCGAGGACGAATCCAGCGAGCCGATCAGCTGCTCCAAACGCCCGGGGTCCAGATGCCGGACAAGACCGGCCGGACGATGCGGCATCATCGGGACCGCGTCCTCCAGCCGGTCCTCACGCAGCCCTTCCGCGCGCAGGAACCGGAAGAACGAACGCAGCGACGACGCAGCAAGCCCGGCCGTCCCGGGCCGGTAACGGCCTGTCAGGCCCCCGACGAAGCCGGCCACCTCGCGAGCATGGATCAGCGCGACCTCGGCCTGGCCGCCGGGGAACACCGTCTGCAGGAACGCCCGGACGAACCTGGCATAGTTGCGCCGCGTTCCTGCGCACACGCCACGGGTGCGGCGCAAATGCTCGTCGAAGGCCGCGAGCACTTCCTCCAGCGTCAATCGATCATGAGATGCCACCAGCTGCTCCTTGTCTCCCGAACCGATCGGACACAAGAAGCGTCGCGGTTATGTGCAGCTACGACCACCGCCGCCGGGCGCCGAACCCAGCCAGCACACTGGCCGTACCCACGTTCAGGCTGCCGGACTGCACATAACTGCGAGCTGAGCCGAATAGGTGATATCGCCGACCCACAGCTGGTCCGCGGCCGCCGGCCGGAAATCGCGATTGACCAGGTCGGCCAGCCCTTCCCGGGCCTGCGCGTCCGGCAGCGTCGTGCGCACGTACGGACGCGGGTGCACGCACTCCACGCCCGCCGCGCGCGCCAGCCGCCGCACCCGGCGCTGCGAGGTCATCAGGCCATCCTCCTGCAGCTACTGCAAGATCCGCTCGATGCCGCACCGGTGCTTCTGCTCCTCATCGACCTCCCTGATCTTCTCCGTCAGCTCCGCGTCGCGGACCGCATGCGCTGACGGCCCGCGATTCCTCCACGCGTAATATCCGGCCCGGCTCACACCGAGCATCCGGCACATGAAATCCACCGGGAAGCGCACCCCGCGAGGCAAGCCCTCATTCTCCTTCTCCATACCGCTGATGAAGGAGAACCTCAGAGATTTTGACTCGCGAAATACGCACTCGCTTTTTTTAGGAAGGCGTTTTCCATATTGACCCGGCGGAGCTCCGCCTCAAGATCACGGATGCGCTTCTTCTCCGCCTGGGTCAACGGCGTCTCGCCGGCCGCTACATCCCCCTCGTCTTTGACGTTCTTCACCCAGCTCTGCAGCGTCGACTCACCGATCCCCAGCTGCTGGGCGACCTGCCCCATGGTCAGGCCTGAGTCCTGATAGAGCTGAACCGCATCCGCCTTGTACTGCTTCGTGAACTTCCGTCGCGCTGTGCCCATCGGGTTCCTCCTGGGACAAGTGATACCAGTGGGATCACCGTCCACGGAAGTGCAGGGGGTTCACTATGCCCACGCCGTTATACCGGAGAACACCTACCCCCACCCGGAGGCCCGATGCCGACTGAAGAACTCATGGCCCTGGCGGGCACGGCCGCGGCCACTCTCGTCGCCGCGATGACTACCGATGCATGGCAGAACGTTCGGTCCAGATTCGTCAGCCTGTTCTCCCGCGCCAGCGCCGACCGCCAGGCTGCCACCGAATTCCAGCTGGACAGCAACGCGAAACTGCTGGCTCGTGCCCCCGATTCCAGCCGTGCCCGCCAGGGCCTGGCTGGAATCTGGCAACTGGAGCTTGAGTCCCTGCTAGATCAGTATCCCGAAGCCGCCGGCGACCTGCGCGCCCTGCTAGCCCAGCTGGGCAGGGACGTCGCTGCCCGCCCGCAGCCCAACCTGCAAGCCAACGTCGCCCGAGACGGCGGCACGGTCTACGCCGTCCAGCACGGCAGCCTTATCATGCACGACGCTACGCCGGCGCGTGACCACTCCGCTCCGCTCATCGCTGAGACCAGTGATGCCGACACCCAGGACGGCGCCGCCCGTGGGTGAGCTCCGCAACCAACCGTCCGAGCTTCCCGAGGACCCGTACCAGCAGCTGATTTTCGCAGCTCCCGGGAGCAGCGTGTATGCGGTGCTGCACGGCGACCTGCACGTCCGCAACGGCCACCCTGTTTACCAGGTGATGCCGTTCCCTCTGGAGGGGCGTCCGGTCTCGCCGGAGCGGGCCCGGCAGCAGCCCAGCCGCCTGCTGGCCGCCGACAGCGGGGTCGTGGTCTTCTCCGGCCGCGCGGATGAGCTGGCTGAGCTGGCCGCCTGGCGGGATGCCCCGGAGCTGGGGATGTCGGTCATGCTGGTCCACGCGCCTGGCGGGCAGGGCAAGACGCGCCTGGCCGCGCGCTTCGCGGCGGACTCGGTCGACCGCCGGTGGACGGCTTGGGCGGCCCGGCACCTGAGCGACCCGGTCGGCCAGCACGTGGTCGCGCCGGGCGACCCCGGCCGGGCGCTGCTGCTTGTGGTGGACTACGCCGACCGCTGGCCCGTGGATGACCTGCAGCTCCTGCTCAGCAACCCGCTGTTGCGAAGACCGGAACGATCGCGGGTTCTCCTGCTCGCCCGGCCGGCCAGCTCATGGTGGCCGGCGTTGCGGCACCGCCTGGACAAGGCGGGTATGGCGGTCGGCCCTACGATGGCGCTGCCGCCGCTGGCCGGTACCGTGCCCGAGCGCCGGGACGCCTTTACCGTCGCCCGTGACGCCTTCGCCGCGGCTCTCGGGGCTCCCGCCGCCGCGCTCGCCCCGCCGCGGTCGCTGGTCGACGACGCCTTCCAGCTCGTGCTCAGCATCCATATGGCGGCCCTGGTGGCGGTCGATGCGCACCTGCGGGGCCAGGCCGCGCCCGCCGATTCCGCCGGGCTGTCCGGGTACCTGCTCGACCGCGAGCACGACTTCTGGCGTTCCCTGCACGATCACCGGCAGGTCAGCACGGCGCCCCCGCTAATGGGCCGCACCGTCTACACCGCCACGCTGACCCATTCCCTGCGCCGCGACCAGGCCGCTGTCGTCCTCGGGCGTACCGGCATCGCCACGGCGGACGAGGCGCCGGCCGTCCTGGACGATCATGCCCACTGTTATCCGCTGCTGGTCCCCGACCCTGGCAGCGCGCTTGAGGCGCTGTACCCTGACCGGCTCGGCGAGGACTTCCTGGCCCTGACTATCCCGGGCCATGCTCACGCCGGTTACGCCTGCGACCCATGGGCGCAGGATGCAGTCACCCGGATGCTGGCCCCGTCCGGCGACGGACCTGGGACCGCTCCGGTGTACGCCAGGTCGGCCCTGACAGTGCTCATCGAGACGGCCCGCCGCTGGCCGCATGTCGCTCAGCGGCAGCTCTACCCGCTGCTGCAGGCGCATCCGCAGCTGGCGCTGTCTGCGGGCGGTGCCGCTCTGGCTGCCCTCGCGGAACGCCCCGATATCAGCGTCGGGTTGCTGGAGACCATCGAGTCCCGGCTGCCCCGGCATCAGCAGGCCGACATCGACATCGGCATCGCCGCCCTGGTCAGGCGGCTGACCGAGCAGCGGCTGCCCGTCACCGCCGACCCCGCCGTCCGCGCCCGGATGTACGACGAGCTGAGCTGGCGGCTTGGGCACGCGGGGCAGATCCCGGAGGCCCTGGCGGCGGCCGAGGAAGCGGTCCGGCTGTTCCGGCCCCTAGCCAAGACGGACATGGCCGAGTTCGGACCCGGTCTCGCCCTGGCCGTGAACCGGCTCGGCAGCCACCGGTCCGCGTTGGGGCTGCGGGAGGAGGCGCTGGCCGCCGTCGAGGAGGGCCTGCAGGTCCGGCGCCGCCTGGCCGACCCCGCCATGTTCACCTTCCCCTTCCCCGAATCGGTGTATGTACAGCATCGCTTGGCCGAGTCCCTGTCCAACCTCGGCAACAAACTGTCGGCGATGGGGCGCCAGGAGCAGGCCGCGCGCGCTGCCGCGGAGGGCGTGCAGATCCGCCGCCGGCTGGCCGCCGCGGACCCGGCCGCGTACGAGTCGAACCTCGCCATCGAGCTGAGCAACCTCAGCGGCCAGCTTTCCGGGATAGAGCAGCGGGACGAGGCGCTGGCCGCGATCGGGGAAGCGGTCGAGATCCACCGCCGGCTCGCGGCCGCCGATCCCGCCCGGTACGGGCATTACCTCGCCCGTGAGCTGAACAACCTCGGCCTCCGCCTCGCCGATGCGGGGCGAAGACCGCAGGCCCTGGCCGTGGCCGAAGAGGCGGTCCAGGTCTTCCGGAGGCTGGCGGTCGGCAACCCGGGCGGGTTCGAGCCCGATCTCGCCCGGTCGATCGACAACCTCGGCAAGCGGCTGTCTGAGCTGGGCCGCCGCGAGGAAGCGCTGGCCGCCGCCGAGGAGGCAACCCAGATCCGGCAGCGACTGGCTGCGGCCAGCCCGGCCGCCTTCGAATCGGACCTGGCCGCGTCGCTGGACAACCTCGGCCTGCGGCTGTCCGAGCTGGGGCACCGCGACGAGGCGCTGGCCGTCATCGAGAAGACAGTGCAGGTCTACCGGCGGCTGGCCAAAGCCAACCCGGCCGCGTTCGAGGCCGCCCTCGCGGCCACGCTGAATCACTTGAGCTCCCGCCTGTCGGACCTAGGCCGGCGCGAAGAGGCCTTGCCCGTCGCCGAGCAGTGCGTGCAGATCTTCCGGCGGCTGGCCCGCAGCCACCGGGCCGGCGTCGAACCCAACCTGGCCCGGGCGCTCACTGGCCTGAGTGCTCTGTCCGCCCTCCTGGGCCGCCGCCAGCAGGCCCTGGCCGCCATCGAGGAGGCCACCGGGATCTTCCGGCGGCTGGCGGCCGCGAACCAGGCCGCGTTCGAGGCCGACCTGGCCAGCGTGCTCGGCAACCTGGCCAGCCGGCTGACCGAGATGGGAAACCGGGAAGCCTCGCTGGCCGCCGCCGGGGAGTCCCTGCAGATCACGCGGGGGCTGGCCGCATCGTACCCGGCCGCCTTCGGGCACCGGCTCGCCCGGGCGGTGAACCAGTTCGGCAACAGCCTGTCGCAGATGGGATGCCGGGAGGAGGCACTGGCCGCGGCCCAGGAGGCCGTACGCCTCTATAGGGAGCTGGCCGCGGCGAACAGGGCCGTGTTCGAGCCGGACCTGGCCGCGGCGCTGCACAACCTCGCGGCCCGGCTGGCGAAGGCGCACCGTCCCGAGGATGCATTCAGCGCCGCCGAGCAGGCCGTGGAGATCCGCCAGCGGTTGGCCGCGGTGAACCCGGTCGCCTACGGACCGGCCCTGGCCGCCTCACTGGACAACCTGAGCCAGCAGTTGACGGCCCTGGGCCGCTTCGAACAGGCGCTCCGCGCGGCCGAAAGCTCCGCCGACCTCTACCGCAAGCTCGCCCGGGCGGATCCAGCCGCGTCCGAGCCGGGTCTGGCCGGGGTGCTGAATAGCCTCAGCCTGCGGCTGTCCGATCTCGGCCGGCACGATGAGGCCCTGGCCGCTGCGGAGAGCGCGGTCAAGATGTACCGCAAGCTCGCCAAGGGGAACCCGCCTGCCTTCGAGCCCGCCCTGGCTCTGGTGCTCCACACCCTCGGCACGAAGTTCTCGCGCACCGGCAAGCTCAAACAGGCGGTGGCCGCGACCGAGGAGGCCGTACGGATCCGGCGGCGGCTGGCCGGGGCTAACCCCGCAGCGTTCCAGCCGGCGCTGGGAGACTCGCTCATCAACCTGGGCGCCCAGCTCTCCAAGCTCGGCAAGCGCGGCCAGGCGCAGGTCGCCTCCGGCCAGGCGGTGCAGATCTACCAGCGCCTGGCGGCCGCTAACCCCGCCGCCTACGAATCGCGCCTGGCCCTGGCCCTGGCCAACGCAGGCAAACACGCCCCCAGCTAGCCGCCCCGGTCCGGGGAGATTTCACCCGTTTGCGGGTTCAAGTCCCCCCTCGGACACGAAAACTGGTGCGATCTCCCCTAAACAGCCAGCACTTGAACACGCGCCGGGCGACTGGTGACCGCGGCCGCCCCGGCCCCCGGCCGGGCCGCCGCCTCCTGTCCGGGAGGCAGCGATGACCGCCCGGCCCGTCGCCCCTGTCATCCCAGGTGCCAGTCCCGGCCGCCGCAGCCAGGGCAATTCTGGCGCCCGGCGCCCGATGCCGCTGGCCAGCCCGCCGGGCCGACCCGACGTGGTCTACGGCTTCGGCCGGATC
>Ga0208827_1001246_pt1 | contig 11200 bp, 7 predicted proteins | sample Sb_taG_5_FD_187709 | JGI IMG/M metagenome (GOLD analysis project Ga0208827, IMG submission 187709) | Peat soil microbial communities from Weissenstadt, Germany - Sb_50d_8_FC metaG (SPAdes) (version 2) | ecosystem: Environmental > Terrestrial > Soil > Wetlands > Peat | place: Germany: Weissenstadt... | reverse complement strand
GCATAAACGGCGTCCGCGTGCCTGCCGACCTGGCAGACTCGTTCTGGAGCAGGCCGCAGTGGAGCGGAAGCCAGAATGGGGCTCGCCCGTCTATGGGAGTTGCAAGCAGTGGGATGATGCTGAAGACGTCCGAGGCGATGAGACCGTGACGCTGGCAATAGTCAGAAGCCTCGCACTGAGCGCCGTGCTTCGCGAAGTCACGCCGCTTACACTCGCGGCATTACGCCCTTTAGGAACCCGATATATGACGACGCCACCCATTTCCGAGCGCTCCCATCCCATTTTTGCCAACGCCAAGTCCCATCCTTTGCCCGTGCCGTTGGCTAAAATTACCGCACGCACTGCGTTGGCCGCGCAAAACGGCATCAGATTATCCTTGAATCCTGCTTCCGGCCTTCTCGCGTAAAACATCTGAACGACAGGCCATCGCGCAAACGCCGCCGGCGTGTATGCCGTAACATAGCCTCCAGCCATACGAAAATACATATCGCTTGTAGCCTGCCATAACGTCGAGTGTCCCAACGGCCCGTCACAGACGACGGCCCGGAAGTGCTCAGGCGAAGTAGCATATCGGTCTCGCAGAAGTAACGGTTTCTGATTTTGTTGAAGGGCAAACGGCCGGCTCCTGATACGATAACAATTCCCTCAGGCGGCTCCCAAATGGCGCTAGGAGTACTTCAGGCTGGACAAGCTGCTCTTCGTTGGATGCTTTGTACCTAGGGGCGGATTCGCGCCGCATCAATGATACGGCCTATCGTTTGGCGGAAGCGAACCGGATCGCAGTCCTCGCGGACGCGGTCCAGTGCATTCTCGCGGAGCCGAGTCCACAGCGCCTCGTCGCGATAAAGGCGGGCACACTGGGCGGCAAAGGACTCACTATCGCGGCCTATTAGGAAGTCCTGTTCCTCGCACCAGCCGAGCTGCTTGGCAAGAAGCGGAGTAACTACCGAAGGGACTCCATAGGCGGCCGCCTCATAAACCTTAAGCGGAATGCCAGCGGCATAACGCGTCGGCGCGATGAAGACCCGCGCTCGGTCATAGATAGGCCCAAGGTCTCGCACCTGTCCCAAAAGCGCCACGGATGGACATTTTAACATCGATAGGCTAGGTGCGCCCAGCTTGCCCGCAACGTTCAGACGGACTTCGCCTCCGAGGGTCCGCTGAACGACCGGAAGGATTTCGCGAAAGAACCACGCAAGACCATCCACATTAGGCGAGCGCTCCTCGCTGAGACGGCCGACAAACAGGAAGTCACGACGCTTCGTGAAGGGTAAGGGACCGGGTAATGGCTCGATGGTGTGCCCTAGTAGCTCCACTCGTCCGACGCCCGAACTGCGAAACTCTGCACACTCCTGCGAAGAAACCGAGAGCACCAGCTGGGCCTGCCGCGCCAGCGACACCTCTTCCCGGAGCCTCTTCTGGGCGGCTCCCTGCTCTAATGGACTGTCGGCGAGCTCCCGTTCGAGGATGTCTCGCTGAGCGAACAGCGCTTCGGCATCGTAGATAAGTGTCACATCCGCGACTAGCTTGGGCCGACGACTGGCTATCGCTAAGAAGGACCTCATGTTGTGGGGTCGACATACTAAGATTCCGTCATAGAAACCCCGCCTCTCTTCAAGGAATTGTTCGAGATCGGCGCTCCCGTATCCTAACATCACCTCGATTTCGGGCGGCATGTCTGCACGAACGTCGCTCCACTTTTCCGCAAGTCTCAGCATAGGGAAAACGGTAACCAGCGCGCCACCTAGGGCGAGTTCCTCGACAATCCGTTTACTGCGGGGAAAGCCAGAGCCAAACTGAGGATGCGGTGTACCGTCTTCGATCATCAGAATGCGTTTGCGCTTACTACCTGCGGTCCGAGCAGCGAGAATGTTGGATACCGAGGGCGCTAGATGAAATTGCAACTTTTCGGCATGCTTTAGGGTAAAGACCTCGCGATGCGCACGCTGCAATTCCAGCGCGTAGGCTATCTTGCCACTGCTGCCAAACTCATAGTGGCGAACGACTGCTTCGGGTTCATAAACGACGCGAAACCCGGATTCCCACAGCCGCGTGCAATAGTCGGTCTCTTCGTAGTACGCAGGCACGAACGCTTCGTCGAACCCCCCGAACTGCTTGAAAAGCTCTCGGCGGGTAAGAAGGAAGGCGCCCGAACAATAATCCACGTCGCGACGAAACATATATGCCGGCATTGTTGGCCGGTCGCCTCGCCCGTAACCGAGGCAAGAGCCGTCGTTCCAAACGATAGAACCTGCCTCCTGAAGCGTACCGTCGGGCAAGATGAGTCTTCCACCAACAACGCCGACGTCCGGGCTAGCATCAAGCACACGAGTCGCCGCCTCGAGACTACCCGGAAGCAATTGCGCATCGTTGTTGAGCAGGAGAATATATCTGCCCCCCGCTTGCGCTGCGGCTCGGTTCACCGCCATTAAGAATCCTAGATTTGTTTCGTTCCGCAGCACGGTTGCGCCCCCGACTTTGCGCAACAGCTCAGCGGTCCGATCCGTGGAGCCATTGTCTGCGATAATTATGTCGACGCCAACGGACGAGGTACCGAGACATTCGACAATCGAAGAGAGGCAGCCGAACGTGAGCGCCGCTTGATTGTGAAGCACGAGAATAATCGAAACGTCCGGACGCTCCGAACGAGGCAGCCTGATTACATTGTCGCCCCCAAGGAAATCGGAGAGCCGGGCAAAGAAAAGTTGCTTGGTCTTTTCCTTGACGTCGGTAAGATCTTGCGCCGACTTCGCCGCCGCAGCGGATTGCGAATCGAGCGTTGAGCCTGATCCATCCAGGCCAGATCCGAGAATATCGGGGGCCTGGTTCGCAGCCATGATGCGCCTGCGTTGGGGAAGCATCCGATGAATCAGTCGCAGCGGCGCGGTGAGCTCCCAGGACAACGATTGACGGATCGTGATGACGGTGCCCAGCATGTCGGGCTCAGATTGAAATATCGGTTGAGTTTCCTTATCGAAACCGCCTGCCATGCGCGCAAGGTTCCGCAGCGGTCGAAGCAGCCGCCATGACCAGGAGTTCCACAGATGCTGCAGCTCCGTTTGCAGGATGGCGTGCAGTTGCGTAATCGGCCTAATGGTCTCGTTCTCGGACCGCAGCGATTCGACTACGAGTCTCAGCGAATCGCGTTCCGCCTGCAGCGATTCGATTTCAGCTTTCATCGATTGCTCGGCGTTTCTCAGTCCCTGACTCTCCGCGCTCATGAATCCCACGGTGGCCGAGGTATCTAACGATTCTGCTCTAATCTTGTCACGCTCCGCTTCAGCTCGGCGCACTCGCTCCACAAGCTCGGTATTCAGTCGTTCGTTCTCGCTCAATGTGGACTGCGCTGCGGCCAAGGCGGTACGCGTTTGGTCCCTTTCGATGCTAGCCGCCGCCAGCAGCGCGCGCGCTTCGTCGCGCTCACTTTCTGCAATCGTCAACGCTTCAGTGAGTTCGGCTGTATGCCGATCTCTCTCGACGAGACGCGCCTCGGCCGCCGCGAACGCATTCCCCTTCGAGGAAGCTTCCGCGTGAGCAGCGATTGCCTCGCCGAGCCATGAGAAGAAACCGCGCGCACTCTCGCCATCGGCCTCACCAAAGCTGGTCAGCCGCCTTACCGGATCCGCGATGTCAGAGCCGACGGCAAGTACACCCAATCCATGACTATGACGAAAGGTAAACGACGGGTACTGGCGGGTCAATTCGTGCCAGAGCCGCCACACCCCAAAATCCAATTCGCGCAAATTTACATCATGAAAGAGCACCACTGCGCGCTCGCTGAGCTTGGGCCGCCAAGTCTCGAAATCGTGCTTGACCGCCTCGTAGGCATGCAGCCCATCAATATGGAGAAGATCGATGCTGCCATCGACGAAGTAGCTCACCGCGTCGTCGAAACTCGAGCGAAGGAGACGCGAAAACCGTCCGTATCGAGGCTCGTGATATTGCCGCAGCTCTTCGAATACTTCCTCTCCATAGTAACCGGCGTGTTCATCGCCTAGCCAGGTATCGATCGCATAGCAGGCGGTCCCGAGAGGCAACCGATCCACTGCCTGACAAAACGCGCAATAGGAATCGCCCCTGTGCGTGCCGAGTTCCACCAACACGCGCGGCGCAAGAGCTTCAACGATCCAGAACGCAAAAGGAATATGGCCGTGCCACGATTCGACATCGGTGAGCCGGTCGGGCGACTCGAAGGCGATCTGTCGAACGATACCGTCTGGAAAGGCAGCCGGCCGCGAGTGATGATTGTTTACAGGCCCAGCCTCGGACGCGTTAATTCCGTTTATATCGACAATATCGGTCGGGCTCTTCATGAATTGAGTATCAGTGGAGTCACGCCCTCCGGCGCTCGGAGGATATTTCTCCGATAGTTCCAGCCTGAGCGCAAGAGCAATCGCCACGGGCGCCCACTTCTAGGTATGAATATCCCATTTCGTTCCAAACATTGTTCGTCGGAGGTAAGTAGGGTTTGAAGCGCGGTGGTTCCGGTCTTGTGCGTACCGATGGGAAGGAAACCGACGGGTTTCATGTGTTATAGAGGCCCCAACAATTCCTGTTGCCGGAGCGGTTTTCAAGCATACAAATCCCGCCAGCAATGGTGCTGATCTTCACGGGTATGCAGGATTCAATATACACACCCTAGCGCAACTGAATAGAAATACGCTAGGTTGAGCTGCGGATTCTCCAGTCGGGTGAAGTGTTTGGGAATTCTTGTTGACATTTGGACGAATCTTTTGTCGTATCAACGACCAAATTCACGTTCTCTTTACGATGCCAGACCTCAGAAGGACGTGCATAGGTAATCCCATGAATAGGCGCGTCAGGCGCCGCCTTGATGTGATGGCGAAGAAGGGGTGAAAACCCAGATAAATCTTATGGAGCCGAGCATACTCGTAACCGGCGGGGCCGGGTTCATCGGCTCCAACTTCATCCGGACCTGGCTCGAGGAGTCGCAAGGCTCGGTAATCACGGTTGACAAGGGTACCTACGCCGCGGGATCCAACAATCTGGCCGGGTTGGCGGCAGATCGGCGGCTTCGCTTCGTCGCGGGAGACATTGCCGACCGCGGCCTGATGCGAGAGCTGTTGGGGGAGCATCGGCCAGCCGCAGTCGTCAACTTCGCCGCCGAAACCCACGTCGACCGCTCGATCCTGTTTCCCGAGGAATTCGTTCAGGCCAACGTGATGGGAACCTTCAATCTGCTCGATGAGGTTCGCCAGTATTGGAAAGGGCTGCCGAGTGCGGAGAAGGACGGCTTCAGGTTCCTCCAGGTCTCGACCGACGAGGTCTATGGCTCGCTGCCGCTCGATGAGCTGCCCTGCGACGAAAGCAAAGTCCCCGCGCCCAACAGCCCTTACGCCGCGAGCAAGGCGGCGGCCGATCAGTTCGTGCGCGCGTTTAATCAGACCTACGGGCTGCCGACTCAAATCGCGCGATGCTGCAACAACTACGGTCCCTATCAGCATCCAGAGAAGCTGATTCCGTTGATGATTCATAAGGCGCTGCGTGAGGAGCCTCTGCCGATTTATGGCGATGGCAAGCAGACTCGCGACTGGCTCTACGTCAGTGACCATTGCGCCGCGCTACGAAGCCTCATCGAGTCGGGCCGCGCTGGTGAGTTGTACAACATCAGCGCACGAGCGGAACGCACCAATATGGAGGTGGTCAGCACGATATGCGTACTGCTCGATGAGAGGTGTCCGCGCAAATCGGGAAGCTACGCCGAGTTGATCGCGCATGTTGCGGACCGGCCCGGGCACGATCGGCGGTATGCGCTCGATTCATCGAAGCTGGTGGGCGAACTGGGCTGGCGCGCGGAGGAGAGCTTCGAATCAGGGCTGGAAAAGACGGTGCGATGGTATCTTGCCAACATCGAGTGGGTGACCGCGGTAGCCGACGGGGGCGCATACAAAGACTGGATGGCGGTCAACTACGTTCAAAGGCGCTCGAGGTGAAAGGAATCATCCTGGCAGGGGGCCGAGGCACGCGCTTGTACCCGGTCACGATCTCGGTCAGCAAGCATCTTCTGCCCGTTTATGACAAGCCCATGATCTTCTACCCGCTGACGACGTTGATGCTGGCGAAGATCCGCGAAATCCTGATCATCTCGACTACCGAGGACCTGCCTCAATACCAGCGCCAATTGGGCGACGGCGCACAATGGGGGCTTAGGCTCGGGTACGCGGCGCAAGCCTCTCCGGACGGCCTCGCGCAGGCGTTTCTGATTGGTAAGCAGTTCTGCGACGGCGATTCCTGCTGCCTGATCCTCGGCGACAATATCTTTTACGGTCACGGGTTGAGCGAAATTTTAGGCCGAAGCGCGGCGCGAGCGAATGGCGCGACAATTTTCGCGTATCGTGTGAACGATCCCGAAAGATACGGCGTCATCGAGTTTGACGACCATGACAACCCAGTCTCGGTTGAGGAAAAGCCCGCGGTTCCGAAATCAAACTACGCAATGGTGGGGCTGTACTTCTGCGATCGGCGCGTGGTCGAGATAGCCAGCGCGATTCGGCCGTCGGCGCGAGGTGAGCTGGAGATCACCGACGTCATTCGCGACTATCTGACTCGCGGACAATTGACCGTCGAGAGGCTTGGCCGCGGAATGGCGTGGCTCGACGCCGGCACGCATGAGTCGCTGCTCGCAGCCAGCAACTTCATCGAGACCATCGAACGCCGCCAAGGCCTCAAGGTGGCTTGCCCCGAGGAGATAGCTTACAACCTGGGATACATAACTCGGGAGCAGGTTATGCGCCGTGGTGAGGAACTCGGGAGCAGCGATTATGGCCGCTATTTGCGACGCCTGATAAATCAGGAGTATCGAGCGTGAAGCGGATCGAAACCGAGTTGCCCGGCGTCTGCATAATCGAGCCAGAGGTCTTCGAAGATCCGCGCGGATGCTTTTTCGAGACGTATCATTCGGAGAAGTTCGCCGCTTTGAGGATCGACGCCGTTTTCGTGCAGGAAAACCAATCGCTCAACCGCAGAGGCGTTCTGCGAGGCTTGCACTATCAGCTCGCGCATCCGCAGGCGAAACTGTGCCGGGTCGTAGCGGGTGAAGTCTTTGATGTCGCCGTCGACATCCGCGTAGGCTCGGAGACCTTTGGACGGTGGTTTGGAGTCGTTCTATCCTCCATCAACCGGCGTCAGATTTTCATTCCTCGAGGCTTCGCGCACGGTTTCATCGTGCGGTCGGAGACGGCCGAGTTCATTTACAAGTGCGATGACTTCTATCATCCCGAGGATGAATGCGGCGTGCTGTGGAGCGACCCTTCGTTGGCAATCGGGTGGGGCAGCACCTCTCCTCAACTCGCCCCACGGGACGCGAATTATCCCCTGCTTTCGAGCAACAGTCTGGAGCGACTGCCGCGCTATCGACGAAATGTCGGTTAGCGAGAGGGCGGCCGCAAGCCTCGGCAATTTCCGCATTGTGAAACAGAATCAACCACAGGCGGAGAAACCTTTGATGCTTGAGGCATCCAACGAATTTCTCAAGCGCGAGATCCAGCGACTCGAAACCGAGCGCGAAGCGATGCGCCGCGAGCTTCAGCAGATTCACCAGAGCTACGCCTGGAGGATGGTCGACGGTTACCGGCGATGGATAGCGCGCTATCGCGGCAATTCCGTAGTCCGGTTTTTTGAGAAGATCGCGCTTTGGATGCTCAATCGAATGGTTGAAAACGATGAGCAAGACGAGAGAAAGCGGTATCAACTCTGGTTGGAGTCGCACAAGCTGACCCCCGAGATTATCGAAACCATGAAGGCCGCGGCGGCTTCTTTTCCATATCGTCCTTTGATTAGCGTGGTACTTTCCGTCGGCACCGCCACCATTGAGAATTGGCTGGCGATGGCGATCGATTCGGTGCGCGCACAACTCTACGATAACTGGCAGCTTTGCATCGCCAGCGATGAGTCAGCGGGGCAATCTATCGAGGTTATGCTGGCCCGCTACATGGCTGAGGAGCCGCGCATCGTCGCGAGACACTCCACTGGAAGCACGGCTGGCGAGCCGATCGATCTCCGCGATTTCGCGAAGGGTGAATTCATCACTTTCGTTGACCAATTCGGTCAGCTCGGAGCCGCCGCCTTCTACCAGGTAGTGAAGCGACTCAATCGGAACCCGCCAGATGATCTGTTTTACTGGGACGAAGACAAACTCGATCTCGAAGGACGAAGGGTCGAACCGTTTTTCAAACCCGATTGGAGCCCTGATCTGCTCCTTTCGATGAATTACCTGGGCGATTGCTTCGTCATCAGAAGGACTCTCGTCGAGAAGCTCGGCGGTCTGCGTCGAGGCTTCGCCCCCAGCCAAAACTATGACCTCGCGCTACGCGCAGTCGAACAAACCGACAGGATTGCTCACCTTCCGGAGGTTCTTTACCACCGGCGCAATGAGTCCGCTTGGTTGCCGCACTTGGTCGACCAGGTTTCTGAACGCGATCTACAGAGCACACGCGCCATAGGCGAAGCCTTGCGCCGACGCGGAGAGCACGGAACGGTCGACACCATAAATCCAGGTCTGCATGCGGTGCGGTACGATATTCGCGACGAGCCGCTCGTATCGATTCTGATCCCTACGCGAGACAACTGCCAACTGTTGCGACAATGTCTGGATAGCGTTCATCGAAACACTGATTACAAGAACTACGAAATAATCATACTGGACAACGATAGTGCTGAGCCTGAGACGTTGGAGTACTTCAAGGAGATTGCGGCCAAGATACAGATTCATCGCTGCCCGGGACCGTTCAATTTCTCGGCCATCAACAACCTCGGTGCAGCCAAGGCTGGAGGCAAATTTCTTCTGTTTCTGAACAACGACACGCGGGTCATTCGCAGAGACTGGATGAGGGCGATGATCGAGCAAGCTCAACGGCCTGAAGTCGGTGCGGTTGGCGCGAAGTTGCTCTTCGCCGACGGGCGAATCCAGCATGCCGGCGTGGTGCTAGGCATATGTGGCACGGTTGGTCATGCTTTCAGGTTCAAGTCTTGCGACGCGCAGCACTACTTCGGCCTCGCCGATGTCATCCGCGACTGCAGCGCCGTGACTGCATCATGCATGATGATGCGGCACTCTGTGTTCGATGAAGTCGAGGGTTTTGACGAGAAGCTGCCGATTGAGTTCAACGACGTTGACCTCTGCCTCCGACTGAGGCAACGACGATATCTTGTCGTCTACACCCCGCTCGCGCTTCTCAATCACTACGAAAGTGCGACGAGGCACCGAATCCATGTTACCGGCGACTTGGAAGTATTCATGAAGCGATGGGGCGGTTGCCTGAAGAATGGCGACCCCTACTACAATCGCAATCTCACCTTAGCTCGGGAGGATTGGACGATCGCGCTCTGATTCGCGCTCGGAGGATAGGTGAAGATCGCCTCATGATCCGGCGGTTGCTTGGCAGATTCGTGCGCGGGAACGACGTGGAGACCCGATTGTCGATGAGCTGCGGCTCATGCGAACCTCCTATTGCGAGCCTCCAAGCCGCATCTCGTCGAACGCGAGGGCCAGTTGATCGCGCCATGAGGGCAGCGTAACGCCGAAGGTCTGGGTCATCTTCTGGGAAGATAGCACCGAGTAGTGTGGGCGTGCCGCGGGACCGGGAAAATCCGCACTGCTCACCGGAATGAGTCGTTTCACGCGAAGCGGGGGCAGGCCAAGCGCGGCGGCGCGGCGACCGTACAGCGCGATGATCTCCTCCGCAAAGCCGAAGCGACTAGTGTGATCCTCGCCGCAAACGTGATAGGTGCCACTCACTTCGGCGATTCCCTCGACAATGCTTCGTCTGCTGCGCAATGACACCCGTGCGAGGATTTCAGCGGTCGCTTCGGCCACTGCCTTGCTATAGTTCGGCTTGCCGATCTGATCGTCGACCGCCTTCACCTCCTCGCGCTCGCGCGCCAGGTCGACGAAGGTGCTGAAGAAATTATTTCCTCGAGCGCCGAACACCCAACTGGTGCGCAGGATCAGATGAGACGCGTCGACGGCGGCGATAGCCTTCTCGCCCACCAGCTTGGTTTTGCCGTACATGTTGAGCGGATCGGGCTCGTCGTCCTCGCGATAGGGCCGCCGGATGGAGCCCGAAAAGACGTAGTCGGTTGAATAGTGGATGAGCGCGGCATGTGCGCGACGGGCCTCTTGCGCCATGACTCCAGGCGCATGACCATTCACCTTCATCGCTAGATCGGGCTCTGCCTCGGCGAGATCGACCTGCGTGTAGGCTGCCGCGTTGACGATGAGGTCGGGATGCGTACTTCGAACAGTTCCACGAATCGCGTCTTCATCGATAAGGTCAAGTGTGGACCGGTTGGTCACAACGATATTGCCCAATGGAGCCAAGGTGGTCCGCAACTCCCAGCCGATCTGGCCGGCTGCGCCTATGAGCAGGATCTTGATGCTAACCTCCGACGAATTCGTAACTTTGCATAGATTTAAGCACGATGCATCGCAGTGTTCGAGTGTCCTGCGCAAAAAATGCCGGCGTGACTTAGAACGCGCTAAATTGCGCCGATTCAAAGGTAGGAGATCGAGAACCGACGGCATCGGTCCATGATGAAATCCTGCCGGCTTTGGCTGAACCGGTTTGCCGATTTGTTCCGCTTTCTGATTTTCAGGTTACGATCTAAAGCTCGCTCGCGGGCGAGAATCCCTTCCTGCGCAAACAGCTCGCGTTCTACCAAGAGCGCAGAACTGCGCCCCGACGGACCTCCCATTCAACGCGCCTGACCCTCCTGTGGCTCAGCCGCTGGTTCGATTGGCGAAGCGCGTGAACGGTAGTGGTCGCGGTGAAAATCGCCTTCCTGCGGCTGACGCGCAGTTCGCGGCCAAAGTCTCGGTTGGCAAATCAGGCGCGACCATCCGTGCCGCAAGCGACCGAATCGATTCGCCGGGAGCCTAGCAGGGTGTTGATGAAAGGGCTAAATCGCGAACTTGGCTGGGTATGATGACGGTGGCGAGGTGAGTTGTGAGGTTGCGGGTCGGGTTAATTGAGAGTGGATCGTGGCAGAGTACAGATGGCTGGCGGGTCGATTCATCCGCCGGGACAGAGCTTGGCGGTCCTCAGCAGGTTGTAAGCGGCGCCGACCAGGTAGGCGGCAAAGGTGGTCCGCTCCACACCCCGATAGCGCGTGCGACGGAAGTTCCCAACCGTCTTGATCCAGCCGAATATCTCCTCGACCCGCTTGCGCACTCGTTGGCTCA
>Ga0208827_1001245_pt1 | contig 11214 bp, 8 predicted proteins | sample Sb_taG_5_FD_187709 | JGI IMG/M metagenome (GOLD analysis project Ga0208827, IMG submission 187709) | Peat soil microbial communities from Weissenstadt, Germany - Sb_50d_8_FC metaG (SPAdes) (version 2) | ecosystem: Environmental > Terrestrial > Soil > Wetlands > Peat | place: Germany: Weissenstadt... | reverse complement strand
TTCGGCGTGGGCGCGGCGGACTTCGGCGGCGGTGGTGCAGAGGGCGAGATCTTTCGAATGCGTGCGGACCATTTCACGGACGGTGTCGATTTGATCGAGCGAACGCTTGACGGCTTCGGGGCCGGTTACGGTGCCGGACATCCAGATGGAGAAGAAGATTGCGCCTAGATTGCCTTCGCGCATTCTTGGGATGTCGATGCTGCCGTCGGTGTGACGGATGCCGATGTCGAAGCCTGGGGTTAGGAGGCGTTGAGTGGTGTCGTCGTGGGTGTCGATGATGATGGCCGAGGAGTGGAGTTTTTTGGCGCGTGGGGAGATTTCGTCGGTGGCGGCGGAGATGACGATGATTGAACCCATCAGCAAGGTGATGATTCCCAGGATTAGTGGGCGCATTTAGTATCGCTCCGGTGCGGCTTTGGGATGCGAGATCAATTTATGGGTGTTGCCAAGTAATTGCGTTGGGCGCGATTGCTGCGCATCGTTACACGTTGCCTGCGCCGCATGGCGGGCGGAGCAAGCCCCGCCCCTACGAAAGAAAAGGCAACAGCAAGAACAGAAAACCCAAGACCACACCGGGCCTCCGCCTAGGCGGACCGGCCTCTACGGGCGGCCTGTGAACCAGCTTTTTATTGCGTGACGGATTACTTGACCGTTTACGGCGGCTATGGACTCCGTCAGCGGAATATTTTTCGGACAAACCTTTACGCAATTTTGGGCGTTGTCGCAGTCTTCTATGCCGCCTGGGCCCATTAGGGCTTCTAGGCGCTCGTGGGCGTTCATGGCGCCTGTGGGGTGCATGTTGAATAGGCGGACCTGGCTGATTATTGCGGCGCCTATGAAATTGGAGTGCTCGTTTACTTTGGGGCAGATTTCCAGGCAATTGCCGCAGGAGATGCAGCGAGAGAGAGGGTAGCCTTCTTCCTGGACGGAGGGGGACATGCGCGGGCCTTCGCCTAGCGGGTAGGTGCCGTCGATGGGGATCCAGCAGTGGGTGCGCTTCAGGCTTTCGAACATTACGGAGCGATCTACGACTAGATCGCGGACTAGCGGGAATTTTTCGAGCGGCTCTAGGCGGATGGGCTTTTCGAGATTGTCCACCAGAGCGGAGCAGGCTTGGCGGGGTTGGCCGTTGATTCGCATGGCGCAGGCGCCGCAGACTTCTTCGAGGCAATTGGCTTCGTAGCTTACGGGGGTGACTTCGCGGCCGTCTTTGGTTATTGGGTGTTCGGCTATGTCTAGGAGGCAGGTGATTATGTTTAGGTGCGGGCGATAGCGTAGTTCGAATTCTTCCCAGCGGGGGGATTCGTCTTTTTGTTGCTGGCGTTTTACGCGAACCGTGAATGTTTTGTCGGGCATTTAGCCTCGATTCTTGAAGCAGGGCCGAAAGGCCGGGCGGAGCAAGCCCCGCCCCTACGAAAGAAAAGGCAACAGCCAAAACCGTGAAGCCAAACTGGGCCGGTGGTGAAAGCCGGCGTCTACAACGGCCCAGCGCTAAAGCGCATTTCTAAACGGCCGCTGTTTTCGGAGCGCTGAAGCGCTCCTCCCCCGCATAAATGCGGGGGCTCCCTCCGAAATGCAACGGCACCGCACTAATGCGGGGCTCCCACCGAAATGCCGGCGCCCGCACGATAGAAACGGCAAATGCAAAACCTTGGTCCGAAAAACGGGCGGGACTTGACGGCTAGGCCCGCCCCTACGAAAGAAAAGGCGACCGCGAAAACAAGAGCAAAAAGCCGAAATCAAAAAGCGGGAGCGGCAAGCGGCGCTCCTACCAAAGCAAATTCAACCGCAGATCCCTCACTTCGTTCGGGATGACAGCGTCTTGCTTATTGCAGCCTCTCCAACAATAACCAATCGCGTTCCCCATTACTTGGCGGCGGTGTACTTTCGCTCGCGTGGGGGAATCAGGCTTATGTCTACTGGCTCGTAATCTAGCTGGATTCTCCCGTTGTTGTAGCTGGCTTTTGTTGTCTTCAGCCAATTTCGGTCATCACGCTCCGGATAGTCGGGCTTGTAGTGGGCGCCGCGGGTTTCGTTTCTGGCGATTGCGCCTAGGGTGATTACTCTTGCCAGGATCAGCATGTTCTCGAGTTCGCGCGCGAATTGTAACGTTTGATTGGCCCATTGCGTGCGATCGGAGAGATTGATTTTTTTGTAGCGGGCGTCTAGTTCGTCTAGTTTCGCCAGCGTGCTTTCCATGGCTTTGTTGTAGCGGATGACCGTTACGTTTTCGGTCATCGTTTGGCCCATTTCTTTCCAGATGGTTATTGGATTCTCGCTGCCTTGTTGATGCAGGAGCTTGTCGTTGGCTTCGCGTTGGCGGGTGCGTTCGGCTTCGAAGATGCTTTCGCCCGTGGCTTCGGCGCCTTTTTCCAGGCCGCAGGAATAGCGGACCGCGGCTGGACCGGAAAGCATGCCTGCATAAATGCAGGAGACCAGCGAGTTCGCTCCGAGACGATTTGCGCCGTGATATTGGTAATCACATTCGCCCGCCGCGTAAATGCCCGGGATGTTTGTGGCCTGATCCTCGTTGTTCACCCATAGGCCGCCCATGGTGTAGTGCATTGCCGGAAAAACTTTCATGGGCTCTTCGCGGGGATCACTGCCTACGAATTTTTCATAGATTTCGAGAATGCCTTCTAGCTTGCGATCGAGAACTTCGCGGGGAATGTGCGTGACGTCGAGATAGACGGCGGCTTCACCGCCGACGCCCAGCTTTTCTTCGAAGACAACTTTATGGATGGCGCGGGTGGCGATGTCGCGCGGGACAAGGTTCGCGTATTTCGGATACCACTCTTCGAGGAAATAGAAACGCTCAGCTTCGGGAATGGATTTCGGAGGGCGCTTGTCGCCGGGTTGGCGCGGTACCCAGACGCGGCCACCTTCGCCGCGGGCCGATTCGCTCATGAGGCGAAGTTTGTCTTCGCCGGGAATGGCGGTGGGATGGACTTGAATGAATTCGCCGTTGGCGTAATAGACGCCTTGCTGGAAGAGAGCGGATTGGGCTGAGCCTGTGCAGACTACAGAATTTGTGGAGCGGCCGAAGACCGCGCCGATTCCGCCGGTGCAGAAGATGGAGGCGTCGGCGCGGAAGGTGCGGACCTCCATGGTGTGGAGATTCATGGCGCAGATGCCGCGGCAGACTCCTGTCGAGTCAATTACGGCGGAGAGGAAGGTCCAGCCTTCGTACTTGGTGACTTTGCCTTCGCTTTCGTGGCGGCGGACTTGTTCGTCTAGCGCGTATAGCAATTGCTGACCGGTGGTGGCGCCGGCGAAAGCGGTGCGGTTATAGAGCGTGCCGCCGAAGCGGCGGAAATCGAGCAGGCCTTCGGGCGTGCGATTGAACATTACGCCCATGCGATCGAGGAGATCGATGATCGCGGGAGCGGCTTCGCACATGCCCTTGACGAGCGGTTGATTGGCGAGGAAATCGCCGCCGTAGATGGTGTCGTCGAAATGCTTCCAGGTGGAATCGCCTTCGCCTTTGAGATTTTTTGCGGCGTTGATGCCGCCCTGGGCGCAGACGGAATGCGAGCGCTTTACCGGAACGATCGAGAATAGATCTACCGGAACGCCAGATTCGGCTACACGGATCGCGGCCATTAGTCCGGCCAGACCGCCGCCAACGATTATGATTCGCGGAGTTCTCATTTTGTAATGTACGCGCCGAGGGGATGCCAGTTGTAATAGAAGCCGGCGATGATGAGCAGGCCCGCGACGGTGAATGCTACGCCTACGGCGGCGCCGAACCAGCCGAAGGCGCGTTGCGAGCGGACGCTGACGGCGATGCCCCACTTGCAGGCGAAATTCCAGAGGCCGTTGCCTAGATGGAAAGACGCCGAGATGATTCCGATTACGTAGAATGCGAGATAGTAGGGATTCTTCATGGCGGCGGAGACATCGGCGTACGTGGACATGCCGCCGGTGGCGAAGCGCTCGATCCAGACGTGCCAGCCGATGAAGAAGAAGGCGATGATGCCGCTCCAGCGTTGCAGGACGTAGAGCCAGTTGGCCATCCAGGGGTGACCGAGGGCGTTGGATTTGCCTTGCCACCAGATATAGAGACCATAGAAGGCGTGGGAGAGGATGGGGAGCCAGATGCCCAGGGCTTCGACTAATAGGCGCCAGGGGATGGTTTGCAGATCGGTGGAGGCTTCGTTGTATTTGGCTACGCTGACCAGGGCGTAGCTGTTGGACCAGAAATGCTCGGCCAGGAATGCGCCGATGGGGATAACGCCAGAGAGGGAGTGGAGTTTATCGAGGACGTAGCTTTGACGTGAGTCCGCTATGGCGGCTGGAGTACCCACTCCGAAAATTCCTCCATTGGTCCGGGGATTGATGCAGGCGATCCCGGAATCCGCGCGAGGCGCGGAGGAAATACGAATTCAGTATAGGCAGGCGGGGATTTGTTTGCAAGGATTCGCGGGGCACGGGGAAAGGACAGATTGAGCGGCGTGTTAAAGTGTGGCGCGTCGCCTGTGTGGTAGATGTCGTTCGGAGGAGCGGAAGCGAGAAGAGGAGAAACAAAACCTCAGCGGCTGAAGCCGGATAGATTTTGCGACGTTTGCGGCACGACTGAAGTCGTGCCCTGACAAATCTCGGAGTTTTCGCAGAAACGCTGAAGTCCGGCGCTGTAAAATTCTTTGAGGAATTTTGCCATTGGAGTTGAGGGGAAATGATCGGATGAGATTTCGGGTTGTTCGCGCCAGAGTTTTGGGAATTGCTGCGCTGGTTTGCTGGCTGGTTGGAGGATCGCACGGGATTGGCGCGCAGGAAGTCGCTAAGCCGGCGGCGGTCTGGGCTTCGCGGCAGACGATTACTTTGCTTTCTACCACCGATATTCACGGGCATATTGAGCCGATTGACTACTATTCGAATAAGGCTTCGAATTTTTCTTTGGCGAAGATTGCTACTTTGGTGAAAGAGCAGAGGGCGGAGGCGCCGAAGGCGCTTCTGCTTGATTGCGGCGACACTACGCAGGGGACGCCCTTGGCTTATTACTTTGCGGTGAAGGATTTGACGGCGAAGAATCCTACGATTGCGGCGTTTAATGAGATGCATTACGACGCTATGGCTGTGGGGAATCATGAATTTAATTTTGGGTTAGCGGAAATGTGGAAGGCGAAACGCGAATCGAATTTTCCGTGGTTGGCGGCCAATTTGAAGGAGATTTATACGGCGGGAGATGGATTTATCCGGCCTTACATCATCAAGAATGTTGGCGGCGTGCGCGTTGGGATTGTGGGATTTGTTACGCCGGGAGTGCCGCGTTGGGAGATTCCTGAGCATTATCGCGGATATGAGTTCGAGCCGATTGTGGACGCGGCGAAGCGCGTGATTCCCTTGGTGCGGAAGCAGGTGGATTTGCTGGTGGTAATCATGCATTCGGGGCTGGATCGCGATCCGGCTACCGGGAAGATTTTCGAGGGGCAGGATATTCGCGGGGAGAACGCGGCTTGGGAATTGGCGGAGCAGGTGCCGGGGATTGATTTGATTTTTTACGGGCATACACATTCGGAGATGGCGGAATTGATGGTGAATGGAGTTTTGATGGCGCAGGCGAAGAATTGGGGCGGATCTTTGGCGCGGGCGGATGTTGTGATGGAGCGCGATGCGGCGGGGGCTTGGCGCGTGGCTTCAAAACATTCGCGGGTGATTAAGAGTACCGATGGCGTGGCGGCTGATCCGGCGATTTTGAAATTGGCGGCACCTTACGAGGCGGCTACGGAGAAATATTTGGATACGCCGATTGCGGTTTCGGAGAAGGCGATGGATGGGGAGCGGGGGCGTTATGAAGATGATCCGTTGGTGGATTTGATTCATCGCGTGCAGTTGGACGCGGGGCACGCGGATGTTTCGATGGCTACGATGTTTTATACGGGCGCGCAGATTCCGAAGGGGCCGGTGACGGTGCGGCAGGCGGCGGCGCTCTATGTTTACGATAATTCGCTTTACACGGTGGAAATGACTGGAGCGCAATTGAAGGATGCGCTGGAACATGCGGCGGGATTTTATCCGGGGTGGCCTGTTGCGGCTGGAGTGCCGCTGAAATTGCCTGGATATAACGCGGATTCGGCGGAGGGCGTGTCTTACGAGATTGATTTGACGAAACCGGTGGGCGCGCGAGTGCTGAATTTGAGTTTTCGTGGTGCGACGCTCGATCCGGCGCAGAAATTGCGCGTGGCGATTAACAATTATCGTTATACGGGAGGCGGAGGATATTCGGTTTACAAAGGACTGCCGATTTTGGAGTCGCCGGGAGTGGAGATTCGCGATTTGTTGATCGATTATTTGACGCGCGTGGGGAAAATTCCTTCGGAGGCGGATGAGAATTGGAAAATTGCGCCTGCTGACGCAGTGGCGGCGATGGAAAAACAGGCGCAGGCGGAAATTGTGGACCGGACGCGATGATTGCGGGCGCGAGTGGTTTGTAACATGACGTTAAAGATGCCGCCCTTAAAGGGCGGCGCTACATGGGCGCGAAAAACCTTCAAAATGCGTTGACACCCCCTATCGTTCTTGCTAATTTTCACGACAGAAAAATTTTTCCGACTCTCGGACGCGGAGGCGCCAGCAGCCGGCACGATCCATGGCATTCGTCGCGAAGAAAATTTTCCTTACCAAGGGAGTCGGAAAACATCGCGAGCGGTTGTCGAGCTTCGAGCTGGCGCTGCGAAATGCGGGCGTCGCGGCTTGCAACATCGTTCGCGTGTCCTCGATTTTCCCGCCTTATTGCAAATTAATTTCACGCAGCGAGGGATTGAAGCATTTGAAACCGGGGCAGGTGGCTTTTTGCGTGATTAGTGAGAATCAGACGCGCGAGCCGCACCGGTTGATTGCTGCGGGAGTGGGATTGGCCTTGCCTGGCGACAAATCCATGTTTGGATATTTGTCCGAGCATCATTCTTTTGGCGAGACGGAGGAATTGGCCGGGGAATATTGCGAAGAATTGGCGGCGGAGATGTTGGCGACTACTTTGAATGTGGAGTTTGATCCGGATTTGTCGTGGGATGAGAAGAAGGAAGTTTACCGGATTTCGAATAAGATTGTGCGGACGATGAATATTACGCAGAGTGCGGTGGGCGATAAGCGGGGGTTGTGGACTACCGTGCTTTCAGCGGCGATTTTGTTGGGGGATGATGATTAGTTGTTGCGGTTCCTGCCTGAGTGATTTCCTGCCCGTCTGAAAATCTGGGTTTAGAGAGCGCCGCGCGAAAAGAGGGCGCGGCAAGCGGCGCCCCTACGGGAAAACCCTTGCGCTAAAATCTGCATAGGAAGCATCGAGCGTGCGGAACGGAGCCGGCGGGGATGCCAGCGGTACCGTGATGCGGCGCGATTTTCGATTTTTATTTTGCTGCGGCTTTTGATTTTGGCTTATCGAAATAGCCGATTCTTTCTAGGACTGCGCCGGCGATTAGGGGTAGTGCTACTGTGGCGTCGTCGAAGACTTCTGCTAGTTTGCCGCCTTCCTCGGGCGGGACGAATTTTCCCCAGCTCACGGCTTCGGTGTAGGTGCTGCCTGAGAGGCCGCCCCAATGGACTGGCTCGGGGCAGATGCGAACGCCGTAGTTGTAACGCTTGAGTGGGATTTTTTCGTAGCCGCGGCGGGCCAGGAGTTCGGCGTAGACGCCGAATTGTTGCGCCCAATTGCGCGGGACGCCGCCGCCGATGGTCAGCAAGCCCATTTTCTTCGTCGCGAGCATTGTGGTGGCGTAATGTTCGAAATCTTCGAAGGGATCGAAGCGTAACGCGGGCTTCCCTTCCCTTTTGCGCAGGCGATTGTAGAGTGCGAAATCAATGCCGAGTTCGGAATCGCTGAAGGCGGGGACGAAGATCGGAATATTGTGTTCGGCTGCACTTTTCAGGATGCCGCGGCCTTTGGCATGTTTCTGCAAATATTCGCCGATGCGGCGATGGAGTTTCCAACTGCAGACGATTTCCTCGGGATCCCATTTGACGAAAACGTGGTCGACGACCTCTTCGACGTGATCGAGATTGATTTCGGGTTCGAGCGAATCGTAGACGCGATTGTAGCCGGCGAAAAAAAGCTCGCGATCGTCCATTTTCGGATCGTAGCGGAAATGCGAACGGCCGGTGGCTTCGACGAGACCGTGAGCCATGAGCGCACCGGTGGAAACGATGGCTTTGACGATGCCGGACTCGATGAGATCGCAGAAGATGAGGCCCATTTTTGCTACGGTCATGGCGCCGGCGAGCGTCATGACGATGAAGCAGTCTTTGTCGCGGGCCATGGCCTCGAGAACGTCGGCGGCGTCGCCGACTTGGCGGCCGGTGAAGGCGGTCTGGCCCATGGCGCGGACGAGATCGTCAACGGTGCGGGCCTTGGCGAGGTCAAGCGGGTAGATCGGCGTGAGATGATCGGCGATTGGATCGTGGAGAATTCTTCCCGTCGCGCCCTTTTTCTTTGCCATTCACTCCCCTTGCGGATAATGTATGCGCGCGTGTGCATTTTTGCGGCGGCGCGCGGAGATTTTGTTGCGTTGCGTGCGTTTGTGCGCCCTATTGATAGTACAAACGAGAGAAATAGAAAATAGGAAAGTGAGAGAGCGCTGGAGATTTTATTTTTTGCGATGAAGATGGAATGAACGAAAGAAAATGCAGATCCCTCATCCGCCTAGGCGGATTCGGGATGACAGCGCTTTTTCTGCACTGATAATGAATGCGAAGATTCCGAAACCTGTCGAGTTGAGTTTGGATCATACGATTAAGAATGGAGAGTGACGGCAATGTCGCTTGAGATTATGGCGCAGCAACGAGATTACGTTTTGGTTTTCTCGCATGGATTGATCTGGTGGATTTTGATTGGTTTGCTGGCGGGTTGGATTGCGGGGACGATTTCGCGTGGGCGAGGATTTGGGTGTCTGGCTAACATTGTGCTTGGGCTTGTAGGAGCGGTCATCGGTGGCTGGATTTTCACGAAGCTCAATATTGTGACGTTCGGATTTTTTGGCAGCCTTGCGGCGGCGGTGGTTGGGGCTGTGCTGTTGGTGGCGATTGCGCGATTATTTAGTGGGAGTGGGGACCGGGACTGAGCCTCTTCATCTTCGCCCCTTAGCATACACCGCGATCAATTTGGACAAGGAGGGTGCAGCAAGCGGCGCCCCTACGACCGAAGAATTTCGCTCCGACGAAGTCGAGATCTGACGAATCTTCGTTGCGCTCACACAAATTCTGAGGTTTGATCCCCTAAAGAGAAGTTCTCGAACACGCTGCGTGGTACGATAGTTGTTTCGCGAAAGGCTGGGAACGAATTGAGTAATTCTTCGGTTTGGGCCATCCCGCTTGGCGGGCTCGGCGAGTTCGGGATGAACATGATGGCCCTGCGATGCGGCGATGAAATCATCGTCATCGATTCCGGGCTGATGTTTCCCGAGGCCGAGCTTCTCGGCGTGGACATCGTTATCCCCGACATCACCTACCTGAAACAGCGCAAGCAGCAAGTGAAAGCGATTCTGCTGACGCACGCGCATGAAGACCATATCGGCGCGGTGCCTTACGTTCTCGGCGATCTGGATGTGCCGGTCTATGGCACGAAATTCACGCTGGCGTTGGTGAAGAAGAAACTTGAAGAGCACGGATTGCTCGAGAATGCCGATCTGCGCGAGATCGCGCCGGGACAAACCATTTCCATCGGGCCTTTCAAGATTGAATTCCTGCACGTGACGCACAGCACGATTCAGTGCGTGGCGCTGGCAGTGCGGACGCCGATGGGAACGATTATTCACACCGGCGACTTCAAGATCGATCACACGCCGGTGGACGGGAAATCGTTTGATCTCGATGCGTTTGCGAAATATGGACGCGAGGGAGTCCTGGCGCTGTTCAGCGACAGCACGAACGTCGAGAGGCCGGGATACACGCCTTCGGAGCGGGCGGTGGTGCCGCGATTCGAGGAATTGTTCCGAGCGGCGCCGAAGAAAATCGTGGTCTCGTGCTTTTCGAGCTCGGTGCACCGTATCCAGCAAGTGATTGACATCGCGCTCGAAAATGGCCGGAAGGTGGGCATCGTCGGGCGCAGCATGGTGGACAACGTCGAAATCGCGCATAGCCTGAACATGCTGCGGATTCCGGACGGCAGCATGGTGCGGCCGCAGGATATTCGCACTTTTGATCCGAAGAAATTGGTGGTGCTGGCGAGCGGGACGCAGGCCGAACCGATGTCGGCGCTTTCGCGAATCGCCGTGGACAATCACCGCTTGCTCACGATCGAACAGAGCGACACGGTAATTTTATCGGCGCGCATCATTCCTGGAAACGAGAAGGCCATTTTCCGGATGATCGATCATCTGTTCCGGCGGCAAGTGCTGGTTTATTACGAAGGCGGGCGCTCGTCGCCGATTCACGTATCGGGGCACGGCAGCCAAGAGGAACAGAAATTGCTGCTGAGCCTGGTGCGGCCGAAATATTTCATTCCGCTGCACGGCGAATACCGGCAACTTTTCCAGCACGCGGCGCTGGCGACGCAATTGGGCGTGGTTTCGGGAGAAGTGATTTTGCTGGAGAGCGGGCATCCGCTGGAATTCACGCCGAACGGGGCGTTCCGGCGCGAGCCGGTGACGGCGGGGCGCGTGCTGGTGGATTCGGGCTCGCTTGAGGAAATCGAAGAGGTGGTGGTTCGCGACCGGCGGCATTTGGCCGAAGATGGGGTGGTGGTGACGATCATTGCGATCGACAAGCACACCGGGCGGCTCGAGGGGTCGCCAGAAATTGTATCGCGCGGATTTCTTCCTTCCGATGACGGGCAGGAAGTGATGAACAAGGCGCGCGAGGTGATCCTGAAGACGCTCGAGCAGTCAACTTCTGAAGAAAAGACGGACTGGAGCGTGATGAAGGAAAAGATTCGCGCGGATTTGAAGCGCTTCCTCAATAAGCAGACGGCGAAACGCCCGCTGATCTTGCCCGTCATTCTCGAAATCTGATGACCAGACCTGCCACGAAGCGCGGAATGGACGCGCCTGCCGAATCTTCACGAGAATCGAAGATCGCGCGCGAGCTTGACGCTGCGCAGAGTGTGACGCTGCGGCGGTTGACTGACGCGGATTTCGAATCCGCGCATGAAATCGACCAGAAGTGCTATCCGCGGGAGATTGCTTACTCACGGCGCGAGTTTCGCTGGTATTTGCGACTGCCAGGTGCGGAAGGCATCGTTGCGGAAACTCGAGGCGGGATCGCGGGCTTCATTCTGACGGCCTG
>Ga0208827_1001241_pt1 | contig 11223 bp, 7 predicted proteins | sample Sb_taG_5_FD_187709 | JGI IMG/M metagenome (GOLD analysis project Ga0208827, IMG submission 187709) | Peat soil microbial communities from Weissenstadt, Germany - Sb_50d_8_FC metaG (SPAdes) (version 2) | ecosystem: Environmental > Terrestrial > Soil > Wetlands > Peat | place: Germany: Weissenstadt... | reverse complement strand
TCCCTTGAGCAGCTTGTTCCCTAGCATGCCGACGATGTCCTTCCTGAACATGTTCACCCTGGGGCCGTCTCCGCTTGGCATCACCTACGCTGCGACCAACACTTACCCCGTCAGCGACATGATGACGTGGACGAAGGGCCGGCACACTATGAAGTTCGGTGGCGAATACAAGCGGCAAGAATTGGATGCTCCCTATTTCGATGTATTCCCCAATGGCGAAATCTTCTACCTGGGCTTCCTCACGGGTAACCCTTTCGAAGATTTTCTAGCCGGACTTTCTGGCCTATCCGCGATTGGCTCGGGCACCAACAGCCTCCATAACCGTGCCAATGACTTTTCGGCCTTCTTCCAGGACGATTGGAAGGTTACCCCCCGCCTCACGCTAAACCTCGGGCTGCGCTATGACTACTTCGGTCCCACCACGGAAACCCAGGGTCATTTTGTCGGCTTCGATCCTTCGAACCCGGCGCAGGACACCATAGGTCTGCCGGCAACTTACGTTCTCGGCGGCTGCGGAGGTGCGACCACGTGCGGTTCGATCGTCACCGGAGGCTTCGTCCAGGCTGGTAATGGGAACTTGCCCGGGTTTCCCAAAGTCAGCGACGGGTTGGTGAATCCTAATTACAAGAACTTCGGGCCAAGAGTGGGCTTCGCTTACCTGCTGACGGACAGGGGTAACATCGTCCTGCGCGGCGGTTACGGAATTTTTTACGACAGGCCGAACATGCGGCTGTATAACAGCCAATTGTTCAACATGCCTTACGAAATGCTCGCGACCGCGTTGGCCACCGAGAACGACAATCCATTTGTACAAGTTCCACTACCCAGCGCCTTCCCGCTGACTGTTAGCAGCAGTCCCGGCACCTTTGCTTGTAACGGACAATCTTGCGGATATCCGGCTATCCTGCCCGTGACATTATGGACGCCTTTTGGCCCGTTCCCCGCGACGACTCCAGTTCCGGCCACCGGGATTTATCCGGACTTGCATGACTGGAGCATCCCCTACGTGCAGACCCTCAACCTCGGAGTGCAAACCAGCTTCGCCAATAACTGGATGCTAGACTTGGGCTATGTCGGTTCGCTGGGGCGCAAGTTCCCGCGCTTGTTCTCGTTCAACCAAGCGGCTACGCCAGCGACCGTCCTGGCCACGTACGCGGCGGGAAGTGCGGGCGGACCTTTCTTTCCCGGCTTTGGAAATCTAACGGCCCCCGGATTGGGCAGCTTCCTGATGGAGAGCAACTCTAACTCCAATTACAACTCCCTGCAGGCAACTCTCAACAAGCGCTTCTCCCACGGGCTACAAATGCTGCTCAGCTACACTTGGTCACACTCACTTGATTATTACTCCGGGAGTGACGTCAGCGACGTCACACTGCTCCCGGGTGACATGGTCAATCAAAACCACAACTATGCCTCCTCGGATTTCGACCGGCGGCATCGCTTCGTCGCGAGCTACTTGTATAACCTGCCGGACGCTTACCATGGCGGCTCGGGGTTCGCGAAAAAGCTGGTGAACACTTGGAGCGTGTCGGGAATCGTAACCTTGCAATCCGGGGTTCCGTTCTCCATCTACGGCCAAGATTCCGCGTTTGAGGCGACAACGGCCGACCTAAAGCCCGGACGAACGCTCCAATCCGCGATCAAGAGCGGCGACGTCAAGGACCGCTTAACCGCCTATTTCGACCCGACAGCCTTCGTGCAGCCCGCAACCATCGGCGATCCAGGGTTCGGGCAGTTAGGAAGGAACATCATCCGCGGCCCGAAAGAGATCGACACCGACTTCTCCATCATCAAGTCCATTCCGGTGACGGAAAGCCAACGGGTAGAATTCCGGGCCGAGTTCTTCAATCTGTTCAATAACGTTAATTTTGCCAATCCCGTCAACGTAATATACCCTTCGACCGACTTCGGGGCGATCGTATCAACCACGAACGGGCCTCGAGTGATCCAGTTTGCGCTGAAGTACAACTTTTAGAGGGCGCATGAAAGAAACAGGTCTGCGGAGTAAGGTCGTCGTCGTTACCGGCGCCGCGGCGGGGATCGGCCTCGCCACGGCCCGGCGGTTTGCCAGCGAAGGCTGCCGGGTGGCGGCGTGGGATGTCAACGATGCCGGGCAGGAAGGATTGCTGCGCGAACTGTCCTCGCTCGGAGGAGAGGCGCTCTTCCGCAAAGTCAGCGTCTGTAGTGACGCCGATGTCGAGTCTGCCGTCGAAGAAGTTGTCGGACGGTGGGGCGCGATTGATGTGCTCATCAATAACGCGGGCATCACGCGCGACTCGCAGTTCGTTAAGTGGAAGGATGGCGCAGTTGCCGGTAAGATGACCGATGATGCGTTCGATTCAGTCATTTCGGTCAACCTCAAAGGTGTCTTCCTTTGCTCGCGGGCCGTCGTGCTCCACATGATCCGAAAAGGCTCAGGCGTGATCCTCAACGCCTCTTCTGTCGTGGGTCTGTATGGAAATTTCGGTCAGACAAATTACGCCGCCACCAAGGCAGGAGTCATCGCGTTTGCCCGGACGTGGTCGCGGGAACTGGCCAAATACAATATCCGCGTGAACGCCGTCGCTCCCGGTTTCATCGCCACCGAAATGGTGCAGAAGATGCCGGAGAAGGTCGTCCAGACCATGGTTTCGCACACGCCTCTCGGTCGCATGGGAAAACCTGAAGACGTCGCCGAGGCCTACGTGTGGTTAGCCTCCGCTGCGGCATCGTTCATTACCGGTACCGTGCTCTCCGTCGATGGCGGATTGGTACTGGGGACGTAACCTACAGCAATTCAAGAGGGCTGATTCATGACGCGTTACGCAACCATTGTCGCCACAGGGAGGTACGTACCCGAGATAGAAGTGACCAATGACATGCTGCGCGAACGGTTCAAACATATCCCGGATTTCGTGGACAAAATGGAGGCCAGCAGCGGCATCAAGACGCGCTGGCACGCCCCCGAAAATTGGGCTACCAGCGATGTCGCTCTGCCCGCAGCCAAACTCGCACTGGAGCGCGCCGGCAAGAAACCCGAAGAGGTCGATCTGATCATCCTCGGCACCGATTCGCCGGATTACATAACACCTGCTACCTCGGTCGTACTGCAGTATAAGCTGGGCGCAAAAAATGCCGGAACGTTTGATATCGGTTGTGCCTGTGCTTCGTTTCCAACCGGTCTTTCCGCAGCCGCTGGAATCATCGCCGCAAATCCAGAGATCAAGACTGTACTCGTCGTCGGCGTGTATCTCATGCACAAACTCACGACGGCTGTCGATCCCATGGTCTTCTTCTATGGTGATGGTGCGGGCGCGGCGGTGCTCGAACCTGCCGCTTCGCCGGGCTTTATCACTGCGACCTTTCGCGCCGACGGCTCCTACCACGACTATTGGGGAATTTATTCCGGAGGCACGTTCGAACCGGCGACCGAAGACTCCGTTAAGGCGGGGCGCACCGCGTGCACGATCAAGAACCGCTATCCTCCGGAGTTGAACGAGGAGACGTGGCCGATCATCGTGCAGCGACTCGCAAAGGATGGTGGTTTCAATCTTCGCGACGTCGATTGCTTCATCTTTACCCAGGTGCGGAAACCCACGATTGAACGCGTGATGGAGCGTCTCGGTGTACCCGCGGAACGCGCGCACACCATCATGGAACAGTATGGCTACACCGGCTCAGCCTGCGTCGCCATGGCACTCGACCACGCGATCGAGCAGGGCAAGGTGAAGTCCGGTAATTTGGTCGTGCTGGTGGGCTCCGGGGTCGGCTACAACCAGGCGGGCTGCGCGTTTCGTATGCCGTAGGCGGCTTTCGGACTTGACTTCCAACCAAGCCGGCCGAGAGGAGCGGAATGGGCCTGGCAATCAAGATTGTGCTGCTGCTGGTTTTCGCCGCAGTTACTGGTCTGATTGTCTTCTTCATTCTTTTCTTCTTGCGACCCGTCGCCACGATGGTCTGGCTACGGAGGAGCGCGCTTCGCCGAGCCGGTCTTCGGAAAACGAAGCTCATGACCACGGTGGGAGGACAGATCGTGTGTCATGGCGGCGCCGGGCCCTTGCTGGTGTTGCTGCATGGCGCAGGTGATCAAGCGGGAACATGGAGCAAAGTAGCGCCCGAGCTGAAGCGCCACTTTCAACTGCTGATCCCGGACCTTGCAGGCCATGGCGAGAGCGACCCGGCTGCGGGTGTGCTGAGTCTGGGAACGCTGCTCACCGCACTGGAGCAGGTGCTCGATGCAATTCCATGGCGAGACGCACCGCTGGTGCTCGCAGGTAATTCGCTTGGGGCCTGGATGGCGATGCTCTACGCTCAGAAATATGCTCAGAAATACCCGCAGAAATACCCGCATCGCGTGACGCGGGTTATCCTCATCGATGGCGGCCCCATCAAGAACGTATCGGAGATTGGCATCATGCCAAAGGACCGCGAAGAGGCTAGGCGCGCGCTCGATGCCGTGCTGGATCCTTCCACGCCTCGTCCGCCGAATTTCGTCCTCGATGATCTGGTCCGCATCTCGAATACAGGTCCAATTTCGCGGCTGCTGGCTGCCGGTGAAGAAGATATGTCGAAATACCTGCTCGATGACAAACTGGCAAGTTTCCAGCTGCCGGTCGATCTTATCTGGGGCGCCTCCGATCGCCTCGTCCCGCTGGACTATGCAAAGAAGTTGCAGTCGCAGCTTCCGCGTTGCACGCTTACGGTCGTTGAGCGTTGCGGCCATGCACCTCAATTCGAGCGTCCCCAAGAATTGACGCAAGTCTTGTTGCAAATTCTCGCGTCAGATTCGTCCCGCGCACCCGCCACCGCACCATCTGTTTCCAGACAGTCTGGGGAGAACTCGTGATTACCGGCGACATTCTCGGAGAGCGCGCCCGTCTTAGTCCCGACGCGGTCGCATTGATCCACGTTCCCACGCGCCAGCAGTTCACTTATGCAGAACTAAATCGGCGGGCCTTGCAGTGCGCGCGGGTCTGGACGGATCTCTGCTCTCTCGTCCCAGGGGATCGCGTCTGCATCCTTTCCGAGAACCGGGTTGAATATGTCGATGCCTTTTGGGCAGCGGGTAAGTCGGGGATCATCCTCGTCCCGCTCGGGACACGCAGCACGGCTCACGAGCTGCACCAGATACTCGCGGACTGTGGACCGCGCTGCCTCATGTACTCCGCACGGTACGAGAAACTCGCGAAAGAGCTCCAACAACTCGTGGCCTTCGAGCACTTAATAAGTCTGGATGCGAAGGACAGTGTCCAGAAGCCGCTGAGTTATGCCAAAGCTATAGGCGGGGTTCGTCCAGATCCGCTCTCGACGAGACTCCAGCCCGAGGATATTTTCTGCTTGCTCTACACCAGCGGCACCACCGGACGCCCGAAGGGCGTAATGATTCCACACCGGCAGATCGCATGGAACGCCTACAACACGGTTGTCTCCTGGCAATTGCTGCAGAGCGACCGGGTTCAGGTTTACACGCCCATGTACCACGCCGGCGGCCTTACCGTGTTCATGACCCCGCTGTTCGCCATCGGGGGCAGCGTTGTTTTGCATGACGGCTTCGACGCCGGTGAAGTTTTACGAGCTCTCGGAAACTACGAGTGCACCATTTTTTTCGGCGTACCGACGATCTTCAAAATGCTTCTCGATTCGCCGGAATTCCCAGCGCTCGATTGCAGCCATCTGCGCTGGTGTGCCAGCGGAGGCGCTCCGCTTCCGTTGCAACTTCTCCGTGCCTACCAGGAGCGCGGACTGATTTTTCGCCAAGGCTACGGGCTGACCGAGGTCGGCGTGAACTGCTTTGCCATGAGCGACGAGGACTCCCTGCGCAAGGCTGGTTCTGTTGGTAAGGCGATGATGTTCACGGAGGCGAAGCTCATCGATCTCGAGGGTAATCAGGTCGGAACGAATGAGGTTGGCGAACTCTGCCTGCGAGGACCACACGTTTGCCGGGGCTATTGGAATAATCCAGCCGCCACCGCCCAGGTGCTCGATGCAGAAGGATGGTTTCACACCGGCGACCTGGCGCGGTGCGATGAAGATGGGTTCTTCTACATCGCAGGCCGCTCCAAAGAAATGATCATCAGCGGCGGCGTCAACATTTATCCGGCGGAGATCGAGAAGGAATTACTCGATCATCCGGCCATTGCCGAGGTCTCCGTCATGGGGACGACCGACGAGAAGTGGGGCGAGGTTCCAGTCGCCTTCGTTGCGCTGAAATCAGGCGCGAGCGCCAGCGACCTCGAACTCATCGAGTTCCTTCGTCCCAGAATCAATAAGATCAAACTGCCACGGCAAGTCATCTTTATAGAAGCATTGCCCCGCAACGCTTATGGTAAGGTTCTGAAACTCGAACTCCAGGATCGCTTGAAGAACGACCGGCTGCGGAATTTCAAGTCTGTCGTCGCCGGTGGAAGCGATACTGTCACGCCGGAACGAAAATCATAATAAGAGGTGTTTTAACATCCAGCGATTCCATCTCAAAGCGGGGGCGCGCCAACCTTTTTGAGGATGTTGCAAGAACGCACGCCTTGGCTCTCTACACCGCGCTCCGGGAACTCACGGTTACCGGGCCTCGGTTCAAATGGCTCGGGAAATGATCCACGCGATGCGGTGAAGTAAAAAAAGGCTCTCCCACCTGGTGACCCCCAAGTATGGCGCGCCCGCTTCCGCCCCCCCGCCTGCGATCCAGCACGAGATCGCAGGACAGAGCACTTCCAGATCCCGCTCGCACGCGCCAAATCCGGTAGCCCGGTGCGCCCTCGCGCCCACGCGAAAAACGTTAAAGTGGTTGGAAAATGGATCACGCGCGGATCGTTCGAACAGATCTCGCCCCGCACGCGCGAAAATACGAACCTGGGAACGCGAGAACACGATTCGCGCACCACGCAGTCATGAGAGCGCACAGTTGCACGCTTCGAAAACGCGCCGCGCACCGCTAACCCTCCCCGCTCGCACGCGCCCCGTCCCGCTAGCCCATCCCGCCCCTCGCACGAGCGCGCGGGCCCCGGCCCCCCAAGGGTCCAAGTTCCGTGGTGTGGGGGGTGTAGCAATTTGCCCTCAATGCGTAATACCCCGTCAATCAAAGCGGTGGAGTTGGCGGTGTCTGAAAAGGGTTGTTGACGTAAAATCGCAATTTCGCTTATTGAGCGTGGCGTGAGTGAAACTGCTGGTTGCCACAATCCGCCGACTGTCCGCAACCGGCGACTGGAACTGCTGGGGTCCCCTGTAAGCCAAAGTCGCCGACCTAACCCGAACGCTTCTTTTTTTCCTTGGCCTCTAGGACTTGATTCAGCCTGGGCCAGACCGAGACGTAGGGAAGAGGAAATTTCAATCCGCGGCTTAATTTGGCGTGGGCCCACCGATAGGTTTTCTTCTCGTCTTTGGGTTCGCCCGCAACGACCTCCCCTTCGGCCATTAATCTTGTCACCGTCGTATATACAGAACCCAGTGGATTCTGGTGGTGTTCTATCGGGAACTGTAGCTCCTTGAGAATGTCCAGAATCTCGGAGATCGTGGCGTCCTGGCTTGCGGCCCGCAGTGCCGTGCAGATCGCCTCTTTCAGACCTTCACCAGCAGACAGCAAGTCGTCATGCTTCGAGGACTCATCGGCGTATGCATGAATACCACCAATAAGACGCTTCAACTGTGCGATCTCTCTTTCCGCAGATTCAAGCTGCGCCAGCAGCTCACGGCGTTTTCCGATGGCATTGGCAAGGTCGTTGCGCGCTCTTTTCAGCAGTTCTTGATAGAGCGAGTCAGCCATACACAGAAGACTATACATAATGTCGATAAATTTGGATAGGTGTGAAAACAGGGATCGCGACTTCTGAGAAGCGACTACGACTTTTTCGGATCCGGCAATATCAGCAACGCCGTCACCGTACTGAATGCGGCCCCGATAATGAACGTGTCGTGGAATGACTATCTGCAGTCCTACGTGGCCGTCTACAACGCACCATTCTCCCAGCAGGTCATGATGCGCACGTCGCCGGAGCCAGAAGGCCCATGGTCAGGGGAGATTACGGCCTTTGATGCCCATCCCCCGGCGAATGCTGGAAGCGCGGTCCATGGTGCGCAGGCACATCCTGAATACAACGGCAACACCGGGCAAGTTATGTACGTAACCTACTCACATTCCACGGGGGCTTTCACGAGTGAATTGCGGCTCGTATCGGTGCAACTGAAGGCTGTCAACGCACAGGGCCAGTGAGAGGGGCTTGTGCAACCTTGCTTAGAGATTCCGGTCGGATCACGGGCAATCCTTCCCTAAACCGGTAAGGGAAGGGTGGCCGACAATCCGGAATCCGATCCACCTCGTTCACGGCTGAAACACTAGTCGCGTGCCCTGTTCCGGGCTGTTCCAGAGTGCTTCGATATCGCTGAGTGGTGCCGTCTTCATGTTGAACTGGAACGGCTCCGTCGCGGCGACCTTGAAAAACTCTTCGATCGCTGCCCGGAGCTGATTGAGCGAGGCGCTGCCGAAGCCGCTGCCCAGCAGTTCCAGGCCCGAGCTGCGCAGAGAGGCCGCCCTCAAGCTGATGGTCCCGCCGGCGCTCTCGCCAATCTGAACAAACCGCACCCGCGATGACGCCTTGCGCAGTCCCTTCTGCGAGATGGCCTCCAGCACGCACTCCGCCGGGTGACCCCACAGATAGTCGAGCACCACATCGACGCCTGCTCCTGCGTACTCGCCCCGGAATGCAGCCACCAGAGGATCATGCTCCTGATCGAGCGAGATAACCGCGTCCGCGCCGAGTTCTTTCAACATTTCCAGCGCCTGCGGGTTGCGTCCGACTGCGATCACCCGCCGCGCTCCCAGTCGGCTTGTGATCTGTACCGCAAGCCGCCCGGCGACGCCGGTTGCGCCGAGGATGAGCACACTCTCCCCGGCGACGAACTTCGCTCGCCCCGTCAGCGCAGCCCACGAAGACATTGCAGGATTGGCAATCCCCGCGGCAGTCGCATCATCCAGGCCTTCCGGCAGCGGGATGCACATCCAGTTCGCCGCCAAGGCACGCTCGGCGAAGGTACCGTACGGGCTGCGCGAGATGCCGAAATAGACACGCGAGCCGTCCGCCAGCCGTCCTACCCCATCCACTCCGGGCACCAACGGCAGCTCTCCCGTGCTGCCGTAGTGGGTGCCGTTCGCCAGCGCCTTGACAATGGGGTGAAGACCAGCGGCAGTTACAGTCACCGGCAGCTCCCCTTCTGCCGCTACAGGGTTGGCGAAGGTGGTATAGCGAGGCGGCGCATCGAAGGCATGGACAACGGCGGCATGCATGAGAGTTCTCCTTAAGCTCACTAAGCTGCTATGTCCCTGGGGCTAAGTGGGCCAGCTGGCCTACCTGAGTTTTTTGCGCAGTACAGGTTAACCTCCATGCCTAAAATCTGGCAAGGATGCGGAATTCTTCCTGATTAGCACCCGAATAACGGGCACCCCTTCCCTAATCCGGTAAGGGAGGGGTTGCCGACGACATGTCCGCTGACATGCGGGTCGGGCTTCGCAAAACCCAGGGCAATGGATAACTGAGAATTGTTCCCCAGAGACTCTTGCTTTGCGTCACATCGTCATAATGGCATTAACCCAACGGTGTTCATTTCCGAAATGCTGCCATTTCCGCTGCCATAGCTGCGGCGGACCAGTTGTACCAGCGGAGTTCGGTCCAAAGTACATCGCGGTTCTGACAAACGGGCAGTCTGGCGCTTGTACGCTCGAACATTTTGGAAGCGCACTCCCGAGAGAGGCATCGGCCGTCACATCGCGGTACTTTAATGCAGAGGCTCAAGGGCTGGCTGCTGCGCAAGCCTCGCCAAGCAGAGGATCACTATGCCCGCTTCCAACGGTCACACTGTACGTCGCAGTTCGAGAGTACCGATCCAAGTTCCGATCCGCGTTACCAGCATGGAGCCCGATGGCCAGTTCTCCGAGATCGGTGAGACACTGGTGGTCAGTGCGCATGGTTGTGCGCTCCGCCTCCCCCAGAAGTTGGACACTGGAAGCGCCCTGCGCCTGCACAGCCGAGGAGGCCGGCAGGCCACGGCCTGCGTAGTTTTCTGCCAGCCAATGGGGCCCGACGGACAAGGCTTCCGACTGGGCGCACAGCTCGACCGGCCGGAAAACTTTTGGGGATTGGAATCCTGTCCCGATGATTGGCGGGTAGTCGAAATGCCCACGCCTGCCGCTCAACAACCTCCTCAAGAACTGTCGGCCAAGTCCGCTGTTCTGCACCAACCGCAAACTCTTTCCCGGGCCTCGCGAGACGTTCTCGATAAGGTCAAGGAGCAACTCTCCGAGGACCGTTTGCGAGGCATACTTGCGAAACTCGTTCAGCCCTTGCAGGCGGAAGTCACCGAACTCCGCGAGAAGCTGGCCGTGAATGCCAAGCGCAACCGCTTCGAGGTGTCCCTTGGGTATATTCCGCCTGAGTTGGAGGAGAAGCTATGGGAGCGCCTGCGGCAAGACCTTGGAACACGCGTCCTGCAGCAGGCGCGAGAACAGTCCGCGGAGATGCTCGAATCGGCGAAAACAGCCACCGAGCAAAAGATCAGTGCAGCCCTGACCGAGTTTCGGCACCGTCTTGCCGGTGAACTGCACGCCGTCGAACAACGGGCGCAGGTATTGTCAAAGGAACTCACCACCACGGCGCAACAGCATGTCCGCGCCGGAATCGAGAAACTGCAGCGGCAGGCTTTGGAGACGGGAGCACATCTCGACGCACAAGGCGAAAAACTCTTGTGTTCTTTGCAGGAGCAACTTGCGGAATCACACGAGGTTCATCGCCGTAAGATCGAGCAGGCCCAGGCCGATGCTGCCGCGAAAGCATTCCAACTTCAGTCGGAAGTGTCGGACCTTGGCCGGAGGATGGCAGCGCTGAACGAGTCCGTACGCCGGCTTGAGTCGGATCTTGACGCGCACCTGGAGCGCGTCGCAGCCGAAATCGTCTCCGGTGCGGAAGCTCAAATCGAGAGCGCTGGGGCTCTGGCACTCAAGAACCTGCAAGCACGCGGCTCGAATGAAGTCGAAACCAGGATCAGCGAGATGTGCGGCCACCTGAGAACCATCCAGAACCGTATTGAAGACTCCTTTTCTGCCTCGCTGACAGCCCAGGGCGAGGAAGCTGTGCAGTCGATCGCGCAACAATTCGAGGAACTCGCACAGCAATCCACGGAAAAGTGGCGTCTCGCACTCGCCAGGGACTTGAATTCGGTGGCGAACACTCTGGGCAAACAACTTCGTCAGGAACTCGAACC
>Ga0208827_1001239_pt1 | contig 11225 bp, 10 predicted proteins | sample Sb_taG_5_FD_187709 | JGI IMG/M metagenome (GOLD analysis project Ga0208827, IMG submission 187709) | Peat soil microbial communities from Weissenstadt, Germany - Sb_50d_8_FC metaG (SPAdes) (version 2) | ecosystem: Environmental > Terrestrial > Soil > Wetlands > Peat | place: Germany... | reverse complement strand
ACGCGGGCGCATGAAACAGAGCGAGTACCGGGTGCAGCTGCGCGAGAAGCAGAAGGCGCGCCGCTACTACGGGGTGCTGGAGAGGCAGTTCCACGGCTACTACGTGAAGGCCTCGCGCCAGGCGGGGATCACCGGCGAGAACCTGCTCGCGCTGTTGGAGTGCAGGCTGGACAACGTGCTCGTGCGCCTCGGCTTCGCCGCCTCGCGTCGTCAGGCGCGCCAGCTGATCCGCCACGGCCACTGGACGGTCAACGGCCGGCGGGTGAACATCCCCAGCTATCAGGTGCGCCCGGGCGAGGTGATCGCAATCAAGGCCGACACCCCGGCCACGCAGGTGGTCAGGGACGCCACCGAGCTCACCGGACAGATTCCCGCGTGGCTGCAGGCCGACCACGAGTCGTTGACGGCCAAGGTGCTGCGCAAGCCGGAGCGACGTGAGGTCGCCGCGCCGGTGCAGGAGCAGCTCATCGTCGAGCTGTACTCGAAGTAGCAGTAGAAGCTTTCCGCGCTGCGGCCGATTCAGGCGGCGGCGCTCCAGAGCCGGTGTCTTCGCAGACGCCGGCGTCACACCAAAACGACGTTAGGACTCTGATGCTCGACTTCCAAATCCCCCGGATCACAAGTGAGTCCGTGGAGCAGAACCGTGGCACGTTCACGATCGAGCCGCTCGATCGCGGCTTCGGCTACACGTTCGGCAACTCGCTCAGGCGCGTATTGCTCTCCTCCCTGGCGGGTGCCGCGGTAACGAGTGTGCGCATTGAGGGCGTCGCCCACGAGTTCTCCACCATAACCGGCGTCAAGGAGGACGTCACGGACATCGTGCTGAACCTCAAGGGCATCGTCTGCCGGATGCATTCCGATGCGACCGAGGTCGAGGCGCCGCTGGTGGTGACTGGGCCGGGCGAGATCACGGCGAAGGATATCGACCTGCCCGCGGGGGTGGAGATTCTCAACCCCGGCGTGCACATCGCCACGCTCGAGAAGAAAACCAAGCTCGAGCTGTACATGACGATCGGCCGTGGGCGTGGATACAGGCCCGCGGAGGAGAACAAGTCCCCCGACCAGCCGATCGGCGTGATCCCGATCGACTCGATCTTCTCGCCCGTCAGGCGTGTCGCTTACGCGGTTGAGCAGGCCCGCGTCGGTCAGAAGACTGACTTCGACAAGCTCACCCTCGACATCGAGACAGACGGCTCGATCGACTCCCAGGCGGCGCTGCGCGAGGCGGCCGAGCTGCTGATCTCACAGCTCGCGATCTTCACCGACGCCGATCGCATCCAGGAGCTCAGGGCGACCCCGGGCGGGCAACTCGACGGTCACGGTCTCGCGGTCGGCGGCGGTGGGGCGGGTGGGGCTCAATCGTTGCAAGGCGAGGAGTGGAGCATCTTGATCGAGGAGCTCGAGCTCGGCGTGCGCTCCTACAACTGCCTCAAGCGCGCCGGCATCCAGACCGTCGGTGATTTGATCTCCAAGTCCGAGGCGGAGCTCAACGCGATTCCCAACTTCGGCAAGAAGTCGATCGACGAGGTGATCGAAACGCTGCACGAGCGCGGGTTGAACCTACGCCAGGACTAGACTTCCCCGAGTCATGCGTCACCAAAAGACCAAAAACAAGCTCAGCCGCGACTCAGCGCACCGCAAGTCCCTGCTGATGAACCTCAGCAAGGAGATCATCGAGCACGAGCGGATCGAAACAACGCAGGCGAAGGCGAAGGCGGTCAAGCCCGAGATCGAGAAGCTGATTACGCTGGCCAAGCGCGGCGACCTGCACGCTCGCCGCCAGGCGCTCTCGACGCTTGCGCAGGACAAGTTCGCGGTGCATAGGCTGTTCGAGGAGGTGGCTCCCCGCTACGCCGATCGGCCCGGGGGCTACACGCGCATCCTGAAGCTCGGTCCACGCGGGAGCGACTCGACCGAGATGGTCTTCATCGAGCTGGTCTGACCTCGTCGCGGTCGCGGCGGAAGGCTGCGCGAGATGGTCACGAAGCTCACGCTCGAGTACGACGGGACGGGGTTTGCCGGCTGGGCGCGCCAGCCCGGGGAGCGCAGTGTGCAGGAGGTGCTCTAGCGCGCGCTCGAGACGGTCTTACGTGAGCCGCTGACGGTGACGGTGGCCGGGCGCACCGACCGGGGAGTGCACGCCTGGAGGCAGGTGGCAAGCTATGAGCACGAGGCTGTGGACCCGTTGCGGCTGAACGGGCTGCTGGACGAGGACATCGCGGTGCTCGCCTCAGAGCCGGCGTCGGCGGGGTTCGATGCCCGCCGTGACGCGTGCAGTCGCACGTACTGCTATCGCGTGCTTGCGCGAAGGTCACGCAGCGCGCTCGAGCGCGGACGTGCGCTGTGGTGGACGGGCGAGCTGGATCAAGCGGCGCTCGCGGAGTGTGCTGGGATGCTCATGGGCAGGCACGATTTCAGAGCGTTCACGCCGACGGAGACAGAGCACTCCCACTTCCTGCGCGATGTGCTGCGCGCGGAATGGCGCATGGAGAAGGACCTGCTGGAGTTCTGGATCGAGGCGGACACGTTCATGCGTCACATGAACCGCATCCTGGTCGGCACGATGCTGGAGGTCTCGAGCGGGCGTCGCACTGTCGAAGACTTCAAGCGCCTGCTGCAGGGCAGGCCTCGGGCTGAGGCGGGGAAGACGGCGCCGGCGCACGGACTGGCGCTGGCCTCGGTGGCTTACGACGCGGTTGCATGAACGTCGATCACTTTCATAACGCCAAGAGTGCCTATCAAGATAGGCGGTGTGGTCGGGGTGTTCATGGATCAAGCTGGGATAGATCGGATGCCCGCCCACCCGGCGAAGCGCATGCTGGTGGCATGTGCAAGCCATCACGTGAGCGAGACGATCGAAGATCCCATGGATCTTCGATCGGTGTCCAGCGCCGTGTCCAGGGACACATCCGGACGCGCCGATCTTCTTGATAGGTGCTCTAAGGCCACGTGGGGACCGCAGGGGCCCCTATCCTGGGAAGCCAGAGATGCTGAATGTGCTGCTGACAAACGACGACGGAATCGAGGCCGATGGCCTGCAGGCGATGCGCACGGCGCTCGCCGCGGTCGACGGCGTGCGCCTAGCGGTGATCGCCCCCGACGGCAATCGCTCGGCGATGGCTCGCTCGATCACGACGCGCAGGCCGCTGTGGGTCGAGGAGGTGCCGTTCGCGGACGGGACCGTCGGCTACGCGACCGATGGTACGCCGGTGGACTGCGTACGGCTGGCGAGCCTGGGTCTGGTTGAGGGGTTCAAGACCGACCTGGTCGTCTCGGGTATCAATCACGGAGCGAATCTCGGCGACGACATCACCTATTCGGGCACTGTCGCGGCGGCGCTCGAGGGAGTGGTGCTGGGGCTGCCGGCGATCGCCGTCTCCCAGCAATCGGGGGCGCGGGCGCTCGACTATCGCTTCGACGGCGGCTTTGGCTTCGATGTTGCGGCGGCGTTCGTGGCGCGTCTGGTGGAGCGCATCGAGGACGTGCCGCTGCCGGCGAGGACGCTCTTGAATATCAACGTGCCCGCGGGCGAGCCGGATGGGGTCGAGGTGACGAGCCTCGGCAAGCGCATCTACCGGGACGAGCTGAAGCTCGAGCACGAGGAGGATCACCGCCGGCGCTACTGGATCTATGGCTCGGATCCGGGCTTTCACGACGAGCCGGGAACCGATCTGGCCGCGGTGGCCGCCGGACGAGTCGCGGTCACGCCAATCCATTTCGACCTGACCGACCGTTCGAGTCTCGAGGCGCTCGGGCGCTTCGATCTGGAGGGACTGCTCGCGCCGGTCGTACCTGACGCGACATCGTGAGCATTCCGCGGAGGGCTATCGCCCGCGCAGGCGAGCTGCGTGAGGCACTCGAGCACCATGCTCACCGCTACTACGTGCTCGACGACCCTGAGATCGGCGATGCGGAGTACGACAGCCTGCTGGACGAGTTGCGCGAGCTCGAGCGAAGCCATCCGCAGCTCGCGACTGCGGACTCGCCGACGCAGCGGGTCGGAGGCGAGCCCGTGGGCCGCCTGGAGAAAGTCACGCACTTGGAGGCGATGCTGTCGCTGGACAACGTGCGCTCAGAGGATGAGCTGCGCGCGTGGGTCGAGCGGATGCGCAACCACCTCGCGCGCGAGGGGATCGCCGATCCGGACTTCCGCTTTGTGGTCGAGCCAAAGATCGACGGGTTGGCGATCAGCCTCCTCTATCGCGACGGAGTGCTGGAGCGGGGCGCCACGCGCGGAAACGGCGAGGTGGGGGAGGACGTGACGCACAACCTGCGCACGATCCGCTCGATCCCGCAGCGGCTGTCCGACGCGCCACTGCTCGTGGAGGTGCGCGGCGAGGTCTACATGTCGCTCGCGGACTTCACGGCGCTGAACGAGCGCCGGGCGGAAGCGGGCGAGTCGACGTTCATGAACCCGCGCAACTCGGCCGCTGGGACGATCCGTCAGCTCGACCCGGCGGACGCCGCCAAGCGGCCGCTGTCGTTCTGGGCTTATCAGGTGGGCGTCACCGACGGTCTGTCGTTCACGACGCATTGGCAGGCGCTGGAGTGGCTGCGCGAGCGGAAGTTCCCGGTCAACAGCGATATCAAGCTGCTGAGTGGCGAGGACGAGGTGGTGGCGCAGTGCCTGGAATGGCAGGAGCGTCGGGGGCAGCTCGATTTCGAGATCGACGGCGTGGTGATCAAGGTCGACGATCTGGCGCTTCAGCACAGGTTGGGATCGGTCGGACGCGACCCGCGCTGGGCGGTGGCGTGGAAGTTCCCGCCCACCACAGCCGTGACGCGCTTGGAGAGGGTCATGTGGAACGTCGGCAAGTTCGGCGACCTCCGTCCCTATGCGCTGCTGAAGCCGATCGAAGTTGGTGGTGTGAGGATCACCAAAGCGACGCTGCACAACGAGGAGGACATCGTCCGCAAGGACATCCGCGCCGGGGAGGACGTGATCGTGCTGCGCGCCGGCGACGTGATCCCCCAGGTGATCTCGCCCGCGCCGCACGTGGTCGAGCGCTCCACTCGTCCCGAGCCCACACACCCGCCGGTTCGCTGCCCGTTCTGCGACACGCCCACCGTGAAGGCGGAGGACGCGGTGTTCACCGAGTGCCCCAACCGCGACTGTCCGGAACGCCGGCGTCATCTGCTGCGGCACTTCGTCTCGCGCGGGGCAATGGACATCGATGGCCTGGGTGAGAAGCAGGCGGCGGTCCTGCTCGAGCAGGGGCTGATTGAGAGCGCAGCTGACTTCTACCGGCTGACCGAGGAGCAACTCGTGGCGCTCGAGCGCTTTGGCGAGGTCTCGACCCGCAACCTGTTGGAGTCGATCCAGTCTTCCAAGCAGCGTCCGTTCGGGCGGGTGCTGTTCGCGTTGGGGATCGAGGAGGTGGGCGAGGTGACGGGCCGCAACCTGGCGATGAGCTTCCGTGGCATCGACGCGCTTCTGGAGGCGTCCGTGGAGCGGATCGAGGAGGTGCCGGGCATCGGCGAGAAGATGGCCGTGTCGATCCACGCGCAGCTACACGAGGAGCGCATGCAGACCCTCATCGAGGATCTACGTCAGCTCGGGTTGTGCTTCAGCGAGGAGGGGCCGCTGCCATCGGAGGGGCCTCTGGCGGGTAAGACGCTGGTGATCACGGGGACCCTGCCCAACTCCTCGCGCGAGCAAGCCACCGAGCAGATCATGGTTGCCGGCGGACGTGTGACCACCTCGGTATCGAAGAAGACCGACTACCTAGTCGCGGGCGAGAGCGCCGGCTCGAAGCTCGAGAAGGCCGAGCGGCTGGGTGTGAAGGTGCTCGACGAGGACGGCCTGCGCGCGGTCTTATCAGGTGCGTCTGAGGAGCGACTGAAGCCTACGGCTGCAGATACCGCTCAATAGTCCGCGACTGTGATCGTCATATGGTCCTGGAAGATGTGAGCGGTTTCGGTGGCGATGTTGTCGTTGAAGAAGGCGAAGGCGAGCAGGTGGCCGTCGGCGGAGTTGCAGTAGCCAACGAGGTTGGAGACCTCGGTGAGGGTGCCGGTCTTGCCCTCGCAGCGTCCGGCGGCGCCGGTGTGGCGCATGCGCAGAGCGAGTGTGCCGGTGCGCCCAGCGACGGCTAGGTCGTCGCGCAACACGGCGCCGATCTTTGTGGGGGCGAGCTCCACCAGCAGGTCGGCCACCTGATAGGGAGAGGTCAGATCGGCGGGCGAGAGGCCGGAGCCGTCGACCACATGAGGGTCGATGCCGAGCAGCGAGGCGATCGTCTGGCGCACGACAGAGGCCCCGGCTGCGGTGCTGCCGTCGCCGTCGAAGCTGGCGCCGAGGTCCTTGATCAGTGTCTCGGCGAAGAAGTTGTCCGAGGGCGGGAGCATCAGGCCTAGCAATGAGGCGAGTGTGGGCGACTGCACTTGCGCGAGCTGGGTCGCTTCGGGCGGCGTGACAGCGGCGCCGGGTGTGCCGTGGATCGTGACGCCATCGGACTTCAAGGCGCCCCAAAGCTCGCGGGCGGCGTAGGCGGCGGGAGAATGTGGTTTCCCCCCATCAGAGCCGGTCGCGCCGCGGTTGAAGGCGAGCCCCGAGAGGGTGCCTTCGAGGAAGGGGTCGGGCGTGTAGCCGGATGACGGCTCACCGCGGAGCGAGTCGAAGTAGGACTCGTCGCCGAGGATTGAGCCTATGACGCGATGAATGCCGTCGACCTTGACAAGCTCGGTGACGAGCCCGGAGACGGAAGCGCCTTCGCCGCCGTAGTGGCTGTCGATGAAAGAGGAGGAGCCAAACGTGGGGTCGCCGCCACCGCGCAGGTAGAGGTTGCCTTCCCACGTCCCGTCGGGGATGAGCCGGCCAGTGCCGAGCACGGTGGTGGAGAGGCGGGCTGAGGCGCCCATCCGCTCGAGCGCCGTCGTGGCGGTGTAGAGCTTCTCGACAGAGGCCGGCGGGCGCAGGGCGGTGGCGCGCTTGGAGAACAGGGCCTGCCGTGCAGTGAGGTCGTAGACATAGGCGCCGGAGGCCGGTCCGGCGAGGGCCAGCTGGTGGCCGAGGTCGGCCTGCAGCGCGGCCAGCCCGCCGGCAGCGCTCGCCGCGCTGGATGTGAAGAGGATGCAGAAACAACAGCAGGCGCACAGAATCGGCCTCGGCAGGCGGAGAATGCGCGCCTGTGGCCGGTCGGCCGCCCACTCGCGAACAGGCGCGGAGGATCGTGGGAGGCTTTTCCGGGTCACGTAACCCTAAAATGAATCGAGCATGGGCAAGGTTGTCAAGCTGGAACCGGCGAGCAATGGTGGATCGGCGGCCAAGACACGGGCTCGTATCCGCGCCGCACGCGGTGTTGGGCGCCCGGGATCGGTGGACCGTCGACGCCGGTCCAGGCGCGACAAGACCGCGCTTGTGCTGGGCGGCGGCGGCTTCACTGGAGGGGTCTATGAGATCGGGGCGCTGCGGGCGCTCGACCTGCTTGCGGTGAATAGCACGGTCAATAACTTCGACATCTATGTGGGAACCTCTGCCGGGTCGTTCATCGCCGCGCTGTGCGCCAACGGTGTGACCCCCGAGGAGATGATGCGCGTTGCCACGCGCCAGGGGAAGGCGCCGTTTAGGGATATCGACATCGATGACCTGCTGCGCCCTAACCTGATCGAGCTCGCTCGCAAGAGTGCGCTGCTGCCGCTGCGTGTGGCTTCGCTGGCGCGCCAGGTGGTCTCTCAGCGAGGACAGGTCTCGCTGATGGATGTGCTGCTGGAGCTCGCGGAGGCGCTGCCCTCGGGGGCGTACACGGGCGCGGGGATCGAGAGCTATCTGCACAAGGTGCTCGGCGAGCCCGGCCGCAGCGACGACTTCAGAGAGCTGGGCAGAGAGCTGTATCTGACCGCCACGGATCTGGACACGTGCGAGCGGATCGTGTTCGGCGCGGACGACTTCGATGACGTGCCGATCTCCACCGCGGTGCGTGCCTCGGGGGCGCTGCCGATGGTGTACGCGCCGGTGAAGGTCGCCGATCGCGAGTTGGTCGATGGGGGCTTGATGTCCACTACGAACCTCGACATCGCGGTGGAGGCGGGGGCGAAGCTGGTGGTCGTCATCAACCCGATCGTGCCATTCGTGAACGACTTCTCAGGGACAGTGAGAACTCTGCGTGGAACTCGCCCACAGCGGGTCTCGGACATGGGCTTTCCGCGCATCGGCTATCAAGCGTTTAAGCTGCTCGCCCATCAGCGCCTGCACGATATGGCGGAGCGTTGGGGGGAGCAGTATCCAGGCGTGGATATCGTGCTGATCGAGCCGGAACCAACGGACGAGCTGATGTTCCAGACCTCGATGATGAACTTCGCCTCACGTGTGAAGATCGCTCGCCACGGGTTTCAGTCGGTGACAGCGCATCTGGCCGGTGAATACGATCACTACAGAGAGATCGCGCAGCGGCACGGGCTCGAGATATCAGAGGACAGGGTGAGGAAGGTCGTGGCGCACTTCGACGACGACGAGCAGGAGGACGTGAGCGCCTGGCGGAGGATCCTGGAGGAGACAACCGGCGCGCTGCTGCGCCAGTCGGGGTCGGTAGCAAGCTGATCAAGGCCGATCTGCACAGTCGGCCGTACTAGCGCGGGACCGTACTGGCGCGGGCGCGGGCGCGGCTCGACCGACGCGGAAAGATGCAGGATGCCGGTTACAGCACTTTGTCGAGCGCGCTCAGGAGGCGTTCTGACGCGGCGTCGCTGTGTACTGCGATGCGCACGTGGTGGGGCTCGTCTAGGGCGGCTCCGCCGGCTACGAGTACGCCCGCGCGGGCCAGGCGCGCGGCTAGCTCGTCACCTTCGATCGCGGGGTGGGCGGCCCACACGAAGTTGGCCTGGCTGTCGGTCACATCGAAGTGACGCTCGCGCAACGTGGCGGTCAGGCTGACGCGCTCTTCGCTGATCTCGCGGACGCGGCGTACGAGCAGCTCTGAGCAGCTGCGCAGCGCCTCGAGCGCTCCCGCTTGGGAGACCTCCGAGACGCCGAGGTCGGGCTCCAGCTCGGCTAGGAGATCCTCCGAGCCGGGTCCGCCGAGTGCGTAGCCGACACGCAGTCCGGCCAGTCCCCAGGCCTTGGAGAAGCTGCGGAAGACGAGCAGGCGTGGATGGTCCTCCAGCAGCTTCAGTGATGTGCTGGTGGGCTGGGCGTCTGAGAACTCGATGAGCGACTCGTCGAGCAGGACCGCGACGCCGTCGGGAAGACCGGCGAGCAGCCGCTCCAGCTCCTCCGTGGCAAGCAGCTCACCGGTGGGGTCGTTCGGACTGGCCAGCACAACAACGCGGGTGTCAGCATGCTTGTGCACGGCCTCGAGTAGCGCGTCAACCCCGCCAGAGATGCGTACTGCACGACCATGGGCGCGGCGCGCCATGATTGGGTACAGCGGATATGAGGGCCATGAGGTGATCAGCCGCTGACCGGGCTCGATCAGGGCACGCGTGGCGGAGCTGAGCAGTTCGGCGGCGCCGTTGCCGAGGATCAGCCGCGCGGGATTGTCGATCTTGTGGCGCTCGGCCAGCTCATTGCGTAGCGCCGAGCCACGCAGGTGCGGGTAGCGCTGCAGGCCACGGCGAGCAACGAACGTGATCGCGTTGACGATGCTCGGATGCGGAAGGTCAGGCCACGTCGTCTGGGAGAGATCGAGCGTCTCCACGCGGGTGAGCGCCTTACGCTTACGCTCGGCGGCCTGCTCACGCAAGCCGATGTTGACCTCCTCCTCAGACATTCCTTCGAACTGACGGTAATAGTCAACTAGGCCCACGGTAGAGCCTCGTACTAGCTGTGTTCTTCGAGCCCGGCATGGCTGACGGCTGCGCGGGTGGCGCTCACGCGTTGCCGGCGCTGCCCGAGAAGATGCTCGAGCCGGGCCCATGGATGATGAGGAACCAGACCGCGAAGATCAGCGCGCAGACAGCGGCGGTGGCCGCGAAAATCCGCCCCAGTGCTCCTGTGCGCTGGTCGTGGCCGGCGGCGCGGCGCACGAGAATCCAGGCCTCGTCGAGGCGGCGCAGAAGCGAGAGCGCCCCGAATAGCAGCGCGAACAGCCCGATGAACGAGACAAGGATGCCCAAGCTGACGCTGCCCGAGAGGTAGTCGACCTGGGAGCCGATCCACAGACAGGCGAGTGGGATTGGGCCCCAGCAGAGCAGGCTGATGAAGGTGATTGTGGCGAACAGCAAGTCGGCGAAACGGCGATCGATACGCTGGCGCACCACGCTGCCGCGCTCGGGCAGCGCGCGATAGCGAACTGGGGCCGTGCCGGGCCGGCGGCCGACGAACAGCCCGCCACTGTCGCTGGGATCGGAGCGCATCTCTCCCTATCTTCGCAGCTATGCGGCCGACAACACGCTAACCCGCGTAGAGCGAGTCCAGCACGTCCGCGTACTTCTCGTTGACGACGTTGCGCTTGACCTTCAGCGTCGGCGTCAACTCGCCCGTCTCCTGGGAGAGGTCGTGGTCGAGGATCGCAAACTTCTTGACCTGCTCGACCTGGGCGTACTTGGCGTTGACGCGGTCGAGCGCCTCCTGGATCAGAGCCCGCACCGAGGGCTGGCGCGCGAGTGAGGGGATGTCCTCGGGCAGGTCGTGCTCGCGCGCGTAGACGGGAATCTCTTCCTCGTCGAGGGTGACCAACGCGACCGGGTAGGGACGCTGATCGCCATGCATGACCGCCTGGGAGATCCAGCGGCACTGCTTGAGGTCGTTCTCGATGTTGGCCGGCGTGAGGTTCTTGCCGCCGGCGGTGATGATGATGTCCTTCTTGCGCCCAACGATGTAGACGAAGCCGTCCTCGTCGATGCGCCCGAGATCGCCGGTGTGCAACCAGCCGTCCTCGACCGCGCCGAACGATGCATCGGCGTTGTTGTGATAGCCCTGAAAGATGTTGGGACCTTTGATCAGGAGCTCGCCGTCCTCGGCGATCTTCACCTCGACACCGGGAAACGGCTTGCCGACGCTGCCAAAGCGATGGGCCTCGGGGCTGCACGCGGTCGCGGCGGTGGCGGTCTCGGTCATGCCGTAGCCCTCCATCACCGGTACCCCGCAGGCGAAGAAGAATTCGAGGATCTCTTTGGCGATCGGCGCGGCGCCGCTGACGGCCTCGCGTAGTCGGCCGCCGAAGGCCGCGCGCACGTTTTTGAAGAGCTGCTCGTCGGCCTTCTCAAACGGGCCTTGCAGCTCGGGCGGGATGGGACGGCCGGCGTGCTGGAGCTCGCGCACCTGCATGCCCACGCGCACTGCCCCG
>Ga0208827_1001232_pt1 | contig 11269 bp, 7 predicted proteins | sample Sb_taG_5_FD_187709 | JGI IMG/M metagenome (GOLD analysis project Ga0208827, IMG submission 187709) | Peat soil microbial communities from Weissenstadt, Germany - Sb_50d_8_FC metaG (SPAdes) (version 2) | ecosystem: Environmental > Terrestrial > Soil > Wetlands > Peat | place: Germany: Weissenstadt... | reverse complement strand
GGAGCCGCTCCATCCCCGTCTTGGGGAACTGTCGATTGCCCATCGGGATGAGTCGTGCCCTGTCCCTGGTCGGAGGCGCGTTGCTCGGTCCAATCCATGAATTTCTTGAGGTCGCTATCATGGGGGGTGAGGAATCGACGAGTCGACCTGCTTGAAGAACTCGTCGGCCAATTGCTCGGTCGACTTGCCGCTCGAGGCCGGATCGGGATAAGGCGTGTGGCCGACATCGGATGGAGACGGCTGGTGTGCCGGGCCCGAACTTGAGGCCGGATCACTCGAATGGGGAGCCGGGCATGTCTCGTAGCTGGCGCCGACTCCGCGGTAGTCCCCACTTGTCGTCTGGCAGCCCGGATCGGGCTGGGATTGATAGATCGGAGTTGTGCCGACGCGTACTTCCGTGACTTTGTAATGCTCTCCGAGGATCGCATCCTCGGCCTTCTGAAGCAACGATTCGTCCTGAGGTGCATTGGATCCGTCGTCTTGCTGCTCGTTCATGGCTCACCCCCAAGCATCGCGGTTGCACTCGAAGTCGACCGACGATTCCCCTTGCCACGGCCGGCGGCGATGATCCACCATCGCGACAATCATTGATATGCTGCCGGTGGGCTATAAGGGCGGTCTCATGAATGTGCCCTATCGCGAGATCGCCCCGCCGCCCAACGATGAAACCGAGGCGCTGAGCCTCATCCGCTCGGTCATCGAGCGGCACGTCGGCCGGCTCCATAAGCTGCTGGCCGAGCATGAGGAAATCGAGGCCGAGGAGGCCGCCGAGCGGTACGACCGCGCGGCGCTGGATTGCAGCCCGGCATTCGAGCGGCACCGCCGCTACCAGTCCGCCCGGCACCGCGAGCTGATGCGGACGCTCGAAACCCTTCGGAAAATGCGGAAGGAGGAATTCGGAACGGGGAATGGGAAATCGGGAGTGCGGAGTTCGGAATGCGGAATGGGCAAGGAGGAATGGCGGATGACGAATGCCAGATGGCAAATGCCGAATGCCAAATGGCAGATGACGAATGCCAGGTGTCGGGGGGCGAGCCGATGGCAGAGGGAAGCTCCGGTCCGATCGTGGGACACCATTCCAATCGTGTCATTGATGATTCGACGAACGACAAGATTGGAATCTTGTCCTACGAAGATGCGCACGCGCCAGGCCAGCAGGGACAGGGCGATGGCGTCGGGCAGTGCCTCCCTGACGACGTGACGACGCCCCAAAAAGCGCCGAACAAAGCCAATTTGGAATCGAATCAAAACCTGAATCCGCAAGAACTTGAGTCAGAAACGGCCGAAGCGGGGGGGCGAGAACAAAGCAAAAATTCTCTACCAGTCGCGGCCGGGGTTTGCGGGGAACCGTGGCGGTTCCCCTGTTCGCTCGCGAGTTCGTCTCTATAAGATGAATGAATCCTGGCCCTCGAGCTGTGGCGGAGCTCGCATTCGATCGGCCCGGCCTGGTTCAACGTCTTCTTTGCCGCGGCCTGGCCGCGAATCATAGGGCCCATGACGCGGAAGCACGACCCCTATCGATTTGACGTCGTCGTGGTAGGAGCCGGGCATGCCGGGCTCGAGGCGGCGCTGGCGGCCTCCAGAATGGGTTTGGGTACCGCGCTGCTCACCCTGAATTGCGACACAGTGGGCCAGATGAGCTGCAATCCGGCTATTGGCGGCGTGGCCAAGGGTCAGATCGTCCGCGAGATCGATGCCCTGGGCGGCGCGATGGGAATCCTCACCGACGCCACGGCGATCCAGTTCCGCCTGCTCAACCGAGGCAAGGGGCCGGCGATGCATAGCCCGCGTGCCCAATGCGACAAGAAAGCCTACCAGTTCCTGGCCAAGCTCACCGTCGAGCGGCAGCAGAACCTCACGCCCCGGCAGGAGATGGTCGAGTCGATCGAGGTCGAGTCGGGCCGGGTCGCAGGCGTACGGTGCCGGGGTGGCATCCAGTACCGCGCCCGAGCGGTCGTGCTGACCACGGGGACGTTCCTCCAGGCGCTCATGCACACCGGAGAGGTCAAAACGCCCGGCGGCCGGGGTGGCGACGTCGCCGCGACCGGGCTCTCTCGCAGCCTTCTTGATCTCGGCTTCGAGCTCCGTCGATTCAAGACGGGAACGCCGCCCAGGCTCAACGGACGCACCATCGATTTCGAGCGGCTGGAACCTCAACCCGGCGATTCCGACCCCGTGCCGTTCTCGTTTCTCACGGACCGGATTACCCAGAACCAGGTCGATTGCCACATCACGCACACCAATCCGGCCGTTCATGACATCATCCGGAACAACCTGCATCGGGCCCCGATGTATTCGGGACAGATCCAATCGACGGGGCCCAGGTACTGCCCGTCCATCGAGGACAAGATCGTGCGTTTCGCCGATCGTCAGGCACACCAGATCTTCCTCGAACCCGAGGGCAGAAACACGCTGGAGTATTACTGCAACGGGATTTCCACCAGCCTCCCTCGCGATGTCCAGGAAGCGATCATCCCCCTGATTCCGGGGCTCGAGCACGCCGAGATCATGCGTTACGGCTATGCCGTGGAATACGACTACGCTCCGCCGGAGCAGCTTCGCCCGACACTCGAAACCAAGGGCTTGCCGGGGCTCTATTTCGCCGGTCAGATCAACGGCACCACGGGCTACGAGGAGGCCGCGTCGCAGGGCCTGATCGCCGGCATCAACGCCGTCCTTGCCGTGCAAGATCAAGCCCCGCTGCTCGTCGATCGATCGCAAGCCTATCTCGGCGTCCTCATCGACGACCTGGTCACCCGCGGCGTGGATGAGCCTTATCGGATGTTCACCAGCCGGGCCGAGTATCGATTGCTGCTGCGTCACGACAACGCCGACTTGCGACTGACGGAGCTGGGCCGCCGGGTCGGCCTGGTGGACGACCAGAGGTGGGCCCGCTTCGAGGCGCGACGCAACGCGATTGCCCGGCTGCGCGAGAGCCTGAAGACCACGCGGGTCCGTGGAAACTCCCTGTTTCAGTGGCTCCGGCGACCCGAGTCAACCTGGGAAGATTTGCTCCGGCTCGAGCACGCGCTGGACAGCGCAGGATTCAGCCAGGACGTGATCACACAGGTGATCATTGAAGCCAAGTACAACGGGTACATCGGGCGGCAGGTGGAGCAGATCGAGCGGTTTCGCCGGCTCGAAGATAAACCGATCCCCGCCGATCTTGACTACCGGGCCATTCCCCAGCTCCGGGCCGAAGCACGCGAGAAATTCGAGCGGATCCGTCCTCGTTCGCTGGGCCAGGCCGGGCGGATCAGCGGCATCAGCCCCGCCGACATGGCCACGCTGCTGATCCAGCTCAAACGCGGCGGCTCGGCCGCGTCAACCGTCAGCCCTTTGGACCCGGATGTCACCACGCCAATCCTCGGCAAGCTGGAAGGGGAAAGCGGCGAACCCGCCTGCTCCACGTAAGACAATATTCTTGAACGTGAATGTCCGTCGTCTCACTCTCAGGTCCAGGCCACGAGATCGCGTCCCCGTTTGCTCAGAGCACTGAAACCCTGCGGGCTCTCGAAACCAGGTCGCTACCCGGGTTTGACAGTCCGACTGCCGTGCCATCTTCTTGTCAAGAAGACCAATCTTCGCCAGACCTAATAGACACTTCGTGCCAGGAACTTCCTTTTTTCCCTATCTTTCCCAATAAAGCGTTTGCTAGAAGAAACCGTGTGATGACAATGACTTAGCTAGCCAAGGTGAGAAGAATGGGCGGCTCCGTTCTTCACTCCCATTTGGATTGACAATTCCGAGTACTATTTTACAATTGGCTGAATTGGCAAGCTCGGCAATATCTACAGGCTTCGCAGAATTTACCGCTTGTGCGACACCTAGGAAGTTGAGGAGGTTCGACGTGGCAACGTCGTCCGGCTCAAACTTGTCGAGTTTTTGTGGCAACGGAGTGTTGCATGGAGGCAGATCAGGAAGTGTCGTCGCCTGACTTGCTGGCCCTTCCGGCCGGCTTGGGGGTGCGACTTCGTTCTTGATCTTGCAAATCGGGACTCACACGAACATGAAGACCGTGTACACGACTGGCGAGGCAGCGAAGATTTGCAAAGTCAGTCAGCAAACCATAATACGCTGCTTCGACTCGGGACAGTTGAAAGGCTTTCGGGTTCCCGGCTCGAGGTTTCGGCGAATTCCCCGCGAGGCGCTCTTTCGCTTCATGAAAGAGAACGGGATCCCGACCGACGCTCTGGAAAGCGGCCGCCGGCGAATTCTGATCGTGGACGATGATCAGGCCGTGGTCGACTTGATCTCGGAAGTACTGGCCACGGATGCGCGGTTCGAGCAGAAGACCGTCAACAACGGCTTCGGGGCCGGCATGCTCGCCAAGGAGTACCATCCCGACCTGATCATTCTCGATGTGATGCTGCCGGACATCAACGGGCAGGCGGTTTGCGAACTGATTCGCCGCGATCCCACGATGTCGGACATCAAGATCATCTGCATCTCGGGAATGGTCGAGGAGGACAAAATCGAGGATCTCCGCAAGTCGGGCGCCGACGATTTCCTGCACAAGCCGCTCGATATCGATGAACTGATGCGGCGGATTTGCCGACTCTTGGATATGGAGACGAGCGCCATTAGCTGAGCGTCAGGCAATGCTTGGATGCCTCAGCCTTTCTGACGTCCGGGTCGCGTCGGAGACGCATGACCTCTTCATGCTGGCGAGCGATTCTCTGCTTCGGTGCAGAGAGTGACACGGATCGGGAAGGAGCCCAATGACTGTGCGGGTCCAACCAGGACGGAAAACGGTTGCCGGCGAACTGCGCTGTCGCGTGGAAGGGTTGGAGCATCTTCCCATCCGACCGGTGACGGCCCGGCAGGTGATGAGTGCCGCTCCGGAGACCGCTCTCGAAGCTGGCTCTGCTGCCGTTGACTGGTCGCGGCTGCGGGCGATCTGCGACCTTGATCCCGGTTGGGTCCTCCGTGAAGTGGTCGCGCGCGCCGGGTTCGATCCCATCAAGCTCGTCGCGGAACTTCCCTGGTGGCCATCGGGAAACCTCTCCGGGCCACGCGCGGAGGTCTTTCAACGCCTCTGGAGACATTCGGTCGCGGTCAGCATTGCCGCGCGCTCGCTGGGCCGCGAGGCCGGTGACCTCAATTGCGAGCGACTGGCTCGCGCCGCGCTCCTTCACGGCCTGGGCCGATGGGCCGTTGCCGCGATCGACCCGGAATGGATTGTCGGCTGGCTGGGCGAGACAGACCCCTCCGCGCGCCATCACCTTGAAGTCTCGCAGCTCGGCACTGACCTTTGCGACCTCGGCCGCCGGCTGGCTGAACGGTGGGGATGCGACCCCTTGGTCGTGGACGCGGCGTGGCTGCACGACCGATCGTGCGAGACTTTGAATTGCGCCGCAACCGAACCTGAGCGACTGGCTCTGATCCAGCGAGCGTTCCTCTGTGCCGAGAACACCCCCTGGTCGCTGACTCGCTCGACCGACCAGGAATCCATGCCAATCGAGCCGCGGTTGCGGATCCTGGTCGCGGAGGTCCAGTCGCGGTGCGGCTCGCTCTTTGCCGCGGCCGATGCCACGACTCACGAGGAACGCATGACCCGGCAGAGCGCCCGGCTCACGCTGCAACTGGCCGAGGCCCTGCGTAAGAGCGAAAGCCAGGAGAGGCTGCTCCAGGCACTTGCCGACTCGAAGCCGTCCGGGCGTGCGGAAAACTGGGCGAACCGGGCCGCGATCGTCTGGTGCGCCGAGCCCGAAGTCAGTGCCGCGCGGGTGCTCTGGAAAGATGATCCGGACGCGGAACCGCCAGCCGACTCGGTCGGGGCGGCAGGCGAGCGGCCGGAATCGACCGCACCGGATCCACGTGAGAACCGGCCTCCATCGCTGGTGCTTCCCCTCAAGGCCGGCAACCTTGTTCAGGCGGAGATTCAGCTCTGGTGCGATCAGTCCCAGCCAGTTCTTCTGCACCGCCTGAAGAGCACGCCGGTGCTCGCTGCCTGGGAGGCATGGGCGTCGCTCTTGGCCGGACAGATGGTCCTGGAGCGGCGGTTGCAGGCGATCGTCTCGGCGGTCCGACAGCAAGTTGACGACGACGAACCCCGGATCCGTGATGCCAAGCTCCAGGCCCTGGGCGAGTTTGCCGCGGGCGCCGGGCACGAGCTCAACAATCCACTGGCCGTGATCGTCGGTCGAGCCCAGTTGCTCCTCGGGCGGTCCCAGGACGCGGAGACCAGCCGATCCCTGCGAATCATCCTCAGCCAGGCGCAGCGGACTCACCGGATTCTGCGCGACCTGATGTTTGTCGCCCGCCCACCTTCGCTCCGGCCCCGTTCCTGCCGTCCGTCGGAGGTTCTCCGCGCTTGCCTGGCGAGTTTTCAAGAGGAATGCGAGGCGCGAGGCATCCGTCTTGAGAGCGAACTGGAACCGACCGAATCGCCAACGTGGGCCGATCCCGATGCGCTTGGTCACCTGGCCGAGACCTTGGTTCGCAACGCCATTCAGGCGACGCCCCCGGGAGGCAAAGTGCAGGTGCGATCGCGACTCCAGGGCAACGACCTCCGCTGGTGGATCTGCGATAGCGGCAAGGGCATCGGCCCGGCCGAAGGGGCTCACCTGTTTGATCCCTTCTACTGCGGGCGACAGGCGGGTCGGGGCCTGGGTCTTGGCCTTCCCCGCGCAGCCCGCACCGTCGCCCTGGCGGGAGGCTCGCTGCACTGGTCTTCCCCGATCGGCCAGGGCACGACCTTTCAGGTCCAGCTACCCCTGGTCAGTCCTCCCGAACTGGTTGGCCCCGATAACCCGCAAGACCGATCCTCGCTTACCAGCGCGACGCCTCCGCCAAGAACTTAGGCACTTTGTGCACGCGTTACCATCACGTCGGCAACGGAGTGGCAGTCGGGGCAAAGGAAGGTCACGTTGAGCGGTTCCGCGTAATCCCAATGGTGACGCTGGAGACGCCCGCGACGACGACACCAGACGCAGCACCTGGGACGCGTGATCAAGCCCAGCATTTCGCCCAGCGCCGCGGCGTACCTGGCCGACCTCGTCCTGATGCGGCGAGGACGCAGGCAATCGAGGCTGATCTCGACATGTCGGGTCAAACGGGCAAGCAGTGCACGCTGGTGGTCCCGCTTTCGTCTCTTCATGGTTCGCAACCCGTGTCGTAGGTCCAGGAGCGCAAACAGGTCCGCGAAGTCGAGGATGCTGCTCCTGCCTACCGGTGGTTTCCGAAGGCGAGTCACAGCACGCCCGGCACGAACCGATGCGAGAGATAATAGCAAAAGCTATACCGAATACAATATGTCAACGTGAATCCACGTGCGACGATCTTTCAGCTCGGAAGGAGGCGTTCCGAATACCCGCGCAAGCAGGCCCGATGCGCGCCTGCGACCCCGGCCCGGCAAAGGCCGATCGGTGCAACGACTTTCGCCGATCTTGCTTTGGCAGCTTGATCATGAGTGGACGAAGTGTTCTCGAGCCAGCAGGGCTGCTCCCAGGATGCCGGCATCGTCGCCGAGCTCGGCGCGGACGATCTTGATATGGCCGTCGGGGTCGGTAAGGATCTGTGTTCGAGCCGCGGTGCGCGCCGAGTCGATCCACGGATCACCCAGGGCGTTGACCACGCCGCCGCCGATGATCACGACTTCCGGACCGAGGACATTCACCAGCCCGCCCAGACCCAGGCCCAGGTAATGGGCGGCTCGTTCCACGGCTTTCAGTGCAACGGGATCCCTGGCGGCAACCGCCTCGGCGAGGTCTCCGCTCTTGAGTCGCCCGCCCTTGCGAGCCATCTTATCGCGGAGCACGGTGGGAATGCCCTTCTGGATCGCCTTGTTGACTCGCCGCTGGATCGCCGTCTTGCTCGCCAGCGCTTCCATGCAGCCCTGGGCGCCGCACCCGCACAGCGGGCCGCCGGCCTTGACGATCGTATGGCCGATCTCGCCGGCGTTGCCGGTCGAGCCGGTGAGGATCTCGCCGCCCAGGATGATGCAGCCGCCGATGCCCGTGCCCACGAACGCCGCGATCAGGTCCCGGTAACCGCGCCCGGCACCCAGCCGGAACTCGGCGTAACCCGCCACGCGAACATCGTTCTGAACCAGAACCGGCCGGTCAAGATGGGCGGAAAGCTCCGGACCGATCGGATAATTCTTCACGTCGAGATTGGCGCTGAAGAGAATCACTCCAGACTTGACATCGAGCGGACCGGGCGAGCCAATTCCGCCCGCCACGACGTCCTCACGCGGGATTCCGGCGCATGCCAGGGCCTCGTCCACGCACGCGATCATCTCCTGGAGAATCGCCGGGCCGCCTTCCCTGGCCGGCGTGTTGCGCTTGCCGCGTCCCAGGATCCGGTTCTCGGCGCTGACCACGCCGGCCAGTATTTTTGTCCCGCCCAGGTCAACACCGACCACGGGCGGCCCTCCCCCCTGCCATGTCATGACCTGCGCTCCGAACCGCTCTTCGCGTTTGCGAACTCTGTGCACTGATCACTGTGTCCAGAAGAGTCTACCTGACCGAGACCGACTCCGAAACACGCCCGGCGCGGAATCACGACTCGGATCCAGGCCCACCCTCTCCGCGTTGCGCGGCTCCCGTTCGGCATTCCGCATTTTCCAGGATCTCTTTGAGCTCGGCGGCGTCGAGGGTCTCCTGGTCGATCAAACGAGCCGCGATCACGTCGAGGGTCTTTCGATGGTCTTGCAGGATGTTCCGGGCCTTCACCTGCGCTTCGTCGATGATCCGGCGCACTTCGAGATCGATCTCCCGGGCGGTCTCTTCGCTCCAGGACGGTTGAGCGTTTGATCACGCTCGTCGTGGCCGCCGGGCCCTCCCGCGCCGCGCGCCTTGCCGATCGCGTCCAGCTCATCGATGAAGATGAGGCAAGGCGCCTTGGCCTGGGCGCGGGCAAAAAGGTTCCTGACCCGTGAGGCACCGACCCCCACGAAGAGCTCGACGAAGTCGGAGCCGGACAGGGAGAAGAACGGCACCCCCGCCTCGCCGGCCACTGCGCGCGCCAGCAGCGTCTTACCGGTTCCCGGAGCGCCGATCAGGAGAACTCCCTTGGGAACCCGGCCACCCAGCGAGCAGTACTTTCCGGGCGTCTGGAGGAACTCGACGATCTCTTTCAGCTCGGTGACGACCTCGTCATGCCCGGCGACGTCCTCGAACGTCACGCGCTGGGCGTTGCCGGTGTACACGCGCGGCCGGCTCTTGGCGAAGGCCATGGCCGAACCCATTCCTCCGGACCGAGAGATGACCCAGGAAAACGCCAGCAGCATGAGCAAGAAAAGCGCACCCGGAAAGACGACGGTCTGCAGCGGGGAAGGCCCGGTTTCGGCCTCGTAGTCACCGCCGGGAACGTGGACATCGAGCAGGCGGATCAGGTCAAGATCGTGTTCCATGCCGACGCGGGATACGCGGAAGCGGATCGGCCGGCCATCCTGCGGGTTGACCGCCAGCAGCCGGCCTTCGATCACGGTGGGACCAAGCCGGACGGACGCGATTTCACCTCGTTCGAGTTGCTTGCGAAATTGCCCATAGGGCAAGGTTTTCACCGGCTCCTGGAGCCGGAGGGCCACGGCCACTCCCAGAGCCAGTAACAGCCCGCCGCTAACCAGTAGACCGATAATCAACCGTTGCCGGTCACGTCGCGACTTGGTGGGCGGGTTCTTCAGGGAGCTCATTCCGTCAACCGCGTCAGAGGGCCATGAAGCCAGTCAGGGTGCAGTTTGCTGCCGGAACCGGAAGCTTTGGTATTCTGTTCGTGCGATCGGGTCGAGCCGCGATTCTCCGGCCTGGGCCAGAGACTTGCTCATCGTCTCAGGACAGCGACGGGTTTCGCTCCCTGCCGCGAGCCTGCTCCTGCACGCTGTTGCCGAGTTGCTGGGGACGCCCCAGCAGGACGTGCGGAGCAGGAGCGTGGGCCTCGATTCGCCTTGCCTTGGTCAGGTCGATCGCCTCGTCGGACAGAGTCACATCGAACTTCCGGTTTCCAGACAACTGGAGGGGGAGCCGGATGGTGAAGGTGCTTCCCTGCCCGAGCTGGCTCTTCAAGTGGATTTCACCGCCAAGCAACCGGGTCAGCTCGCGGACAATCGACAGCCCCAGCCCGGTGCCTTGATGCTCACGAGTCAGAACATTGTCCTCCTGACCGGGCACCTTGGCCTGCCGGAACTTCTCGAATACGGTCTCCCGGTCTTCCTCGGCGATGCCGATGCCCGTGTCTTCCACCTCGAGCACCACGTAGCGTCCGTCGGTCCTGGCACGGAGGGTCACACGGCCGCCCTCCGGAGTGAATTTGATGGCGTTGGAAAGCAGATTGTAGAGAATCTGGCGGACCTTGCCAGGGTCCTGCCGCAGCAAGGGGATCGCTTCCTCCAGCCGGCACTCCAGCGCGATGTTCTTGCGGTCGGCCATCGGCCGCGTCAGATTGGCGAGCGCCTCGCAGACATCGCGAATCGAGAAGTCCTCGATCCGAACCTCCATCTTGCCGCTCTCGATCTTGGCCAGGTCCAGAATGTCGTTGATCATCACCAGCAACATCTTACCGGAGGTCTGGATGTTGCTGGCATACCGCCGCTGCCGGTCTCCCAGGGCGTCGCTGCCGGAGAGGACCTCGGAGAAGCCGATGATCGAGTTCAGCGGCGTCCGCAGCTCGTGGCTCATGGTCGCCAGGAAGTCACTCTTGATCCGATTCATCTCGTAAAGAGCCATGTTCGCCTGGGCGAGCTCGTCCACCTTCCGATCCAGGTCGCCGTTCACGTCGCGCAGCTCTTGCTGCATGGCCACCAGGTTATGCAACATCCGGTTGAAGGCGTGCGACAGGTCCTCGAACTCGTCGCCGGTCTGGATCTGGCTGCGGATGTTCAGCCGCCCCGCCGCGATGGCGTCGGAGACGTCGCGCAAGTGCTTGACCGGCTTGACGATCACGTAACGCACGATCATGTACGACGAAACCATCGCCAGGATGGCCGTCACCAGGGCCGCCGTGATCAGCATGGCCCGGTTGCTATTGATCGCCTTCTCGGTCTGTTCCATCGGGAGGTGCACGACCACGGCACCCGCCAGGTCGCCGGCCTTGACGGGCACTGAGTGCTGGCCGTCCGCTGCCTGACGCCAGAAGTGGTTGTCCAGGTGGTCGGTATTCTCGTTCTGACTATCCGGCGCCCCGCCATCCTTATCCTTGCTGTGGCAATCCATCAGGCAAGAGGGCTTGAAAGTCACCGCCTGGATGTACTGATATTCTTTGCCAGTCTTGGTCTTGTTGATCCGATCGGCCCACATCGGAGTGCCGTCGGCGAAGTAGTAGGGCT
>Ga0208827_1001229_pt1 | contig 11282 bp, 10 predicted proteins | sample Sb_taG_5_FD_187709 | JGI IMG/M metagenome (GOLD analysis project Ga0208827, IMG submission 187709) | Peat soil microbial communities from Weissenstadt, Germany - Sb_50d_8_FC metaG (SPAdes) (version 2) | ecosystem: Environmental > Terrestrial > Soil > Wetlands > Peat | place: Germany... | reverse complement strand
TCCCCAAAACCCGGATCAAAATCTGTCAACTATGTCCCCGGTCTAAACTGTCCACTAGGTGCCCGGCTGGACAAGTGGGAGGAATATAAGCCCCGCAGGGGCGCAAGACGGGCTACGACACAGACTCCTTCGGGACTCACTTGCTGCCTCGCCCAGGGCTTACGCTCTGGGCTAGTGAATGCCGACGCTGGGCGGCTGCTTTGACGACTGGCCTGAAATGTTGCCCTGCCGCCATCAAGAGAAACTCAACAAGTATTTGATAAATCCCCGTCAGGATTCGCGCCCGGGCTTGCTTTTGCCTGGCAGGCCAGCTGGATTCTCATGGGTACGCTCGCGGAACGTGCCGCGCATGCCGGCGGCCAGCTTGACGCTGGACTCGCCGAAGCGGTCGCGCAGGCGGTCGGCGGCAGTCAGCGCATCTTTCCAGCGCTGCTGGCGGGAACCATCGAGCAGATCAATCTGATCAGGCTGAGCGGTCGTGAATGAAGAGGCGTGCACACCCAGCAGGCGAACCTGCGTCCCCTTCTTCCAGTTCTTGCGGAACAGCGCCCGGACTTGCTCAAAGATTTCAGTGTCGAGCTGCGTCGGTGCCGGCGGTGTGTGAGCGCGCGTAATCGTAGTGAAGTCCTTGTAGCGAAGTTTCAGCTGGATGGTCCGTGCGTAGTAGTTGGCCTCTCGCAGGCGGCGCCCCACCATTTCGCTCAGGCGCATCAGCGTGGCTTCCAGCTGGCTGAGATCAGCGGTATCTTCGTTGTAAGTGTGCTCGTGGCTGATGGACTTGGCGCCGACGTCTTCCCCGACTTCGGTATCGAACCAGCCCCCGGCATCTTCGCCGCGGGCCTTGCCTGCCAGCGCCAGGCCCCATTTGCCAAAGCGGTCTTCGAGTTCGGAATCTTCGAGCTTGGCAAGATCTTTAACTTTCTGAATGCCGAGCGTGTGCAGTTGCGTCTCCATGACCTTGCCGACGCCCGGAATCTCGCGCACGTCGAGCGGCGCGAGAAATTTCGCTTCCTGACCAGGGACAATCCAGAGCACACCGTTAGGCTTGGCCTGCGCCGACGAAACTTTGGCGATCAGGCGCGAGCTGCCGATCCCCACCGAGCAGTTCAGACGCGTTTCGGCTTTCATCCGCTCGTGCAGCGCGTGCGCGGCCTTGAGCGGCGGGCCGTGCAGACGCTCGGTGCCGGTCATGTCGAGGTAGGCTTCGTCGATCGAGGCCATTTCGACCTGCGGCGAAAATGCGCCCAGAACCTTGTAGACCTTTTCCGAGCACTCGCGGTAGCGTTCGGGATGGCCATCGACAAAGATGGCGTGCGGACACATCTTGGCCGCCGTGCGTAGCGGCATGGCGGAATGCACGCCGAACTTGCGCGCTTCGTAGGAGGCGGCAGAAACGACCCCACGCTCGTCGCGCTGGCCGCCAACCACGACGGCCTTACCTTGCAGCGAGGGATCGTAGAGTTCTTCCACGGAGACGAAGAAGGCGTCCATGTCGACGTGGAAAATAGTGCGTGGGAAAGCGGGCTGGTGGGCGGCAGCCATGCTAAGCGAATTCTAGCAGCCGTGTGGGCGCTCCAAAACGGAGCGCCCCCGGTCCCCGGCAGCCTGCCCATGCAGGCCGGCAGGGTAGACGAACTCAAGCGGCTTAGCTTCCCGACCTCGGCTCCGCGACTTGCTCCGCCCGCCGGCGACGGGCGCTGGGCAACATACCGCCTTCAACGGCTTGGCTCGAATCGACCTGAATCGCGGAGGCCTTCCGAACAGGGTGAGATAGCAACTGGCTGAGCTGACCGGCCAGCGAGCTGGTTTCGAGAGCAGTTCCGGCTTGCACCTGCGGCAGAACCGGCAATGGCTTCGCTTCGGTCTGCTTGACCGGCGCCGGCGACGGCTGGGCTTGCGACGTCACCTGATCGGGCCACGGGTTGTACCAGTCCGGGTTGACTTCCTGTTGGCCGTACAGGCTCGTGGTCATCAGGAAGAAGCCGGCGAAAGTCATCCCCAACAGCATGCGCTCGGTTTTCATGAGAATTGCCTCCAAATTATTGAATCTGGTGGAGATTGCCTTCTTCCGTTGCCCTTACTCCCCACATCTGGGTGCGATATTGCCTGTCCCGGTAAAGAATGTCCATGGAGCCGTTCTGAAGCGATCTGAACTGATCTTAAGAACCGATCTGAAGAATTGGTTCGCGGATCCGCATTCGCAGGCAGGACGCTGGTAGAATGGAGAGCGGCGCATGGCGGGGCGCGTCGTCAGAATTGCCGCCCGCATCGTCTTCTTTGTGGGCGGAGCGGTCTCAATCGCGATCGGCTACCTGTTCTGGTCGATGCGCGGCACCGGGCTGCCGTATCAATCCGAGTGGCCCATCTTCGCCGGTGTCCCGCTCATCGCCGGTGCGGTCAGCGTGATAGCCGCAATCCTTCCGCGGAAGTGGACGGCCAGGCTGTGCCGAACCGCTCCCGACGATCCGACGCTCTTGTCACTACCGGGCAAGCCCTGGGTATTCCTTGCGGCAGTCTCGTATCTGATCGCGCTGGCGTTTTATTTCACGCCACTTGGCTGGCATCCCGGCCTGCAGTCGACGTTCTCGCTGTGCGTCGTTTGCGGCATCTCGACGTCGATTGATCCTTCCGACCCCTCGCTCCTATCGATTCTGGTCACGCTGGCCCCCGTGAACGCGGCAATCTACGGCTCCATCGGGCTCACGCTGGGATACGCCAGGCTGGCTTTTCGCCGACATCGTTGAAGACAGGCCGGGTGGTGAGCGCTGCGGCGGGGGTCAGAACTCGGGCCGCACGGGATAGTCCACGATGATGGCGCGGCCGTCGCTGAGGGCCTTGATCGAGTGGCGCGCCCCACCGGGGACGATCGCGACCATGCCGGGGCGGGCGATCTGGGCGACACCATCGATCGTGACTTCCAGCTCACCTTCGATCACCTCGTAGACTTCCTCCTGAGGATGGTCGTGTTCATGAATGGATGCACCGCGCACGAAATCGTAATGGGCGAAGGTCATGCTCGGCGAGTGGAAGTATCGCCCGTGCCACCCTGGCAGGCGCTCCACCACGCGGAGACTGGTGACGTCAACAAACGGCATAGAGGACCTCGACGGGAGGCATGCTAGCACAGGTTGATTGCCGCTTCGGTTGAATCGCGAGTTGTTCCGGGTGTCGCCGAAGCTGGACGGGCGGCTTCGGATATGTGCTCGAAGGTTGCCAGGCGTTGGCGGCGGCTTGCCGCGAGTTCAGACCAGCACTTTCTCCGGGACGGCTTGCGGCGCGGCATGCATCTGCTTAACCCGCTCGTAGATCTTTCCGTACTCGCGGGCCGACGCACTCCAGGAAAAATCCTTGTTCATGCCGTTGCGCATCAGGACTTGCCACGAGGTCTGATCGCGAAAGGCCTGCAGTGCCTGCTTGATGGTGAGCAGCAGCGACTCGCCGTTGTACTCCGTGAACTTGAAGCCGGTTCCCTTCCCGCTGCGCGCGTCCCAGGGTTCGATGGTGTCGTCGAGGCCTCCGGTGGCGCGGACGATGGGGACGGTGCCGTACTTCAGGCTGTAGATCTGGTTCAGGCCGCAGGGCTCGTAGCGCGAGGGCATAAGGAACATGTCGGCGCCAGCTTCGATCTTGTGGGCAATGGCGTTGTCGTAGGCAACCTTGACGGCAATCTTGTGAGGAAACTGCTTGTTGAGACGAAGGAACATTTCTTCGTAGGTCTTGTCGCCGGCGCCGAGCGCGACGATGATCATCTCCTCGCGGGCCAGGCGGTCTGCGATCTGCGCGATGAGATCGAACCCTTTCTGTGCAGCGAATCGTGAGACGATGCCGATCACGGGTAGCTTCGGATCAGCTTTGGTGACGCCGAACGCGGCCAGCAAATCCTGCTTGCACTTGGCCTTGCCGGTAAGGTCCTGCGGCGAGTACTTGGCTGCCGTGAATTTGTCGGTCTGCGGACTCCACTCGTCGTAGTCGACGCCGTTCAGAATCCCGGTCACGGTTGAGGCGCGGTCGCGCAGCACGCCTTCCAGGCCGAAGCCGTATTCGGCGGTTTGAATCTCCTGGCTGTACTTGCGGCTGACCGTGGTGATGAAGTCGGAATAGGTCAGCGCGCCTTTCAGGAAGTTGACCTGGCCGAAGAATTCCATTTTCGACATGGTGAACAGGTCCCAGGGCAGCATGAGCAGAGGAAGAATATCGGGCGGAAACAGGCCCTGGTAGCCCATGTTGTGGATGGTAAAAACCGTCGCCGCCTCGCGGAAGGCCGGGTCCTCGGCATAGACGGTACGGAGCAGAATCGGCACCAGAGCCGACTGCCAGTCGTGGCAGTGGAAAACCTGCGGAACGCCGAGAATCTTCGAGGCTTCGAGCACGGCGCGCGAGAACAGCGCAAAGCGTTCGGCGTTGTCGGGATAGTCGCCGGCGGGTGTGCCGTAGAGTGCATCGCGATCGAAGTATTTGGGATATTCGACAAAATAGAAGCGCACGCCCCCATGGCTCATTCCGCCGACGACGGAAGCGAAGCGGTACTTGTCGTCAAAAGGTATGGTGATGCTGCGCACGATGGTGGGCGGATCGGCCAGCTTGGTCTGGCGATAGCGCGGCAAATAAACGCTGACCTGATGGCCTAGCGAGGCCAGCGCCCGAGGCAGAGCTCCGACCACGTCGGCCAATCCGCCGGTCTTGGAAAATGGAACCCCTTCCGAAGCAACGAATGCGACGTGCATAAGTGCGAAACCTCCAGAGTGCGTCCGTCCGCCGCGCACGCTATGATGAATGTGTCTCGGGGCCGTGGTCCAGCCGTCTTAAGATGCCTGGACCGTGGCAAGTCTACTTCCCGGGTGGGTGAGGGTCAATGTGCCAAAGGTAGCTTCCGCCCGGCGTCCGCAGGCAAAACCCAAATTGGGACAGCACTTTCTGGCCAGTGACGACTTGGCCGCGCGTATCGTCGACGCCCTGGGAGACATTTCCCAGAGCACCGTGCTCGAAATCGGGCCCGGCCGCGGCATCCTGACTTCCCTGCTGGCCAAGCGAGCGCGGCGGCTGATCGCGGTGGAGTTGGATCGGGTGCTGGCGGCCCAGCTAAGGCTCGAGTTCGGGATGGCACGAAATGTGGAGATTCTCGAAGCCGACATTCTGGCCATTGATCTGGATTCGCTCTTCGGCCCGAAACCCGGGCTGGGGCGGCCAGGCATTGAAATCAGGCCAGAACCGGTGAAGGTGGTGGGTAATCTTCCCTACTACATCACATCCGATATCTTGTTGCGTTTGTTTGAGTTCTCGAAGTACTTCGACAGCATCGTGATCATGGTGCAGAAAGAAGTGGCGGACCGAATCGCGGCCGAACCGGGCAGCCGCGACTATGGGATGCTCTCGGCAACGGCGCAACTCTACGCCCGCGTGGAGAAGCTGTTCACTCTGCCGCCAGGAGCTTTCGTGCCTCCGCCCAAAGTGCATTCGACGGTGCTGCGGCTGAGCATCGAGCCGCGGCAGGAAAAACTGGATGTCGCGGGGGACGGCTTTATGGATTTCCTGCGCCTTTCGTTTGGCCAGAAGCGCAAGACGTTGTGGAACAACCTGAAGGCGAAATACGCCGGGCCTGCTCTGAAGCGCGCTCTCGCCGAAGCCGGCGTCAAGGCTACGGCACGCGCGGAGACGCTGAATCTGGAAGAGAGCGCAGCCATTTATCGTGCCTTGCGCCAGGAGCAGGGCGCTCGTAGCATCTTGTCAAAGAGGTAACAGGTCAGCTTCGGCACAACCACTGTCGAGCTTCGCTCGACCGGACAGCCGAGGGCGGCTGTCCCTACATGGGTCTAACCGAAAGGAGGGCCTATGGCTACTACCACCCTTCGTCATCCCGCGGTCGCGGGACGATTTTATCCCCGGCAGGCTGAGGAACTGCGCGCAGAAGCAGCGGCATATCTCCAGCACGGCGCTGCCAGCGAGCCTGCAGCCAGGGCCATCGGCTGCATTGTTCCGCACGCCGGCTACGTGTATTCCGGACACGTGGCCGGGGCGGTATTTGCCCGGATCGCGATTCCGCAGCGCTGTGTAGTTCTGTGTCCCAACCACACGGGCATGGGGCGCGCGCTGGCGATCATGAGCGAGGGGGCGTGGGAAACGCCGCTCGGCGCAGTGCCGATTGACCCGGAATTGGCCGCGGCTTTGAAAGCAAGCTGCCCGCTTCTGCACGAGGATTCTGCGGCACACCGCGCAGAACACGCCGCCGAGGTCGAACTGCCCTTCCTGCAGCTGCGCCAGCCTGAACTGAAGTTCGTGCCCATCGCCCTGGGGACAGTGCAGCTTGAGCCCATGGAACAACTGGGGAAAGCATTGGCTGAAGTGATCGCGGCGCAGAACGATCCCGTGCTGATCGTCGCCTCGAGCGACATGAATCACTATGAGTCGGACGCCGTTACGCGGGTGAAAGATCATCGGGCGATCGAACGTATCCTGTCGCTTGACCCGCGCGGCCTCTACGACGTGGTCACGCAACAGGACATCAGCATGTGCGGCTTCGGACCAGCCGTAGCGATGTTGACCGCGGCCCGGCAGCTGGGCGCTAAGTCAGCACAACTGGTGAAGTATGCGACCTCGGGAGACATTTCCGGCGACCGGGATATGGTGGTGGGATACGCCGGGGTGGTGGTGGTCTGAGCCGGGCCGTGACTGGCACACGATAAGCCTGCCCCACCAGATTTTGTCATCCTGAGCGAAGCAAGGACCGATGCACCTGGCTGGGGAGTCCATAGGTCCTTCGCGTCAGAAAACGCCGCTCCGGATGGCCGCTTTGAACTTCCAAGACAACCGCACAGAGCCGACAAACCGCGGCCAAAACCGGGCATTTGTTCACGTACATCGGTAACTTTCTTGTGCCCCAGGGGGCCATTAACCTAAACCCAAAGAACAGGCTTGGGGAGGACTGTCTAATGGGTGACCGATATTGGCTCTGGGTGGGCGCTCGTCTGCTGATCGCGGTTGCGATCGTAGGCTGGGCAGCCAGCTACCTGGGGAGCGGAAGCGGCGAAAAGGAGTTTCAGAAGACGCTGGACGCGATGAAGCAGGTCCATAGCTTTCGCGCGGCACTGGTGGCCACCCCCTACACCCAGCGTAACGAAATGCTGTGGGAGGTAGACTGCGGGCGCAACTTCGTCCACCACCAGGAGCATTTCACCAACAGATGCAGCGGCGACTCTCCGGCTTGCCAGAATGTAGACATGACCCGAGAGGAGTTGGATTGGGCGGTCTACGAATACGAGCGCCAATCCGATGGGTCCTGGGCAGCCAGCCGGCACCCGGCAGGCAATCAGACGAAATATCTTTGCGGGCATCTCGCGGATGGCACGGACAGCAACCTGCTGCCGCCGATCGCGACCATGATCCGGCGAGGCATTATCCAGAAGGGCGACAAGAAAACGGTGAACGGCGTTCGCTGCCGCGAGTGGCTGGTCACAATGAAGGGCGCTCCAAGCGGACTGGAGCACGACACGATCTGCCTGGGCCTGGCCGACCGCCTTCCTTACGAGTGGACCGTCGACTGGGAAAATTCGCGCGCGTCGTTCTCCGACTACAACGCCACAATTCCATTTGACCTGCCCGCAGAGGTGGTCAAGGCGACGAACACAAGCGCATCGAACTGAAGGAGGGCGCAACCCATGAGCTTGAAGTCATACGCATCCTTATCCGCCATGAATTCTTTCGCGATCGCGGCCTGCCTGCTGCTCGCTTCTCCGGCCATTTCTGGGCAGAGTTCGCAGGGCGGGTCCCTGGCCGACGCAGCTCGCCAGGTTCGCGCGCAAAAAACGGGCCAATCCGATGACGGTGCGAGCCGGGCGCAGGCGGTTGCGGCCGAATTGTCCGACGACCAGAACGACAGCGCGCCGGGCGGTTTCAAGACTTTCAACGCCGGCGATTACGCGCTGTGGGTCCCGGCTCCGTACAAGGTGGAAGGCACCGACAGCGCCGGCGTCGTTCTTTCCGGTCCCATGATGGGCGTCAGGCACGCGCTCGTCCTGGTAGGGACGCCGGTGGCAGCCCATTGGCAGAATGACGACGCCGCGTTTGAAGACACCGCCACCAAGTTTGCCCACCTCTATTCCGATTCGGCGCATTGCGCAAAAGTCACGATCGCGAATCACACCGCTTACCAGTGCGGCTTGGCGGCGGCGAATCTGCTAGGCAACCAGGTCGGAGGCAACGCCGTCTTTGTGCTGGGCTCGGGCAACATCTATCCGGTGTTCTGCGTCAGCCCCACCGCCAGCCGTTCCCGCGACCTGATCAACAATCCGCGCGCTTCATCGAGCATCAAGGACTGGTCCAGGGAGACGTTGGATCGCGAGGACCAGGATACGCGGCGTGTCTGGCAGCAGTGTGATTCGGTGTTCCAGTCGTTTCGCCTGAAGCCGACGGCGCAACCGGTGGCGGAACAAGCCCACAAGAGCTCCGGCGATGCGGCCCGAGGTGCGGCGCTGACAGGCCCCGGCCAGACGGCAAAGCTTGTCACAACGGACGCCCGACTAGCCGATGAAGCCCCGCGCGCGGCAGTGGTGGAAACCGCGGCGCGGACCAACCAGGGTCCGGCGCCAGCGACTGAAACCCCAGCGGTCTCCGGCAGCGCGCCGGCAGCACTCGCGGCGCCAGCCGGCTTCAAGGCGCAGCCCTTCAAGTATTGCAAGAGCCAGAACCAATGCTGGGACGCGTCGTTCTATGTACCGGGCGAGGCTCAACTGGTTAGCTCCGACTGCGGGCAGTACGCGTTCGCCATCAAGGTCAAGGGAGAACCGTTTCTCTTGATGGCGGGACCGAATGCGGGCACCTGCAGCGGCCGCGCTGGCAATGACCCCAATCTGATCCGGTGGAAAGATCTCGCGGACCCGGAAACGGCGCGCGCCCCGGGAACGTCTTCGACCATCAGCAGCCTGCTGGGATCCCTCGCCGGCAAGTCGGCCAGCATCACCACCATCGGCTTCAGAAAAGGGCTGGTCGAATGGATGGGAAAGCGGGCTGAAGTCGAAAGCAATGGAGTTTCGGTGGTGGTGGGCTGCATGGCGACTCGGGATCATTTCTACGACGGCGATGCGGCGTGTTCCGCGTTAATTGAATCTCTGCAACTGCCATGAGCGCAAAGTTCGTAGTTTGGGGAGTGCAGGCCGCGGTCCTGTTCGGCCTGCTGGGCAGCATCGCGTGGGCACAGGACCCAGGTGATCAGCCGGCCTCGCTGGGCGATCTGGCCCGCCAAACGCGCACCCAGCGTGCCGCGGCAGAAGGCGCATCCAGCAAGGCTCAGGAGCTGGTCGACGAAATGCAGCAGGAGCAGGAAGCGCTGGAGAATGCGCCCGCCGGCTTCAAGAATTACGATGCCGGAGACTACCACCTGTTCGTGCCCTTTCCCTACACGCTGGAAGGACGTGAGAACGGCGGACCTGTGCTGCTCGGCTCGCGCATCGGGCTGACGAATACCGAGGTGATGGCGGGAACGCCGATTCCGATTCCAGCCAACATCGATGATGTCCATCTGGCGGGTTTCGTGACCGACATCGCCCGAAGGTACTCGCCGGGCGGCCGCTGCTTCGAGGTGACGGGCGCGGCGCGCAAGACCTTCCAGTGCATTCTGGGAGAGACTCAACTGTTGGGCCGTTCGGTATGGGGCAACATGGAGTTCGTGGTCGCGTCGAACCGGGTATTTCCGGTGATGTGCGCCAGCCCCGACGATCTGCGCCCCTGTCAAACCTGGGACAGCAGCGGCTACTCCACCTGTGATAATCCCTACAAGAATTACAAGAACTACAATTCAGTGTGGACTGATCCGCGCAACAATCAGGGCGCCATCCAAACCAGGAACCGGGACGCGCAGACCACGGCGCAAGTGTGCGAGCAGGTGATTTTCCCGTCGATCCAGCTGAAGGAAGACATCGTGGTCCATCCGGCAACCATCGCAGAGAACAAGCCTTCTCCAGCCGTACCGGTGGCGGCGCAGACGCCTGCAACTGGCAGCTCTGCGGCGCAAGGGGCGTCGCTGGCGGACCTGGCGCGGCAGACGCGGCAGGCGCCACATGGCACAGCGCAAGCCACGCTCGACAGTGCGGAGGGAAAAGGCAATGCACCGGCAGGCTATCAATCCTTCGTTTTCCAGTATTGCTTCAATCCGCAGCAGTGCTCGGAAGCGACGATCGCCATTCCGGAGAAGGCGGAGGTCGTAACCCGCACTAACGGACAGTACATCTTCAAGGCTGCGGTCGACGGTGATCCGGTCCTGCTCTACGCCGGGCCGGCGGACGTGAACGCGCCTTACCGCAGCTTGACCGATCCCGACTACATCCGGATCCGCGATTTGGCCAATCCCAACGGGTGGTCGCGCGAGAAACCCGACAGCGTGAGCACGCAACAGATGACCATCGAACGCAGAACGGCCGTCGTAACCCGCTTTCGCTACCAGAGAGAACAAAACCACTGGTGGATGGGGGAACGGGTGCTGGCCCCGACCTGGAGCCCGCAATTTCTGCTTGGGTGTACGGCTCCGGAAGAACATTTTGCCGACGCCGAAGCGATCTGCGACACGCTGGTGAAATCGCTGCGCCTGCCATGAGACGCGCGCTCGACATAATCCGAGGGTGCACCGGCGCAGGTCTGCTGGTGTTGCTGGCGAGCCTGTTTTCCGTGGGACAGGATGCGGGACAATCGCCGGCGCTCGGGGATGTGGCCCGCAGCACGCGCCAGGAGCACGCGTCTGCCGGTCATGTCCCGGCCAGGCAGGTCACCAATGAAGAGGAGGATGGGCCGCACGCCGGTGGAGTCTGGCGCTTGCAGTTGTGCCCGCTTACGCCGTGCTATCAAATCGCCGTAACGCTTCCCCGGAGCCCCAAGTGGATTCGCCCGCAGGGGGAGCCGCGGCCGGTGCTCATCCCTCTGGTTGGGCATGAGGACGACTTGAGCCACGCCATTCGCGTGTATGCTGCCGGGTCGGTGCCGCCGGTGTATTTTCTAGACCGTGCCCAACGGACATTTCTGCAAGGATGGTTCGCCCTCCCGGAATACTTCGGACAGGGAGCGAGAATCGTGCGCAGTGAGCACCTGGTCATTGACGGCCGCGCGTCACTGATTGCCCACTTCACCATCACCAGCGGCACACTCCAATATCGTGGTCTGAGCGTGCTCTCGACTACGGGCGCCGGGATTTTCGGCTTTGCCTGTGTGTTTCGCGACGAAGATGCCAAGACGGCGGCCAGCATCTGCGATGCGATCGTGAACTCGGCCAGGACGCAGACATCACAGCAAGCTACGCCGCG
>Ga0208827_1001218_pt1 | contig 11332 bp, 7 predicted proteins | sample Sb_taG_5_FD_187709 | JGI IMG/M metagenome (GOLD analysis project Ga0208827, IMG submission 187709) | Peat soil microbial communities from Weissenstadt, Germany - Sb_50d_8_FC metaG (SPAdes) (version 2) | ecosystem: Environmental > Terrestrial > Soil > Wetlands > Peat | place: Germany: Weissenstadt... | reverse complement strand
CCGCTCACGAACGACGCGGCGTCCGAGGCCAGCCACAGGTAGGCGTTGGCGATGTCTTCCGGCTGCCCCATGCGTCCCAGCGGCGTGTGCCCCACCATGGCTTGCAGGATCTTCTCCGGCATCTGTTTGACCATCTCGGTGGCGATGAAGCCCGGCGCCACGGCGTTCACGCGGATCTTGTGCTTGCCCAACTCGCGCGCCCACACCCGCGTCATACCGATCACCCCCGCCTTGGTGGCCACGTAGTTGGTCTGGCCGAAATTGCCGTAGAGCCCCACCACGCTGGAAGCGTTCAGAATGACCCCGCCGCCGCCCTGGATCATCCGTGGCGCCACGGCCCTGGTGCAGGTGAACACACCCTTCAGGTTCACCGAGATCACCGCGTCGAACTGCTCATCGGTCATTTTGTACAACTGGGCATCGCGCAAAATGCCGGCATTGTTGACCAGGACGTAGGGCGTGCCCCACCGGCCCGCCACCTCCTCCACGGCGTACGCGACCGAGGTGGCGCTGGTCACGTCCACCTTCTGGAAGACGCCGCCTTCGGGCGGATCGCCATCCCGGACGTCCCATGCGGCCACGCGGCAGCCCTCCTGCGCGAAGCGGCGGGCCGTGGCGTACCCGATTCCCGCGGCCGCGCCGGTGACAATCACGACTTTGTTTTCCAGTCCGGTTTCGATCATGATTCAGAGTACCAGGGGACATTCGGCTGGCCAAACCGGGCCCCCACGGAGCCCGCCGGATGCTTTATACTAAGTATTTGAACGCCAATGCCGAAACGTACCTTTCAACCGAATAACCGCCACCGCGCGAAGACGCACGGCTTCCGCTCCCGAATGGAGACCAAGAACGGCCGCGCCGTGCTCGCTCGCCGCCGGGCCCGCGGCCGCAAAAAACTGACCGTGAGTTCCGAGAGGTAGTTTCCATCTCTGGTTTTCCGAAACGTGTCCGTCTGCTGCGATCGCAAGATTTCCGAAGAGTTTACGACACCGGGACCCGCTTTTCCGGGCCCCTGTTCGCCGCTTTCTGCGTTCGCGAATCCGCGGCCGATGGCCCCCGCATCGGCTTTACCGTGCCTCGCGCCATCGGTAAGGCCGTGGTGCGCAACCGTATCAAGCGGCGCGTCCGCGAGGCCGTCCGCTTTCATCTCGACCGCCTGAGCCCACAGTGGTCCATTGTCATCAATCCTCGACGGAAAGCGCTGGATGCGCCCCTGCCGGACCTCCAGCGGGAAGTGGAGCGGCTCTTTCTCCGCTGCAATGGATCTTAGTTCACGGATTGCGCGTATACCAGTTGTGTGTCTCCCCGGTGCTGCCCTCGGCGTGCCGCTTTCATCCGACCTGCTCGGAGTACATGCGGCAGGCCGTCCGGCGCCATGGTGCGGCAAAGGGAGTGTGGATGGGCTTGCGCCGGCTGGTGCGCTGCCATCCGTTTCAACCCGGCGGGTTCGATCCCGTCCGGTGACGTGTGTCGATGATGGAAGTTTGAATGGCAGAATCGGATAACCCAGGGCAACCGCCCAAAGAAATGTCGATGGAAATCCGGCTCCTGTTGGCCTTCCTGCTGATGGGCGCCGTGATGTTCGTCACGCCCTACTTCTTCAAGTCGGTGGCGCCTCCTCCGCCCGCCGCCAAGATGACGCCAACGGTGGAAGCGCCGGGAGTGCCGCCCGCGCCTACCGGTACCGAGGCGGCTCCGGCTCCGGCGGTCGCGGATGCGACCCCTTCGGCCGGCGTACCCGCCGCGCCCGCCACCCCGCAACAGGTCCAGCCCAACCTCACCATCGATACCGACGTGTACCGCATCTCGCTGAGCAATCAGGGCGGCACCGTGCGCAGTTGGGTGCTCAAGAAAGCCCAGGGCAACGACGGCAAGCCGCTCGACCTGGTGAACACCGCCGCGGGACTCGACTGGCCGTTCTCGCTGTATATGCCGGAGCACGATGCCTTGGCGAAGAAGGTCAACTGGGCGTGGCACACCCAGACCATCGATCCCGACGGCTTGGGCGTATCCTATATATACTCCGACGGCCACACCACCGTCCGCAAGGCCTTCCACTTCCAAAAGAACAGCTACCTTTCCCAGGTTTCGGCCGAAGTCAGCATCGACGGCAACCCGGTCCCCAACATGATCGAATGGCGCGGCGGATTCGGCGACCTCACGATTTCCACCGCGCCGGCTGACGAGCTCACTTTGTACTACGACCTGGCGGCCAACAAGCTGCAGACCCAGACTGCCCGGAACGCCAAGGACCCTCCCGCCATCGCCAGCGGGAACTTCTCGTTCGCCGGCCTGGGCGACAAGTATTTCGCCGCGGTCTTTCTCCCGGAGGGCGACAGCGTGGTGCAGGAAGCCACCTTGGCCGATACCGTTCGCTTTCCGGGTGGCGAGGATAAGACGGCGAAGCTCATTGGCGCTGCCGTCTCCGATGGCCCCGAAAACCGCTTCAAGCTGTTCGTCGGTCCCAAAGACGTCGATCTGCTGAAGAAAGTGGATCCCAAGCTGGAGCAGGTGGTGGATTTCGGCTGGCTGTCGGTCATCGCCAAGCCGCTGTTCCTGATTGTGAACTGGTTCAACGACAACGCCATCCACAATTTCGGATGGTCGATCATCGTGGTCACCATCGCGCTCAACATGATCCTGTTCCCGATCAAGCTTACCAATTTCAAATCGATGCGCAAGATGCAGGCCCTCAAGCCGCAGATCGACGCCATCAACGCCAGGTACAAGAACCTCAAGCTCACCGATCCGAAGAAGGGGGAACAGAACGCGGAGGTGATGGACCTCTACAAGAAATACGGTGTCAATCCCATGGGCGGCTGCTTCCCCATGCTGATCCAGATCCCGTTCTTCTTCGCCTTCTACAGGGTCTTCACGGTGTCGGTGGAAATGCGCGGCGCGCCCTGGCTGTGGGTGACCGATCTTTCGCAGCCCGAACACCTGCCCATCAAGATCCTGCCGCTGGTGATGATTGGCAGCCAGTTCCTGATGCAGAAGCTCACCCCGCAGCCCAATGCCGATCCCAATCAGCAGAAGATGATGTACCTCATGCCGCTGATTTTCGGTTACATGTTCTACTGGTTCGCCAGCGGCCTGGTGTTATACTACTTGACCAGTAACCTGGTTCAAATGGGGCAGCAGTGGTTCTTCAACCATACCCAGGCGGCGGTGGAGGCTGCCGAGTCGGTCGCACCACCCAAAAAAAAGAACGGCAGGAAATAGCCCGTGACTCAGCGAAAGTATAGCGTGGCGTCGATTGGTTCCCGGATCGACGGTTTTTTGCGCGAGACCCTCCACAACGGAGGATTCAAGGTCAACTATGAGATCCTGGACGGCGCGGCTGCGGACGACGATTTCGAGACGCCGGACGTGGTGGTGAAGTTCTCGGGGCATGACGTGGACCTGCTCCTGTCGAACAAAGCCGAGTTCCTGCTGGCCCTCGAGCACGTCACCATGGAGATGCTGCGGATGCCCTCCGAGGACCATTCGCGGATCTCCTTCGACGCCAACGATTACCGGCTGCTGCGCATCGAAGAGCTGCGGGTGAGCGCCATGACGGCGGCGGAGAAGGTGAAGCGTACCGGCGTGCCGTTCCGCTTCAACCCCATGAACAGCCGCGAGCGCCGTGTGATCCACCTGGCATTGCGCGGGGAAACCGCGGTGCGCAGCGAGAGCGCGGGATTCGGTCCCGGCCGCCAGGTTGTAGTGTATCCCGCCGGCATGGCCAGCCTGCCTGAACCGCCGCGCTCGGATTTCCGCGGCGACCGTCCTCGGGGCGACGGCCCACGCGGCCCCGGCGGCCCGCGCGGAAGGTCCGGCTCCAGGCCTTCCCACCGCCGTTGAATCCGGTGGGGCAGGCGCTTTCGCCTGCCAACCTGCAGGAATCTCCGCCGTTGAATCTCAACGACACGATCGTCGCGATTTCGACTCCCCCGGGCCGCGGCGGCCTGGGCGTGGTGCGGATTTCGGGAAGCGAAGCCCGCCCGATCGCCGGGCTGATTCTGTCGCCGGTCGAGTGGCGCCCCTGGCACGCCCACCTCGCCCGATTGCTCGACCGCGAACAGCACGCCATCGACGAAGTGGTGGCCACATACTTCGAGGCCCCGCGCTCGTACACCGCCGAAGATGTGATCGAGATCTCGTGCCACGGTTCGCCCGTGGTGCTGCGGCACGCGGTGGAGCGGGCGCTCGAAGCGGGCGCGCGGCTGGCCGAGCCGGGCGAGTTCACGCTGCGCGCGTTCCTCAACGGCCGCATCGATCTGCCGCAGGCCGAGGCGGTGCGCGACCTGATCGACGCCACGACGCTTTACCAGGCGCGCATCGCCGCGCAGCAGGCCGGCGGATCGGTGTCGCGGCGGATCGCTCCGATCAAGGAGCAGTTGGTAGAGTTGATCGCCCTGCTCGAAGCGGGGATCGATTTCGCCGAGGACGATGTGAGCGTGGCTCCGGCCAGCGAAATTCTGCGGCGGCTCGACCCTGTACTGGAGGGCGTCCGGCAACTGGCCGCCAGCTTCCAATACGGCGGGCTGGTGCGCCAGGGAATCACGCTGGCGATTGTGGGCCGGCCCAACGTGGGCAAGAGCAGTTTGTTCAATCGCCTCTTGGAGCAGGACCGCGCCATCGTGACCGAGGTTCCCGGCACCACTCGCGACCTGGTGTCTGAGACCGCGTCCATCGGCGGCATTCCGGTGAAGCTGTACGACACCGCGGGAATCCGGGCGGGCACGGGGCTGGTGGAGTCGCTGGGCATCGAGCGGAGTTACCAGGCGATGGCGGATGCCGACCTCACGCTGGTGGTGCTGGACCAGTCGCAGCCGGTCACGGAAGAAGACCGCGAGCTGACCGCCCGCGCCGGCCGCCACATCGTAGTCGGCAACAAGTGCGACCTGGGTAGCACAGGCATTCCTGGTAGCACAGGCATTCCTGCCTGTGTTTCCGTTTCCGCTCTCACTGGCGAGGGCATCTCCAAGCTCCGCGAGCGAATCCTGGACGCGATCGCTCCCAAGGGCGCGTTCGAACAGGAGACCGGCTTCATCACCAGCCTGCGGCACGAACGGTTGTTGCGCGAATCGGCGGGATACCTGGAGAAGGCGCGCGGGGCGGTGGAAGCCGCGATTCCGCACGAGATGCTGCTGCTGGATCTTTACGGAGCGTTGCGGCCCATCGACGCGATCACCGGCGCTACCACGGCGGACGATATTCTGAATCGGATTTTTTCAACGTTTTGCATCGGGAAGTAAGAGCGCGAGGACACGCTGAAGCGGGCCCGCAGGCTGAAAGCCAGGCTGGTAGCCTGCAAGGCCGACTGGCAGTCGGCCCCTGCCGCGGCGGGTCCCGCAGTCACTGATGGAGGATGGGATCCTCTCGCACCACCAATGTCCCTGTGGCCGCATCGCTGCCCAGGGTCAGTTTGAGTGAGTAGGAGCCGGGCGCGAGATGCGGCGGTGGTGCGCCGCGGCCGCCGCCGAAGACCGGCGCGCCTCCCTCCTCGCCGCTGGGAACAGGCGCGGCAGCACCGCGGCCACCTCCTCCTCGTCTTCCGCCTCCGCCGCCCGCCGCTTGGGCTTCCATGCGGCCGTCCCAGGCGTAGCGCGTGATCCCGGGCTTGGCGGGGATGGTGAGCGGCCGCGTCCGCCCGTCGGGGCTGGTAATTTCCAGAGTCGCATTGCCCGACGCATTCGGACCAAGATAGAAGGTGATTACAGGCGTGTTGACCAGGTGAGTTCGGTCGCGCTGCTGGAAGTTGACCGGCTGGATGTATGGCGGATTCTGGCCGGCATAGGTGTTGTCACCCAATTGCCCGCTGCGGCTCATGTCCACCCACATGGTGGTTTGCCGCTCGGTGAAGAGATGCACCGGCTTCGAAGACATGGCCGGCCGCCACTCTTCGAGCGCCGAGATGTCGTCGAGGACGTAGATGCCGCGGCCGTGCGTGGCCAGGATGACGTCGCGGTCGCGCGGATGGATGACGATGTCGTAGACCGCGACGGTAGGCAGGCCGTTCATCATGGGCCGCCAGGTGCGGCCGCGATCGAGCGACACCTGCAGTCCGAACTCCGTGCCGGCGAAGAGTAAGTCGGGATTGCGGGCGTCTTCCTCGATGACATACACCGGCTGATCCGGCGCGAGGCCCGCGGAGAGGTTGGTCCAGGTCTTGCCGCCGTCCGTGGTCCGGAAGAGCCACGCGGCGCGATTGTCGCTGCGGTGGCCATCGAAGGATACATACGCGGTGTTGGCGTCGGCCGCCGAAGCGACGACACGGCTCACCCACAGACCCTTGGGCATCGCGGGAATATTGCGGCCGACTTCGGCCCAGGCGCCGCCGCCATCGCGGGTCAGCCAGACGTTGCCGTCGTCGGTGCCGGCCCAGATGACGCCCTTGGCAATAGGCGATTCGGAAACCGAATAGAGCGTTCCAAAGCTCTCCGCGCCGGTCGCATCGGGAGTCAGTCCGCCGGTGCCGATGGCGTTCTTGTCAGGGTCGCTCTTCGAGAGATCCGGACTGACAATGCGCCAGGTCAGTCCTTTGTCCGAAGTCTTCAGCAGGTAGTTTGTGCCGTAGTAGACCACCTTGGGATCGTGCGGCGAAATGATAAACGGAGACGTCCAGTTGAAGCGGAGCGCCTGCGCGGCTTCGGATGACGCAGGGTCTTTCCCGGTGGCTTCCTGGAAATTGACGATGTTGCGCGGCGCGGGGCGGCGCGACGTGTCGGTGTGGCCGATCGGATCGACCACGCGGAACGTGCCTTGCGTCCCCTCCGAATAGACCGTCCGCCAGTCAGTGGGATCGACTGCCACATACTGTCCGTCGTCCCAGTGCATTTTCCAGGACGCGTCGTTGCGGATACCCAGTATGTCGCGCGTAAATCCTATGGTCCCGATCGAGCCGTTATCCTGCAAGCCGCCGTAAATGGCGTAGGGGTCGCGCATGTCGGTGGCGACCTTGTAGAACTGCGCGATGGGCAGGTTATCGAAGAAGATGAAGGACGCGCCGTGGTCGTGAGTCAGGGTCAGTCCCTTGTCTTTGCCCAGGTAGAAGCGGTCTTTGTTGGCGGGGTCGATCCACATGGCGTGGTGGTCGTAATTGGGGCCGAAAGGAGCCTGCGCCGCGGTCAGTGTCTTGCCGCCGTCGCGCGACCACATGAAGCTGGTGGCCAGCACATAGACGAGCTGATCGTCCGACGGATTGATGCGGATCTGGCTGTAATAGAACGGGCGGTTGTTATAGCGGTTGAGATACTGCCAGGTTTCGCCGCCGTCTTCGGAGCGGTAGATTCCGGTGCCCAACTTAGTCATGGTGGCGCAATCGGGACCTGGAGCCGGGGCGCCCCTGCCGCCGCCGCACTGGAATCCGTGCTCGACAATCGCCATGACGATTTTGGGATTCTTGCGATAGACGTCGAGGCCGATGCGGCCGGTGTCTCCCGCCGGCAGTCCGTTGGTGAGCTTCTTCCAACTCGTGCCGCCGTCGGTGGTCTTGAAGATGCCGCCGTTCGGACCGCCGCTGTCGAAGCGCCACGGCCGCCGCAGGCGCTGATAGAAAGCGGCGTAAAGCACTTCGGGGTTGCCGGGGTCCATGACCAGATCGGTGGCGCCGGTCTTGCCGTCGTTGGGCAGCCCGGCGGTGAGTTTCTGCCAGGTCCGGCCGCCGTCCGCGGTTTTGAAGACTCCGCGATCGCCGGTGAAGCCCCACAAATTGCCGATGGCTGCCACGTAAACGACGTCGGGGTCAGTGGGATGAGTCACTACCCGGGCGATCTGAAAAGTATTTTTGAGGCCGGCATTTTGAAATGTCTGGCCGCCGTCGGTCGACTTGTAGATGCCGTCGCCCCAGGCCACGCTGTTGCGGTTGTTGGCCTCGCCGGTCCCCACCCACAGAATCCGCGGATTGGCCTGGAAGATGGCGACGGCCCCGATGGAGGACGCGCCGTAGCGATCGAAGATGGGGGTCCAGGTGGTTCCCGCGTTGACCGTTTTCCAGACGCCGCCGGAAGCCGCGGCGACAATGGCGTAACGGAAGTCGGTATCGAGGGCCCTGATGTCGGTGACGCGGCCGCCGGCCGATGCGGGGCCGATGGATCGCCACTGGTAGCCGGCGAGAATATCGCCGTTGGACTGGGCGCGGCCGCCGGGGGCGAGCCACGCAGTCACTGCCAGCAGGCATGCGAGTGCGGCGAGGAAGATACGTTGACGTAGGCGTTGGTCTCTCATGCTATTTTTTCGCCTGGGTGACATCTGCCGCCGAAGGCGCCTTGTAAACCTTTCCCGATTTCATCACAAAAACCACCCGGCGGAGCGCCGTGATATCTTCCAGGGGATTGCCCTGGACCGCGATGATATCGGCCTCCATTCCGGGCGAGAGCGAACCAATCTGGCCGCCCATCCCGATCGACTCGGCCGCCAGCGACGTGCCGGAAACGATAGCCGCGCGCGGATCCTGGCCGCCCTTTTCCACGCGATAGATCAACTCTTCCACGTTGCGGCCGTGCGCGCCGGCGACGGCATCGGTCCCGAACACGATCTTCAGGCCCTTGGTGGCCAGCGCCCGCTTGAACATCTCCAGACTGGCCGGAATGAGCCTCGTTTCGGTTCCGATCAGGCTTTCTTCGGTGAACCCGGAAACGCCGATGAATCGCGCTTTGTTGAGGACGTAGTTCTGCGCGACAACCCCGATATTCGGATCGAAGTAAGTGCCGTGGGCGGCCAGAAACTGAAGCGCCTCATCGCTGATCAGCGTGCCGTGTTCCACGGAAGTGCAGCCCGCCTTGGAAACGGTCATGATGGCAGCCGAACTGTACACGTGGACCAGCGTCCGCAGATGTTGCGTGTTGGCTTCGCCGCACGCTGCCGCGATCTGTTCGTCGCTGAGTGTCTGCGCGCCCCCGTCGCGGAAGTTTTTCGACGCGAAGATCTTGATCAGATCGGCGCCGTCGGCCTTCAGTTGCCGGATGGTCTCGCGAATCTGGTCGGGAGTCAGTCGCGTGTCGGAAATCTGCCTCAGGGAAGTCAGTACCCGCGGACCGGGTAACACGCCGCGGTTGATGGCTTCCCGCACATCGCGGTCGATGGGGCTGCCGACGCTTTGCAGGGTCGTAATCCCGGCCATCAGATCGGCATACGCGTTCTCCATCGCGTAGCCCATGGCCGAGGCCGGCGAAGCCTCGCGCGTCGCCAGCTTGCCGTCCGGCCCGAAGTGCGAGGCGATGTGGACGTGCGTATCGATCAGCCCCGGCATCGCCGTCAGGCCGCTCAAATCGAAGGTGGCCTCGCGCGCGGAGGGGTCGATTTTCAGGATCTTGCCGCCCTGTACGACGATTCCGGTATTACGCTGAACGCCGCCCTTGCCGTCGAGCAATGTGCCGGCTTTGAGAAAAATCGGGCGCTCCTGGCCGAATGCGGGGGCGCAGGCCAGGAGGAGTGTCGCGAAGACGGGCCGCAGGCTCATGTTGACCGATCGGTGGACTGGTTAATGGCCGGGGCTCCGGTTCTCATAGACCTTGCCGGCTTTCATGACGAAGACCGCGCGGCGCGCGGCGGTGACGTCCTGCAACGGGTTGCCATCGAAGCCCACGATGTCGGCCTGCATGCCGGCGGCGAGGGAGCCGATCTGGTCCCCCATGTTCATCGACGCCGCGGAAATGGAGGTCGCCGATTCCAATGCGGCCATAGGATCCTGTCCGCCATCGCGCACCCGGACGATGAACTCCTCGTAATTGCGGCCGTGCGCGCCTGCCACCGCATCGGTGCCGTAAACGATCTTCAGGTTCTTGTGAGTCAGCGCCTTTTTGAAAGTGGCCAGCGTGATGGCGAGGCCCTTCTCCATGAAGGCAAAGCCTTCCTCGGTATAATTGCCGCTGCCCAGGAACTTCGGCTTGTTCTCGATGTAGTTCTGCAGGACCAGCCCGATGTTGGGGTCGTAGTAAGTGCCGCGCTCGGCCATGAGACTGAATACCTCGTCGGTGACGTAGGCGCCGTGCTCCACGGATGTGCATCCGGCCAGCGTGGACGCCTTGGCCGATTCCGCCGAATGCGCGTGCACCATGGTGCGCAGACCAAGCGACTTGGCCTCGCCGCAGGCCGCCTGAAGCTGCTCGTCGGTCATGGTCTGGGCGCCGCCTTCGCGGATGCTCTTCGATGCAAAGATCTTTATGAAATCCGCACCCTGCTCTTTCCTCTGGCGAACCAGCTCGCGGAGTTTGTCGGGCGGGCCGCTGTTCTCGGTCAGCGGCTGCAGGGAGGTGAAGATGCGCGGACCGGGGATGATGCCGCGCGCCACGGCGTCGCGGAGGTCCTTGTCGGTCATCTGGCCGGGGCTCTGGATGGTAGTGAACCCGGCGTTGAGCGTGAGGATGGCGTTCTCCACGCCGCGCAAGGTCGCCTGGGCCGGAGGCTCGCCGCGGCCGCCGTTGCGGCCGTCGGGGCCGAAGTGGTAGCCGATGTGCGAATGCGTGTCGATCCAGCCGGGCGTGACCGTCAGGGCGGCGAGGTCGTAGACGATGGCATTGGCGGGCACGGTGCCGCCGACGCGCAGGATCTTGGAGCCCTCGATGACGATGGTGGTGTTGTGGAGGGTCCTGCCCTTTCCGTCGTAGGCCGTGGACACCTTGAGGGCGATGGGGCGGTCTTGCGCTACTACCATCGCCGGCAGCAGGATGGCCGCGCCCAGAAACGTGCGAAGAGATCTGATCATGTGGTTTGCCTCTTGCGATTCTACTCTAAAATGGTGGGGCAGGCGGTTCCGCCTGCCGCTGCAGTTTGGCCACTGTTTGTGGGGCAGCCAATCTTGGCTGCCGCCGGCTTCAGCCGGCGCTCCGCAACCCCCAAAGTTTCTCCCGCCAGAGACGCTCCGAAAGCGTCCCCCGCTCATGTCGACGCTCTTTCTTGGTGGGGCAGTCGGTTCCGCCTGCCGGCCGCCTCCCGGTCATCGAACTAAAACTCCAGCCGCGCCCCCACCATGATCCAGCGGCTGCTGGCCTGGCGGTTGGCGGGCGTCACGGTGCTGGAGATGACTCCGAAGCCCACCGGGCTGCCGGTCAGAGACAGGCCGCCGCCGCCGAAGTTGGGATGATTGAACATGTTGTAGAAGTCAAAGGTAAAGTCGAGGAATTTGTGTTCCGCGAGTGTTACCTTTTTCCCCAGCGAGCTGTCCAGGTTCCAGAAGCCGAGTCCGCGCAGCGGATGGCCGTATCCATCGATGCCGGAACTGAGCTGCACATAGCCGAAGTCGTTGTACACCGCCTGGGGGTTGGAGAAGAGATTGAGTCCGGTGCCGCCGGTCGCGGGGTTGCCGTTGGTGCCCACTCCGCCCGAGCCCGCCACGTTCGAGTGCAGG
>Ga0208827_1001216_pt1 | contig 11339 bp, 9 predicted proteins | sample Sb_taG_5_FD_187709 | JGI IMG/M metagenome (GOLD analysis project Ga0208827, IMG submission 187709) | Peat soil microbial communities from Weissenstadt, Germany - Sb_50d_8_FC metaG (SPAdes) (version 2) | ecosystem: Environmental > Terrestrial > Soil > Wetlands > Peat | place: Germany: Weissenstadt... | reverse complement strand
TCGACTCAACGGCAAACGCTATCATGAACATTGGCTCCACAATCTCATGGCGTCCACCTCACTGATGGGCTTCAGAAACCGCCAACCTGCAATCCGGTAGAGTCAGGAAAAGCGCCAGAACAAAGCCAATTGCTCTTGGTGTTAATCATTGTCATGTTGTGACTTAGGACAAACGAAGGCGGAATCGAGCCGGCAAACAAACCCATCTGCCCGCGGCGTGGGCCTCTGGAGAGCCTGGCCGAACGGAGGCGTCATGGCGAGAAAAGAGCTCAACCTCTACTTGAACGAAACCGCTCCGCGGTGGGAAAATCACAGTCGCTCGGCGAGCCTGCGTCCGCCTTGCTTTGCTCTTGCTTCGCGTCAGCAGTCCCTTGCCCAGACCGCCCCTCTTGCCCGCGCGACCAAATCTACGTATTAAAGCAAACCGTGTGCCGCCGCCCCGCGGCTTCGTTCAAGAGCCTGTACCCGAAAGGCCGCAACGGCTTGCGGTGAGGCCATCGTCTGCGCCGGCCCTTCGGGTACAGGCTTCTTCCTTTTCTCTACCGGACGTCCGTCCAGTCCCGGTGAAAAGTCGGTCTTGAACAAGCTGGTTCGGGCCGTGGTCTTCTGACCCGCCCGTCCACTGCGGTCAACCGGAGCCGAATGCAGTCTCGGACGACGGCCGCTTCCCTGGACTGCCTGCCTGCGTATCAACGAGGGCCAGGTTTTCGCGAGCCTTTCCAAAAGGCTGCCGTCCGCTCTTCAAACTGTTTCGCGGTGATCTTGGCGCCGACGGCGGGCGGGATCTTGAGGATGTCCTTGACCTGCTCATAGGTCAGGCGGGCGTCGACCAGTTGCTTCATCGTTGGCAAGAACACAGAGCCGTAGAACGGTTGCAACTTGGCGGAGACCTGCTCATCAAACGTCGCGGCGGTGAGCGTCTGCTTCCTGGTTGCCGCGCCTTGGTTCGATGCGTTGGAATCGGCTGGGGCTCGCGGGCCTCCCCGCCTCACGCCTCGGGACCGGGCGCCCATCACTGCCGCCACGATGCCGCGCTGCCTGGCCTCGGGCTCGGGCAGGCCGTCACGCAAGGCCTTCGCGTAGGTGTACGTGGCCAGGATCTCGAACTTGCCGATCAGCGCGACCGCGCGGGGCGCGCCCGTTCCGGGCGGTTCCGCGGCCGACACGCTGCCTGGCGGATTGGCCTGCTGCCGCGAGCCACCGGCGGCCAGTTGACCGGGGGCCGAGGTCTCGAACAGGCAGAAGATCGTGTGACCAACAAGGATCAACACAAGTCGTTTCACGGGTCGGCTCGGCATCGAGGCGAATCTCGCGTTGTGTGCCATCGGTTGTCCGCGGATTGCTCGAAATTCTACGCTTCCGGGACACTCGTTTACCACCACTTCGATCGTCCGAGGCCGATTGTGAACACGCATGCGGCGAATCCGCCTTGTTGTCGCTCGGCTCGATTCGCAGAATGACTTTCGCGTGAATTCGCCTTGGAGTTATCGTGGGAGACGGCAAAATCACCCTTCGGGTCGTTGGCTCGAGCTGGATCGGGCGAGGGAACGCGGCTATCGTACAGTTCATGCAGAAATTCTTCGGGTTCATCGCAGTCTGCCTCGCACTGCTTGCGGGATTGGTCGTGAGGGAGCCGCGGGCAAATGCGATCGGGCCCTCGCAGGCGACGTCCGGGGAACCCATCGTCGTTCGTCTCATTCATCCCGATCGGCAGGCCGCCGCGGTGCTGCACCTGTTTGAGGGATGTGCCGCGCCACACCCCGCGGCGGCGCTCGCGGCCTGGAAGCGGTCAACGCGCGACCCCGACCAGCTTGGCAAGCCTCTTGAAGCGGTGATCTCGTTCTTTAACCCCGAAATGGTCCGGGAGTGGAGTGTCTTCCACGAGGCCCGGTTCCAACTCGGGTTCGATCCGGAGACGGGCACGAGGCAATGGCGACTCACGGTGCCCGGTGATGACGGCACCCTCGCCGCGCTGATCACGGCCTTGCGGCTCTCCGGGGGAAGCAACGAGGCGCCGGTCGGGAACGGTACGATCACCGTCAACCGTCTGGGCGGCCCGGGCGCAGCGGTTGCGGCCCGCAGTGCGGGGGGCGTTGTTCTGGCAAGCTCGCGGGCCGAGCTCGATCGGGGCTTGCCGCCGGGTATCTCGGGCCCGTCGGCTTGCCTGGAGGCAGTGGGGCTCAAAGACGACCCGGGAGTGCCGGCCGCGGACCCCGATTCGGGTCTGGTCTTCCGGATCGAGCCCGGGCGGATGACCGTGCCGGCACGGGGGTCCGTCGCGACTCGTCGCGCGATCGAGCTGGCGCGCGGGCTGGGATGCCGGACGGTCGACGGCAGACTGGGGCTCGTTGACGACCAGGTGGGCCTGGAAATCACGTCCGAGCTCGATCCGGCTCGGCCATTCGCGCCGGGGAGTGCCGGGAATCTGGCGATCGACACGGAGTGGTTGAAGTGGATACCGGCCGGCGAGGCCGTGGCCGTGGCATCCCTCGCGGCAGGCCGCGGCTCTGCCTACTGGGAGACAGTCTTCGCCCTGGCCGATCGGGTCGATCGGGCCGACCCGGCGCGGGCCAACCTCGCGCCCTTGAGGACCCGGATCAATCTTCTGGCCAGCGCGGTCGGGGCCCGGCTCGAGGCCGACCTCTGGCCCCATCTCCGGGGCGTCACCGTCGCCTGGCTGGCCAACCCCGATAAGCCCGAGCAGTCGGGCCGCGCTGTAGCCGTGTTGCAGATGGATGAGGATAGAGCCGCCCGGCGTCTGGTTGCGGACGTGCTGCCGCGCCTGGCCGCTCTTTGGAGAAGGGCCAAGGTCGAGACCAGGCCGGGGCAACCGCAACCCCCAGACGCTGTTCGCGTCGCGGCTGGCGTTTCCGCCGTGACACGATCCCTGGGACGTCCCGGCGGACGTCCGCTCGACGCCGCCGCGCGCGGCCGGACGGTGCTCGTCGGCTGGGGCGATCAGGCGCTCGAGACCATGTTCCGGACTGCCGATCATCCGGAGCAATCGGTCATGCCCTTGATCGGGGCGGCCGGCGCGGGGCCTGCTCGGGAACCGCTGGCACGCCTCGGGGCGTTCTGGCCGGGACGGATGCGGCTTCCGGTCAAGGGGCTCGACGGCCCGACACCACTCGTTCAATGCCTCGCCGAGGGCCCTCCGATCGTCTGGACGGGCTGGAATCTTGATGGCAACGCACGCGACCGCGTCCGCTGGCACGACCTCCACGGTCTGGTCCGGCGCTTCCTCGCGGCGATTCCACTCGATCCGGCGACCGCCCACTGAGCCGGGGGGCTCCGGCAAGAAAGCAGCCGATGCGACTCATCGATCTGCATTGCAACTGGGCGCTGCAGTACGCAGGCGAGACATGCCACTACGACGCCGCGGCTTACGCGGACGTGCGCACGCGGCTGGACCAGGTGGAGGGTTACTTGACAGGGACGGGCATCGCGGTGCTCACCTGCGGCCGCCGCGCCGGGGATTGGGCGCGGCAGCCCGATGCATGGAAAACCTTGGGTGAGATGATTGCCCGTTACGAAGCCGAGTTTTCCGGCCGCCTGCTGATCGGTCCGGAGGACGTCACGCGATGGAATGCCGAGCCGCCGGACGGTATCGGCTGGGGAATCCTGGGGATCGAGGGTTTTGACGCATTGGTGCGCCAGCCCGATGATCTGGACCGGCTGCCTGGCTTGTTCAGGCGGGGCGTTCGGGTCTTCCAGCTCGTTGAGACCGAGGCCAGTGCCCTCGGCGGCGCGGCGGTCCCGGGCGACGATCGGGGCCTGACCGAACTGGGACGGGCGTTCCTCGATCGGCTGGACGGACTCTCTCGATCCTACGGCCCGTCGGGACCATGTCCTGTGGTCGACCTGGCCGATCTCAACTCCCGGGCCACCGCCGAGGTCCTTGCCTGGTTCGAGAACGACCCGACGCGGCTCCAACGCCTGCTCCTGGTACGCTCGCACGGCACGATCGAGACCCCGCACCGCGCGGTCGTGACTGGCCTATCGGCGGAGAACCTCCAGCGCTTTCGCGCCCTGGGCGGCGTTGTCGGCTTGAGTCCGGGCCTCCCTTTCTTCGATTCTCCCGAAGGGTTCCGCGATGGCATCGAGGCGATTGCCGCGGTCCCTTTCCTTGGCCTCGCCGGCTACATGGGAATCGGCATCGGAACCGACTTCCTGAACCTGGAAGAGTCCCTTCCCCACATCGAGAACGTGTCGCGGCTGACCGAGTGGCTGGCGGCAAACTTCACCCCGGACGTCGCCACAAGCCTCATCCGAGCCAACGCCTGCGCACTCCTGGTTCACGCGGCAGGGGAGGTTCCATCTTACCTCAAGGGCGCCGACAGGCTGATAGATCCCTGATCCTCTCAAGACCTACGCGGTACCGCGGTAGACTTCGACAAACCTTCATATCCATCTCATTTCGGCCCCAGTTAGTAGAGACGAAAGACTGGAATTGTCCTCGCCATCCGGGCATAATCCTTATTCTGGATCTTGAGATCCAGAATCATCCGTCGAGGACATCCATGATTTCTCAAACGGCCGAGTATGCGCTTCGCGCTGTGGTGGTGCTGGGAAGCCAGCCCGGCCGGCCAATGACCACCCAGGACGTGGCCCGCGTGTCGCGGGTTCCGGGGGATTATCTTTCCAAGGTGCTCCAGGCGCTCGGGCGAGCCGGCCTGGTTGAGGCGCGCCGCGGCCTCCGCGGCGGCTATGTGCTCAGCCGTGCACTCGATGAGCTTACCGTCTACGACGTTGTCCATGCCGTCGACCCGCTGAGGCGAATCCACAGTTGCCCACTTCAATTGAGCGCGCACACCGAACGTCTATGCGCGCTTCATCAGCGGCTCGATGATGCCGTCGCGATGGTGGAGGGTTACTTCAAGCAGACGACCATCGCGTCGCTATTGAATGACCAGACCGCACCTGGTCCCGGACCGCTCTGCGAAATGCCGGGATCTCTCGGTGCTGATTCACGGGACTCGGCCCTTCCGCGCACATGAGGGCACAGAGCTGCTCGCCCGGAAGGGATGCACTTCGCTTGACTGCCGAAATGGCAGAGGTCGCCGGTTGTTTGCCTCGATCGGCAGGAGCAAGACTCGCGAGAATTGGAACTCGGAGACTTAACAGATTGATGCCATTCGGTTTGAGGATGATCATCCGGTAGGCACAGCGGTTGCATACTAAGGGGGCGTGATTGGGCGCCCGCGTGTTTCGGCATGGCGTTGCGGGTTTCGAGCCGCCATGGGAAAAGTGATTGCGGGCATGGAAGTTAGGTCACGATGGACATCTTCAGGGAGACAGGGTCGATGAATCTCAAGCCACTGGGCGATCGCGTCGTCGTTGAACGGGAAGAGGCCAAGGGAACGACGGCTGGTGGGATCGTTCTGCCCGACACCGCCAAGGACAAGCCGCAGAAGGGCAAGGTGGTCGCGGTCGGTGAGGGCCGGGTCACGAAGGATGGCAAGCGTCGCGAGCTCCAGGTCAAGGTCGGCGACGTTGTCCTGTTCACCTCTTACGCCGGTGAGGAGTTCAAGCTGGGCGGCGAAGGGAAAGTGCTCTTGATGCGCGAGGACGACATCCTTGCGGTCCTGGGATGAGCCAACGTTTGCAGCGGACAATCTGACGACGATATTGATTGACATTCACTCACTGGGATGGGGAGTTCACAGCCAATGGCAGCCAAGATGATCGCGTTCGATCAGGACGCCCGCCAGGCCATGCAGCGCGGCATTGCGAAGCTGGCCCGGGCCGTCAGGGTGACGCTCGGCCCGCGCGGCCGTAACGTCATCATTCAGAAGTCGTTCGGCTCACCGACGGTGACCAAGGACGGCGTGACCGTCGCCAAGGAGATCGAGCTTGACGACAAGTACGAAGACATGGGCGCCAAGATGGTCAAGGAGGTGGCCAGCAAGACCTCCGATGTGGCGGGTGATGGCACGACCACGGCAACCGTGCTGGCCGAGTCGATTTACAACGAAGGCCTGAAGGCCGTGGTTGCGGGCGTCAACCCGATGCTCATGAAGCGGGGCCTGGACAAGGCGGTTGCCGACATTGTCGAAGAGCTCCACAGGCTGAGCATCAAGGTCACGACCAAGACCGAGACCGAGCAGGTCGCGACCGTGGCATCCAACTTCGACTCCGAGATCGGCAAGATGATCGCCGAGGCCACCGAGAAGGTCGGCAAGGACGGCGTGATCACGGTCGAGGAGGGCAAGACCCTGAAGACCGAGGTCGAGTGGGTCGAGGGCATGCAGTTCGACCGCGGCTACCTGAGCCCCTACTTCGTCACCAACCCGACGACCATGGAGGCGGTTCTCGAAGACGCCTACATCCTGATTCACGAGAAGAAGATCTCGGTGGTCAAGGAGCTGGTTCCGGTCCTCGAGAAGGTGGCCCAGACGGGCAAGCCGCTGTTGATCGTCTCCGAAGACATCGAGGGTGAAGCGCTGGCCACCCTGGTGATCAACAAGCTGCGCGGCACGTTCCGCTGTGCCGCGGTCAAGGCTCCCGGCTATGGCGATCGCCGCAAGGCCATGCTCGAGGACATCGCGGTTCTGACCGGCGGCAAGCCGATCTTCGAGGCGCTGGGCATCGAACTGGAGAATGTCGGCCTGCGTGACCTGGGCCAGGCCAAGAAGGTGCTCATCGACAAGGATAACACCACCATCATCGAGGGCAGCGGCAGCCACGATGCGATCAAGGGCCGGATCGAGGCGATCCGCCGCGAGATCAAGGACACCAAGAGCGACTACGACCGCGAGAAGCTCGAAGAGCGGCTCGCCAAGCTCGCTGGCGGCGTGGCCAAGATCAACGTCGGCGCCGCGACCGAGAGCGAAATGAAGGAGAAGAAGGCGCGCGTCGAGGACGCCCTGCACGCCACCCGCGCGGCACTCGAGGAGGGCATCCTTCCCGGCGGCGGCGTGGCACTCTTGCGGTCGGCCGCGACCGTGAAGCCCAAGGGCCTGACTCACGACGAGGAGATCGGCTACCAGATCGTCCTCCGCGCCTGTGCGGCCCCGCTCGACCAGATCGCCGAGAACGCCGGCCAGGACGGCGGTGTGGTCGTTTCCAAGGTCGCCGAGGGCAAGGGCAACTTCGGCTACGACGCCTTGAAGGATGAGTACACCGACCTGGTCAAGGCCGGCATCATCGACCCGACCAAGGTCACCCGCTCGGCTCTCCAGAACGCCGCCAGCGTCAGCATCCTGCTGTTGACCTCCGACGCTCTCATCGCCGACATGCCGAAGGACGAAGAAAAGAAGGGCGCCGCCGGTCACGGCGGATATGAAGACATGTATTGAGCAACCACGCCCATTCGTTCGATCGGGTATGCAACTGAGGGGCGCCGAGATATCTCGGCGCCCTTTTTTTTCTCGTCGGCGTCGTCTGAGTGATCAGGGAACCATGAGTGACCTGGGATACGGGCCGGCCTTGAGAACAGTAGATCTCTGTACACAATCGGCCCGATGTGTTTCGCACGCCCGGAATGACGGCTACACTGGTGAGTCTTGGCATCAGGAACCGAACGGCGGCTGGCCTTGGGAACGCGACTCTCGAGGGCGGACCGGCCGTCGCCAGTTGACGGAAGCGATCGACCATGGAATTCGTGAAGAAGCAAGTAGAGATCGGCGGTGTCACGCTGCACCTCAGTGACCCCGACGTGACCGAACAAAGCTGGGTCGGTCAAGACGAAATCTTGCGGCAAGTGCTCGCGTGCTGGCTGGTCGTCGATCCTCGGGATCGCGCTCTCTCGCCCCGGCTGACCGGCTTGCCGGGCATCGGTAAGACGACGCTGGCCACGGCCGCGGCCCGGCTTCGCAAGCAGCCGCTTTTTATCAACCAGTGCACCGCGGACACGCGTCCCGAGGATCTGATCGTCACTCCTGTACTGGCCGAGAATGGAAAGATTGCCTATCATGCCTCGCCCCTGGCCACGGCGATGATCATCGGCGGCATCTGCGTGCTCGACGAGGGCAACCGGATGAACGAGAAATCGTGGGCCAGCCTGGCACCCTTGCTTGACCACCGCCGCTACGTGGAGAGCGTGGTGGCCGGAATCACGATTCCCGCGCATGCCGATTTTCGCGTCTGCGTGACGATGAACGAGGACGAATCTACCTACGAGGTGCCCGACTACATCCTCTCTCGCCTGCAACCGACCCTGTCGCTGGGTTTTCCGGGTCGGGACGACGAGATGGCCATTCTCAAATACCATCTGCCGTTCGCCGAGACCGAATTGCTGGCCCTGACGGTGGAGTTCTTGCAAGAGGCCCACAAGCTCAAGCTCGATTTCTCGCCCCGGGACGGCATCAACATCTTGCGGTTCGCGATCAAGCGCATGGCCCAGGACTCCGCACATCCGATGGGCCGCGACGCCGCATGGCGCGAGGCCCTCTACTGCGTCCTGGGTCAGGAGGCCGGTGACCTGGAGAATCTCGCCCGCCGTCGTCGCAGGGCCCTCGGCGGGCAGCATGCTCCGCTCGGACTGGGCGACCTTTTTTTCGATCCTGATGATCCGTTGCACCCTGACGCCCAGGACGAGAAAGAGGACGAAGACGACGAGTACTGAATCACAGACACTTTTGTTTGGAATCCCTTTGAAGGATTTCGAATCTCCCAGCGGCTCTCAGGGTTCGAGAACGGCCGGAACGTTTCTCAAAAGGAACCGCATCGTTTGTGTCCGGAAACGTCGCCCTGGTACCGGCAAGAAGTTACACTGCACGATGCGGTCGATCTTGGCTCGAAGCTGGGAGTGTTCCATGAAGAAACCGCGGGGAACGGCCGGCGATTTTCTGGCGATCAGTCCGCGGATCCGGGTGCTGCCGATCATTCATGGCTCGGGCGATTTCGCGATCCGGGTGCGCGAGGAACTGCTCAGCCGCCCTTATGACTGTGTGGCCGTGCCTTTGCCGCCCTCGTTTCAGGACGACGTCGAGGAGTGCATCGAGCGGCTGCCAACCGTCTCGGTCGTCGCCCAGCTCGACGTTGAGCGCGAGGACGCCGAGCTTGGCTTCAGCTACGTGCCCATCGATCCCTGCCAGGGTGTGATCGCGGCCTTGCGTACGGCCATTGGTGAACGGATCGTCCGCGAATTCATCGACATGGAGACTCCTCGTTTCGAGGCGATCACCGGTATCTTTCCCGACCCGTACGCTCTCAAGCGAGTGACCCCGGAGCTGTTCTCGGCCGCGCTGTTGCCGGCGATTCCGCCTCCGCAGCCTGGCCAGCACAGCGCGCGAATCGCCTGGATGGCCAGACGCCTGCACGACCTGGAAGCCCATCACCGCCTGATCTTGCTGGTCTGCTCGCTGCTGGACTGGCCCTGGATTCGCGACGCCTACTGCCGGCGTGTGGAAGGGCCCGAGCCCGAGCCCTTCTACGCGCCACTGGCGACCTTCACCGTCGATCCCAGAACCTTGCTCTTTGCGCTGGGTGAACTCCCCTTTATCACCGGTCTCTACGAGCGGGGCCGGCGCGAGCTGACCGCGGACGACAACCTGTCGGTCGACGGAGTCAAGGAGATGGTGCTGGAGGCGAGAGAGGCTCTGAGAAGACAGCATCCCAGGAACGCGCAGCGGATTACTCCCCAATTGCTCTCGATCTACTTCCGGTACGTCCGCAACCTCTCATTGATCGATCGCCGTTTGACTCCGGACCTGTACTCATTGATCGTGGCGGCCAAGCAAACCGCCGGCGACGATTTTGCCCTGGCCGTCGCCGAGACTGCCCGCAGCTATCCCTACGCCGAGCTTGCCGAGGACCACGAGCCCGGTGCAGACCGCGAGAGCGGCTGCTTGCGAATGGGGCTCGGCCAGGCCGAAGTGCCCGGCTGGGGAACGGCCTTCATGGTCAGCCGCCTGCCGGGGCAGGCGGTCGTGTGGCGGACTTGCGAGCTGCGGCCCCGCCCCGTGCAGCGGCAGCAGAAGCGTTGGCGGCAGCGCTGGGACCCCTTTGGCATGTGTTCCTGGCCCAACGAGGACGATCGGATCGAGAGTTTTCACCGGCATGTGCGCGACCAGGCCAAAGCCATTCTCGGGTCGGACCTGGCCCGGGTCGAGAAGTTCACGACCAGCATCCGGGACGGCATCGACATCCGGGAAACCTTGCGCAACTGGTACACGGGCGACCTCTACGTCAAGGTGCTGCCGCCCGGCCGCGGTTCGATCGAGGCCGTCGTCTTCCTGTTCGAGGTGCCGGCCGATCCCCAGGTTTACACTCATCGGGCCACCTGGTTCGCCGAGCACTCCGAGGAATCGACCTTGGCTTTTTATGCCACGGATCCGATGCAAAACCTGGTGGGACCGGGTATTGCCCAGGCGGTGTACGGCGGGGCGCTCTTCCTGTTCCCGCCCCGGCCGATCCCCGAGATCTGGACCGATCCCCGGCTCCAGTTCGCCACGACCCTCGAGGAACGGCTGCTGGCCGCGGGTTTCCTGCATAGCAAGGACCGTCACGTCGCGGTCGCCAGTCCCGGGCTGCCCCGGGCCTCGTGGCGCCTGCTGGCCCGGAAGTTCGGCCGCAAGATCGTGCACCTGCCGCTCAAACGATTCAGCGGCCAGTTGCTCGAGCGGCTGCGTACGTTCCACGTGCTCAATGGCAAGCACGTGCGATCCTACGCCGCCGATTACATCCGGGATTTGTAGAGTGTCAACTGCTTGCATCGCTCCGACGGAACACCGGGGCCGTTTCCTATTCGGAGCGGGACTGTCAGCATCATGGAGGACCATCCGGGCTGGCGCGGAGTGCGTCGGGCCGACGCTGCCTGCCGGCAAGCTCCTCAATTCACTGCGCTGCTTCGCCGCGCGCCATGGCCTCGGCGTCTCCTGGACACGCGTCGAAGACCATCCTCCAGAGCCGCCGGGCCTCGGCCCGGTCACCGCGCTCCTCGGCCTGGACGGCGAGGTTGCGCAGGGTGAGATGACCGTAGATGACCGCGGAATCGATCGTCATCGAGGCCCGTCGGTGGAATGTCGCATTATCCGACGCTCCTGCCGCGAGGCAGAACCATTCCACGGCACCGCTCGTGCCGGCTGAAAAGGTAAACGTGCCGAAGGCCCTGATCTTCCCCGGGTCGGATCAAGAACCCACGAAAACGGACGCCATAGCGCGTTTTACCGTTGAGTTGCAGGCGCGGCGGGGCCTTCTCTCCTTCTCCCGCGGGGAGCGGGGGGAACCCCGCTTGCGGGGTCGGGCCGGAACGGCCGGATGAGGGGATTTGCGGGCCAAGGCAAGCAGCTCAGCCCTCATCCGCCCCTGCGGGGCACCTTCTCCCGCGGGGAGAAGGTATGAGCACCACGGCCTTTTTTGATCGCTGTATGCAATGCGCGAGCAAACCGCGCTAA
>Ga0208827_1001214_pt1 | contig 11347 bp, 9 predicted proteins | sample Sb_taG_5_FD_187709 | JGI IMG/M metagenome (GOLD analysis project Ga0208827, IMG submission 187709) | Peat soil microbial communities from Weissenstadt, Germany - Sb_50d_8_FC metaG (SPAdes) (version 2) | ecosystem: Environmental > Terrestrial > Soil > Wetlands > Peat | place: Germany: Weissenstadt... | reverse complement strand
TGAGCGTTCCGCAGCCTCCGACCTTGTGTCACTGTCCGTCCTCTGCCGCCGGACGGACCAGATCGAGGCGGCCGTGGCGCTGGGGATGTCGACGATCTACGCTGATTACCAGGACATCAAGGAGTATGCAACCGCCGTCGCCGCGGCCCGGCGCGGGGGCGCGGCGATCTACCTGGCCACGCCGCGGATCGAGAAGCCCTTCGAGGCGAACCTGTTCCGCTTCCTGGCGAAGCTGGGGGCCGACGGCATTCTCGTCCGCAACGCGGGCGGATTGTACTTCTGCGCTGAGCGATCGATCCCGTTCGTCGCCGACTTCTCGCTCAACGCTGCCAATCCCCTGACCGTCGAGCTCTTCAAGAGTCGGGGGGCCATGCGAGTCACAGCCTCGTACGATCTCAACTCCGCCCAGCTCTTCGACCTGATCGACGCCGTGCCGCCAGATTGGCTCGAGGTGGTAATCCACCAGCAGATCCCCATGTTTCACATGGAGCACTGCGTCTACTGTGCCTTCCTTTCTCCAGGAGCCGACAAGACCAATTGCGGCCGTCCCTGTGACCATCACGACGTCAAGCTGCGCGATCGCGTTGGCGTCGAGCACCCTCTGAAAGCCGATGTCGGCTGCCGGAACACCCTGTTCAACGCCGTTCCCCAGACCGCAGCCGAGTACCTCCCGCGCCTTATTGCTCATGGAGCCAGACACCTGCGGATCGAGTTCCTCGATGATGACGCCCAGCACGTGGAGCGGATCATCGGCCTCTACCAGGCGGCTCTCTCTGGCCAGCGCGAGGCGAAGACCTTGTGGCGAGATCTGAAGGCGAGCAATCAATACGGCGTCACCCGAGGGCCGCTGAACGTCCTTTGATCCCCGCAATAGGAGCAACCACGGAACGCACGGAGCGAAGATGAGCTCCCAAACAACCCCGGACCAAGATCCAGCACCAATAGGTCACTTTGTTCATCATCGTCAATGGAGCAGGTGATCGCTGCTGGCGAGCCGGGTCGAACCGAGCGGTTCATCCCAGAATCGCGTTGGGTTCGAGGTAATGGGTTCCGACGCTTCTCAGTCTGGCTGAGCCGGCTTCTTCTCCTCCACTTCAGGTACAGTGAAGTCCCCACTCGCGCCAGCAGCGCGGAGACAGATCACTATTCCAGCGAAGCCGATCGAGCCGGGCACGTCCGTCCTGATGTGCCAGCGCCCCGTGGACTCTTTGTCGAATGAATGTACGCCTGGAAGGACGACGCGGTGACCCGCAGTTCAAAGAAAGCCACAACCCGTCTCACTTGAGCATCCACCGACGAGGTTTCGCCACATCTTCCCTCCTGAATCCTCGAGTCCGGCCTGACTCCCAACGTGATTCACGACCTTCCATGCCCCGACCGCAAGGTCGATAACCAAGACATGGTCTCCCCTGAGAAGCCAGTCGGGCAGGTGACGTGGCGTAACCGGATGCCGGCGCGACTTGATTGACGCCGGTCAACCTCTTCGCGCATCGCATCAGTAGTGAGCGGTCATGGTCGCGAGGGTCTTCTGCAACTCCACGATGAACCGCTCGAGCTGGGTGGCCGCATTTCGATCCCTGGCTTTCAGGGAAGGAAGCCATTGCCGTGCCAGTTGACGATCTGGGGACCGATCCAGAGTCCGGGAATCGTTTTCTTGGGGACGGATAAGAGTCCCGGAGTCGTTTTCTTGACTTTCGGAGCGACTGTCGCTATCTTCCGGTCATGGCTCGACGCGCGCGATCGATTCAAGGCGGCCTCGTCTACCATGTGCTCAATCGGTCCAATGCGCGCGTCGAGATGTTCTCCAGCGAGGACGAGTATGCCGCCTTCGAGCGCGTCCTCGAGGAGGCGTTCCGGCGCGAGCCGTTGCGCATCCTGGGCTACTGCGTGATGCCCGATCACTGGCACTTGGTGGTCTGGCCGGAGGACGGGAAGGATCGGCAGGTCTCGGAGTTTCTGCGCTGGCTCACCGGGACGCACACGCAACGCTGGCACGCCCAGCGTCAGACGTCGGGGACGGGCCATTTGTACCAGGGCCGGTTCAGGTCGTTCCCGGTGGAGTTGTCTGAGCACCTGTACTCGGTCCTCCGCTACGTCGAGCGCAACCCGGTGCGTGCCAATCTGGTACAACGGGCTCAGGATTGGCGCTGGTCAAGCGCCTGGCGGCGTCATTGTGGCGACAAAGAGGCTCGCGGGCTACTGAGCCCCTGGCCGATGACGCGACCGAGCGACTGGTTGCGGCGGGTCAATCGTGCGCAGGGTCGAGGGGACCTCGAGGCGTTACGGCGCTGCGTGCAGCGCGGCCAGCCGTATGGCAGCGAGCCTTGGCGCCTCCGGATCACTGCGCAGCTCGGCCTGGAATCGACCTTCCGTCCTCGGGGAAGACCTCGTAAGCCCGAACGATGAGCCCCAAAACGAGTCCCGCCCCCTTATCCACGCCGGGGCGGGCCGCGGCGTCAGGCCGGACTGAGCTCCCAGACGGTCAGCTCGGGCGGGCAGTAGAACGAGAGACGTTTGAACCGCCCGAGCCCCCGGTTCACGTAGAGCCGCGACCCGTCGGGGCGGTCGAAGAACCCTGCCCAGGCTCCGCGGCGGGTTTCCAGAAAGGACTCTCTGGCCACGGGCTCCAGGGCAGGCACTTTCATCAACAAGGGCTTCAGCAAAGGTAGGATCTTCGGGGCGGGGATAGTGCCGAGCAAGGTCACCTGCCCCCCGTGGGTGTGCCCTGAGAGCTGCAGTGTGACCGGCACGTCGTACGACCAGAAGGAGTCGGGCTGGTGCGCCAGCAGGATAGTACCCACTCCGGGCGGGACGGTCCGGAGCACCTTCCGCGGCTCGTGCGGCCACCGGCTCAGGTCGCCGACCCCCGCGACAGCGATTCCGCTCACCCGCGACCAGGCGTTGCTCAGTACGGTGACGCCCTTGCCCACGAGCGCAGCCTTCACCGGTGGGGAGTCGTGGTTGCCCATCACGGCGAAAACGCCCTCGCGCGCGTCGAGACCGGCGACCCACGAAGTGGCCTCCTCGATCGAATCACCCGGCCGGGTGATGTAATCGCCAGTGGCGAAGACCCAGTCGGGCGACTCACGGCGCACCGCCTCCGCCACTCGCTCACGCAGCTTGAGGGAACACGACCCGTCCTGGTCGGCGTGCAGGTCGCTTACCTGGACCACCCGGGTCACACGGTCCAGGCGAGGGACGCTGACCGCGTATCGCCGCACCTCCAGCCAATCGGGGTCGTACCCCCACGCGGCCGCGGCGAACGGCGATACCACAAACGCGCCGGCCCCCGCCAGGATCGCCCGGCGGCTGATCCGGCGCCGGCCCATCTTTCCGGAATCCGTCATCGGTTGGCTCGCCGCAGCCAGCGGTCCCGCTCGCGCCCTGGTGGCACAAGCGGTCGGATGCGTACCAATCGTGGTCATCCCGGTAGGCAATGAACTCTCCAGCAGCCTGTTCGCAGGCCAGATTGCGCTTGCTTCCGATCAAGTCCGGGGACTCCAGACTCTCGAGGGAGTGGTCACCACGCCAGTTGCAGAGATCGTGCGGCTTTCCCATCCCGGCAGCCATCGGAAGCCCTGATGACGGGATCTGCCACTGCAAGGCCGGCCAGCTTGGCGGGACTCGGTTCTTTGCCTGGCTGGCGGCCCCTGTACCCAGGCACGATACCTTTGAGGGCATCGATTACCTCCTCGGCAGGGCTGTTGACCACAGCGGCCAGGCCCTCGAGCTGAGCTATTAAACGGTTCGGGTCGCAGGGGTGATTCTGAGCCCGAAAAATCTTGGGGTGTGGAGTACGAAGTTGCTTTTCCTTCGCATCGTACAGCTCCTCGAAGAGCTTCTCGCCCGGCCTCAAGCCCGTGAAGACGATTTCGACCTCATCTTCCGGCTGACCGGAAAGGCGGATCAGGTCGTTTGCCAGGTCCAAGACCTTGACTGGTTCACCCATGTCGAGAACAAAAATCTCTCCCCCTTGGCCCAGGGCACCAGCCTGGAGGACCAGTTGCGCCGCCTCGGGGATGGTCATGAAGTAGCGGGTCATTTCGGGGTGCGTGACGGTCACCGGCTCCCCGCGGCGGATCTGCTCCTGGAACAGCGGGACAACGCTGCCATTGGATCCCAGGACGTTGCCGAAGCGGACCGTGACCATGCGGCTGGAGCAACGCTGAGTTTGGGCCTGCACATACATCTCAGCCAGACGCTTGCATGCGCCCATGACGCTCGTCGGACGCACGGCCTTGTCGGTGGAGATCATGACAAACGCCTCGACACGGGAACGGACCGCCTCATCGACCAGGGTCCGGGTCCCGAAGACGTTATTCTTGATTGCCTCTCCCGGATTGGCTTCCATCAACGGCACATGCTTGTGGGCGGCTGCGTGGAGAATCACGTCGGGCCGGAATTCTTCGAAAGCGGAGCGAAGGCGAGACGCATCCCTGATCGAAGCGATCAGGGGAATCACCTCGGCGTCCGAGGCCAGTGCCTCGAGTTCTCGCTTGAGGTGGAACAGACCGTTCTCGCAATGGTCGAGTAGAATGAGCCGTCCGGGTTGGAAAGCCAGTACCTGGCGACAGAGCTCAGAGCCAATGCTTCCTGCTGCTCCCGTGATCAGAATTGCCCGGTCCCGAAGGAAGCGACCGACCGCCTCTCCGTCGAGGTGGACTGGATCGCGGTGGAGAAGATCCTGAATATTCACATCCCGCGGACGAAGTGTAACCGCACCACTCACCAGGTCATCAATTCCGGGGACAACTTGTACCTTGACGCCTATTTCGTTGCAGGCAGTGACAAGACTCCGAACCTCTCGTGGCGAGACGGCCGGAGTCGGAATCAGAAGAGTCTCGATCCGGTACTGTGAAGCAATGCGCTTGAGCTGGTCCGGGGATCCGACCACCTTCAGTCCCGCGAGGTAAGTCCCTCGTAGCGAACGATCGGAATCCAGGATGCCGATTACCTTGAAACCCAGCCGGGGCAGGTCATGGAGCTCTCGAATGAGTGCGACCGAGGCGTCGCCCGTGCCCACGACCAACGACCGCCGGGGCTGCTTGGTTGCGATCAACTGGCAGATGTCCTCACGGACAAGCCGCGCACCGGCACGAATCCCACCGATCACAATGAAGGTCGCCGCCCAGTCGATCAAAATGACGGAGCGCGGGATGGCGGAGCCGGTGAGGGAACAACGGCTCAGGACAAGGAGGGTGGCGGAGCCGAGAGTCGCTGCCTGCGCAAGCTTGATCAAGTCGGCGAAGGTGGCATATCGCCACCAACCACGGTGACTGTGAAACGCCATGAAGGCTGCCATTTTGATCCCGACCACGAGAGGCAGGCATGCGATCGCCGAACGCCACACTCCCGGCGGGATATGTAAGTCGAATCGGACCAGAAAAGCCAGCGGGTAGATCGCAGCGAAGACACCAACATGAGCCGCGATGATCAGGTCGATCCGGCGGCGAAAGCCGAAACGGAGAAGCCGTTCGTATTGTGCTTTCCACCAAAGTCCGCTGTCTGCGAGCTCTAAGCTCCCGTTGCTGCCGATCGCTAAAGTCGCGGAGAGCGACGGAGCCCCGTTTGTCGAATGATACAGCACGAACTTCCCCTCCACATTGAGGTCAGGGGTGTCAATTCCCAGACTATTCCCCGACCATGATGATCGAGATCGAGCCTCACTGCTCCCTGAGATTCTCATGCTTCCATGTCACTTCGGTAGGATGGCAATGGACGACAGTCCATGGATGGAATGAAGCCCTCGGAGGGAGCTCTCAGTCGCTCCTCTGACGTCATGATCGCTCGAGAACTTGGGGTGACTGAAGGCGGGGAGCGAACATCGCGGTGAGACTCGATCGACTCGGAGTTTCACCGCGGGAAGATGCAACGGAATTCGATTCCGTGAATCAGCCAGTTGTTGCCGGGCTCCGCGATCCAAGATCGCTGAGCAGCTCAAGGGGTGTGGCCGGCTTTCTGTGCACGCCGATCGCGGACTTCCCTATTCTCGGATCACGCGTTGCAGGCGGGGCGATGCTCGGCCGAAGGAGTACCGGTGCCGCCCGAGCGGCGGCCCAACGCGGTTACCGAACGGGCGTGGCGACCCCTCTTTCTTTCACGACAAGTGCCTGTATACTGTTTAGTTCCGTCTCGAAGGCCTGCGGAGGCAGTTTCGCCTCTATCGCTAGAAGGGCGTTGATGTTGTTCTGGATCATAGAAAAGACGCTCAACTCTTCATTGTAGAGGGTGGCAGTTTGCGGGATCATTTCCAGGGTGCTTAATAGCTGCATCAGAAACTCACCCTCTTGCATCAGAAACTCACCCTCGGCGGCCTCTTTTCCCAGGGAGCCTAATCCCCGCGTCCAAGGCTTACCATTTTTCATTTCGGGCAACCCCTGAAGGAACGTCAGGTAGTTTTGCGGAGACGCGGTGGAAACCGATTGAGCTCGGGCATTGGAACCGAGCACCATCATCGCGACCGCGACTGCAGTGACGCTCACTAGAGCTGTCCGTAGTCGGTTCATCATGTTGTCTCTCCGGCGGGAATCCAGGAGACGGCGACTTGATTGAAAAGACGCTCGCCCTGCGAGATCCTCGTCTCTTCTCTCACAAGTCTCGTTTTGCCAAGAGATCCCCAATAGAAGCCTTGTTTCGTCGAAAGTGAAGGAGACTCGGCCGATGACCTCCCCTCCTTCTGACACACCTTTGTGAACTTGCACTGTGCGACGCTTCGCTCTTTCTTTCATGTCCTCCTTCGACTAGCTTAAGAAGGTAACACACCAACGGAAATATAAAAGGCCTGTGATGGAAGCCGGACTCTGATCGGCGCGAATCCTCCGATCCCTGCTGGAAGGCATCTATCCCTAGCCTAGGACACAACAATGAGAAGTCGCCTCACCTTTTCCGAGATTATCGTCCTTGGCATGGCGTGCCTGGCTCCGTGGGCCTTTGGATCTGTCGATGCATGGGCGGAGCTCGCTCTTGCGCTGGGGATCGCGCTGCTCGGGACGCTGGCGATGTTCACCAGGCCGGGCATCAACCCGATGCGACGTCTGAACTGCTTGCCCAGTTTGGCCTTGGGTGGCCTAGCTATCCTCGCCATCGCACAGTCAACGTCTCTGCCCGCGGGTTTCCTGGGGTGGCTCGACCCGGTGACCGCGGCCCTTCGCGGTGATCTTTTACCAGCCCAACCCGAGGTCGTGCACGGCGATCCAGCAGCCCCCGTCGCGTTTCCTCCGCACACCATCAGTCTCGAACCAGGGATGACGGTCCAGGCAGCGGTCGGGCTGGCGGCGGCCTGGGTGTTATTCCAAGCAGTGCTCGGGCTGACAAGCGGCTTGGCGGGGCTGCGACGACTGGGGCTGGTACTCGCCGGGAATGCGACCCTGCTGGCCCTTGTCGGCCTGGTCCAGGCGCTAACCTGGAATGGCAGCCTGCTCTGGATTCGCCCTTTGCCGAACGGCAGCGCCTGGTCGTCCGGGGGACCGTTCGCCTGCCACAGCCATTTCGCCGAGTATCTCAACCTGGGGCTGGGATTCGCCCTCGGCTCCTTACTCGCTCTGGGCCAGGATGGTCTGCTCCGTGGTTCTGGGGGCCGTTCCCCTCAGAGTCTTCAGGTTCGTTTCCTGAATCGCCTGCGGGGCGGGAGCGGGGGGCACCTCTGGGCCGCCTACGCCGCGGGCGTGCTGGTTGTGGGTATCGTCACTTCGCAATCGCGGGGGGGGTTCCTGGCCATGACGTCCGCCACACTGACTCTCCTTGTGGGGCTTCTGATGCGCTCAGGTCGGCTCACGGCCTGGATTCGCCTGGCGGCCACAGTGGCCGTGATTCTGGCGATGTCTGCCCTGCTCTTACTGGTTCTCGGCAACTCGCTGCCGTACCAGGAGCGCCTCGCCACGATCCTGGAACCCGAGGGCTACTCGATCCGGTTCACCATCTGGGCCGGAGCTCTGAGAGCCTGGCGCGAGCACCCGTTCTGGGGCTCGGGCCTGGGGACTTTTGCCGCAGCGACGGCCCCCTTCTTCGACCGCGATCACGGTTTTGTCTTCGCCCGGGGTGAAAACGAGTATGTCGACCTGCTCACCGAGGGTGGGCTCCTGGGTCTCGGTCTGGGGCTGGCTTTCCTGGTCGGGATCGGCCGGCTGGCGATCCGAGCCCTGGTGGCGGCTCCCAGCGCACGCGACCGGGGAGCTGTGGTGGGAGGGATCTTCGGCCTGCTGGCCCTGGCCTTCCAAAGCTTGAGTGACTTCGGCCCACACGTTCCCGGCGTTGGGGTCCCCGCCTTGGTCGTCGCCGGCTACCTGGTCAGACTGGGGCTGGAGGCGCCTGCGCCCGGCACTCGGGCCGCACCCGCACCCACTTCCCGCAAGCGGCAACTGTCGACGGCCCTGATTCTGTCTGGCCCGGCGGTGCTGGGCCTGGTGGTCGCCACCCGCAGCTTCGCTCCGTTTCAGGTCGAACGATTGGTCTCCCGATCCGGCCTTCCCCTGCCGGGTACCTTTCAACCGTCTCCTCGAATCCCTGACCTGTCGGCGACCGACCTGGAGCTCATGCGAACTGCTCTGGAAGCCGCCCTTCAGATCCAGCCGGACTGGGCGGAAGGGCATCTTCGACTCGCTCAGACCTACCTGGGACTCTACCAGGCAATGACCGCGGATTTGATCTCCCCGCAACTGAACGACCCGAAGCGGACGGCCGTCATGGCCAATCCCCTCTGGCTGCTGAGTCACCTCACCAGTAAGAGAGGCGGTCAGCCCACGGTGCCGATCAAGGAGATGCTCGAGCAGGAACCGATCCGCCGCTGCCTGGTCCCGGCAGCGCATTGCTTCCTCCAGGCCCGGCGTTGCCGAGTGGTCTCGGCCCATGCGCAGGTGGGCCTGGCCAGCCTCAACTACCTGCTGGAGCACGGTGATTCCTCCGCGGAGTATCTGAAGCGGGGCCTGCGTCTGGCCGGGGCCGACAGCGAACTTCTGAACTTCGCAGCACTTGTGGCGGTTCAAGTCGACGAGCTCGAGCTCGCCGCCCGGTTCTGGCGCAGAAGCCTGGAGGTAAGGGACGAGAACTGGGCCGAGGTGGCTGACCTCTCCTCGTCGGTGTTACCTCCCGAAAAAATCCGCGATGACGTGGTCCCGTCCGGCCGAAGCGCCCTGCGGTTCGCCGAACGCTTGTATTCCGCTCCCGCTGACCATGCCACCCGGGACTCCTTCCTCCAGGCGGCCGTGGCACATCTACCCGAGGATCGCGGCCTGTCTGAAGCCGAGCGACTCAGCCTGGAAGCCCAGGCGTACGCGATGCTGAACAACAGGGATCAAGCCTGCGAACGCATGCGCGCCGCCCTGGTCCTGGAACCCGTTCGAGTGGAATGGCGCAACTTGCTCATCGACTGGCTGCTGGCCTGGGGACGGTCGAAAGAGGCCCACGACGATGCCATGGTCGGGATCCATTACCGCCCGAACGACCCCACTGCGCAACGAGCCCTGGAGCGAACCGATGAAGCCCTCGCTCGTGGTGATGCTCCGACCGGAGCCGCGCCGAGATCCCGGTAACTGAACAGTGCGGATCGCCTGATGCGTGAGGCGTGAGGCGTGAGGCGTTATCCCCGTCCCTTCGGCTTCACTGGCCACCCGTTACTGGCCACTCGCTCTTCGTTCGGCGAGGCTCTCCTGACCCCGCCGTTTAGGAACAGGCCGCGAATAATCTCCCGGAATTTTCGCAATCACGGACCAAGTTGTGGCAACGTCTCCTGACCTTGCCACCTCGCCGACCGCAGGACAGGTCTCCAACCTGGAACCCGGCGGGAAATCTGCGGTCCGGCAGACGGCAGAGCGGAAAGACGGGATGGGCCATCCACTTTGTGGCACCAACGTCAGCTTGCAGAGGAGCCACTTTCACCGGTACTGGACGGGCGTTTGGTAGGAAAAAGTAGAGATTCCTGAGGTTTCGGTGCCGCTCAAGGCCCCTCGTGAGATTTCCGATTCTTTGTCATAAGTAGTTATTTGGCAACGACAAACACCCGAGCAATCGGCCTTGTTCTGACGATTCTCAATCATTTCCATCTCTTTCCGTCGGGTCCACTGGCTCGAAGCACGGAGGGAGCGCGGATGGGCCACTTACTTTGTAACACAGAGTAAACGCGGTTGGCCGATTTCGCCCAAAGGGTCCGGTTCAGCAACCACCGAGTGGTCCTGGCGATACCTCCTGGGCTTCAGACCGAATTCTCGCAAGCTGGGCTTGTTGGTCCCCGCCCAGTGCCCGGCCTAGTGACTGGTCGTGCCCGCGGACCACCCCCCCTAACCCCCCCCTTCGCAAGGTGGGGAAAACGGCGCAATGAAATCGGGATGGAAGCGCAGCTTGTGCTAGACCAACTTTGCGGCATGCCATTGCGAGCCCCTGCCATGGCACTGGAATTGCGCGTCGGCAACGACGTATCTATCGGGCGGGTAGGCAGATAAATGTAAAACTGCCTACCTGTTTGAATCCGTATTGCGTTCTCGTCGTATACTGAGAATTGGTTCTCCTCGAGGGTGCCCATCTTTTCGCCTCGAGGAATTACACCCCGCCTGCCAGCGTTTGGCCGGTGACTCCGGCCAGGTGCGATTGATGCCGACCGCGGCGGCTCACCGGCCGCCATGGCAGCACGCCATTCCATGCATCTAGTGGCCAGTGGCCTGTGACCAGTGGCCAGTGAATCGAAGACTGGCGCCGGCCGCGGATCTTCCGTTTTCTTTTCTCTGGCCACTGGCCACTGCTGAGACTTGGGAGGTGATCCTTGGTTCGCCGGTTATGGCTGTACGCAGCCGTTCTTTCGCTCGCTTCGACCGCTTGGGCGCAGACCACCCCTGCTGGGGGCCCGCCCGTGATCGTCTACCCGGCCGGTCAATACCTCGTGACCACGCCGGCACCGACTTCACCAACCCCAACCCTGAACCCGACCCCGACAGCTCCAACCCACTGAGGCCCATCGTGAAATCGCTTCACGGCACGTTCCCGTCAGGAACCACCTTCGTCGGTGGGAGCAAGACGCTTTCCACGGCCGCGAGCGGGGTCGACACTGTGGACATCCAGTGCACCAGCACAGGCGTCTGCCTCTGCAATCTCAACAAAGCTTACTCCTGATCCATCCCGTCACCCGGTCAGGCCCGCGCTGGCCGGGTTAGCTCCCGAAAGGTGACAGCCATGATCGTTCGAGACCAAGAAGAGAATCCCGCCAAGAGTTCCGTCGTCTGCGGTAAGGGAAGCCATTGGGGGACACTCCCGCCTGGCACAGATGTCCAGAATCTCTCAGCACTCACGACAGCCACGCTTTCAGGTCCTGCCGCTGGACTTGTCGGCACACAGAACGGCCCATTCACGGTCCCCCTCAATA
>Ga0208827_1001210_pt1 | contig 11368 bp, 9 predicted proteins | sample Sb_taG_5_FD_187709 | JGI IMG/M metagenome (GOLD analysis project Ga0208827, IMG submission 187709) | Peat soil microbial communities from Weissenstadt, Germany - Sb_50d_8_FC metaG (SPAdes) (version 2) | ecosystem: Environmental > Terrestrial > Soil > Wetlands > Peat | place: Germany: Weissenstadt... | reverse complement strand
CCCACAAGCGCAGCAGGGCGAACTGGAGCAGCGGCAGGGCTGTCGGTTCCCCGGCCACCTCCTTTGCCAGGTCGTCAACGATCCCCTCATCGAACGTCAGCCCGACCATCTCCGCCGGCCGCTCAATCACCCGCCGCAGCTCCCGCGCGGACATCGCCGGGGGGGTGAACCGGGCCTCCGGGTTGTTGGCCAGGGGCTTCAAGGGAACGAGCTCGGCCGCTTCCCGCACGTAGTCCTCCCGCATGGTCAGTACGACCCGGTTCCCGGACGGGCCGCCGGCCAGTCCCATCACCACGGTCGCATACGCCATCCGCTCCTCCTGGTTGTCGCAGAGGGTGAATAGCTCCTCCACCTGGTCCACCACCAGCACCACAGGCCGCCCGCCCGCGGCCGACTCGACCAGCCCACGGAGGTAAGTCGGGGCGGCCAGCACCCGGCCCCTGTGGTCGTCCACCCACTCCCGGGGCTCTTGCCCGCGCGGGCACAGGGCCGTCAAGAGCAGACCGATCGGGTCATTTCCCGGCACCACGGTCGGCAGGTAGTGCCAGCCACCACTGCCGTCCGGCGGACCCGCCTTGAGCAACGTCAGCAGTCCGGCGAAGACGAGAGATGACTTGCCGCTCCCCGAGGGCCCACTGACCAGCACGATCGGTTCCCGGAGGACCTTCTCGGCCAGCGCCTTGACCGCCTCCTCACGGCCGCAAAACCGTTCGGCGTCTGTTTCCAGAAATGCCGCAAGCCCCATGAACGGGCATTGCTTGTCCAACAGGTCGGGGGCCAAGGCCGGGTCGAACGGAGCGAGCACGACATCGGGAACAGGGTCCCGGCCCGGCTCCGTCGGTGCGGCGTACAGGACACCGGCCCAGTAGTCGAGCAGCGCCTGGGCGGCCGACCGATCGGCCCGCGACTGAAGGACAGTTCCGGTCCGTTCCCCGGCGGCCAGGAACTGCAAGATGGCCCGGCGCCGTTCGGGCGAAAGCAACCTGTCGCCAGCCGACCTCAGCAGGTCCTGGTGGCCAGCCCGCAGCGCCGCCAAGCTGGGGAAGGGTGCCTGAGCGGTCGATGTTTCAGCCGGGGTCATTGTTGCATCACCTCCGCGATTGCCTGCAACGGCTCACCAATGGGCTTCAGCTCGTTGGCAAGCGCCATCAGCTCCTTGTCCACGTCGATGAAGCGGCGCAGGGCCTGATCGGCGAAGGGCTCGAACACGTCAAACACGTGGCCAAAGTCTCGGGCGGCGGCCGCCGTCTTGATCGCATCGGCGTACTTCGTCAATCGCTCCAGCCGCCGGCCCGGAGCCGCTCGGGTCTGGACCTCGGCGAATTTCTCGGCCACGTCCGGCCAGTCCTGCAGTAGCCGGTTGGCATATTCGGTCTGGCTGTCCTCCTCTTCGACCCACGAGCCGCCGGCTCCAACCGCCACCAATCTCCGCTCTGCCGCCCGTCGCCGGTCCACGGCCAGCAGCTCGTACCAGCTGTCCAGGGCGACCCGAAGGGAGTTGTCCAGGTTCTGCCAGGCGGTGTGCTCAACGACCAGCCGAACAAGTTGGAGATGCAGGACTTCCAGGGCCGTGAGCCCCCTGGCCAGCTGGTCCCGAACCGCCGGGGCTGCGGGCGTGTTCTGGATCTCCCGGAGGGAGCCCACCAGGGTGAGGAGGGAGATGATTTCAAATTGGGTGAGGATCAACCCATGCAGGCGGATCGGGTCGCGGGCGAGGATCCGGTCGAGCAAGTGGATGGCGTCCTCTGTCGAAGCGGCCGCGGAAGCGTCGGCAGCCGCCTCGGCCGCGCCTCGAAGGACCTCGACTATTCGGTGCAGCTTCCGCAGCCAGGTCTTCTCCGGACCGGGGTTCAGCAGGCCATTCAACAGCTCGCCCCACTGTTCGCCGTCCATATAGCCACACTTTTCGGCGGCCGCTTCCAGCCCGTCCGCATAGCTCTCAATGGCTCCGCCAACGCGGCGGCCCTCTGCGATTAGCTGGGCCGAGACGGCGATCTCCCGGTATTGAAGCTGGATCGTGTGGAGGCAATCGTGCAGGGCCTTGTACCGGTGGAGCAAGCCGATATGGGCGGCGGCCTCCTTGTACGCGCCGGCGAACGGCTTCATCTGGGCCCGGACCTCGTGCTCTTTCAGGATGTCGGGAAACGCCTTGAACGTCCCGACGACCTCCTCGACCAAATCGACGACTGGTCGGGCCGGCTCGTCCGGGTCCGGGGGATACTGCTCGGCAAGGGGTCGGAGCTTCTCTTTCGGTGGCGGGTACTCGGCTGCCTCTTTGAGGAACCGGCCGGTCAGTCGGTGTCGTGCGGCGAACTCAAAAAGTTCGGCCACCTGCTCGGCCAGCTTGGCGTCCCGGACGATCCACTCCAGGCGCAGGTTCAATCGCATCCGGACCAGCTCCTCAAGCGCATGCCGATCGTAGCAGTCGAGGACCAACAGACAGGCCGTCTTCAAGTCCTGATCTGTGAGCTGAGCCATGTGCATTGACCAAAGTGCGATTGGAGAGTCAGCGTTGTTTGGCCGGGGTCAATTCGGGTTGCCGCCGAGAGCGGCCTCTTTCCCAGCTCGCCGCAGCCGGTCCCGGATCTGGCCGATCGGTACCCCCTGGTTGTATTTCGCCGGGTGGTTGAAGGCCGCCGGGTCGCCGTAATGGTGCAAGGCGATCAGGTTCCACTCCAGGTCAAAGACCGGCGACCCCGACGAGCCGCCAAGGGTGTTGGTTGCGTAGCGCACGCGCGTCCCGTTGCCGTTCAGCCAGTGATTGGTGGCCTGGTTGATCGCATCGGTATCGATGGCGAGCTTGAGCGGCCAGCCGGCCGGGTGCTGAGCGATCAGTACCCCCATTGGTGACTTGAACACGGGGGCCGCATCCGGCACCCGCACCCAACCCCGGGCCGGGGCTCCACCGTCCGGGTTGGGGTTCATCGCCCACGGCTTCGCCCCAAAGGGTTCGGCCAAGCGTATCAGGGCGTAGTCCAATTCGTCCGGGGTCGGGTCCGCCTGGTCCGGCTTCCCTTCCCCCTCGGGCTTCGAGAAGGGGCTTGAGTCGATGTTCCAATCGGTCGCATGGAGACCGATGGGAGTGCTGGTCCTGGTCTGGCTTGGAAGCACCTTGAAATCGAACACGCACTCGAAGTCCGCCACCGTCCTGGTCCCCTTCAACAACGGCTCCATGACGTGGTAGTTGGTGAGCACCGCATCCGGCGCGACCAGGAAACCGGTCCCCTGGGCGTTGCCCTTGATGGTGATGAGGCACACCCGGCCCTCGACCTGGGTCATCCGGTCCCGCCAGATCCCGAACTCGGCGAACGTGAGATGCGGCTTGACGATCTTCTCGAGCCCGCTGTCGGCCCCGTCCGTCGGGGAATTCGGGACTTGCGCCCCGGCGTTCTCCATGTAGACCGCGATCGCCATCCCGTATTTCTTGTAGATCTCCTGCATCTTCGCTTGGCGGGGGCGCGCTTTCGCCATCGCCTGTACGAGCTCGACTGCTCGGCCGTTCAACTCGGCCCACTCAACCAGCTTAAACACCCGGTGCCCAAAATCGACGGGTGGGGTGATGACCTCGAGGCGCTCGTTCATCAGGAACAAGAGCGTCTCCTCAAGCGACTGCGGCGTATAGGCGTCAACAATCGCGTCGCGAATCTCCTTGAAGGTCACACCTGGCATCATGGGTCTATAACCTGTCGTAACCGTTCGCGGTACTGATACAGGCGCTCGGTGATGGTGTCCGGTCCGCCACCGCCCGGCTTGCCCGGGCGGGGCGCTGTTTGCTTACCAGAGCGCCGAGGCTCATGCGCCGCGCCACCGCCCGGCTTGCCCGGGCGGGGCGCTGTTTGCTTACCAGAGCGCCGAGGGCCCGTGCGGTCCGCTACCGCCACGCGCTGCGCCGCGCCACCGCCCGGCTTGTCCGGGCGGGGCGCTGTTTGCTTACCAGAGCGCCGAGGGCCCGTGCGCTTCGCTACCGCCCGGCTGGCCCCCGGCCGTCGCCGTCTGGTAGTCAAACAGGGCTCCGCCCGGGCAAGCCGGGCGGTGGCCAGGCGCTCCGCCGCGCCCGGCCGTTCTGGTAGTCAAACAGGGCTCCGCCCGGGCAAGCCGGGCGGTGGCCGCGCGCTGCGCCGCGCCCGGCCCTTCTGGTAGTCAAACAGGGCTCCGCCCGGGCAAGCCGGGCGGTGGCCAGGCGCTCCGCCGCGCCCGGCCCTTCTGGTAGTCAAACAGGGCTCCGCCCGGGCAAGCCGGGCCGTGGCCGCCCCAGACAGTCTCACCGGGCGCGGGTATGAGAGTCTGTTCCACGCGTTGTGGCCCGGTCTCCTGACCGTGCCCCTTCCGCCGAACGCAGGTCTCCCCGGAATCCTCTCTGGCTTCACGGATTGCGGGAGACCTGCGGTCAGACCGGGCGGCACGGTCAGGAGACCGGGCCACAACACGAGAGCCGGAAAAGGGGACATCGTAGTTTTTCACACCATTAATTCAGCGGGTCTCCTTTTCCGGCCGACGGATCACGGACCAGCGAAAGCGCTGGTTCGTGTCTCCCGGCAAAGCCCGCTCAATGCGGCCGTAGCCGGTCCCGCAGATTCTCGGCATGCGGTTTGAGTGCCGCATGACTTACCTGCCGCTCGGTCGCAATCCGCCTCAATCCCTCATCATCAACGACGGCCCCCTCGCCCGTGAGCAGGGTGGACATGGGGACAAGCAACTCAATCGCAAACGCGTTGGCTCGCATCTCGATCAACCGGTCGCTGTCCGACCGCGGTCCCTCGAAGCGGGCAAGGCTTCGCATGCGAAGCCGATCGAAGAGAAGATGGCAGAGTTCATGACCGAGTGTAGTTCTGCGACCGCTCACACCCCTCGCGTCCTCGCAGGCATTGTTGATGACGATCAGCGGAGAAAACATCGGGGTTCCGACGCCGGCGCCGCGGATGCCGGGGTCGGTCAACTGGACATCCTGAACCTCGATACCGAGATGCTTAACCTCCTCCTCGACGTCGAAGTGATCCGGGGGGGCTTTCCACAGCTTCTCCCGGACCAACCTCGCCAGGCGGTACCCAGATTCCCACGGCTCGCGCACTTGGATCGGAACGCTAATACCTTGTGCGAGCTGCTTCAATTGAGCGTAACTGCGTGCCTCACTCGGTTTGAGCATCCTCAGAATGGTTTCGTAATCGCCGGAGCCGACCGAACTGCCTTGACTGCTCCTGAGGAGTCCGACGATGGGATTCCTTGACGTCCCGGCCAGGGCAAACTCCTGCGCGTCGCGGAACGTAAAGCCGTGATCGGTGAGCCAGCCTTGGCCGATCGACAGGTTGTAGTGCGCGAGGGCCTCGTAGCCCACCGCGGCGTCGCTCGACGTGGCCGCGAGAAGACGGGTACGCTTGGCCTGTGGCAGGTCCATCGCTTTCAGTCGTGCATGAACCAGCTGGCGCAGGACGGGAACGGCGAAATCAACCGGGACAACTTCTTCCCCGCGGGGCATCCTGTAGAAGCGCGATGGCGTGGGCGACGGGTCCCACGATACGACAAGGTCGTCAGCCTGACGCTCGAAGAAGACGTCCGGCAACTCTTCATCGGCGGCCCGGACCGCATGGCTTGCCCACCAAGCCTGAATCTCGGGATCCTTCGTTGCCACTCCGACAAGCTCTGCGGTTTCGTACACTCGGCTCGCCGAGACTCCCCGGGTCCGAAACCACGCGGGCCGGCTATCACTGCCGTACGCGATGACGAACCACTGTTCCGCAAGCCACTCGCACAGCCGATCCAGGCTGGCAAGCGGAAGGTATTCGCCGCCGGCATCCTGCTTCTTCGATCGCCACTCTGCTAGCGATGTCGATCGCGAGTAGATTCCCCAACGGTCGTTCTCGAGCACGATGCCGAACCCACGGTCCTCCGACAGCCAGTATTCCTGCCGTTCCCTCTTCGGGGGCCGGATTCCCGCGACCGTCGCGTTTGCAGGCTGTGAAACGGCGGCCTTCGCTTGCTCGACCGTCCAGTCGTCGATGAGCCAGCCTTTCAGAGCCGATAGGACGCAGGCGACACGTTCCGGAGTGGGGACGAGTGCCTCGCGGAACGTCGCGATGGGAGTGGGGTACTCGTCTTCCTCGGACCAGAGCGTCCATTCGACCCCGGTCTTCGTGGCTTCGCTCGCAGATACAAGCCGACGCTTCAGGGAAACGAATCGCCCCCCGTGGGTACCGCGACATAGCACGCTGCCCATTCCCTGGTCCGTGAAGGGCGGAAGCTCGATATGCTGCTGGCTCGCAGCCTCAAGAACTGCACCCAGCCAGGTCGGTTTCTGCCGTGGATCAGTCATAGTCGTCTTCTTCCTCATCGGCGCTCTTGGAAATCAGGACGTCGTCCACGGTCCCCCGGATCAGGTATTCGTCTTCGTCTGCGCGTCCGGGAAAAACCCGGTTCATCGCCAGGGTTTCTACACGGACCTTGAATATCACCACCCGGCCGCTCAAACCGCACTCGGCACCAGATGACTCGCCTGCGGCTACCGCAATGCTGCGGTCGGTGCTCCAACTCGTGTAGCCCGTCTCCGTATCACCTGCAAGGTGCGCATCACGCCAGTACTCCTCAATCCGATCCGGCCGTGGTGGCCGGACCTCGCCGTTGAAGCGTACATCGCTCACTTCCGGCGACTCACGAGGTACTCCCCGATACAGCCAGGGGACATCGTTCAACTCCTCGCACAATGTCTTCCTCCGTTGCACACTCGCGAATCAGGCTACGGGTGCAGGGCGTCGGGCCTGGGCGGGCGACTCACGCCTGCGGAAGCCGACGGAAACCATTGCGACTACCGCGCCGCGTCTTCCACCGATGGCGGAATGGCCGGCTGGAGCGACCGGGCCATTGACTCTTCCAGTGTACTTCTGTCGATCCCCCTGCCGCATGCTCGTATTCTACCCCATCCCTCTTGAGAAGGTAAGGTAGCTCTGGCCGGCTTGAAGACGAAAAGAGACGAAAAGAGGACGCAGCTCGTTTACAAAAACGAGCTGCGTCCTCTTTTCGCGTCTCTTCCCTGGGCCGGCCCGATGTCGTCCACAAGATCGCCTACGGCAAGCGGCCCAAGAAGCTCCCCGTCGTCCTGGCCCCCGACGAGGTCACGCGCCTCTTCGACGCCGCCCGCAGCGGCCGCGACCGCACCCTGCTCCGCACCGCCTACGCCCTGGGCCTGCGCGTCAGCGAACTGGTCGCCCTGCGCCCCGAACACATCGACGCCGCCCGCGGCCTGGTCGTGGTCCGCCAGGGCAAGGGGGCCAAGGACCGCCTCGTGCCTCTGTCGGCGCGCCTCCTCGACGAGTTGCGCGCCTCCTGGCGGCTGCAGCGGCCGCGACCCTGGCTGTTCCCCGGCGGCCGCCCGGGCCGCCACCTCACCGCCGCCGGCGTACAGCGGCTCATCCGCCGGGCGGCGCAGCGGGCCGGGCTGAGCAAGCCCGTCAGCCCGCACACGCTCCGCCACTCCTCCGCCACACATCTGCTGGAGGCCGGCTGCGACCTGCTGACCATCCAGCGCCTCCTGGGCCACAAGAACCTGCAGACGACCGCGCGCTATCTGCACGTCAGCGCCCAGCACCTGGGCCGCGCCCCCAGCCTCCTCGACTGGGTGGCCCGGCCGCCTTCGGGGCCGGCGGCGCCGGCGGAGGAACTGCCGTGCCTACCCTAACGGCTGCCTGCGCCAACGCCCCGGCACCGCCGGGGCTGACCGTGGCGGAGGGAATCCGCGCCCACGGCGGCGTTGTCCTCGACCGCTACGGGTGGGGGCTGACGGCGGTGCAACGGCGGGCGCTGCGTGACCTGGCCGCGTGTCGCACCGAGGCCCTGGGCGGGCACGTGTGGCACTGCGCGGCCTGTGGCCACGAGCGGCTGCTGTACAACTCCTGCCGCAACCGTCACTGCCCGACCTGCCAGGCCTCCGTGCGGGCCGCCTGGCTGGAGCGCGAGGCGTCTGGCTTGCTGCCGATTGAGTATCACCACGTGGTCTTTACCCTACCGGCCGAGGTGGCCGAGTTGGCGCTGGGCAACCCGCGGCTGGCCTACGGGTTGCTGTTCGAGGCGGCCAGCGCCACGTTACGCGAGGTGGCGGCGGACCCGAAGCACCTGGGGGCCGAGGTGGGGGTGGTGGCGGTGCTGCACACCTGGGGGCAGAACCTGCACCACCACCCGCACCTGCACTGCCTGGTGACTGGCGGCGGCCTGTCGTGCGACCGGGCGGGGCGCGTGGACCAGCGGCCGCGCTGGCTGTCGTGCCGGCCGGGGTTCTTCTTGCCGGTGCGCGTGCTGGGCCAGGTCTTCCGCGGCAAGTACCTGACGCTGCTGCGACAGGCGCACGCCCAAGGCGAGTTGTCCCTGCCCGGCCGGCTAGCGGCACTGGCGGAGGCGGAGGCGTTCGCGAGTTGGCTGCGGCCGTTGTACGCGTCGGACTGGGTGGTGTACAGCCAGCCGCCGGCGGCGGGGCCGGCGCTGGTACTGAAGTACCTGGCGCGGTACGTGCATCGGGTGGCCTTGAGCAACGGCCGGCTGGTGTCCGTGACGGACGAGGGGGTGTCGTTCCGCTGGAAGGACTACGCGCACGGGGGTAAGGAGCGTGTGCTGACCTTGAGCGGGGAGGAGTTCCTGCGGCGTTGGCTGCGGCAGGTGTTGCCCAAGGGGTTCGTGAAGGTGCGGCATTACGGGCTGCTGTCCAGCCGTCGTCGGGAGGAGAAGTTGGCGGCGTGCCGCTGGCAGTTGCTGCTCTTGGGGCTGCGGGTGCAGGCAGCGGCCGGGAGCGTGGCTGCGGACGAGGGGGTGGCGGTCGCGGCCGTGGCTTGCTGCCCGGAGTGCGGGTCGGGGCCGTGGGCGGTGGTGGCCCGGGTGCCGCGGCCGGGGGCGACGGCTGACACGTCGTAGGCCGCGGGGTCGGCGACACGGTCGTCGGCGTTAGCGGCGTGGGCGGTGTGGGCGGTGTGGGCGGGGTCGGTCGCGGCGCGGCGCGGCGCTCGGGGTGCGCCCGTCGGGCCGCGTGAGGGCTCGGGCGAGCGGGCGCCAGGCGGCGGCGACGAGGCGGCGGGGCCGACGAGGCGGGAGTTGGCCAGCGCGAGGCGGCCGGTTTTCGTTTGGCGGGGGCAGCGGGTCGGGGTAGAATGCGGGCGGCGACGCCGGAAGGGGGATGGAAACCCCATAAGTCGGCAGGCCCGGGGTGGGCGGTTTAGCTCAACCGGATTCTATCCGGAGTGCCCCGCCGCGAGCCGCGCGGGCGAGGTCCAGCCCTTGAGGGCGGGGCACTCCGGATAGAATCCTTTGCGTTCGGCGACGGAGGCGGTGGTGGCTCGATGGCCCAAGACGTGCCCGAAGCGCTGGACGACACCAGTTGGATCGCGGTTAAGGGCGGGACGGTCGAGGCCATCGTCAAGGTGCTAGACCTGTCCGACCCAAAGCCCGCGACTTGGGTGCAGGGCATGGAGGTAGTCGGCGGCTACCACGATGACTGCCCGGCGGAGTGGGGAGAGCTAGCCGGCGTGTTCATCACACCGCTGGTCCGCGGCTGGCGGTTGGCCGTCGGGCAGTACGTCGGGGCGGCACCGCTTGCCCGACCGGCGGATGACCTGAGGACCGGCTGGCGGAAGGTTGCCGGATGGTGCCGCCGGCTGAGCCGCGAGTTCGGCGAGGCCCACGCCTTCACCGACCAGACCCAGATGGAGTGGTACTCGTGGATAGTGGCCCGCGACGGGACAGTGATCCGTCAGGTTGTATTCGAGGATGGCGAGTTCCTGAGCGACCGCGGCCGGCCGTCCGGCATCGAGGCCCGGTTGGCCGCCCGGTTCCGTCCGGACGGGTTCCGCTCCCGGTGGCTGCCGGACGTGGGCGACGTGCCCCGTATCGCTGGCGAGTGGTCGGTCAACCCTTGGCGCATCGGCCCACGAACGCGGCTGGTCGGCCAGGGCTTCGTGGCGGTGACACCGTGGGGCCGCCAGCAGGGGGTGGTTTTCAACGGCTTGGATTAGTGTTGTAGCGCCGAACCAAACGCTGCACCTGACCGCGGCGGCATCAGGTGGTTCCCGGGTTCAAGCTCCCCCAGCCGCCGCGGCAGGTGAGCTTGGCGTTCGGGTGCGACACGAGGTCGCCGATGTAGCTGTGCTGCTGTCCGTGGAGCGGACTGACAGCACCTGCTGTTCTGCCGGCAGTATCCTACCGGGGTAAGAAGCTCCCGGGACAACGTAGCCTCCTCCTTCCGGAGGGCAGCCCAGGCGCGAGCCGCAACTGCGACTGCCAGCAGCAAGGCGGTCGGGAACCAGGATGGGGTGGGCATGGTCAACCCAGGTGAAGCGTCGCAAGCGTCGTCACACAGGACAAGCGCAAGCTGCTGTTACGCTTGGGCCAAAAGGCACGTGGCCAGGTCCAGGGGCTCCGAACTCCCCCGGCGCAGCTGGTGAGCCACCGGCGTAGAGACGCGACCTGACCCACTCAGGGACATCGGCGGAACGTGGTAAGCCCGTCGTCTCCCTGTGCGGTAGCACAGGAAAGCGAACCGCAAGGCGAGCCGAGGGGGCGGCGGGTAAAGGAGGAGGGAGGAAGCAAAGGCCGGTCTGTAATGGGCCGGATAGGAGGAACGAAAAGAGGGACGAAAAGGACGAAAAGAGGACGCGGCTCGTTTACAAAAACGAGCCGCGTCTTCTTTTCGCGCCTTTTCGCGCCACCAACCTTTCGCCGGGTTCCCTGCCTCTCGCCTGGCAAGGTCATCCTGTGCCTCGATGGCGCGCCGCCCGCTTCCTCCTCCAGGAGGCCGGCCACCTGGTGCAGAACCTGTGGCTGCTGTCCGCGAGCCTGGGGCTGGTGACGGTCCCCCTGGGCGGCTACTTCGAGCGCGACATCGCCCGCCAACTGGTATTGCCCCCGACCGACCTGATCCTCTACCTGGGCCTGTGCGGCGGGCCGCTGAAGTGATCCCCTCGACCGGCCCGCACCGAGAGTGTTATCCCGCGGCCGTTGGAGTCCCGCCTTGAGACCGCCCCCTGGACTCAGCGAGCGCGCCGGGGTAGGATCGAGGCGTCACCTCCTCAATCCTATCCAAGGAGTTGCCGGCCGATGTTGTACTTCTCCCTCTGCCTCTCGGGGCTCTTGCTCGCGGTGGTCAACGCCATCGCCCTCTGGCGCGGGAAGTCAGGGGTTGGCACGGCGAGTCTGCTCAGCGCCGCGGCCATCGTTCTCCTCTTCTGCACACCGCTCCTCGGCGGGATTGCCCTGCTCGTGGCGCTCGCTGGGGCAATCTGCTGGGGGCTCGGGGCGCGGCCGCGCTGGTTCCTCGTCTCCTCGGTCGGGGTGACGATCCTCGTCTACGGCTTGATCGCCTGGAAGGTTGCGCTGCCCCGGGCCGGTAAGTGGGAGCAGT
>Ga0208827_1001208_pt1 | contig 11381 bp, 8 predicted proteins | sample Sb_taG_5_FD_187709 | JGI IMG/M metagenome (GOLD analysis project Ga0208827, IMG submission 187709) | Peat soil microbial communities from Weissenstadt, Germany - Sb_50d_8_FC metaG (SPAdes) (version 2) | ecosystem: Environmental > Terrestrial > Soil > Wetlands > Peat | place: Germany: Weissenstadt... | reverse complement strand
CGCGGCGGCGCAGGCCACCCGCGTGTACGACGACTATCTCCGCGAACTCGCCAAGACCGATGCCGACGACCTAGCTGTGCTCGCCGTCAGCCTGATCGGGCCGCGGAACCAGGTGGCCAAGCTGGTCCGCCACCTCGAGTTGCTGCCGTGAGCTGTTCGTCCTGAGCTGTTGGTCTGGGCCAGTTGCTGGTACAGCGGGATGGCAGCGTCGAGGTCATCCACGAAAACCCGGGCCACGACGCCGGAGATGTTGGACAAGCTCTGGGCAACAGCGATGACGAACGGGGCATGCCGTCTGCGGTTAGATCGGGTACCTGGTGGGTTCGGTGGCGTACTGGCGGCCCGATGGGGTGGTCCATCGGAAGGTGCCGTCGGGAAGCTGATCGACGTGCCACCGGGGGTGCTGTTTGAGCCGGTGGTCGTGCCGGCACTTGGGGCCGCCATTACACAGGCACGACCGTCCGCCTGCCTCGTAGGGGATGTTGTGCTCGAAGTCGCAGGTGGCGGCGGGGCGCCGGCAGACGGGGCTGGTGCAGGTGGCGTGCCGGATCTGGGCCAGGTGCCGGAGCTTGATCCCGGGGTCGTGGCCCTTGGCCGCGAAGCGGTGGTCGCAGTTTTCGGTGGTGAACTCCTCGCACGCCGCGGGCATCCGCGCCGGGCCTTCTGGCGGGCAGCCGGGCTCGGGGCGCCGGCGGATGAGCTCGGCGGCCGCGGCGAGCTTGCGGGCGGCCATGTGGGCCTCCAGCCGGTCCCACGCGCACAGCACCCCGACCAGCTCATCGTCGGAGGCGCCGTCGTAGGTGTCGTCCGGGCCCGCGGCCGCATCGGCGAGCATCGCCAGGTCCGGGCAGCCCGGCATCACATCCAGCGCCAGCCCGCTGCCGAACGCCGCCGCGCGACTGGCCGACTCGCCAGGGAAGATCCGCGCCGACCCCGGCTGGCCCGGGCCCCGGCGGCCCGCCCGCGCCGCGATCGCCGCCAGCGCCCCGGTCGTCCCCGACCGGGCGGCGTTAGCGGCAGCCTGCTCTTCCGCCTCGGTGACCTCCCCGATCTCCGCGACCTCCTGCGGCGTCAGCTCGTCCTCACCGGGCGGCGGCGGCCCGTCCGGGTCGGGGTATTCCTCCGGGTCGAACGGCTCATCCTCCCCGGCAAGGGCATCCAGCCAGGCCTCGCGCTCCTCCTCAGTCATCGGATCCGGGCGGGTGATCACCGGCTCCCAGTAAGGCCCGCCAGGGTCGCCTAGCGGCAGGGGTTGGTCCGGCCCAGGCGGCATCCCCGCTGCGCGCCGGGCGGGATCCTCGTCCCATCCGGGGTCCGCAGGAGCCGATTCCTGGGGCATGCACCCACATCCGTTCGGAATATTGAACTTGAATTTGATCCTCGATATGTTATCGAACATAATAGCGTATACGGGCGCAGACGGCAACCAAATAGGACTGACCGGAGATTATTTTCGGGGCAGCTAGGTCACCCCGCTGACTCCCGGGGCGGAGGTGAGTTGTGAACGCGCTGCTGGTGCACGCGGAGTGCGAGGGTGGCCAGGTCGAGCACGGGGGTGGCGACGCCGAGGGCGCGGGCTCGGCTGATCAGGTCACCGAGGATCTGTTCCACTTCGGTGCCGCGCCCGGCCTGCAGGTCCCGGTACAGCGAGGATGCTGCCGCGGGCTTGCGTCGTCGGCTGGGGCTCCATGGTGACCTTTCTATCGCGGCGGCGTCATCCGGGCGGCGGCGCGGTGGATCCGCGGACCTGGAGTGTCGGGGTTAGGAGGTGAAGCTCGGCGGCGCGGCCCGGGTCGGCGACCCGGGCCAGCAGGGTGCGGGCGGCGAGCCGCCCGGCGTCGAGGCCGGCGCTGTCAACGCTGGTGATCCAGATCGACCGCAGCCGGGCCAGGTAGGAGTTGTCGTAGCCGACGAGCGAGAGCCGGCCCGGCACGTCGATGTTCATCTCCGAGGCGGCCGACTGCGCGCCGAGGCAGGTCATGTCGTCCACGGCGAAGATCGCGGTCGGCGGCTGATCGCTGCTGAGCAGGCGCACGGTGGCACGGTAACCGGCGTCCTCGGTGAAGTCGCCGGGCTCGACCCTGATGTACTCGCCAAGCCCGCTGGCCCGCATCGTGTCCTCGTAACCCTGCTGGCGCAGCTTCCCGACGACATTGCTGGTCCCGGACACGCGCCCGGAAATGTGCGCGATCTTGCGGTGGCCGAGTTCGATCAGGTGCCGGGTCGCCAGCGTCGCGCCGAGCAGGTCGTCGTTCGCGACCGCATCCACCCGTGGCAGGTCGATGTCGCGCCAGCCCACCGTGATCGTGGGGACGACGCTGGCGATCTCGGCGATGACCGGCGAGTTCGCCTGGGTGCCAGCCAGGATGAAGCCGTCGACCTCGAGCTCGAGGAAGCCGCGCAGCACCGAGTCGTCCATCCGCCGGTCCAGCCGGCCGCCGCCGCTGAGCACGACATGCCTCCCGTTCGCCTCCAGGACGGAGATGAGACCGTCGAGGAGGTCGATGTACCAGGGGTGACGGACGTCGTTGAGGAGCACGCCGATGGCCCGGCTGCGTCCTTCGCGGAGGGTTCGGGCGGCGGCGTTGGGACGGTAGCCGAGTTCCGCGATGGCCCGGTCCACCGCCGCCCGCCGGTCGGGGCTGACCTTCGGCGAGCCCCGCAACACGAGGGAGACCAGGGATTTGGAGACGCCGGCACGTTCGGCCACGTCACGGATGGTGGGCCGGGGAACAAGGTGCTCGCCGTTGACCGACATCCGGGACCTCCGCGACCGGGAATGGAACGATCTACTGGGCTCGTAGCTTATCCCAGGCGGGGATCGGGCCGTCAGGCGACACGCGTTCAGATCGAAGAATGGCGATTCTAGCAGGTCTGGTACTGAGATTATGACGTCGAGGGCTTGACAGGCGGGCACCGGGTCGGGGATCCTTCCCTTGTTGGAACGATCCATAAATTTCCAACGAATGTCCAACCTGAGCCTTCCGGCGGCCTTGCGGAGGTCGACATGAGCAGCAGTCCGGCACAAGTCATCACGAGCAGCAGTCCGGCCCGAGACGTGCGCAGCAGTCCGGCCCGAGAGATGCGCAGAAGCCCGTCACGGGTCATGGAGTACGACCCGTTCAGCCAGGAATTCCAGGCCGACCCGTTCCCGGTGTACCGCTGGATGCGCGACGAGGCGCCGGTGTTCTACAGCGAGAAGTGGGGCTGGTGGGCGCTGTCCCGGTTCGAGGACGTGCGGGCCGCCGCGACGGATCCGCAGACGTTCCTCAGCTACGAGGGCATCGACATCGACGACACCGCCAAGGACCAGAGCGGCCCGGGGTTCCTGCCGGACATCGACAACCCGCGGCACGACCAGATCCGCCGGATGATCCAGCCGCGGCTGCTGCCGAACCGCATTACCGAGCGGGAGGACGCGGTCCGCGCCGTGGTGCGCGGCCTCATCGACGTCTGGCGGTACCGGGGCACCGTGGACCTGGCCCAGGAGCTGGCCTGGCCGATGCCCAACGAGGTGTTCTTCGACCTGCTCGGCCTCCCTTCGGCCCGTGCGGAAGGCCGTGCACAGCTGGAGCGGTGGGTGCACGAGCTCAAGGACCGCAAGCCCGACGACGCCCGGCTCACCCCGGTGGCCAAGGCCGCCACCGCCGGCATCCAGAGCTACTTCGTCGACCTCCTGCACGAGCGGCGCGCCCGCCCGCGCAACGACCTGGTGACCCACCTGGTCACCGCCGACATCGACGGAGTGCCGTTCGCCGAGCAGGACATCGGGCCCGCCTCGGAGGTCCTCGGCCTGATGATGGTGCTGTTCCTCGGCGGGGTGGAAAGCACCGCGGGGCTCACCGGGACGCTGTTCAAGCTGCTCGCCGAGAACCCCGGCCAGCGGGCGCTGCTCCGGGATAACCCGGCCCTGATCCCGGACGCCGTCGAGGAGGCGATCCGTCTCGCCACGCCGCTGCAGCTGGTCGGCCGCACCGCCGCCCGCGAGGTCACCCTGCACAGCGTGACCATCCCGGCCGGCGGCCGGGTGGTGCTGGTCTACGGCGCCGCGAACCGCGACGAGCGCCGCTTCACCGATCCGGACCGGTTCGACGTGACCCGCGGCCGGTTCCGCCACCTGGGCTTCGGGGAGGGCATGCACGGCTGCCTCGGCGCGCCGCTGGCGCGGCTCGAGGCGAAGGTCGCCCTGGAGGAGGCGCTTGGAGTCCTCGGCGACTACACGATCGCCGAGCCGCCGGAGCGCTACCGGACCACGCCGAACATGTACGTCTGGGAGCACCTGCACCTGTCGTTTCCGGTCGCGCCGTTTCCGGTCGCCTCGGCCGAGCACGAGCACCACGGCACCGGCGTCACCGTGGTCACCCGCGAGTTCGAGGCCGACGTCCGGGTGGAGAGCAAGGTCCAGGTCGCGGACGGGGTAGTGACGCTGGCGCTATGCGAGATCGGCGGGAGCCCGCTGCCCCGGTGGTCGCCGGGCGCGCACGTGGACCTTGTCCTGGACGGGGCGCCGACCCGGCAGTACTCACTGTGCGGCGACCCGGCCGATCCTCGCCGGTGGCGGCTGGGCATCCTGCGTGACGCGGATGGCGGCGGCGGCTCCCGCTTCGTCCACGACCAGCTGCGGGCCGGCGAGACGGTCCGGGTGCGCGGCCCGCGGAACAATTTCGGGCTGGCCGACTCGGCCCGCTACCTGTTCATCGCGGGCGGGATCGGGATCACCCCTATCCTCCCGATGATCGCCGCCGCGCAGGCGGCCGCCGCGGACTGGCATCTTCTGTACGGCGGCCGGTGCCGGGCCTCGATGGCGTTCCTCGACGAACTCGCCTGCTACGGGGACCGGGTCACCGTGGCGCCCCAGGACGAGACCGGGCTGCTCGACCTGGACGCCTTCCTGGGCAGCCCGCGGCCGGACACCCTGGTTTACTGCTGCGGCCCCGAACCCCTGCTGGCCGCGGTGGAGGAACGCTGCCGTGCCTGGCCGCCCCGGTCGCTGCGCGTGGAGCGGTTCAGCGCCCGGCCGCTGACCGCGCCGGTCCGGGCCGAGGGCTTCGAGGTGGAACTGGCCCGCAGCCAGGTCAGCCTCACCGTCCCCCCGGACCGCTCGATCCTGGACGTCGTCGAGGAAGCCGGGATCGGGGTCCTGTCGTCCTGCGCCGAGGGCACCTGCGGCACCTGCGAGACCGCCGTCCTGGACGGCCTGCCCGACCACCGCGACTCCGTGCTCACCGAGGACGAACGTCGCGCGGGCGACTGCATGATGATCTGCGTCTCCCGCTCCTGCACGGCCCGGCTCGTCCTCAACTTGTAGACCGGCGGACATCACCTGTCGAGACGAACGTGCGGCCCCTCCGCGAGGAAGGGGCCGCACGGCGGGCGACGTCGCTCACCTATTGACGATGATGTTGCCGCTCGTGATCGGGTACTGGGTGACCGGTCCGTTGTGCCAGCTCGTGGCGACACCGTGGGCGTAGGTGTCGTTCTGGTAGCCGGGCCCGCCGTCGTGCACCTTGACGACGATGGGCAGACCCGCCAGCGCCGCTGGCGCATAGCTCGGGATGGTGAACCCGAACCGGGCGTTGTGGCCACTAATGACGGCCCACGTCACCGGGGCCTGGTACCTGAGCACCTGGAACGCCGAGCCGGCCGGCATCGTGAACGGCAGCGTCAGGCCGTTGCTGTCACGCGCGGTCCCGGACACGGAGCCGTTGGCTGCGATCCAGCCGTGGCCGCTGACCCGGTAGCCCGCGTTGGTGCCGGTGTAGAGGATGGAGAACGAGACCGCGTTCCAGCTGACTGTGCCGGTGACCGTCCATGTGTAGGAAGAGTCAGCGTTGTAGGTGCCCGTCCCGGAGAACCGGGTCGCGTGCGTCGACAGCGGCGTGACGGTGGTGACCGTCATCGTGTGGGCGTAGGTGCCGGCGAAGACCAGCGCGTGCGTCCCGCTGATATTCCACACGTTCGTGTTGGCGGCCGGGTAGGTGAAGTTCGCATAGTCGATCCAGCCGTAGTGGCCGGCCTTAGCGGACACAGCGAACGACACGTACTGGATCGGCCCGGACAGCGCGACACTTCCCGTTGCCGTTGGCACCGGCCGCACGTGTGTGGTCGATGCGCCCGCAGCCGTCACGCTGCCGCCGACTACCGCGAGGGCGACCGCCCCGGTGGCGAGTATTGACCTGATTTTCATGGCTGTTCATACTCCTCAGTAGGTAGTTGGTTACCTCGGGGGGTCGGCCTTGGCCGCCGACCCTCCCCTTTTGGTTAACCCGGGCTCACCTCCTTCCTGCTCGAGGCCTTGCGGAACTCGGCCTGGACGAGTGGTGCCTGCGCTGGCGTATCGGGCAGCCCAGCCGCGGCAGCACGGTGTGCGGGGATCCAGGGAATCCGAGTCGAACGGGGTACTCGCCAGGGCGGCCGAGCGGGATGTTCGGGTCGGTGGGCGCGGTGCAGGCGACATAGCCTGGCGCCTTGGGCGTGCCCATGTGCCGCGCGATGACCTCGGCACTGGCGGGGCGGGCGCTGCCATGTTGCTGATCTCGGCGCGGCATCCTGCGGCGAACGCGACCGTCGCCGGGACGATCACTCCTCGCGCCGGCAGGTACCTCATCATGACCGACCCCGCATCCTGATTTCAGGTTTAGGGTGTCGGGAGCGCCTCGGCAAGAGCGACCGGACCCGTTTCGCCGGGACCTTCGTCATCACGCAGTCAGCCGGCATCTGGACGTCGCGGACAAGACGGTCCGGCGGGCGCTCGACAAGCGGGCTGTAGTGGTGCGTCCTCGCGGGCGGATCGCGGCGGGGGCGCTGGCGCCGTGACCGGTCTGCACTCGTCAGCGCGGGGCGGGACCGGTGTGATCGGTGATGCGGACATGATTGCCCGCGGGGTCTCGCACGGCGATGTCGCGGGCTCCCCAGGGTTGGGTGATGGGCTCCTGTAGTACCTCGGCCTCGGGTGCGGCCGCGATTATGTCGAAGGTCGCGTCGAGGTCGTCGGAGCGCAACTGGACCATCTGCAGCTCACCTTTGGCCAGCAGGGCCGCGAGGGCGTCCCCGTCCTCCTGGGAGCGGCCCGCATGCGGCTGTGACAACACGATCTCGATCTCGGGTTGGCTGTCGGTGACGAGGGTGATCCAGCGGAAGCCGTCGCGGGCGACCTCGTGGCGCACCGTCAGGCCGAGGGTGTCGCGGTAGAAGCTGAGGGCGGCGTCGGGGTCGTCGACGAGGACGTGCACGCCGCTGAGCGAAATGGTCATGGCACCGACGCTAGGCGGGTGCGGTGACGGATGCTTCTCCGAAACTGCTCTCTTCCGCGCGCCCCTGGCCCCCGCCCTTGCGCGGCCGGGTCAGCACCATCGTCTGGCAGGCGGGCACGACACGCAGCTCGTCGTGGTTGCGGGCGCGGTACGTGGACGGCGTCTCGCCGACGAGCTCGGTGAAGCGGGCGGAGAAGGAGCCGAGGCTCGTGCAGCCGACCGCGAAGCAGACATCCGTCACGCTCAGGTCGCCGCGGCGCAGCAGCGCCTTCGCCCGCTCGATGCGCCGGGTCATCAGGTAGGAGTACGGCGTCTCGGAGTACGCCTCGCGGAAGCGGCGGCTGAAGTGCGCCGACGACATCAGCGCCGTGTGGGCGAGCGCGGGGACGTCGAGCGGCTGCGCGTACTCGCGGTCCATCCGGTCGCGCGCCCGGCGCAGCCGACGCAGCTCGTCAATGTCGGCACTCACCCGCATGTTCTCCACCTTACAGAGGCTGATCCTAGCGGCTGGGCTGACGGACAGCTCCGCGGGTTGCGCCGCTGGCCAGTTTCTTGTGCCTCCTGGCCGCACTGCCTAGGTTAGGTAGGCGGCATTGCCGCCCAGAGCTGCCTCATATCGGATCACTTCGCCGTTTCGGAAGCGATCCGCGATCAAGTTCGGGCACCGAGCCGAGGGCCTGGCCCGGCCGCCCTGCGGCGTGGAGGGCCGGCCGAAAGTAAGCAGTTTTGGAGAAGCGCGAGTCACGGAGCCACGCCTAGCATGACCGTCATGGACGTCACGATTCACCAGACCTTCCTCCCACATGACGCCCCGGACGCATCCCTGGCCTTCCATTTCGCGCCTCGCCGTTCGTCTTAACACGACCGTACACACCGGGTCGATGTGACCCACGACTTCAGGAGTAACCATGACCGGCTCTTCTACCGAGGGAATCAAGACCGTGCTGCATCCCGTGTCCGACCTGGCGACGGCCAAACCGGTGTACGCCGCCCTGCTTGGCGTACCGCCGACGGCCGACTCGTCCTACTACGTCGGCTTCGAGGCCGCGGGCCAGCACATCGGGCTGGTGCCGGGCGGTGGACCGCAGGGCATGACCTCACCGGTGGCCTACTGGCACGTGGCGGACATCGAGGCGAAGCTGGCCGAGGTGACCGCCGCGGGTGCCACCGTGAAGGAGCCCGCGCGCGACGTCGGTGGCGGCCGCCTGGTGGCCACCGTCACCGACCCCGATGGCAACGTGCTCGGGCTGCTTCAGGACCGATGAGTCCCGCCCCCCGCTCCCGCGCTCAGCGCTGTCGCGACACCGAGCATCGGCTCAGCCACGACATCGATGTCTGGTGGCCAGTGCCTCGGCGGACAGCCCGGCCGGCAGGAACCTGGCTGGGCCCCGCCTAACAGATGGAGACCCGATGAACATGGTCACGAGGACGGACACGCAGTCGCCTGCGCTGCAGGTTGCCGACGGCCACGATGTGATCCGCGTGCACGGCGCGCGCGTGAACAACCTCAAGGACGTCAGCGTCGTGATCCCCAAGCGCCGGCTGACGGTGTTCACGGGCGTCTCCGGCTCGGGCAAGAGCTCTCTGGTGTTCGGCACGATCGCCGCGGAGTCGCAGCGGCTGATCAACGAGACGTACAGCGCCTTCGTGCAGGGGTTCATGCCAACGCTGGCGCGGCCCGAGGTCGACGTGCTCGAAGGGCTGACGACCGCGATCATCGTCGACCAGGAGCGGATGGGCGCCGACGCCCGCTCCACGGTCGGCACCGCCACCGACGCCCACGCGATGCTGCGCATTCTCTTCAGCCGGCTCGGGCGGCCGCACATCGGCCCGCCCAACGCGTTCTCGTTCAACGTACCGTCGGTCCGGGCGAGCGGTGCGATCACCGTCGAGCGCGGTGCCAGCACGACCGTGAGAAAGACCTTCACCCGCGTCGGCGGCATGTGTCCGCGCTGCGAGGGCCGGGGCTCGGTCACCGATTACGACCTGTCTCAGCTGTACGACGACAGCAAGTCCCTCAGCGAGGGTGCGCTCACGATCCCGGGCTACAGCGTCGACGGCTGGTTTGGCCGCATCTTCCTCGGCTGCGGCTTCTTCGACCCGGACAAGCCGATCCGTAAGTTCACCGAGACCGAGCTCCACGACTTGCTCTACAAGGAGCCGACCAGGATCAAGGTCGACGGCGTCAACCTGACGTACGAGGGCCTGATCCCCAGAATCCAGAAGTCGTTCCTGTCCAAGGACCGGGAGGCGCTTCAGCCGCACATCCGGGCGTTCGTGGACCGGGCGCTCACCTTCACCGCCTGCCCTGAGTGCGGCGGCACCCGGCTCAGCGAGGCGGCCCGGTCGTCGCGGATCGGGGGCATCAACATCGCCGACGCCTGTGCGATGCAGATCAGCGATCTCGCCGAGTGGGTGCGCGGGCTGGACGAATCGTCCGTGGCGCCGCTGCTGGCGGCGCTGGGCGAGACCCTCGACTCGTTCGTCGAGATCGGGCTGGGCTACCTGTCGCTGGACCGGCCATCGGGCACCCTCTCGGGCGGCGAGGCACAGCGCACCAAGATGATCCGCCACCTCGGCTCCTCGCTCACCGATGTCACCTACGTATTCGACGAGCCCACCATTGGCATGCACCCCCATGACATCCAGCGGATGAACGACCTGCTGCTGCAACTGCGCGACAAGGGCAACACGGTGCTCGTCGTGGAGCACAAGCCGGAGGCGATCGCGATCGCCGACCACGTCGTCGACCTCGGCCCGGGTGCTGGCACTGCGGGCGGCGAGGTGGTCTTCGAGGGCACCGTCGACGGGCTGCGCGCCAGCGGCACGCTGACCGGCCGACACCTGGACGACCGGGCCTCCGTGAAGCCGTCGGTGCGGACACCGTCGGGAGTGCTGGAGGTGCGCGGCGCCAGCACCAACAACCTGCAGGACGTCGACGTCGACATACCGCTCGGCGTGCTGGCGGTGGTGACCGGCGTGGCCGGGTCGGGAAAGAGCTCACTGATCCGCGGCTCGGTGTCTGGCCGGGAGGGAGTGATGTCGGTCGACCAGGCTGCGATCCGCGGCTCACGACGGAGCAACCCGGCGACGTACAGCGGACTGCTCGACCCGATCCGCACGGCGTTCGCGAAGGCCAACGGGGTGAAGCCGGCGCTGTTCAGCGCCAACTCCGAGGGCGCCTGCCCCAACTGCAACGGCGCCGGCGTCATCTACACCGACCTGGCGATGATGGCCGGCGTCGCTACCATCTGCGAGGAGTGCGAGGGGAAGCGGTTCGAGGCCTCGGTGCTGGAGTACCACCTCGGCGGCCAGGACATCAGCGAGGTGCTCGCGATGTCGGTAACCGAGGCGGAGGTGTTCTTCGGCGCCGGTGAGGCACGCACGCCCGCAGCGTGCAAAGTCCTTGACCGGCTGGCCGACGTCGGGCTCGGCTACCTCACTCTTGGCCAGCCGCTCACTACGCTGTCCGGCGGTGAGCGGCAGCGGCTCAAGCTGGCCACCCACCTAGGGGAGAAGGCCGGCGTCTACGTCCTCGACGAGCCGACCACCGGCCTGCACCTGGCCGACGTCGAGCAGCTGCTCGGCCTGCTGGACCGGATCGTCGACTCCGGCAAGTCGGTCATCGTCATCGAGCACCACCAGGCGGTCATGGCGCACGCCGACTGGATCATCGACCTCGGCCCCGGCCCCGGCCACGACGGCGGCCGAATCGTCTTCGAGGGCACACCCGCCGACCTCGTCGCCGCCCGTTCCACCCTCACCGGCGAGCACCTGGCGGCCTACGTCGGCACCTGACCGAGGCCCACGCGGACACCGTGAGACGAGTTCTCTCATCTGTTTCGACCTAGCATGCTCACCCGCCCGAGCCGCAGGCCGAGCAGGATCGGAGAAGCGCGCGGGGCGCTGGCTCGCTAGCCTTGCGGGCATGGATCTCACTCTTTCTCGTTGCTTCGTCCAAGTCCATGACCCCGACCTCGCACTGGCCTTCTACCGCGACGCACTCGGCCTCGAACTGCGCAACGACGTCGCCCGCGAAGGCTTCCGCTGGATCACCGTCGGCGGCGCCTCCCAGCCCGGCGTCGAGATCGTCCTCACGAACTACATGTGCGGCAGCCCCGCCGACGG
>Ga0208827_1001206_pt1 | contig 11404 bp, 10 predicted proteins | sample Sb_taG_5_FD_187709 | JGI IMG/M metagenome (GOLD analysis project Ga0208827, IMG submission 187709) | Peat soil microbial communities from Weissenstadt, Germany - Sb_50d_8_FC metaG (SPAdes) (version 2) | ecosystem: Environmental > Terrestrial > Soil > Wetlands > Peat | place: Germany... | reverse complement strand
CGGCGCGATCGGCCATCGTCATCCGGACCTCTTCGAACCCTAGACCGATCTCGGTCGGGATCGCCGTCAGCATGCGTCCCGGCACGTTTGGAAAGTAGATGCGTCGCGACTGGAAGATGTGGAGGTGGACGTGGCGATCAACAGAAGATAAACGGCGACGCCTGTGAGCGGGATCAGCAGTCACGTCGGTACGATGTTGTCCCACATGATTGCACCTTCCGCGTACCTTCATCACTGACGCGATGCTTTTCCCTACGATTTCTTTGGATAGTCGAGCACCACTTTTGCGGGCTTGGCGTTGCCGACGTCTGACCATGACTTCGCACTGAACGTGAACTCGGCGACGGCACACGTCGGCATGTGAGTAATCTCGCTTGAAAGGCGATGCGCCAACTCGGTCAACTCGGGGTTATGGCCAAAAAGCATCACGCGCTTCAGCTTGTCGCCGAGCTTGTGAATGACGCTGAGCAGGTCATCCACCGCGGCGGCATACAGCCGGTCATCCACGACGATATCCTTGACGCGGTAATCAAGCTTCTTGGCGATGATTTCCGCGGTCGTGAGCGCGCGCCTCGCCGGACTCGACAGGATCAAGTCTGGCTTTACATCGCGCTTCGCTAATCGCGTACCCATCTTCGGCGCGTCGCGCTTGCCATGAGCGTCCAATGGCCGGTCCTTGTCGGGTAACGCGGGGTCATCCCGGCTCGACTTCGCGTGGCGAATGAGAAATAGCGTTTTCATGCAAAATCCCGTACGGCCGGCGCAACTCTTGTATCTGACGGACACGGCCTATTACCTGGGGCGCATCAGTCGATTGTCTATGCCTACAGGATAAGTGGCTTCGGAGCATGGCTATGAGGAAATCTGCACACAATGTTCGAACAAATGCCTGCCAATCTATGCCGCGTGAAGACGTGGCGTCGCGCAATAGCGCAAAGCCTGCTACCGATCTGGGAATTTTGTTTGTGCCAAATGTGTACCACTAACCGGAGATTTCCCTTGGGTCTACTTGGCTCAAGCTGAACCCACTTGTGTGCTAACCTATTGAAGATTAATGGAATGATGTCACGTAGAAGGCGGTTTACGTTGGGTTCGGGACGTAGGAGTCGCAGGTTCAAACCCTGTTACCCTTCAGTCAGGAAGGGCACACGAAGGCCCGCTTCGGCTCGCTGCGAAGCGGCAACAGACGTGCCTCCAGAACTGCCCCCGCGCAATATTGCGCACAACGTACCAGCGCGGCTCTGAAGTCAGCTCCAGCGGGTCAAAGAGTGATCGGCGAGCCATGGATGAACCGTGGTGACTGGTCCGTCGGGCGTCCATTCAGGAGTCTGCAGCGCATCAAGCTGCATGAAACTCGCGCGCTCGCAACAGAGCTTAAAGAGACTCGCTTGTTCGCTAGCTCCAGCGCAGCCGAACGATGGCGGCTGTGCTCGCGCCCGTCGCTCATGTGGACTTATGGCAAATCCGAGGCTCCGCCGGGCATCTAACTAAAGCGTGCGATTGTGAACTGCGCACGCGATGGATCGCACAATTCCCTCACAAGGGACTCGATGCAGAACTAGCCAGAACGCACACTGTTCGTCCATTTAACGAAAGCCCGAGGAATTATGAATGCGATACGACGGTGTTGGCATTTGATATTCCCGGCACTATGTTCATCACTTCGAGCGATCGATCACCGCCGAAGAGCGCTGGCTGGACATTTCAGCTTTGGAATCGCCTCGCGCCTCGTCGCCGCCTTTATTGGCGTTGGCGCATTAGTACTGGCAGCCAACTTCATCGTCGAACAAGGCGTCTCAATAGAAAAGACGACGCAGATAACCCGCATCGCGCCGCCACCAGCCATTGCCGCAGCGCAGGCTGTCGTCGAGCCGCCACCTGCGGTCATCATTGAGCGGCGTGTAGTGCCCTCTGAACCGCTGATGTTAGCCCTCGATCGCTTTGGGCGTGCCGTGCAGGACCGCATCGGAACCAATACGAAGCAGACTGAGGCGGAATATCAACAGTCAATGTCAGACCTGGACGGTGCCTCGCGCGCTTTCATTGCTCAAGCCGTCTCGCTTTCGGGGCAGTCTTTGCTGACGCTCACTTCCAGCATCAACGCCTACAAGGAGCATAGCCGCGATCTTGTGCTGATGGCTGACAACCGTCAGGCCGTGATGAGCCAATATTCGACGCTCTTTGAGGATCTGTACGCGCGCGTCAATGACTCGGTGAGAAGCGCCTGGAAGATATTCGGCAGAGTCGTCGCGCGACAGTCGCTGCTACAGTTGAGCGCCGATTTCGATGGGCTTCGGCGCGGTTCCACCGCCCTGGCCTCAGCGGATAGTGTGGAAGCACCCGAGATGGCGCGGTTGTTGAAGACTGAAAAGGCGGTCGTAGAGAATCTTGCGACCAATGAAAGCGGCTTTAAGCGGTCAGAGGGCGATCAATGGTATACCGCAATGCACGACGATGTCGCGCGGCTGATTGCTCTGCGCGGATCGCTACTGCAGCTAAACAATCAGCTGCACGTCCGGTCGCATGACTTTGCTGAAGAGGCGGCGAGCGTTGCGACCCTCGTTCCAAGCAAACTCGAGGCGCCCCCCGTCGCCGTCGCTCTCAAAAGCAGGAGCAATAGCAATGAGATTGGTACAAATCCCGCACTAAACCCTCCGTCGTCAGCCGTGCCGACCGCTGCAGTTCCTGCTCCTGCCGTCGTAGAGACGCGATCCGTCACAACACACGATCCAAAGGATCACGAGAAGCGCGTTTTAATAGCGTGGATCAGTGTTGGTGTCTTCATGCTTCTGATCTCTATCGCTCTCGGAACTGTGCTCAGTATTGTCGGTCCGGTACGCCGCCTGCGTGATGCGACTACGCGGCTGGCAAAAGGGGACACCGCGGTGCGCGTCCTGCGCGGCGGCATTAAGGAGCTTGATACGCTCGCTGTCGCATTCAACGCCATGGCTGATGAACTCTCAACAGCCAAGGCCGCCGCTCGCGAGTACCAACAGGGTCTCGAGGCCAAAGTGGCGGAGCGCACGCGCCAATTGCAAGAACTGGCAGAGCACGACCCATTAACCGGCTTACCGAATCGGCGGGAGCTTTTTCTCCTGCTTAACGCTGCCATAGAGCGTGCGCGAAGCGCGAGTTACCTTGTGGGAGTGCTCTTCCTGGATATCGACAACTTTAAATATCTTAATGACAGCATGGGGCACGCGTTCGGCGATCGCGTGCTAGTGAGTCTGGGACAGCGTCTGCAAGAGGTTACTCGAGCCTTCGGTTTTGCAGCGAGACTCGGCGGCGATGAATTTACTGTTGTCTTCGAGCGTGCGGCGAGCATGGAGGACATCGGGTTGGCCGGACTAAGTGTAGTGCAAGCGTTTCAGAAGCCATTATCCGTTGACGGCCGCGACCTCATCGTCAGCGTCAGCGTGGGGGCGAGCATTTACCCTGACCATGAGCAGGACGCTGAAGCGCTATTGAAGGCAGCCGATGCCGCGCTCTTTCGTGCCAAAGCCTTGGGACGCAGTCAGTTATCTGTGTTCACTCCTGAGCTGCTCGAAGCTGCGGCAGCGAAATTCACGACGGAACAAGGTCTACGCCGCGCCATTGAACGAGGAGAATTTGAGCTCGTATTCCAACCGGAAGTGAATGCCGAGACCCTCGAGACCGCCCTGGTGGAAGCATTGATTCGCTGGCGGATGCCGGACGGCGGCCTTGCCACTCCCGATCAGTTTCTCGCAATTGCCGAGGAATCCGGCCTGATCATTGAAATCAGCGACTGGGTACTTCGATCGGCGATTGAAGCCGCGTCCCATTGGCATCACGGCGCTTGGCCCGAGGCGCGCGTCGCCGTCAATGTGTCGCCGCGTGCATTGCTCGATAACCGCTTCGTCGGGCGTCTATGCGGGCTGTTACAGGAGCACCGCCTGCCGGCGCGTTGTATCGAGATTGAGTTGACAGAATCCGTTTTACAAACCGGGGCGGCTACCATTGACGCCCTGAAATGTCTGCGTGCCCGCGGCGTGGCGATCGCCCTGGACGACTTCGGTACGGGTTATTCCTCGCTTGCCTCCTTGGAGCAACTTCCGCTTACCCGCATCAAGCTGGATCGTAGTTTGATCGCCGGGATCGATACCAGCCCACGCTCGGCGGCGATCGCGCGCGCCATCATTGGCATGTGTCAAGGCTTAGGTCTTGAGATCACCGCCGAAGGCGTCGAGCGGCCCGAGCAGCTCGCGCTGCTACTGGGTCACCCTGGGATGTACCTACAAGGCTACTTGCTCGCGCATCCCGTGTCCCGCGACGACGTGTTGGCCGCCATAGTCAATGTCGCCACGCGTTCGCAGGAGCTTTTGCTGCGATCGCAAATCACGGGATCTCCAAACGTGGCCGGGTTGTCGCCGGTCTCGTTGCTCAGCTTGCCAGAAACCGCCTAGGCCGAGACCACCGCCTTAGCATTGGCGGAGACTCGACCCTGGGGTCGGCTCTGAGCCGCCCCGTAGATTTATTGCCGGAGATTACCTCCTAAAGTCCTGGGTCTGAGATTGGTCCTGTTTTGGGTCCGTTTGAAGCAAGAGAGAAGCAGCTTTTTCGTCCTGAGCTTCTGACCTCTTCAGGAACTGCCTGGGGGAGTTCCAGCCTTCACGCAGACCCGTACCGGGACTGCAGGAACAGCGCAAATCGCTTCACCCCGACCAGGTCAGATCGTTTCCCTCTATGTCTTAGACCAACACCTCGGTCGGGAGGTTGCCTGGACCAAGGCAAAGCGCCCGCGGATCCGGGAGCCCAGCCGAACGGCTGCTACAGAATGCGGTTTGTCAAAGCCGCGGTTGATCGATGGTGCGTGACCTTGGAAGGACGGTAGAACTTCGGACACCATGGCCGCTCACTGCATGAACCAGCCATGGCTGACGACCAGCGACTGCCCCGTCAGGGCATTGGAATCGAACGAGGCGAAAAAGAGCGCTGCTTCGGCCACGTCCTGGGCCGTTGTGAATTCGCCGTCGACGGTTTCCTTGAGCATGACCTCGCGGATGACTGCCGCCTCCGATATACCAAGCGTCTTCGCCTGCTCTGGGATCTGCTTGTCGACCAGCGGCGTGCGCACGAAACCTGGGCAGATGACGTTTGCCCGCACGCCGTGCTTCGCACCTTCCTTGGCGACGACTTTGGCAAGACCAATGAGGCCGTGTTTGGCGGTGACATAGGGTGCCTTGAGTAGCGAGGCTTCCTTCGAATGCACCGAGCCCATGTAGATGATGCTGCCGCCGCCCTGCTTGTACATCTGCCGCAAGGCCGCGCGCGTAGTCAGGAAGGCGCCGTCCAAGTGAATCGCGAGCAGACGTTTCCAGTCGGCAAACGCGAACTCCTCGAGCGGCGCGACGATCTGAATGCCGGCGTTGCTCACCAGAACGTCAATTCGTCCGAAAGCCTCCACCACGCTGGCCATGGCGGAATCGACCTGCACTTCGCTGGTCACGTCCATGACCACGGCGATCGCCCGCCCGCCCTCGCGATTGAGTTCCGCAGCGGCCAGATGGGCGCCCGCGGAGTCGAGATCGGCGATGGCAAGCATGGCGCCAGCGCGGGCGAAAGTGCGCGCGATCTCCTTGCCGATACCGCTTGCCGCACCGGTAACGACGGCGACCTTGTCCTTGAGGCGCATTTCCTTGATCTCCCTGCAGCACTGCCCGCTCGTCGGTCGGGCGCAAACTATGATGCCCCGCGGGCGGCCGCTTGCACATCCCGCCCGTGTCGTGCGAGGAAGGCATCGATTGCCGCCAGACACTCGGGCTCATTGAGCAAGGGCGTATGTCCGCGGTTCGCGACTGTAATGTGCTGCAGATCCGGCTTCTCGCGCGCCATGCGCGCCACCGTCGCGGCGCTCAGCAGATCGGACAGCGCCCCGCGTATCACCAGCATGGGCACGCCTTTGATCTGTGCATAGAGCGGCCACAGGTCAGTCGGGGCCTTGGGGGAATTCTTGAATGCATCGCTGATTCTCGGATCCATGTCTGGGACGGGGACACCGGTCGCATTCTCCCGGTAGCCGCGGTGCGCAAAGTCGAGCCAGTCCGCATCGGTCAGCCCGGGCAGTGCGAGGCCATAGACGCTCTTGGCCTGCGCGGCCGCTTCAGTCCAGGAGGACACCGGCGGCAGCTTGCCCGCGTACCCGGCGATGCGGCGCAATCCGACCGGATCGATCTCCGGACCGGCATCGTTGAGCACAACGCCGGCAATTCGGTCCGGCTTCGTCGCCGCCATCGCCATTCCCATCAGCGCGCCGAGCGAGGTGCCCACCACCACCACGCGGCTCACCCTACGCGAATCGAGCAGCGTCCACGCATCCGCTACGTAGGTCAATAGGTGATAGCGGGTCGGATCCTTATCCCAGGCCGATCGGCCGCGGCCGCGCAGGTCCGCGGTGAGCACTTCGTGCTGTTCGCTCAGGTGCGCGGCGAGCGCGACGAAATCGCGGCTATTGCGCGTCAGACCCGGCAGACACAGCACCGGTAAGCCTCCCGGCCGCCGTGCGGCATACAGCCCGCAGTACAGGCGCAGACCATCGGTACTGTTGTTGAAGTAATCGGTGGGAATGACATTCACGATGGTTCTCCAGCGTCGTCCTTGAGCGATGAGAATTTCTGCCGAAGCTCGCGCTTGAGCACCTTGCCGTTGGGGTTTCGAGGCAAGCTCTCGTCCCATACCACGCCACTGATACGCTGCTGCTTGCCGACTCGAGCGTTGGTCCACTCGACCAGTTCGGCCGCAGTCAACACGCGCCCGGCGTGCAGGACCGCGACGGCCAGCGGGGTCTCGCCCCAGCGCCGTGAGCAGCGCATCCGCAAGCTCCGTGCCGACCAGCAGACTCACGAACTCCTCGCCGGCGAAGCGCGCGAGTTCCTCGGCGAATCGCTCGCCCCCACGGCAACTCTCATCCGGCGAGGCGCTTGCGGATCGACAATAGCTCGCGCCGGCGCTGTGCGCTCGATTTTGGATAAGCCATCTTAAGACCCTCGAGCACATCGAGCACAATCTGGGAAACAATCAGTCGGGAGTTCATCTTGTCGTCGGCGGGAACGACATACCAGGGCGCGTAATCGGTGCTGGTGGCACTGAGGCATTGCTCATAGGCTTTGATGTATTGCCTCCAGAATGCCCGCTCCGCGAAGTCGGCGAGGCTGAATTTCCAGTTCTTTTCCGGGTCGTCGATGCGCTCGAGGAAGCGCTTGCGCTGCTCCTCCTTGGACAGGTGGAGGTAGAATTTGACGATGCGGGTTCCGTTCTCGTACAGATGCCTCTCCAATCCGGCAATAGAACGATAGCGATCGTGCCAGACCGCTTTCTCGCTCGCCGGAGCATCCGGCAATCCTTCGCTGCGCAGAATTTCGGGATGGACGCGGACAATCAGCACCTCCTCGTAATACGAACGATTGAAAATGCCGATCCTCCCGCGTTCCGGCAGAGCCTGCGTGGTGCGCCAGAGAAAATCGTGCTGCAACTCCGCGGGGCTCGGATGTTTGAAGCTGTATACCTGGCAACCTTGCGGGTTGACCCCCGACATCACATGCCTGATAGCGCCATCCTTTCCAGCTGCATCCATCGCCTGGAAGATCAGCAGGATGGCATGACTGTTGGACGCGTACAAAAGCTCCTGCCGCGAGCTTAGCTGCACAACGTGCTGTTCGAGGAGTTTTAGATAGTGCTGCTCCGACTTGTAAGCGGGCGCCACGTTCGTCGGCCACTTGCGCAGCCTGACCTCGTCTCCTTCGCGCACGCGAAAATCCTGTGGATTGATTTTCATTGTGATCCTCTGGGCGCTGCCGGGGAACTCAATCTTCCGATATCTCTCGTTCCGCCACCACCGACCTAAGGCACCAGCACGGCAGCGCCATCGAATCGCCCGGCGCGCAGATCGACGAGCGCCTGATTGGCCTGCTGCAGCCGATAGCGTGTGGTCTGGGTAACGATTCCAATCTCCGGCGCCAGGCGCAGGAAGTCGAGGCCGTCCTGCCGTGTGAGATTGGCGACCGACACGAGCTGCCGCTCCTCCCACAGCAGTCGATAGGGGAAGGCCGGAATGTCACTCATATGGATGCCGGCACAGACCACGCGACCACCCTTGCGCACCGCCTTCAGCGCCAGCGGGATAAGATCACCCAGGGTTGCGTAGATGATCGCGGCGTCGAGCGGCTCGGGCGGCATCTCCTCGGATCCGCCGGCCCATGTGGCGCCAAGGCTTCGGGCGAACGCCTGTGTGGCAGCATCGCCCGGGCGCGTGAAGGCGAATACCGATCGGCCCTGCCATCGTGCGGCCTGTGCCACGATATGAGCCGCGGCGCCGAACCCGTATAGTCCCAGCCTTTTACCGTCACCGGCGATCACGAGTGATCGCCAGCCGATCAGGCCGGCGCAAAGCAAAGGCGCGAGCGCCACATCGCCGCCGCTCTCACCGAGCGGAAACGCATAGCGCGCATCGGCAATCGTCGCGGTGGCGAAACCGCCGTCGCGCGTATAGCCGGTAAAGAGCGGGCTGTCGCAGAGATTTTCCTGGCCGCCGATACAATACGGGCACACCCCGCAGGTATGACCCAACCAGGGAATACCGACGCGCTGGCCAATGCGCAGTCCGTCCACGCCTGGCCCGATGGCATCGATCCGACCGACGATTTCATGACCGGGAATGATCGGCAACTTCGGATTGGGCAGCTCGCCATCGACGACGTGCAAGTCCGTCCGGCAAACGCCGCAGGCGGCCACCCGAACGCGGATCTCACCGGGTCCGGGCGACCGATCCGGAAGCTCCGACCATTCCAGAGGGCCGCCCAGCTCCTTCAGCACCATCGCGTGCATCGCACTCTCCAATCGGGTGGATCCCAGGTGCCCCTACCGCATCGAGTCCCCGGTTGACCTGCGTACGCCAGCGTTACAGACCGCTTGGGGCTCGATGCCCATGCGGTAGTCCCGGCGAGGAGATAGAGTTGCTTGAAACCATCGCAATACTGCTGTTGATTGTCTGGTCGCCGGGGATGGTGTCTTCGCACACCTTCGGCGGCTTGATCCATATTCTTCTGGTGGTCGCAGTCGTCGTGGTGTTGGTGCGCGTGATCCGCGGCCGCCATCCGCCGTGATCGCCGCCGCCAATGATCGCTCGGGCCAGTTCTGCCGGACTATCGGCCACGCGAATGCGTCGGCAACGACGGCATGGATCGCGACGGCGATGCTGGTCGATAGGCGCGATGTGGTGCCGCATGGGAATCCGCTCGCCCCTGGTCGCCCCCGCGTCGCGGCGGCCCGACACCGTAGCCGGGTCCCCATCCGCCGTAGTCGTAGCCACCAGGCTCATAGATGTCCACAGCGTATCCGACGCGGACTCCGCCATCATATCCGCCGCCAGCCACGCAACCAGCAACAGCCGCGAATAGCACCACGATCAGTCCGCGCATCGACCGGCGGCTCACCAGGATTTTCATTTCGCGCTCTCCTTGCTGTCGGTGTCGGTCCACTCCAGCAATCCGAACGGCGCGCCCGCCGGATCGGCCACCACTGCGGTCAGGCCACCGTGCCGATCGGGGAACGGCTTCACGAGCACGCGACCTCCAAGCGCCTCCACCCTGGTGGCCGTGTCGGTGGCACTGTTGACGCGCACGAAATTGAGCCAGTGCGGATGCCGCTTGGCGACGTCGGCAGGCAGCGTATTCAGGCTGGCTCGCGCGTAATCATCAGTGGACAGCAGGATGTGCGTCGAGCCGTCGTTGCTCGGAATCTCGAAGACTTCGTAGCCGAACACATTCTGATAGAACGCGGCGTCCGTGTCCGGATCACGCGTGATAACCGAGCTCCAGATCCACTCGCCGGGAGCCGCCAGTACGTCCTGCGGGTCGCCGCTGAACGATTGCATAACCGCGAATACCGCACCCTGCGGATCGGCGAACACAGCCTGCCGGCCGCGGTCAGGGTAACTACGTGGTGGCGAGAGCACCTTGCCGCCCTGGGCCAGGATGTGTCGCTCAGCTGCAGCGACATCCCGCACCGAAATAAAGGTGAGCCATGCCGGCTGCCGCCGCTCGCCGGGCGGCATGGCGCGCTGAAACATCCCGCCGGCGGGCCTGCCGTCAAGCAGCGCCACCGAATAATCGCCGCTCTCGGTGTGAATGTCGTTGAAGGTCCAGCCGAACAGCTCACCGTAGAAGCGTTTGGCGCCGGCGACATCGGGAGTCACGAGGTCCGCCCAGATCACCTTGCCCTCATGGTGTTCACTGCTCGCGGGCTGGACCAGCGGCGGCAGCACAAACGTCGCCGCAGCAGCGGCGGTCGCCATCATCGCAATGCTCGCCAGCACGCCAAGGCTCCATCGCGTCAGGAATCCGCCATGACCGCGGTATCGGCTTGTCATCGATATGTCTCCTGCTCGCACCTCTGATTCCCGCCAAGTGTACGCTCGGTCGCAGGCGGTAAAAAGTCGCGTTCGCATCGTCGAGCGATTCGTTGATGTTTTTCTCTGCCCGCTGCATCGCTGCCAGGCGACTCGGCGCCCCACCGGTATCTTCACTCCGCGCTGCTTGGCCTCAGACCGCAGCGACGACCGGCTTTTCCGGATGCCAGCGCCAATTGCGAACCTCCGGCATGTCCTGGCCGTGTCGATCGATGTACTGCTTGTGCTCGACGAGTGAGTCAGCCATCCGCTGTTTCAGATAATCGCCCCTGGTACCCAACCGCGGCAGACGATCGATCACGTCCTGTACCAGATGAAACCGATCCAGATCGTTCTGTACCCTCATGTCAAAAGCGGTCGTAATCGTGCCCTCCTCTTTATAGCCCCTGACGTGCAGGTTTCGATTGGTGCGGCGATACGTCAATCGGTGGATCAGCCACGGGTAGCCGTGGAATGCGAAGATGATGTGCTTGTCCCTGGTGAACAGGGCATCGTAGTCGGCATCGCTCAGCCCGTGCGGATGCTCGCCCTTGGATTGAAGCTTCATCAGATCGACGACATTGACGACCCTGATCTTGAGCTCGGGCAGATTCTTTCGCAGGATGGAAACGGCCGCCAGTACCTCCAGCGTCGGTGTGTCGCCGCAGCAGGCCAGCACGACATCCGGCTCACTACCCTGGTCGTTACTGGCCCACGGCCAGATGCCGATCCCTTCGGTACAATGCACGACCGCGGCGTCCATCGTCAGCCATTGCGGCAGGGCGTGCTTTCCGGCGACCACCACATTGACGTAGTGCCGGCTGCGCAAGCAATGATCGAACACCGACAGCAGACAGTTGGCGTCGGGTGGCAGATACACGCGCACGATATCTGCCTTCTTGTTTATGACGTGATCGATGAAGCCCGGATCCTGGTGCGTGAAGCCGTTGTGATCCTGCTGCCAGACGTGAGAGGCCAGCAGATAGTTCAAGGATGCGATCT
>Ga0208827_1001200_pt1 | contig 11434 bp, 9 predicted proteins | sample Sb_taG_5_FD_187709 | JGI IMG/M metagenome (GOLD analysis project Ga0208827, IMG submission 187709) | Peat soil microbial communities from Weissenstadt, Germany - Sb_50d_8_FC metaG (SPAdes) (version 2) | ecosystem: Environmental > Terrestrial > Soil > Wetlands > Peat | place: Germany: Weissenstadt... | reverse complement strand
ATTGAAGGTGGTGATCTTGCCCGCAGAGGGCGTGAACTTCTCCGGATGCTCGGCGTTGATGCGGCACTCGATGGCGTGTCCGCGTCCGCGATGCACGATTGGCCCTTGCAACACGTCGGCCAGCTTTTCGCCCGCGGCGATCATGATCTGGCTCTTCACCAGGTCCACGTCCGTGACCATCTCGGTGACGGGATGCTCCACCTGGATGCGCGTGTTCATCTCGATAAAGTAAAGCCGCCGGTCTTTTTTCGTTTTCGTGCTCGTGTCCGTGTTCGTGTCCGTGTCCATGAGGAATTCGACGGTGCCGGCGTTGTGGTAGCCAACCTGGCTGAGAGTTTTGCCGATGATGTCTCCAATTTCCTGGCGCAGCTCGGGCGCCATCTTTACTGACGGCGACTCTTCGATCAGCTTCTGGTGGCGCCGCTGGATCGAGCACTCGCGTTCTCCCAAGCTGACGACGTTGCCGTGCTCGTCGCCCAGCACCTGGAATTCAATGTGGCGCGGATGCTCGACATAGCGTTCCAGGTAAAGGTCGCCGTTGCCGAAGGAGGCGGCGGCCTCCGACTGCGCCTGCCGGTAGAGTCCGGGCAATTCATCTTCATTGCGCACAATGCGCATGCCGCGCCCGCCGCCTCCGGCCGTGGCCTTGAGGATGACCGGAAAACCGATTTGCCGCGACCACTCGCGCGCTTCTTCATCGGAGGCGACCACGCCGTCCGAGCCGGGAAGGATCGGCACGCCGTGCTGTTTCATGGCGGCGCGCGCTTTTTCCTTTTCGCCCATCAGCCGGATGACATCGGGAGTGGGGCCGATGAACTTGATGTGACAGGACTCGCAGACCTCCGCGAAGTTGGCATTTTCCGAAAGCAGGCCGTAACCGGGATGGATGGCGTCCACATTGGCGATTTCGGCGGCGCTGATCACGGTGGGAATGTTGAGATAACTCTGCGCCAGCTGCGGCGGGCCAATGCAAATCGCCTCATCGGCAAAGCGCACATGCAGCGAATTGCGGTCCGCTTCACTGTAGATTGCGACGGCGCGGATGCCGAGCTCTTTGCATGCGCAAATGATGCGCAGCGCAATCTCGCCGCGATTCGCTACCAGAATCTTCTTAAACATTAGGATTTTCTTTGAATGTCTGAGAATCGGGTCATCGGATCATCGGGTGATCGGGTCATCTAAAAACGCTGCTCCGCATTCGATCACCCGATGGCCCGATCATCCGATGACCCGATCTACTCATTTTGTTGGCCGAACGGCGAATAGTTCCTGGCCGTACTCGATGGGCTGGCCGTTGGCGACGAGCTTCTTGACCAACTCTCCCGCCACGTCGCATTCGATTTCGTTCATCAGCTTCATCGCTTCAACAATGCACAAAACCTGGCCCACTTCCAGCGCATCGCCGACTTTGACGAAGGGCGGCGAGCCGGGCGAGGGCGATTCGTAGAAAGTGCCCACGATCGGCGAATGCACAATGTGCAATCCTTCGTCGGGTTCGGGAGGTTCAGGCGCAACGGCACTCGCGACCGAATCAACCCGTCCGGCCGCGGAAGTAGCGGCCGGAACCGCGGAGGGCGTGTGCTGAACCGCGACATAACGCGAGTCTGACAACACCACGGGCGACGGTTCGGCGCGGCGCTTGATCTTCAACTTGACATCGCCGCGCTCCAATTCAAACTCGGCAATGTCCTTTTCGATCAAGAACTCGATCAGTTCTTTCAGCTCTTTTTGATTCATGGATAGGGGCGGGTTCCGTTTTGGTTTCGTATCACGTGTGGCGGCGGTGCTTGCCCCGCCAGGACGGGGCCCTTCGGCTCCGCTCAGGGCAGGCGCCGCCCCGTCACCACACTATGTCTGCTAAATTACAACCAGTTCTTTATCTGTGGGCATCAGCACTTCGCAGCCCGAAGGCGTAACCACCACCACATCTTCGATCCGCACACCCCACTTCCCAGGCACGTACGCGCCCGGCTCAATGGTGACGACTGTTCCCGGTTCCAGTCTCTGGCTTTGCCCCTCGGACAACCTGGGGGCCTCGTGTATCTCTAATCCTAAACCATGCCCGGTCGAATGGGTAAAGTACCGGGCCAGTTTTCGCTGGCGCAGCACACGCCGCGCGGCGCCATCCACTTCGCCGGCGGCCGCGCCGGGGCGAACCGCCGAGATGGCTGCCTGCTGCGCTTCCAGCACGGCCTCATACAGCCCTCGAGCTTCCGCCGAGGGACGTCCGACGTGCACAGTGCGGGTGCGATCCGAGCAATAACCGGCGAGTATAACACCAAAATCACAGACCACGAATCCGCGGGGAATGCGCGCGCCCGTGGCCCGGCCATGCACCATCGCCGAGCGAGTTCCGGAAGCGAGTATCGTGGGAAACGACATGCCTTCGGCGCCGGCACAACGGGCCTCGTACTCCATGGCGGCGGCGACTTCGACCTCACACACACCCGGCCGAATTTTGTTGCGAGCAACCTGAAAAAGACTGGCGCCGAGTTCGACCGCCCGCCGGATGCGCAGAACCTCGGCCGCGTCCTTCACCATGCGGGCACGCTCGACCAGCGGGGGCGCGAAACGCAAGCGCGCCTTCCCCTTCAGCACCGAAGCTAACCGGTCGCGCATGCCGGCGGTGATCGACTCCGGTTCGATGCCCACCCATGCCGGCGTCGAGCGTCTCCGCTGCGCGGCCAGCCACTCCGCCGCCGCCAGCAGCGGGGACTGGCGCGCGATGACCATGCTCACATTATTGAGGTGCGCACGCTTCATTTCCTCTTTTGCCTGGGTGCGGTGGCGTCCGTCTGTAAAAAGGATGGAACCACGATCGGCCACCAGCAACGCAGCCGCACTGCCAGTAAAGCCACAGAGATAGCGAACATTGGGGAGATGAGTGATGAGCAGGGAGTCAAGCTTGTGGCCCGAGAGCGAGGCTTGGAGCCGGCGCAGGCGTCCAGCGTGGTCCATAGGAGGAGTGTAGCAAGGAGCGGCTGCGAGCTACGAGCCGCGAGCTACGAGTTCATGGCTTCAAGCTCGAAGCCCGTAGCTCGTAGCTCGCCGCAAAAGGAAAGCCGCCGGGCTCTCGACGGGTTCTCCGAGAAGGCCGGCGGCTTGGGCGGTTGTAACGTCGCGCTTAGGTTTGAATGATGCGCGGCGTGATGAAGAAAATCAGCTCCTGGTTTGTAGTCTGCACCGTACGATGCTTGAACAGGTTGCCAAGGTACGGGATATCCCCGAGCAAAGGCACCTGCGAGATATTGAGCGAGTTGTTGGTCTGGATCACGCCGCCAATCACCACCGTGCCGCCGTCCGTGACCAGCACTTGCGTGGTGGCCTGCTGGGTGATCAGTTCCGGGTTGCCCAGTCCGTCTTGCTGGCCGAAGTTAGGCAAGGTGTTTTCGACATCCACGTTCAGGAAGATGGTGCCTTCCGACGTGATCTGCGGAGTCACCGTCAGTCGCAGGAAGGCATCCACGTAGGTCGCGGTCGCCGGAGCGCTTAACGAGGGCGCGGTCATGATCGGTATTTTTACTCCCTGTTTCACGACCGCCTGAATGTTGTTCTGGGTGACGATACGCGGACGGGAAAGAACTTTCAGCAACCCGCGCGACTCGGCCGCCGTGAGAATCATGTCGATCCGCATGTTGTTGGTGGCGTTGATAAGTTGCAGACCGCTGGTCGCCCCGACTGCGCCCAGGTTCGAAAACAACGGTATCGAGCTCCCGGTTGCGCCGCTGGCGGTGGTGAAGTAATTCGGATTCGTAACGTTCTGGGTGATCGACGAGGTGCCAACGACTGGCGCTCCGCCAACTGAGGTTGTCCCGTTGCCCCAGCCCAGGCCCAGCTGTACGCCGATGTCACGGGCGAAGCTGCGAGTGGCCGCCACCACGCGGGCTTCGATTTCGACTTCCTGGGTCTTGCGGTCCATCTGCTGGATGAGGCGGTCAATCTGCGGCAGAACTGCCGGAATGTCGGCAACGATAATTGAATTGGTGCGTTCGTCGGCGACGATGTCGCCACGCTGACTCAGGAACTTCTTGAGCGGCATCAATAGGTCCTTGGCGTGGGCGTAGCTGAGGAAGCGGGTGATGCTGACTTTGTCTACCGCCAGCGCTTCGGCATCGATTTGCGCGCGCCGGTTCTCGGCTTCCTTCCTCAACGTCTCAACGGTGGCGATGCGCAATACATTGCCGTCCAGTTGGCGGGACAGGTCGTTGTTCTTGAGCACGATGTCCAGTGCCTGATCCCACGGCACGTCATCGAGCACGATGGTCAGATTGCCGTGGATCGTGGGATCGAGCACGACGTTCAGACCGCTGATCTCGTGAATCAGGCGGAAGAAATCTTTCAGATCGACATCCTTAAGATTGACCGAGATCGGCTCGCCGGTGTACTTGGCTCCGTTCACCGCGGGCTTCTGTTCCAGCTGCGCCTTCTGCTCGGCGGCCAGGTTCACGGCCGGCTGGATGGTCGGCTTGTTGCTGCCCGCTTGCCCGAGGGCGGCATTGGTATTGGTGGCAACCAGTTCCGCCGCCGTCTTGTCGGCAAAGCGGCTGGCCGCTTCCTGGGCCTTCGCGACCGGCTCGGCGGCTTTGGGCAAAAACTTGGGCTCGACGAAGGCAAAGTCCGCCGCCGGTTTCCCGGCGTTCTCTGGCGAGGCCGGAGCCGGCGCAACCGCCGTTGCCGTTGCCGAGGTCGTGGTCGTTGCCGGGGTTCCTGGAGCCGAAGCCAGCGCCAGTAGCGGCGCCTGACTCGCGGCCGGAGATTTAACGGCCGGCGCAGGTTGGCGATGGGCCAGCGCCGCCTCGTGGATCTTGAGGACGAAGCTGCCTTCCGGACCCGCCACTAATTCATGCTGGCGGCTGGCGGCGCGATCACCGTCGGCGAGATCAATGACCACGTGCGTGCTGGGCGGGACTTGCCCGTCCATCCCGATGCGGACGTCTTTCACGCCGTCTCGGCCTACGCTGATGTGGCTCTGAGCCGTGGCCATCACGGTGTTGGGAAAGTCGACGACGATGCGTGCCGGTGATTCAAGTGTCGACAGTTTGGGCGCCAGCGCGCCCTTCGCCTTGAACTCGATACGCAATCCGTCCTGGCTGTGCGCGACCTCGAGCCTCTGCAATCGAGCGCCCGCGGCCACCCCCTTGCCCGTCGTGTCAGCCGCGGCTGCGATCGTTATCACTACGAACGCCAGCAGCGGAACTAAGAGACCCAGCAGTTGCTTTCGCATTTCCCTATCTCCCCATGCGAGGCCGTTTCGCCTCCATGTGTTTCCTAGAACGCGTTTCTTCGAAGTCTTTGTTGTCTCCGTGGCCTAAACCGCCGGAGTCGTAATCTTCTTCACTACTTCCCGCGTGAACGTCTTGCCCATCCGGTCCTGCAGTGTTTCCTGGAAAACGATGGAGTCGCCCGTGATTTTCATCACGTAACCGTTGAACACCGGATCGTTCTCCCGCAGAAAATAAGCTTTATTCATGCTGTTACTGACCACGGCGATGAAACCGCCCTCGGCACGCACGACACCACGCAGGTTGATGGCGCCGATTTCCAGACACTTCTTGCCGGTGCTGCAACCCGAACCGCCGGCGTGGCTCACCACCGGACTAACGAAAGGATCCCGTCTGCCGTTGGCGTTGTACTTGCTGTCGGGAACGACCGACTGCTCGCTCTCCGCATTCTCGCCGCCTCCCGCAACGCCATGGCCGGCTGCGACAGCGTCCGCCGACGCGTTTTCTTCGGGAGCCGCCGTGGGCGCTGGCTGCACGATTTGCTCAACCAGGACTGCCCCACCGCGTCTCATGCGGTCTCTTTCCCTTCTTTTCGCCTCCGCCGAGCGCGCGTCCGCCGGTGGTGAGGATGACCTCACCGGCGTAGCCACCCTGACTGCGCTCGACTTGGCCGGAGGATGCGTGGCGTTCGCCGGATCGGAGTGGTGAATGCCCAGAGCCTGATTCGAGGCGGCCGTGGCATTGCTATTCACCGTGTTCATCGTGTTGCGCGTGTTCTGGATAATGCGGGGACTCTGGGCCGAGGCCAAGCCCGCGGCCAGTACCGAAACCAGAATTGCCGTCGTTATCGTGATTGCTGGCTTCATCTTCATCCTGTCCCTCCTACTTCTTCACCGGTGGTCCGGGCTTGCTGGCCGGCGCCGCCGGATCCAGGTCGTGACTGAAATACGTTGTCGTCAGGCAGGTGGCCACCACACTCTCACTGGGCGCGTACTGGTAGGTATGCCTCGCTTTTGCATCGGCCGGCTTGCGGGTCGAAGCGACCAGCAGGTTGGAGACGTTTACGATGCGCTCCACTTTTCCCAACCGGTCGAAAAACCCCAGCATGGAGTAGTACGGACCATCGAACTCGACTTCGAACGGCACTTCGGTGTAGAACTCTTTCGCGGCGTAGGGACGCGACGTATAGCGGCGGATTTCCACACCCGACTTGCGGGCTTCTCCGCTCACCATGCGCATGAAATTGTCCACTTCCTTTTCATCGGGCACGATGCGCCGCTCGATTTCGAGCTGCTGCTTCAGGCTGGCCAGCTGGCGCTCGATGTCGGCCAGTTTCGGCCGGTAGGCTTCGAGTTCCGCGTTCTCGCGCAGTTTGGCCTGCAGCTTGATCCGGGCCGCATCATTTTGGTTGCGCTGCGACTTATAGACGGTGTAGTAAAGGCCGCCGGTGGCTATCGCCGCCACCAGGACCAGCACACCCAGCAACTTCACCCCATTTAATTCGCCAAGATTCATAGTCGGTTCCGCCTTTACGACTTCGCCTTTTCGCAGGTCAGCGTGAACTGAAACGCCTGCATGTCCTTTACGCCTTCGTCCTGATAACTTTCCTTAATCTCGATGTTGCGGAAAAAACCGGTCTTCTGCAGGTTGGAAATCAGGTTGGCCACGGCATCGCTGCTCAGCGCCGTGCCGTCGATGGCCACGTTCGCACCCTGGTCCTGCATGCTGTTCAGCCACACCGCTTCGGTGCGGTTGACCGTATCGGCGATCATGGACAAGAGGGCGACCGGGCCGGTTTGGTTGTTACGCAGCTGGTCGATCACATCGACCCGCCGCTTATAAAGCTCGGCTTGCCTCTGCCGCTCCAGGTACCGCACCTTGATGTCGGCCAGTTCCCGATTCTTCTGTTCCGCCAGCCGGCTCTGCACCTCGATCGTCTTCTTCTCTCGATCGAGGGTGTACCAGTAACCGGCATTGACGGCGCCGGCAATCAGCAACACGGCGGCCACCTGAACCAGGGGCCCGCCTAAGTTGCCCAGATCCATACTCGGCATGCTGACGGCAACGTTCTTCTTGCCTTTCGGTTTCGGAGAGCCCAGCAGATTGATTCGGATCATAGCTTTTCAAAGCTCCTCAGGGCCAAACCCACGGCCACTGCCAACTGGCCCGCGTTCTGTTCGACCAACTGCGCCCCGGCGCCTTCCACCGGAGCCACCACTTTCTGAAACGGGTTGAACAACTCGACCGGCATCGAGAACTCCTGGCGCAACGCTTCCACCAGGCCGGGAACTTTGGCCGAACCGCCGGCCAGATAAATCTTTTCGATGTGCTCGCCCGCCGCACTGGCGCGGAAGAAGTCGAAGGTCTTCTGAATTTCCAGCACAATGATTTCCGTGACCTGCTGCAGGATGGGCGTCTTCGCGTCGTCCTGCACCGTGCCCACCTTGCGCCCCAGCTTGAGCGATTCCGCGTCGTCGAAGCTCAAATCCAGTTCCTTCTGCAGCGAGTCGGTGTACTGATGACCACCCACCGAAACGTCGCGCGGGAACAGGGGCGTCGTGCCCTTGACGATGTTGATGTTCATCACGCTCGCACCCAGGTTGAGCAGGGCAACCACTTGTGTCGGCGCCGGCTCATAGTTGTATTCGTAGCAGTTCTGCAGTGCGAGCGCATCGATATCCACAATAGACGGAGTCTTGCCCGCCATCGAGAGTACGTTGGTGTAGTTCAGAATCTTGTCCTTCTTGACAGCCACCAGCAGCACATCCATCTGCGGACTGGTCGCGTCGTCGGAAAGAATCTGGTAGTCGAGGTTGACATCCGCCAGATCGAACGGGATGTGCTGCGCCGCTTCCTTCTGGATGGTCTCGGCCAGTTCCTGATCGCTCATCGAGGGCAGCGAGATTTTCTTCACGATCACCGAGTGTCCGCTCACCGCCGTGGCCACCGCCTTCGACTTGATCTCAGTGTCCGCGAACAGCTTGGAGATCGAGCTCGAAACCTGACCCGAGTCCACGATCATGGAATCGACCACGAGGTCGGGCGCGATCGGCTCCAGTCCGAGGTGTGCCACTTCGATTCCCGTGCGTGTCTTCCTGAGCTCGACGGCCTTGATGCTCGAAGAGCCCACATCCAGACCCACTATCGTCTTCGATCCTCTTCCAAACATGTGCCCGCCTTTATTTACCGAGTTCGTTTACGGAGTTCCGGCAGCTTTCACGGCTGCCTTGATTTTCTTTTTGCCGCGCGGTTCCATTTCCATCGACTTCTCTTCCATCCACTGATCGAGCTTCGATTTTTTGAAGCGCCAGCGGTTGCCCAACTTGAACGCCGGAAGCTTTTGCTCGTTCACGTACTTGTAAAGCGTGTCCGGACTCACTCCCAGATACTGCGAAGCTTGGCGAATGTTCATCACTTCTCGCGAGTCGGCCATTAACATTTCCATGCGCGTTCGAGTGTATTTTGGTGTGCTGAGCATATCTCAACCGGAAGCGCGGGCTGCTCAACCTGAATCTCCCGGTTTCTTAGGGTTTTATGGGGGTTTTCTGGAATTCACAAAAACTGGACTTGCACTTGTCGTCTACTGATAGCGTCGGTATGTACTGACACTACTATATGCAGGGGCGTCTACGCAAATTGGGGGCCCGTCACACGAGTTAAAGTAACTAAGGTACTAGAGACGGTACGGAAGTACTTGGACAGGCGCGCAAACCGCTGAAAAGGCGGCAACTCGATGCCCTTTGCAACGCGGACATTTCTGCGATTTTCGTTCGCTTTTAAGCTTGACTTTCGAGGCCGCCGGGTTCCGATCGCTCGCACCATCGCTCGCACCATTTCTTGCGCCATCGCTCGCGCGACGTGAGCGCCGTCACTTATTGTTCGGACAGGTTCCTGTAGGCTGATCTGTTTTCGAATCTCGGAAGAAGGATCCCCATGAAACTGCTCGTGATTGGTTCCGGCATGATGGGTTCAGCGGCGGCCTACGATATGGCGCGCCAGGGCCACGTCGAGTCCGTCACTCTCGCCGACAACGACCTCAAGCGCGCCAAAGGCGCCGCTGCCCGCGTCAACCGCCTCGCAAGCAACAAGAAAGTCCGCGCCGTCGGGCTTGACGCCGCCAAAGAAAAAGAAGCCGCTCGCCTGATGAAAGGCCACGAGGGCGCGCTCTCCGCCGCTCCCTACCGTCTGAACCTCGGACTGGCAAAAGCCGCCATCCGCGCGGGTTGCCATTTCGCCGATCTCGGCGGCAACAACACCGTCGTGCGCCAGGAGCTGGCGCTCGCGAAGCAAGCCGAGAAACGCGGCATTGGCCTGGCTCCCGATTGCGGTCTCTCGCCCGGCATGGCATCGATTCTCGGCGGCGAACTGGTTCGCCGCCTGGGCGGTCGCGCCGACGCGCTCAAGCTCTACGTCGGAGGTCTGCCCGAAAAACCGATGCCTCCGTTTCATTACCAACTCGTGTTTTCCGTCGAAGGACTGATCAACGAATTCGTAGAACCAGCGCGCATTCTCCGCCGCGGCAAGATCACCACCATCGAGGCGCTCACCGAGCCCGAGCCATTTCACATGGACGGCTTCGCGCCGCTCGTGGCCTTTCAAACCTCCGGTGGAACTTCTACTTTGCCCGAGACCTTCGCCGGCAAAGTGGGCGAGTGCTTCGAGAAAACTCTGCGCTATCCCGACCACTACGATCTGCTCCGCGGATTGAAGGAACTGGGCCTGTTTTCGAACGAGAAAATGCGTATCGGCGACGTGGAAGTAGCGCCGCGCGCGCTGCTGGCAAAGGTGTTCGAGAGTAAATTCGCCGGCGAGAGCCCCGACGTCTGCATCATGCGCCTCGAGGCCCACGAATCCGTCAAAGCTCCCGGAGTCCGGGGCCTGCTCGGCGGAAAACTCAAAGGCCGAGTAGCGACCTTTACCATGGTCGACCGGTACGATCCCAAGAGCGACATGAGCGCCATGATGCGCACCACCGCCTTCCCCGCCTCCATCGTCCTGCAGATGATGTGCACGGGCGCGGTGAGCAAGCGCGGGGCAGTCTTGCAGGAACGAGACATCCCCGCCGACTCTTTCCTCGAAGAAATCGCCCGCCGGGGAATCAAGATCGAGTACAGAGTCGAGTAGCGAGAGTTGGAACGCATGCCGCGTTGATCGCAAGGAAATTCACCCACCTTTGTGCGGGGAGATCACCCAGTCGTGCTTTTGGCGGGAACCCGCAATTTTCTTTAGCGGGAACAGCCTGGCGGGAACTGCCACCGGCGCGAGACTCCTTTATTCTCTAGTAAATACAACCAAGAACGGCTACCTGCCTTGCAGCCCGCAATCGCGTCTTCAGCGAACATTTTTGAGCCAAAGAATCAGCGGCCTGGGTCGGGCACACTTTGGCAACTCGCTTGCTTGTTGGGTGGATGGGTGGGGCATTTCAGCAGTAGGAGAAGAAGCCATGTGGATGAGGTCATGCGCGGTATGTAAGGCACTCATGATAAAACTCCGCTTGCGCGATTCTGTCCGCTGCCGCTGTGGGTGGGAGTGGGAGTGGTAGGGGTCATCCGAATGGAAAGCCAATCGCAAGCGGACAAGACGCAGAGATTTCACGAGATGAAGGGGAACTGCTATATGGCTCGAGTAATCAATTTCTATATCCCGAAGAACTTCCGCAGAAAAGCGACGACGGTTCCGCAGTCAAAACCCGGAAAACTGATCCGGTGTTATCCAGCGAGGAAGTCAGCGTAGCGTCGAGGTTGCGCCCGCTCGCCTGTCCCTACTCGCGATTCTCTTCCTCGACCACCGTCATCTTCGTATCCGTCCGGAATTTCCTGTAATCATGGAAAATCAGTTCGATATCTTCGTCGTAGGCCTTGAATAGTGCAACCCGCGCGTCGAGGTGAATCTCCACCTGTTTGGGCAGCCAAACCTCATCGTTCACCCTGATCTGCTCAAAGAGAATGTGCGTGCCTTTGTGGACTCTTGCGAGCACGAAGCCAAACGAAATCGTATCGATGGCGGTGATGTCTAGCTTCACCCATTGGGCGTCGGTCTTGTCAATCCAGACGCGTCCTTTGAACTTGCTGAGCATCCGGGCGTCGCGGCTCTTGGGTTCGTAGCCGGGACGAGGCTCGCCCTGCAGCACCCAGGCATCGCGCCCGTCGAGCGCTTCCGAGCCGAGCAGCCGGAAGTTGAACGCATCGGCAACCTCAAGCACAAACTTGCGA
>Ga0208827_1001180_pt1 | contig 11592 bp, 12 predicted proteins | sample Sb_taG_5_FD_187709 | JGI IMG/M metagenome (GOLD analysis project Ga0208827, IMG submission 187709) | Peat soil microbial communities from Weissenstadt, Germany - Sb_50d_8_FC metaG (SPAdes) (version 2) | ecosystem: Environmental > Terrestrial > Soil > Wetlands > Peat | place: Germany... | reverse complement strand
CGCTGCGGCATACAGATGTCGTCGGCGTCCATGCGTGCGATGAACTCGGATCGGGATTCACCGATGCCAGTGTTCAATGCGGTCACCAATCCCCGATGTGCGGGAAAGCGGATGATCCGCAAGCGCGGGTCCGTGAAGCTGTTCAGGATTTCCAGGGTGCGGTCCGTTGAACCGTCCTCGATCACGAACAACACAAAATCGGCAAACGTCTGGTCCAGCACGCTCCGGATGGCTTCCCTGACATACTTTTCCCCATTGTAAACCGGCAGCACAACGGCGATAGGAGGTGTTGGCGATGTCATATGGCAATCAGCCAAGCCGACAGAGGCAGATCGGAAACAGCTCCGGGTACGCGATACCACTGCCGTGGGGCCACTACGAGTTTATCCGGGTTTGGGTTCAGCTATCCGGCCCACCAAGCAGCTCATCAGGCGCAGGTTCTCGGAGCTTCGATCCTGGTTCCAATCTACGTACGTCGCCGGAAGGGCATACTGAAGATTCTCCCGCGTCCATTACAGCCGAGCTACGCTCGCCGTGGTGCTTACATCTGCTTCCTGCGCTCCAAGAATCGCCGGCAAGCCCGTCTCCAGCGGAGAGGACGACTCAGCACGCATCTGAGGACGAACTTCAGGGAATCCAGCACCGGTCTTTCCGGAGCACCAGCCAAAGGCGACATCCAGTACGACGCCAGCACACGGACACCCGCCGGGCTGGCTTGCATGTGAACATCGTACAACTTGCGGCCCAGTTCACGCCGAAACGCGGCCTGATCGTATCGCGACCTCTCCTGGTTCGCACGGTCCAGGCGCATGAGCCACTTCCCAGCCTGAGTGAGGATCGAGGCATCAACCGCACCGTTCAGCAACCGCAAGTGAAAGCTCTCCTCCTCCTGAGACGCGTCCGGTATCAGGGAGCGAAGCTGGCGCACCAGGAGGCGTGCTTCCGTGGGCACCTGTTCAGCCCTGTGAACGACACTCACCTCCTGCGGGTGAACCCTGGCGTGCAGTAAAACTTCGGGCACATTCGCCAGGTTGGTGACCTCGGCGGCCCGGATGAAAAAGTCGAAGTCTTCCACGTGCCGGAAGTTGCCGTCGTACAACAACCCGTGCTGCTTCAGACAATCACGGCGCATCATGATCGAGGGGTGGCCCATCGCCCATCCGAAGAAGAGACGTGCCCGAACGGCCTCGGGTTTGATTGGCGGGCGGAACTCAAGGGTTACATCGCCGAAACTGCGAATCCAAGTACCGCAAAGCCCGATTTGAGGGTGCGCCCGCAGAAAAGCCACCTGCCGTTCGAAGCGCTGCGGCATACAGATGTCGTCGGCGTCCATGCGTGCGATGAACTCGGATCGGGATTCACCGATGCCAGTGTTCAATGCGGTCACCAATCCCCGATGTACGGGAAAGCGGATGATCCGCAAGCGCGGGTCCGAGAAGCTACTCAGGACCTCAAGGGTGCGGTCCGTTGAACCGTCATCGATCACCAGCAGCTCAAAATTTGTGAAGGTCTGGTCCAGGACGCTCCGGATGGCTACCTCAAGGTACCTTTCGCCGTTGTAAACCGGCAGCACAACGGCGATAGGAGGTGTTGGCGATGTCATATGGCAACCAGCCAAGCCGACAGAGGCAGATCGGAAACAGCCCCGGGTGCGAACTGCTGTTCGCCATAATCAGCGCCCGGCAGGAACTCATCAGGCGGCAGGTCTCCTCGTAGCTTCGATCCTGGTTCCAATCTAACGTACGTCGCCGGAAGCGCGTACCGAATATTCGGCTCTCCGCGACCATGGCATATCGCCGGAGAACACAAACAATTCCGCATCCTGGTCCAGGAAGGCGTTAGAGCTTTCGACCGTAACGTTTCGTATGCGTGCCTGGAGCTCGGCACTGCGTGCATCCTGTGCCGGCAGAATCGTAAGTGCTGGCGCAACCGATCTGAAACCGAATCAAGCCTGCCATCCGGCACAACTTCGACTCCTTGCCCATGGAGCCCCGCGGTAAACCCCCTTATGCAGACCGATCCGCCGTGATGTTGCATGATATCATACGACTCGGCGATCCTGCATGGCGACGAAGGGGACGGAGGGCACTAAAAGAACCGCGTGCGGGCTGCATTGCTAAGCGTATTATCGTAAGCCCCCACTGCAAAGGCTACCAGCGCCGCGCAAGTGGAGGCGGCATTTTCGCTACACTGTCCAGTTTGAGAAAACCGACTGGACGAAGCGAATCGGAGCGAGATCAACCAGCAGGCCAGGGCCTGAAGGCGCTGTCCCGGCGACGTCGAAGCTCGGCTGGCATCGTGTGAGGAATTAATTCGGTCAATGCAACAAAGAGACGCTCTTCGCCGAGAGGACAAGGTCAAGAATCCTTCTCCAGGTGTTCCTCAAGACAGTGCTGACGCTTCATCGGCCACCTCGCGCCTGGTGCGATTTGCCGCAATTCTCTGCGAACTTCTGGGCCTCCTGGCCATCTTCCGTATTTATGAGATCGAAGGGCCCGCATTCTCTGCTCTTTCGTGCGTCGTGGTGACTGGCTTCGTCATCCATTACTGGCTTCCTTTCCATTGGAAGGAGTGGTTTTTGATCGCCTGGTCGCTCATTGGCGCATATCTACTCGTCGACCCTGTTACAGCTTCCATCTTGATCATCCTGGTTCTGGCGGTATATGGAGTCGCGGCCTCTCCGATGGTCTATCGAATGCGGGCGGTTGCGATTGTGCTGCTCATCGGAACTCTCATATACGGCCGTGTAACCCTGTCTTTTCCGATACCGGCCTATTCCTGGCCGCTCGTCGGCTCGGTACTCATGTTTCGAGTATTCATATATCTGCACGACATCGCTCACCTGAAAGGCAGACCTGCTTTTCGCGAATTCCTCGCCTACTTCTTTCTGCTGCCCAACTATTATTTTCTGCTGTTTCCGGTTGTTGATTTTCAAACGATGCGCCACTCCTACAGCAGCAAAAGCATGTATCAAAGCGCTCAAACCGGCGTGCAGTGGATCCTACGAGGAACCCTCCAGTTGCTGTTTTATAAAATCGTCTATTATTTGAAAGGCGAGATTCCTTTTCATCCGGAATCCTTTGGCGGCGTCATCAAGTTGATGACTTATGGTTACCTCCTGTACACGCGCGTTTCCGGGCATTTTCACATAGCCGTAGGAATGCTCTGCCTGTTCGGTTACCGTTTGCCGGAGACGCACCGGCGTTATCTTCTCGCCCATAGTATCGAAGACCTCTGGCGGCGCATCAATATCTATTGGAAGGATTTCATGTGGAAGCTGGTCTATCTTCCAGCTTACTTCGCACTTCGAAAAAACGGCGATTTACAGGCCAGGATGTTGGCGACCGCCCTGGTCTTCGTCTCGACCTGGGCGCTTCATGTCTATCAGTATTTCTGGCTGGAAGGAACTCTTCGGCTGACATGGACCGACACGATCTTTTGGGCCGTGATGGGAATCGGGGTTATGGCTGGAGTATTGTATTCTTCAACCGTGAGCGGCAAACGCCAGCGAGTCAGACCATCGCTGTTCCGCCGGGCGTTCGGGACGGTTGGGACGTTTGCCTTCATAACGGTTTTGTGGTCGCTTTGGACGGCTCCGAGCGTCGCGGATTGGATCAGGATGATCAGTTGGTGGAAGGGGACCTAGCGAGATGCGCGAAAAAATCCGGAACTATATACTGTCGGCGTTTCTGTATGGCGAGGACCCGCGGAATTTGAAAGACAACGCCCAGCTACTCACAACCGGAGTTCTGGACTCCAGGGCGGTCCTGGACCTGGTGATTTTTATCGAGCGGGAGTGGAACATCGAGGTTGCGGCTCATGAGGTGAGTGTGCTGAACTTCGACCGCGTCGATGACGTGGTCGCTTTTGTCGAAGCGAAGGTGAGGGAGAAGTTGCCGTGACGGGCGAGCGTGGAAGCTGGAATATCGCGGGATATCTCGAAGGAAGCGCGGAGCGGTTTCCGGAGCGCGTGGCGGTCTGTCTGACGGGCGGGAGTTCTCTCACGTACCGGCAATTGTGCGACCGTGCCCGGCGGGTGGCCGGATTCCTGATCCAAGGAGGGGTATCCCCAGGGGACCGAGTGGGCATTGTGCTCCCCAAAAGCCTTGAAGCGGTATGTGCGATCTATGGAAGTCTGATGGCCGGGGCGGCGTACGTGCCGCTGGATTTTATGGCGCCCGCGGCGTGGGTTGGTGGAGTACTCTGCGACTGCGGCTGCCAAGTCGCGATTGTGGATTCGCGGTGCAGCGAACTGGCGGCGGAGATCGCGGCCAGGATGAAAGTGGTTCTGGTTGGCGGCGAAGAGAGCGGGTGCGAAGTGCCGGCACATCACTCCTGGACAGAGATCTTAGAGTGCGGGGCAATAGCCGGGAGGAGTGTGACGCGCGAGGCCGACGACCTGGCGTATATCCTGTACACGTCGGGTTCGACCGGACAGCCCAAGGGAGTCATGCTCAGCCATGGGAACGCGGCCACATTTGTGGACTGGTGCGCGGACGCCTTTGGAATCACCGAGCACGATCGGTTTGGGAGCCACGCGCCGTTTTGCTTCAGCATATCGATCTTCGATCTATTCGTGTGCATCAATGCGGGTGCGACGCTGTGTTTGATTCCGGAAGAAATGGGGAGGAATCCCAGACTCCTCGTGAAGTTCATCGTCGAGCGGGAAATCTCCGTCTGGAAGTCGACGCCCGCAATCCTTTCGCTTATCATCGAGTTCGGCGCGCCCCATGAAGACGATCTCGCGTCTATCCGGCTGGTTATTTTCGGTGGGGGTGTTTTTCCGATCGGCCAACTGAGGCATCTGGCAAGAATGCTGCCTCGCGCGCGTATCTTTAATCACTGGGGTTGCACGGAGACAAACGGCTGTATTTATGCTCGCGTCCCTTCGTCGATTTCAGAGGATCGAGGTGAAGCGTGGCCTCTGGGCTTCCCCAGCTCACATTGTTCGGTGTTGCTCCTGGACGAAGAGAGCGGCCAGGAAAGTAACGAAACCGGCATGATGTACATCAGCAGTGCGTCCGTATCTCTGGGCTACTGGAACCGGCCCGCCGAGACCGAGGCGGCGTTCGTCTGGCGGGATCAGAAACGATGGTACCGGACCGGTGACATCGTGCGCTACGATCCCAACGACGGATTCATCTACGTGGGACGGCGCGACCGAATGGTAAAGCGGCGAGGAAATCGCATCGAGTTAGGGGAAATCGAGCGGGCCCTTTTTGCGCATCCAGGACTTCACGAGGCGGCGGTAGTGGCGTTGCCGGACCCCGAAGAGGGAGTCCAGATCACCGCGTTCGTGGTCGCCATCGGCGCCCCGAAGCCGTCGATTATCGAGTTGAAGACGCATTGCGCGAAGGAGCTTCCGGCGTACATGGCGCCGGATTATTTTGTGTTCCTCGACAGCCTGCCCCGGACATCCACGGGGAAGACCGACTACCCGGGACTACAGGCGACAGCGCAGGCTCGATTATGAGGGAGTTCCGCTTCAGCGTGGGATTGGTAATGTGTACGATCGTTGGGTTGCTGGCTCTGGGGCCGGCAGTTCGCCTGTTGCCACGTTCAAGTTCGGTGTTCAAGCGTTGGTCCGACGATGTCTCACTCATCTTGCATCAAGAGCCAAACTTCGATATATTCTCATCCCCTGCCAGCTACTATGAGCGTCTGATAGACGGGTCTACAGCAGCTCCGGCGTCTCGTTTCGTGTCCATAGTTGAAGCGAAGACTCTCGGGCCGCTGGGTCTCGAACGCAGGATCCTCCAATACCGATCGGATTACTTAAGTTGGGGATTCAGATCAAACCTTAAGATTCAGACGCCTGACGGCCTTTTCACCACCAACAGCCTCGGCTTGGCAGATGTGGAACACCCGATCACCAAACCACGAGGCACCCGGCGGATCGTGCTTCTGGGGGACTCCTTCTCGCGAGCATATGGAGTTGCCGCCGACCAAACGTACGGCGCGCTCCTACAGAGGAGACTCAACGAGCGGCCAGGTCCGGCCGACGCGATTCAGTTTGAGATTTTGAACTTTGCGGTTGATGGGTACATAACCACACACTTTCCGGCGATGGCGGAGGAGGCACGCCCGTTCAATCCAGATCTCTACCTTCTCGGCTTAACGATTCGCGACGAGGAGGGCGCTTATGGCTTCCATATATTCCGGCTCATGTCCCAACGGCTGGACTTGAGATATCCGGTGTTGCGGGAGTTAGTGAAACAGTCCGGCGCCTCAGCCGAGGACACGGAAGAAGCCGTGTCCGCAAAGATTGCGCCCTATTGGGACCCGATCACGAGGTGGGCGTTTTCGGAACTCCGCAACGCCGCAGCGCCCGCGCCAGTCCTTGTAGTTCTCCTTCCTTCCCTCGACCCCGAAGCTCGCCTGAGGCCTGAGGCTAGGTTTACCCAAACTCGACAGTTGCTTACTGAACTCGCAATTCCATTTGTCGATATCTCCGCTTGCTTTGCCGGCATCGCGGATCTCGACGCATTGGCAGTGAGCCCTCGCAATACTCACCTGAATACGCGAGGACATCGGCTGGTCTTTGACTGTCTCTATCTTCGCTTGACACACGATCCCGCTCTGTGGAGGCTCGTCTCCGGGCAGGGCTTTCGCGAGCATTAATAGCCAGGAACGAGGCCCACCAGTGCATTCTCTTTAGGGGATCGATGCCCCGTGCCGGGCTGCCACGGCTGGCTGCTGCACCTGGCGGAACTTCTTTCGTAGCCCCAAAAACCTGGCCTCCAGGCCCCAGTAGCAAGCCGAAGCGGCTGCGAATGCCGCCAGGAGATTGACGGGGAACGGAGTAGCAACCGGGGCGCTTGAATAAGGGTTCAGGAACAACTGCTGCCACAAGTACAGCGAATAGCTGAGTTTGCCGATCAGGACGACAGGTGCAAAATTGAGGGCTCGGCCCGCCACGCCCGTGGGAATAAATACGAGCCGTGCTACGCAGAGTGTCACCAGGGAATTCGTAATGATTCCGAGAACAACAGTGGGCACCCCCCGGTCGGTTGGAATAGAGTCAAGCAGGGCGATGAGGAGCAGTGTAAACAGGAGAATCCGGCCGTCAGACAGGAGCTTCGAGGAAACTATCAAGCCTCGGACCTTACCAGCACCCATCGCGAGCAAGCATCCCATCGCAATTGGGCCGCACTCGAACGGGAAGGCGTTGATGGCCAGAGTGGCGCCGGTGAATCTGTGGACAGCATGAGCGGCAGAGCCGGCGAATATGGCGAGAATCGCCACGGCCGCACATGTCCTCGGCTTCGCAATTCTCATAACCAGCGGCCACAGCAGGTAAAACTGCTCCTCTACCGATAATGACCAGAGATGGCCGAGCACCCAAGGGCGGTCTGGCACAAAGTTGACCGTGTACGTCAAGACGTACAGCCAAAACGAAGCTGGTACCGGAGTGACCCCGAACATACTCAGGAGTGCCACGCAGCCAATGAACAACAAGAAGGCAGGGAGGATTCTCAACGCGCGGCGAATGTAGAACAGCCGCAGGGAAATACTGCCGGACTCGGCCCGCTCGTTGAGCAGGATGCTGGTGATGAGAAATCCGGAAATGACAAAAAAGACGCGTACTCCCAGATCCGCGTGGAGAAAGATGACTCTAAAACCAACCGAATGTGGGCCGCTGCCGATCACATGCCCTCCCAGGACAAGCATGATTGAGATGGCTCGAAGACCGTCGAGTGAGGGGATATCGGCCCTGCGGACAGCCGATTCATTCGTACTCATGGCACGTCACATCTTACACAGCGTGCCGCGCTTGGGTAAAATCCGCCACCCGCCACATATCGGTCCGTCGCATTCGCTATCTCGATATGGGCGTGCAGGAAAGAATATAGCGCGGTACTCTTGGAACTTATCGCGGCTGACCAAGGTTTCTCCAGGATTGCCATTTTGATTACCCGGATTCCGTTGAGTTTATCACAGTTCGTCAACTCTCGATCTCCGAATCGCAGGGTCATTTAGACCTTCTTCCTGGAGCCGTCTTTTGGTTCGGCCAAACGCCACTTTCGCTCCGGCCCGGAAGAAACAGAAACCGGGACGCTGCTTCGTGTCAGTGATTTTCATGAACACCTCTCTGGCTCCCACGCCCTGGGCGCCCTGATCTCGCTGGTGTGTCGCCTTATCCATCTTTCGCCACTTCCGTCAAAGGCTCCCTCTGTTTGGCCGGCGGCGAGAGCTTCAGCAATGGCCCGTCTCTTCTTCGTGGCGACCAAGATGGTACCGGATAGCCGAGAAACTGTGCCACCGCCACCGACAGCCTGCCATCCAGAACTTCGGACCGGCCCGCGAAGGAAGGCGGCAAACTTGAAGCCCGTCCGGGGCCGTGGGGCGAGGGTTTGAGAGCCAAGATCAAGTTGCTGTCGGGGATTAGGAGTTGGTATAGTCGGGAGAATATCGCCCTTGTGTTCGCATGTCTGTTGCCGTTGGGCCGGTGGCGGGTTGGGGGGGGACTGTCCGGGGACATGGGTGGCGGAATCCACTTGCGTGACGCTGGTAGCCCTACCCCGGGAGACCTACGAAAATGAGTTTGCAATGCAGCCCGAGTCGAAATCGACACAACTCCCGCGTTCTCTTCGCTATCCTGGCCTAAACCGGATAGCCAACTGTATTAGGGATCAGGTGCGCCTGTCGGTTCCAGACCGCCGTGCGGCTTCGTCCGGAGGCTGTTGATGACCTCTCCGGCGGCACAACGCCCACGGACTTCTTACATGGCAGACCGTGTCTTTCTGTTAGCCATTGTGTTGTTAACCGCGGCGCCGTACGCCGCCCATCTTGGATTCTACAGCGACGATTGGAGTAACCTCGAGGCATTTCGTACCTGCCCAAGTCAGAGTATCTTTGGGTTCTTCGGCTGCGTGGAAGAGAACTACCGCGTTGTGCAGTTCTTCCAATCGGCGGCACTTTATCGCTTTTTCGGACGCAATCCCGTCGGCTATCATGTCGTCAATGTGGTCGTGTTTGCGTGCCTGATTCTTCTGATCTACACGATCCTCTGCGGACTCTCTCAGCCGCGTGTCATCAGTCTTACCGTTCCACTAATCTATTCGCTCCTACCCCACTACTCGACGGATCGCTTCTGGATCGCCTCTTTTCAGGCCAACCTCTGTATGGTGCTTTACATGGTGGGAGTGTTCTCGCTGTGCAGGGCCCGCCCGCCGGAAGGCTGGCGACCGCTCTGGGCAACAGTTTCAGCTATTGCACTAGTGCTAAGCAGCTTGGCCTATGAAGTGGCGATCCCGCTGTTTATCTTAGTTCCGTTCTTCATCTGGCATAGACTGAAGGCACAACAGCGGAAATACCTGTGCGTGGCTGTTATCCTATTGTCGACGGGCGCAGTCGCATTCAAGCTGCTGACGCAGACGCGACGTAGATTCCAAGGCCGCTTTTTGATCCACCCGGCTAGGGTAGTGCGGCATTTTTTAGCACAGTTGTTTGATTTCAATTATGGTTATTACGGATTTGGGCTCCCGCGCGTCGCTTGGCACGCCGCCGCAATCTATCCGCGCTTGGCCGGCCTTGGTTCGGGTGCCTTGATTGGGGTTCTAGTCTTCTCATACCTGTTTCATGTTGTGCGTCGACCTTCAACGGAATGGCCCTCACGCCGAACTTGGGCAATGGTCGGGATCGCTGGTGTGTTTGTCTTTGTGCTCGGCTATTCCCCTTTTATTGCAGACGTGACGCTGGACATGACAACCACTGGTGCCGCCAACCGGGTCGCAATCGCAGCAGCCCTAGGAACTGCGATGTCCCTCGCAGCTCTCATCGGTTTGGCAACGGCAGTGGTACCGTTTTCCGGATGGCGTGCCGGGCTCTTTTGCGCCGGCATTTCTGTGCTGTGCGTCAGCAGTCTCTTGATTCTAAACGTCGTCTCGTCGTATTGGGTGGATGGGTATCGCATGCAGCAGGATATCATCGCGAGAGTAGCGAAAGAATTTCCGGCTCTCCCGGACAACACGACCCTGATACTCGATGGAGTATGCCCATACTTAGGTCCGGGAATCGTCTTTGAAGGTAAGTTAGACACGGAGGGGATGCTTCGGACGTTATATCGAAATGAAACGATCCAGGGTGACGTCGTCACCCCCAAGCTGGATGTTCGCGCCGACGGACTGCACACGTTCCTGTACGGCCTGGAAAGCCAGTATCCTTACAACGACAGCTTGATTATCTACAATGTCCAGAAGAACAGCAAGGCCCGGCTGTTGGATTTTGAAGCCGCGCGCTTGTACTTTTCGGGTTGGAGTTCGCGTTGCCCGCCAGGCCGCGAGGGCTACGGCAGTCCGATCTTCTGACGCGCCCTCGGGCGCTGCCAACAACCGAGCGGTCACGCCAAATGTTTTCTCTTCGCATATTTCGCGTCAAACTGTTCCTACGCCGGGCTTGCGCAGACCATTCCACCGGCCTTCTCGTATCCGCCGCGACGCTGTTGGTCGTGGTGCCCTTTCTCACTCTCGGAATTCCAGGCGGAGACGACTTTGCTTTTCATATGGCAACGTGGCTGGAGGCGGCCGAGCATCACACACTGCCTCCGAGATGGGCGGCTGCCGCTTATTTTGGGTTCGGCGATGCGCGCTTCATGTTTTACCCGCCGCTCTCCTGGATGTTGGGAGGCGTATTGTTCAAGACACTGCCGCTAGCAATGGGCCCCCCTTTATTCCTGTTGATCGGCGCCTTGCTGGCAGGCTACGCTATGCACGCTCTCGCCAGGCGGCTCATTACCCAACGGGAATCGATTATTGCGGGGGTGTTCTTCGCTCTTAGCCCGTATGGCGTGCACAACATTTACCCGAGAGCGGCGTATGCGGAGATCCTGGCTACGCCTCTCTTCCTACTCTGCATTCATTTTCTGCTGCGTGTTTACAATACGCGGTCGCGACGATACATCGGCCTTTTGGGTCTGTCTCTCGGTCTCGTGTGGCTCACGGAGATACCGGTTGCACTGATCGCGGGCTTGACCGTCGTTGTCTTGGCCACAGTTCTCTGGTGGACTGGCACGGATCGGCAATTCCCCCTGAGACTGGCCGGCGCAGGGCTGATCGGGATCGGCGTGAGTGCGTTCTATACGTTCGGCGTCCTCTCCGGGATTGGTTGGATTGACACCGAAGTGTTCAATCCACACGTACGGGATCTCGGGGACTTCACCTTGAGCAGGCCATTTTGGGCAATCGCTTGTATTCAGGGGTTGGCTAGTGCGTGGCTGGTTGTGCGTCTCTATCGTAACAAGACGAGGCAAGGAGATCTTCGCTGGGTCGCGGTCGTTTTCACGCTTCTACCGCTTTTCATGCTGCTACCGATCTCTATTCCCATCTGGCGGCTTCCGCCGATTGGGTTTATCCAATTTCCGACGCGGTGGCTCTTGGTTCTGGCGGTACCTTACAGTCTCGCGGCGGCGCTCGTGATGGCGCGGCGACCGTGCCTCCTGGCGGTGGGCTCCGTTCTTGGCGTCGTGGTGGTTCTCGCGTCGCCGCTGATTGCCCCTCATGGAGGTGGACTTCGCTGGATCGCGGACGAACGCACAGATATCCGGCGCGCTCCTGATTACGGCGGGCTCCCCCAATCGGGTCCGTGCGTATC
>Ga0208827_1001174_pt1 | contig 11612 bp, 8 predicted proteins | sample Sb_taG_5_FD_187709 | JGI IMG/M metagenome (GOLD analysis project Ga0208827, IMG submission 187709) | Peat soil microbial communities from Weissenstadt, Germany - Sb_50d_8_FC metaG (SPAdes) (version 2) | ecosystem: Environmental > Terrestrial > Soil > Wetlands > Peat | place: Germany: Weissenstadt... | reverse complement strand
GTCTGGCAGGCTGATTGCGGGTCACGGCGTCGGCGAAGCCCAGGAGATCGATGAGCGCCGCCCCCGGGTCTGCCCGCCTGGACGAAGGGGGTCGTTGCAGGGACAGCGCCATCCGTCGCGACGCCTCCACGAACCGGCTGGACGAGCCGCGGACCACCTGCGCGGCACCGGGCACAGCCGTCGCCAGTGCCCCAGCGCGCCTGCCCGAGGCGATGACCGCCTTCCCATCAAACGGTCGCGTGGCCCGCCGCGCGGCCGCGGCAAGAACCTCATCCGTCAGAACCTCGAAACCGGCGAGGCTGCGCGCGCGGGGTCCTTGCGGCGTGTGCAGCGACTCGCGAACCTCAAATCGCCCGTTACGGCGTGCGACGACGTAAGCCATACCCACTAGTGTACCACTACATTTTACCCACTAGGTCGGGAGAGGGGCACTCCTACTTCTAGGTCGGGAGAGGTGCACTACAACTTCCACTTCCCAGCTCCGTGACCCCTCCCCTACCCCTCGATCGCCGCGTACACCTCTTCGACCAGCTTCTGCCGGTCGGCCAGCTCGAAGTTCTCGGCTAGATAGCGATCGGCCGCCTCGCGTGACTCGCCGTTCAGCGCCATGTTCAGCGCGATCAGGCGGGCGCCGTCGATATCCCCGTTCTCCGCTGTGGCCGGCTGTTGCGTGACAGCGGCGGGTTGCGGGGAAGGGGACACCGCAGCTCGAGCTGGCTGGACGGGCAGTGGCTGGGATGGCTGCGGCTGCGGCGGCGCAACCTGGGGCAATGGCGTGGCGGCCCGCGCGAGCGTGGGACGGCTCTGTCCGGGGGATGAAGCGACGGTGGTTCCTTCGCCGGCTGTGCCGCCGGTAGCCGCCGGCGGCGATTGCTCACCATCCACGACGGAGTGTGCCTGCCCGGAGGCGGCGTCATACAGCTCGCCCATATTTGTCTCGGCCGCCGCCAGATCGCTCGCCAGACGGCTCGCACCGGCGCGTAGGCTCTCCACCAGTCCGCTCGCCTCGCCGTCCATCGACTCGACGCGTTGCAGCAGGGTCGAGGTGGCCTGTGCGACCGTCGCCACATGCGCCTGAGCTCGCTGGACTGCGACCTCGCGGGTCCGCGCCGCGTCCCTATCGGCCTCCTCGCGTGCGCTCTGCGCGCTCTCTCGCGCCTGGCGCTCGATGTCCTCGGCGGCCGTCTCGGCGGCCTCGATGATGCTCTGCACCTGCGTGCCGGCGGTCGAGGCCAGCGATGATTCTCCGCTGCGCCCCGCCAGCGTGCGTTGGAGCTCCTCGACCTCGGCTGCGAGCGCTCGCAGGTGCGCGTCCACCGCGGCGGTGTCATACCCCCGCCGGCCGATGGGAAAGTCTCGCTTCTCGATCGCCTGCCTGTCCAGCTCCACGGCGGCCATCCTAAGCGATGTCGCCCGCCGGGGCCTCGCTTGCCATGGCCTCCCCCGCCGGAGCCTCGCCCGCCTGGATCTCACGCAGGTCGCGACGCAGCTCGCGGAGCTCGTCGCGCAGCTGCGCCGCGTACTCGAACCGCAGCTCCTCGGCGGCCGCGCTCATCTCCTCCTCCAGTTCGACCACCATCCGCTCGAGCTCGTGCTGCGGCATCTCCTTTGCCGATCCCCGCTTGATCGTGCGGCGTTTACGCCCACGCGGCACCTTTGACTCCCCCTGCAGAAACTCGGCGATGTCCGATATCCCCTTGACTATCGTCGCGGCCGTGATCCCGTGCTCCTCGTTGTACGCCAGCTGAATCTCGCGTCGGCGGTCGGTCTCGGAGATCGCCGCTTTCATCGCGCGTGTCTCCTTGTCGGCGTACATCAACACCTTGCCCTCGATGTTGCGCGCCGCACGGCCGATCGTCTGGATCAGCGAAGTCTCACCGCGCAGGAAGCCCTCCTTGTCGGCGTCGAGGATCGCCACCAGCGAGACCTCCGGCAGGTCGAGGCCCTCACGCAGCAGGTTCACGCCGACGAGCACGTCGTACTCCCCCAGCCGCAGGTCGCGGATGATCTGAATCCGTTCGAGCGTGTCGATCTCGGAGTGCAGATAGCGCGTCTTGAAGCCCATCTCCAGCAGGTACTGCGACAGGTCCTCTGACATCTTCTTCGTCAGCGTCGTCACGAGCACCCGCTCGTTGCGATCCACGCGCGTGCGGACCTCGTTCATCAGATCGTCGATCTGGTTCTTCGTCTCGCGCACATCCACGATCGGGTCGACGATCCCCGTCGGGCGGACGATCTGCTCGACGATCCGCGTGGACCGGGTCCGCTCGTACTCGCCCGGCGTGGCCGAGACGAACATCAGCTGCGGCGTGATCGATAGGAACTCCTCGAACGTCTGCGGCCTGTTGTCCAGCGCGCTCGGCAGCCGGAAGCCATAGTCCACGAGCGTCTGCTTGCGCGAGCGGTCCCCCACGTGCATGCCGCCGATCTGCGGCACCGTCTGGTGGGACTCGTCGATGAAGCACACAAAATCCTTGGGGAAGTAGTCGATCAGGCAGTACGGTCGCTCGCCCGGCCTGCGCCCGTCGAGAATCCGCGAGTAGTTCTCGATGCCCGAGGTGAACCCCATCTCGCGAAGCATCTCCATGTCGTACTGCGTTCGCTGCCGCAGGCGGTGGGACTCCAAGAGCTTGCCCTCTTTCTCCAGCTGCTCGCAGCGCTCGTTCAGCTCCCGGCCGATCTCCGCCACGCCGGATTCGATCGTGCCCTCCTTGACGTTGTAGTGCGTCGCCGGCCAGATCGCCACGTGCTCCAGGTCGTCCTCGATCAACTCCCCGGTGAGTGGATCGAAGTGCTGTAGTCGCTCGACCTCATCGCCGAACATCGTCGCCCGGAAGGCCGTCTCGGCGTACGCGGGGAACACCTCGAGCGTCTCACCTTTCACGCGGAACGTGCCGCGCGCGAGCACGCTGTCGTTGCGCGTGTACTGGATCGAAACCAGTTTCCGCAGCAGCTTGTCGCGATCGATCGCCTCGCCCCGCCGCAGGATCTGCATGTTCATCTCATACGTCTCCGGCGACCCCAGCCCGTAGATGCAGGACACCGAGGCGACCACGATCACGTCCCGGCGGGCGAACACGGCGGCCGTGGCGGCATGCCGCAACCGGTCGACCTCCTGGTTGATCGCCGAGTCCTTCTCGATGTACAGATCCCTGCTGGGGACGTATGCCTCGGGCTGGTAGTAGTCGTAGTAGGAGACGAAGTACTCGACCGCGTTGTCCGGAAAGAACGTGCGGAACTCGTTGCACAGCTGTGCCGCCAGCGTCTTGTTGTGCGCGATCACGAGCGTCGGGCGCTGCACCGCCTCGATCACGCCCGCCATCGTCATCGTCTTGCCTGTGCCCGTGGCTCCAAGCAACGTCTGAAAGCGCTCGCCCTGCTCGATGCCCTCGGCCATCGCCTCGATCGCCTTCGGCTGATCGGCAGTGGGAGTGAAGACGGAGTCGAGCTTGAAGTCGGGCATGCGTTGCTGACCTCAGGCTAGCTCGTCGCCGGCAGACTCCCCCGCCATGTCGACCCGTGAGGCTCCACGGCATTAAACACCGTGAGATCCCCGCTAGAGCCGGGGAGGTCGACGGTTCTTGAGCGGCTTGGCACGACAGGTGTGGTAGGTGCGGGTGCCGGTGAGGGTGGTGCCCTTGACGGTGCGCGCGACGATCTTGATCGTGAACGTGCCGTAGGGCAGCCCGCTCAAGATGACCTGGTCGGTGAGGCCCTTCTTGTTGAGCGAGCGCTCGCGCTTGTGGCCGAGGAAGACCTCGGCGGATACGACCTTCGGATAGCCGGGCGGCTGCTGGATGTGGATCTTGAACGCGCGCTTGCTGTAGCAGGCCTTGGCGGACGGCAGCCCGAACGCGGTGGCCAGTTTTTCTTCGAGCTGGGCGGGTGTCGGTCCGGGCGGGACCAGATCCGCCGTTGCTTTGTCGGTCGTACCAGTCGAGGTGGAGCTCCCGGTGGAGGACCCGGATCCGGTGTTCGTCGAGGCGTTCGACCCGTTGTTGGGGTTGTTGGGGTTGGGGCTCGGTCCGGGGTTTGGTTCAGGTTCGCCACCCGATTCTGGTGTTCTCGCAAAGACCCAGGCAGCTCCGACCTCGCTGTTGTCGCCCGCGCCACCGACCAGCGCCGTGAAGCCGTCGCCAGACAACGCGACGCTCGAGCCCTGGGTCGGGAACCCTCCCACCGAGCCTGTGCCGACAAGTTTCTCCTGTTCGCCCCATGTGGAGCCGGAGCGCACAAACGCCCACGCGGCCCCGACGCTGACGTCGTCGTGATACCCACCGAGGACCGCCGTGTTGCCGTTTTCGGAGAGCGAGACGCCGTGGCCCACCTGAGCTTCTTTCAGCGTCGCATCTTCGCCGAGCAGCTCTCCACCCTGCTGACTCCACGCTTCGCCCGAGCGCACGAACACCCACGCGGCTCCCGTTGCTTCGTCCTCACCCGGCCCGCCGACGAGGGCGGTGTTGCCGTCCGCGGACAGCGCCACGCTCTGACCCTGACCGGTTTTTTCGCCGACGCCCGTGCCAGCCGGCAGCTTTGCCTGTTCTCTCCAGGTCGAGCTCGCGCGGGTGAAGACCCACACGGCTCCCTTTTCTTTTTCGGCAGAAGGGCCGCCGATCAGCGCCGTGTTGCCGTCACCGGAGAGCGCCACGCTCGTGCCCTGCTCGATGGTCGGTTCAGCACCATGCGCACCAACCAGCTTTTTGCCCTGCTGCGACCAGCTGGAGCCCGAGCCAGTGAACACCCATGCGGCTCCCACGCCGGCTGCGTCCACATGCCCGCCCACCAGCGCCGTTTCCCCGTTGGCCGACAGCGCAACGCTGTTGCCCTGTTCGGCATCTCCGCTCGCTCCTTTGCCGACGAGCTTGGCCTTCTCTTCCCAGGCCGATCCGGAACGGGTGAACACCCACGCCGCCCCTTCGGTGCCGTCCCCCGGACCACCGATCAACGCTGTATCGCCATTGGCTGACAGCGCGACGCTGAAGCCCTGCTTCGTGAAGCCGCTGCCACCACCTGTTTCTTTGCCGATGAGCTCCGCCTGCTGGGTCCATTTACCGCCTTCACGCACATACACCCACGCCGCTCCCTTGAAGCTTTTATAAGCGGGACTGCCGACGAGCGCCGTGTCGCCGTCGGCTGAGATCGCCACGCTGGACCCCTGTTCGGCCAGTTCGCTCACCCCCGAGGCCGTGAGCTTTTCTCCCTGTTGCACGAATGGGTTTTCTTTCAGGGAGAAGGCGGCGGCCGGCCCGGCGGCGACGCCGCACCACAGCAGCAGCAAGACGATGATGCCTACGACAGCGACACAGATCAACACGCCCCGGGCGGGTCCCCAAGCGCGCCGACGAACGACAGGCGCGAGAGCACCACGAGGAGGTTGAGCCAGAGCACGCATGCTCCTCACAATGCCGATCGTAGCGCCGGGCGGCCCGTCCCGTGTCCTCGTCGTCGTGGGCGGATCGGATATATCCGACGGCATCTGGCAAGCGCAGGCGCGACCGTCCTACTCGACGATCCCCAGCTGCCGCGCATAGACGGCCCGATATTCCCTCTGGGCCTCGAGCACCCGCTGCACGTACGCGCGCGTCTGGGGAAACGGGATCGCGCCGACCGTGAGCTCCCCGCCCGCGGCATGCGCCTGTGCCACCCACTGATCGACGTTCGCGAGGCCCGCGTTGTAAGCGGCCACCGCGAGCATCTCGTCACCATCGTAGTGTTCGAGCAGATAGCGTAGGTAATAGCTCCCGTAGGCAATGTTGATCGCGGGTGTCGCGAGGTCGCTGGTTGTGAAGCTCACCCCGCCCGAGAGGCCGGCGAGAAAGTGGGCCGTGCTGGGGAGGATCTGCATCAGCCCCTCGGCGCCCGCGGGGGAGGTGCGGGGTTCGAATTTCGTCTCGGCATAGATCACGGCGGCGATCAGCGCTGGGTCCAGGTGCTTCGCGGCGGCCTGTTCGCGGATGACGCTCGCGTCGCTGAGCGGCAACGTCAGTTCGTGGACCGCATGATCGATGCGCGAGACGAGCAGCCCTATGAGCAGCGCGGTGAACGCGATTGCCACGGTCGCGCCGACCAGTCGCCGGCGACGGTGTCCGCTCATCTTTAAAGCTTGTCAAGGACGGCCGACAGCTCGCGCTCGAGATCCGCCTCGGAGCCGTCGTTGCGCACGACGAAAGTCGCCCTCCGCGCCTTCTCGTCCTGGGACAGCTGGCGCGCCGCGCGCTCCTCCACGAGAGCGTGTCCACGTCCCGCGGCACGCTCGCGGCGCACCTCCTCTGAGGCGATCACGGCGATCGTTGCGTCGTAGAGCTTCTCCATGCCCGCCTCGAACAGCAGCGGCACCTCCACCACCGCCGCTCGCGGCAGGGGCTGGCCAGCCCCTCCGCCGGCGCACACCTCCTCCAACCAAGTGGCGACCCTGGCGCCCACGAGCGGCCACAGCAACTGCTCGAGCCAGGCTCGGTCCTCCTCCCGCGCGAATGCACGTGCGGCGATCTCCGCACGGTCGACCGCGCCGGCGGGCACCACCTCGGGCCCCCAGCGTTCGACGACCGCCTCGCGCAACCGCTCGCTCGCGTACAGCTCGTGCACCACGACATCGGTCGACAGCACCGCCGCGCCCAGCCGTTCGAGCGCCTGAAGGGCGGTCGACTTGCCCGCCCCCATGCCTCCGGTCAGCCCGATGAAGGGCACCGTCGGCTTCACCGCTCGGCGTCCCTGAGACCGTGTCAGTCCTGCGGCGAGGACTCGGCGACGGGCTCGGGCTCGATGGCTGCGGCCTCCGGCGCGGGAGCCTGATCAGCGGGCTCCTGCGGTGTGTCGACGGCCGCCTCTGGAATCTCGGCCTCCACAGCCTCTGTCGCCTCCGAAGCCTCCGGTGTGTGCGACGCCTCGTCGGTCCCGGTGGAGTGCTCCTCAGCGGGCGCCTCGACGATGATTGTCGCGGTCTCATCCGCCTGGGCGCCTGGGACTGTCTCGGGCGCCTGTCCGGCATCGCTCGCCTCGGCTGCCGCAACAGCCTCCGGAGCCTCGGTTACCTCCGCGGCCTCGGGCACGTCGCCAGCCTCCGCGGCCTGCAACTCCTCGCCGGCCTCGGGCGGCAGCTCCACGCCAGCATCCTCCAACCCCACACCTACCTGACCGGCGGGCTCACCGGCGCGCGACAGCGGCAGCAGCTGGTCCTCGACTCGCTTCGCCGACAGCGACAGCCGCCTGCGCTCGGAGTCGATCTCGAGGATCTGCACGCGGATCTCATCGCCCGGGTGGACCACCTCGCGCGGACTTTCGACGTGGTGCGGCGCGAGCTCGGAGATATGCACCAGCCCCTCGACACCGTCGAGGATCTCGACGAACGCGCCGAACGTGACGACCTTGGTGACTTTGCCGGCGAGCTCGTCGCCGATGTTGTAGGTATCGACGATCCGTTGCCAGGGGTCCTCCTGGGTCTGCTTGAGCCCAAGCGAGATGCGCTGGCGGTCGCGGTCGATGTCGAGCACCTTGACCTTTACCGTGTCGCCGATCGTGAGGATCTCGCTGGGATGGTTGACGTGCGACCACGACAGCTCGGAGATGTGGATCAAGCCGTCGATGCCGTCCAGGTCCACGAACGCGCCGAAGTCGACGATGTTGGAGATCTGTCCCTCGACGACGAGCCCCGGCTGCAGGCGATCGAGGATCTGCTGGCGAACCTCCTTACGCTCCTCCTCCAGCACCGCGCGACGGGAGAGCACCACGTTGTTGCGCGAGCGGTTGAGCTCGATCACCTTGGTCTCGATCTTCGTACCCATGTATTCGTCGAGGTTGGGCACGCGCCGGATGTCCACGAGCGAGGCAGGGAGGAAGCCGCGCACGCCGAGGTCGATGATCAGGCCGCCCTTGACCACCTCGATCACGGTGCCCTCGACCGGCTCGCCGGACTCCGCAGCGGTTTCGATGCGCCGCCATGCCTTCTCGAAGCGAGCGCGCTTCTTGGACATGATCAGGCGCCCGTCCTGATCCTCCTTGGTCATGACGATCGCATCGACCTCCTCGCCGAGGTGAACCTCGTCGTTTGGGTCGACCGCCTTGCGGATCGACAGCTCGTTCGCGGGGATGACGCCCTCGGACTTGTAGCCGATGTCGACGAGGACCTCGTCCTTGTCGATGCGCACGACGTGGCCGGTGACGACCTCGCCCTCCTCGATCGCCCGGAACGTCGCGTCGTAGTTGGGGACGATCTGCCCGTCGATCTCGAGCAGGAGCCCGTTTGACCCCTCGACCACGTGAGCCTGAGGATTCTCCATCAGCGTTTGCACCGGCCGAAGCCTAGCGCAGAGGCCGATCGAGGCTCGGCCGGTCAAGACCGCCGGACGCAGCCCCTGCGCATCGGAACGCGAGGCCACAGGCCCCGCGGAGCTATACCATTGCCAAAGCAATGCCTGTGCGAGCGACGAAGCGGGGAGCGGAGCGCACACGCTTGGAACGACGTGATTGCGACGTGCTGGTCTGCGGCGCAAGCTTCGCCGGGCTGGCGATCGCCCGCGAGCTTGCGGACTCGGGCGCACGAGTCCTCTTGATCGACCGCTATGAGCTGGGGGAGCGACAGACCTCGGCCTGCGCGATGCCCACCGTCTGGCTCGAGGCTATGGATCTGATGGGCTCACTGCGCCAGAGCTTCGACGAGCTCGTCGTCCACACCCCGTTTCGCAACTCGCGTTGGTCGCTGCCGTGGTCGTTCTCCACGTTCGACTACCGCGAGCTGTGCGCGCTGTTGTGGGATCAGGCCGAGCCCTCTGAGCTGGAGCTCGAGACCGCCACCGTGACAGGTCGAGACGGCTTCACCGTTCACACCGACCGGGGAGACTTGGAGGCCCCTCTGATCGTCGACGCGCTTGGCTGGCGGCGCGTGCTGTCAAACGGAACCACGATCCAGCCACCGGATGCCCGTCTTTCACGTGGTCTGGAGGTCCACCCTGCGGGTCGCAGCGATGAGATGCAACTGTGGATCGACCCCAACCACATCCGAGCGGGCTATGCCTGGAGCTTTCCCGCTCACGACGAGTTGCGCGTCGGCGTCGGCTCCTTCTGGCCGTCCCACCACGTCAAGGAGCCTACGGTCAAGCTCGCTCACGAACTGTGCCTCCCGGCGGACGGTTACCAGGGCAACTGGATCCCCCACCAGCTACGTCCCGCCGTCGAGGACGGAGTGTTCTTCGCCGGCGACTCCGCCGGGCATTGCCTTCCGCTCACCGCGGAGGGCATCCGCACCGCGTTGTACTTCGGTCTCGCGTGCGGGCGCGAGTTGCGCGCGGTGCTCGACGGGCGTCGTACGCGCGCGGACGCGCTCGGGCGCTACGGCGCATTCTCTGATGCCCATGCGCGTAAATACCGTTGGCTGCTCGGAGCTCAGCGCGCGATCGGACGCATGACGCCAAGCCGTTCCGTCACCGCGATCGTCCGCGGTATGGAGCACCGTCGCATCGCCGACTGGATCTTCGACCATTACTTGGGGATCGCCCCGCCGTCGTTCGTGAAGGCGGGGCCGGGCGCATCCTCCGGGAGGCGCGGACGGCTGGCGGTAGCCGCCGCGCCCTGAGCGGCGGCTCAGGCCACCCTGCGCAGCCGCGGCGTGGCGCTCTCGAGCGCCTCCACTGCGAGCCGCCCGGCCTCCACTCCACTTGCCCAGGCGACCTCCGCCAATAGGCCCGGGGCGGCGACCATGTCGCCCGCCAAGAACACGCCATCGCCGCGGTCGACCGCTGGTCGGTCCCGCCAGCTGGTGCCCGGCATGTCGAGCGCTCCGCTGCGCCCGTCCATCACCTGGCGCCGCCGCCAGGTCTCGCGCTCGCGCCAGTCGGGCAAGGAACCGTCGAGCAGCACCTCCAGGCGTGCAGCTGCCCGCTCGACATCCTCCCCAGGACGAATCGGCATCTGTGCCTGCACCAGCTCCTCGCCAGCGGGCGCAAGCGAGGGATCGGGCGCCGAGAAGCGCTCGATCCAGCCGGCCTCGTCCATATCGGACACCACGAACGGGTCACCACGGCGATGGCTGAGGCCGAGGTCGAGACAGACGGTATGTCCGCTCATCCAGGCGACGGAGTCATCCCCGAGCAAGCTGCGCGCCTCGCCCAGCTCGGTCGCGACGATCACAGGTGGCTGTGGCAGCTGATCGACACGACAGCCGGTCGTGATCACCACGCCCAGATCGCTGGCGCGCGCCTGGAGCGAGCTCACCAGCGCATTCCAGCCGCCGATCGCGTAACGCGCCGCCGGCGGCGGTGTCAGCAGCGTCCTCACCGTGCGCTTCCACACGAACGCCGCCGACAGCTCGCCAGGGTCGTGGTGGAAGGTGTACACGCCTGCTGCCGCTGACAGCATCGCCGCGGTGCGCTCGTCGGTGTGCTCAGTAGCCCAGGTGCGGAAGTCTAGATCCACGGGCGCCTCGCGACCGCGCAACCGCAGCACAGCGGGAAGTGCACTGAGGGGCGGTGTGCGCCTGAACTCACCCTGCCAACGGCACTTGACGCCAGCCAACGGCAGTCCCGCATAGCGGGGCAAGAGCTTGTGGTCAACCAGCCACCGCCAGAAGGGACCGTCCTTGTAGAGCACGTGGGGACCGAAGTTCGCCTTGTAGCGGCCTTCACTGCTGCGCGCCCGACCTCCCACCGCACTGTGAGCCTCCAGCAGGGAAACGCTCGCTCCACCTTCTGCGCAGGAGATCGCTGCGGTCAATCCAGCGACCCCGCCTCCAACGATTGTGATGTGGCTGATCGAGGTGTTCATGCTCCGGCTTGGCAGGCTCATAGCGATCCTCCTGGCGGTTGCTTACATCAGCACCGTAAGGGAAGACTGGTCCGCTATACAGTTCCAGTAATGCTCGATTCAAAAGGGCCAGTTACGGGACCCGAGCTGCTCGTCGAGCTCGACCGCACTGGCGAGCTGCCGCTGCATGAGCAGCTGGAGAGCTCGCTGCGCGAGAACATCCGTCGCGGCCGTCTACCCGCCGGGACGAGACTCCCCTCCACACGTGGACTGGCGGCCGAGCTGGGCGTCTCGCGTGGCGTGGTCACAGAGGCGTATTCCCAGCTCAGCGCCGAGGGCTACCTAGAGACCCGCCAGGGCGCGACTGTGCGGGTCGCACGAGCGGTGCGAGCCGCTGTGCCGCGTGCCCCCGCGCGCTCGCTGCTGCCCAGCTTCCCCTACCACTTCCACCCGGGCCTGCCAGACCTCGCCGGCTTTCCCCGCAACCGCTGGCTGCGTTCGTTGCGCGCCGCCCTTGCCGAGTCGCCGCTCGACGCGGTTGGCTACGGCGACCCGCGTGGCGTGCCGCAACTGCGCGAAACGCTCGCCGACTACCTCGGACGCGCCCGCGGCACCGCGGCGGACCCGGAGAACATGCTCGTGTGCACCGGCTTCATGCAGGGCTTCTCGATCACGTGCCGGTGGCTGCACGGCCAGGGAATCGACACGATCGCGATGGAGGATCCCGGCTGGCAGGTACACCGCCTGATCGCCGAACAGACCGGGCTGCGAACGGTCCCCGTCGCTGTCGACGAGCAAGGCATCAGCGTCGCTGCGCTCGCCGCCACCGGGGCGCGTGCGGTGCTCGTCACTCCCGCGCACCAGTTCCCCACCGGCGT
>Ga0208827_1001168_pt1 | contig 11634 bp, 7 predicted proteins | sample Sb_taG_5_FD_187709 | JGI IMG/M metagenome (GOLD analysis project Ga0208827, IMG submission 187709) | Peat soil microbial communities from Weissenstadt, Germany - Sb_50d_8_FC metaG (SPAdes) (version 2) | ecosystem: Environmental > Terrestrial > Soil > Wetlands > Peat | place: Germany: Weissenstadt... | reverse complement strand
GTTGTTATGCCCAATCACCACCAACGGCGACCCAGGAAAAGTAAATCCCGCCACATTCCAACCAGGCGCAGTCAAATGCACGACGTACCAAATCCCAGGAATGCTGAACGCAAGATGCGTATCATTAGCCAGAATCGGTTTCCCGGAAGCCGTATGCTCGCCGCTCACAACAAAATTATTGCTACCAATAATCTCCCGAGTCTGCGATTCGAACTGTGAAAGAAAATCCCGCGCAACGTCCCAGGATCCCGGTACCGCTGGCGTCCCCGCCGGCATCTGACGACCGCCGTCTTCGCCAGAAGCACCCGTCAACCGCGGAACACCCGCCCGCGAAATCCCGTCGGCCGCCCCCTCCAAGCCAGCTGTCTCAGTCGAATTGGGATTCTCAGCTGGCCGCGCGATCCGCCCGCGCCGCTCACCTTTTCCGGCCACCTCGCCAACAATAAAATGATCCAGCGGCGAATCCTCCACAAACAACTCCCGCGCCCTCTCGGGCCCCACCATCTCCGTAATCCGCCCCCGGTTCAATTTCGCCTTCCAGGTAGTAGTCAAGGTCTTCCACATGTAAGCGCTAATCAAAAAAGTATCCGCCGGAGTCCACGGACGCGGCTTATATCGCAACACGGTAAACTCAATCGGCAAACGCCCAGCCCTCTCGCGCATATAACGATTCACGCCCGCCGCGTAAGCCTCCAAAATCTTCCGCGAAGCAGGATCCATCCGCTCCGCCGCAGCCTCAGCCGCACCACGCAACCCCAGCGTCCGATTCTCGCGATCCACAGGCAGCGCAATCGCCCCAAAAATCTCCGAAAGCTCCCCGCCCGCCGCCCGCCGCAGAAGATCCATCTGCCAAAGCCGGTCCTGCGCCACCACGTACCCCTGCGCCGTCTCCAAATCCTCCACAGATGAAGCCTGTATCCACGGCACACCCCATCCATCGCGATCCACCAAAACCGGCTGCTTCAACCCACGCAGAGTCAAAGATCCATCCACCTGAGGCAAAGGCCGCCAAATCATCCACCAACCAATCAAAAAGCCCCCGCCAAGAATCAGCAGGAGCCCAGCAAAGCCATACCGCACCCAATGCATTCCGCCGCGTGAGTTCATCAAGAAATCCCGCGCGAGTCTAGCGCAGCAAGATAAGAGCCGCAACGCCAACCCCGTAGCGCTGGCTCGTCCTGAGCTTCGAAGGGCTGCGAGCCGGCGTTTTTCCCCCAATCAATCGCCGCCGCGCACATCAGCACCCGCCGTGGTAGCGCTGGCGTCCCCGCCGGCATCCGACGACCACGTATCTCGATCAAGAGGGAATCGAGCGCGGAGCAACCAACAATTCGAAATCGATGGTTTAAATCTCCCGTAGGGGCGTCCGCCTAGGCGGACTGCGCCCGCCGATGTCCATCGAGGCACCCACCATGACGATTTCGCCGTGTGTGTCTGTTCTCACCTCATTTCCTCCGGCCTTCATCTGAAATCTGAAATTTCAAATTTGAAATTGCCTTTGGTATCGCATCCGCGAGCCCCAGGCATTAATTCATTACGCTCCGAACTTACGAAGCGCCCGCCATCCTAATTGCCGCCCAAGCCCTCCCACCAACACTAAATCCCTCTTCCGCCCCCCATCTTGCTAGAATTTTCCTCAGATGCTGGCTCTCCACCTATTCGTAGTCCTCGCCCTCGTCGGCATGAACGCTTTCTTCGCTGCCGCCGAATTCTCTCTCGTCGCCGTACGCATCTCCCGCGTCCGCCAATTAGTCAGCGCCGGCGACCCTCGCGCCCGCATCGTAGAAATTCTCCTCGCCGATCTCAGCCGCGTAATCTCCGGCGTGCAAGTGGGCATCACTCTAGCCAGCCTGGCCCTCGGCTATCTCGGCGAACTAACTCTCTCCGAAATCCTTCGCCCGCTAGTAGCCCAAATTCCCAGCCGCTGGGCCGCCGTAGCCGCCCACGGCATCGCACTAGTTCTCGCTTTCGGCCTACTCACCGTCGTTCAAGTAGTCCTCGGCGAACTAGTCCCCAAAAGCATCAGCCTGGCCCGCGCCGAACGCGTAGCTCTTCTCATCGCCCGCCCGTTCCACTGGTTCCTAAATTCCTTCAGTTGGGCGATCGATCTACTCGACGGTATCGCCGAAAAATTCGTCCGCAGCCTAGGCGTAAAAGAAGCCCAATCCCACACTCTCGTCCGCTCTCCCGAAGAACTCCAAGTCCTAATCGAGCAAGCCCGCGAACGCGGCGTCCTTCCCGCCACCGAAATGCAAATCGTGCAAGGCGCCATCGGCCTGGCCCAATTGCAAGTCCGCGAAATCATGGTTCCGCGTCCCGATATTCACGCTCTTCCCATGGACGCCAGCCTCGAAGACGCCATGCGCACCTTCGCCACCACGCAACGCTCGCGCATCCCCGTCTACGAAGGCACACTCGATCACATCAAAGGCTTTGTGCACATCAAAGATTTAATCTGGATTCAACTCGATCGCGCTCGCCGCGCCGAAGAAGGCCTGCCCCCGGCAGATTTTCATTTGCAGAGTTACTTGCGCGAAATTCTGATCGTCCCGGAAACCAAGCTAGCCAGCGAACTCCTCGTAGAACTCCGCTCCCGCCGCACCGAAATCGCCATGGTAGTAGATGAATTCGGCAGCATTCTAGGCGTGGTCACTCTCGAAGATATCCTCGAGCAAATGGTCGGCGAGTTTCACGACGAGTTCGACGTAGTAGAGCGCCCCATGCGTCTCCCCGATGGCTCGCTGATCTTCGACGCCGCGCTAAAAGTCCGCGATCTCGATTCGCAATACGGCATCACCGTCCCGGAAGATTCCTCCTACGAAACCATAGGCGGCTTCGTCCTAACGCATCTAGGCTTCCTCCCCCGCGGCGGCGAAAGCTTCGAAGCCAATGGTTATCTCTTCACCGTCATGGATATGGAGCGCCGCCGTGTCTCGCGCGTTAAAATCAAGCAAGTCGCAGTACCCGCTCCGCCCGCGCCGGAATCAAAATCCGCAACCGAGCCCGCCAAACCGGCCAAAGAAGCCAACGCCGTCGCAGCCGCCGCATCCGAAACCGCGCCGCCGGAAACCGTAGCTCCGGCCCGCGCCCGCCGCGCGACGCGCAGAAGCCGCTCGTGAAAATCCTCCGTCACGTAGCCCTTCGCATCCTTCTCGCGTTACCAGCCGTCTGGCTAATCATCACCATGGTTTTTCTTCTAGCCCACATCGTCCCCGGCGATCCCGTGCAACAAATGCTGGGCGAAGGCGCCCGCGCCGAAGATCTAACTCAACTCCGCCACGCACTAGGCTTAGATCTCTCGCTCCCAGTTCAATACGAGCGCTACCTAACCGGCGTTCTCCGCGGCAATCTAGGCGAATCCTTCCGCTATCAACGCCCAGTCACAAAAGTAATTCTCGAACATTATCCAGCCACGCTAGAGCTAGCTTTCATCGCGCTACTAGTCTGCGCCGCCATCGGCATTTCCGCCGGCATTCTCGCCGCCCACAAGCGAGGCCAGCCAGCCGATCGCGCCGTAAGCGTAGTAACTCTCTTCGGCCTCTCCGTCCCAAATTTCGCCCTAGGCCCAGTCTTAATTTTGGTGTTCTCGGTAATCTTCGGCTGGCTACCAGTCAGCGGCCGCGGCGGCATCTCTCATCTAATTCTTCCGGCAATAACGCTAGGCGCCGCACTAGCCGCGATCCTAACGCGCATGGTCCGCAGCTCCATGATCGAAGAACTCTCCAGCGACTACGTCCGCACCGCCCGCGCCAAAGGCCTCTCCGAATCCGCCGTCCTATTCCGCCACGCCTTCCGCAACGCGCTGATCCCGATACTAACAATCCTGGGCCTGCAATTCGGCACACTACTAGCAGGCACAATAGTCACCGAAACAATCTTCTCCTGGCCAGGCATAGGCCGCTTAGCCGTAAACGCCATCGAAGCCCGCGACTATCCGCTACTCCAAGGCTGCATCCTCCTGATCGCCATCTCCTACGTAGCGGTCAATCTGCTAACCGACTTCGTCTACGTCCTAGTAGATCCCAGGGTGCGCTTCGAATGAAATCCCTTCGCCAATTCTGGCGCCAAAGCCCGCTAGCAAGATGGGGCCTCGTAATTACTCTCCTGCTAGTCCTAGGCGCGTTACTAGCCCCGTGGATCGCCCCCTACAGCCCCATCGCCCAAAATCTCCCAGCCCGCCTCTCCCCGCCAAGCCCGTCCCACTGGATGGGCACCGACGAACTAGGTCGCGACATCCTCTCGCGCATCCTCTTCGGCGCCAGAGTCTCCATGCTAGTAAGCATCTGCGTAGTCCTGGGCAGCGGCATCACCGGCCTAGCCATAGGCGCAATCGCCGGCTATTTCGGCGGCTGGCTAGATCGCATAGTCAACATAGTCCTAATCAACGCCTTCCTCTCGTTCCCAGGAATCCTATTAGCAATAGCCTTCGCCGCGTTCCTAGGGCCCGGCCTGGGCAAAGTAATCCTCGCCCTAACCATCACAGGCTGGGCCGGCTACGCCCGCCTGGCCCGCGCCCAAGTCCTGCAAGCCAAAGAAATGGAATACGTCCTAGCAGCAAAATCCCTAGGCGCCAGCCACGCCAGAATTCTGATCCGCCACCTAATCCCAAATATCCTGCAACCAATCCTGATCCAAGCCACAATAGCCATGGCCGGCGCAATCCTAGCCGAATCCACGCTAAGCTTTCTCGGTCTAGGTGTCCTAGCCCCAATGCCAAGCTGGGGCGCCATGCTGAATGACGCCCGCGGCCACCTCTTCGACGCCCCGCACCTCGTAATCTTCCCAGCGTTAGCAGTAATGACCGCAGTCCTAGCCTTCAATCTCCTAGGCGACGCCTTCCGCGACTGGCTAGACCCCAGAATGCGCAGCCAACTAGCCGTAGCAGACCTAGCCCGCTAATCTCCGCATCCGTCGTCATTATTTGTGGCCGTAGGGGCGGGGCTTGCTCCGCCCGCGGACGTAACCCCTGCAAAAACGTGGGCCAATTGCCTGCGCGCACGAACTCGCACGGTCCTGCCATTCGGCCCCGCCGTCGCAGGAGCCGGCTGACACCCACGCCCGGGTTTCGGCCGCGCCCTTCGGCCCTCTTGCCGTCGCTTTTGCCTCATCTGAAATCTGAAATTTCAAATTTGAAATAGCCTTTCCTCGCGTGACGCACGCAAAAAAACGTTGTCATCCTGAGCGAAGCTAAGGATCTCGCCGTCCAGTCCTCGCACGCCCGCGCACAATTCCACGCAGCATGCGCAGCCCAATCCCTAATTTTTCAATTGAAACGAACTACCGGCAGTAACTACCCAACCTCAACCGTAACTTCCGACCCGCGATTCACGCCCAACGCCTTCGCCGCGTGTCCCTTATTCACCGAAATCTCCAGCGCCCCATTCGATCCAATCAATGCAATCGGCTCGGCCCCAGCACCATCCGCAAATGTCTGCGACAAATGATTAATCTCTTTATTCCCAACTCTAATCCGCACCTTGGCGTCGTTGGTGATCAACGCAGGAATTTCATCCGGCGTCAAATTCGTCAGCAAATTCCCAAACGAATCCACGCGCAAAACCACGCCCTTCGTCACATTCCCATCCGCCTTCGGCTTCGGCACCGACAACCGCACGTAATCTTCCACCTCTTCGCCAAAGCTGGCGCTCTGCCACGCCTTGCAGAACCACGCCGCCACCGGCGCAAACACGTCGCGCCCATGAAATGTCCGGCTCAACGGCTGCAGGAAATAATGCTCTGCGGTGATGTGCCGCACCGTCAAAGCATCTTTCTCGCGCTCGTAAATCAACGACAGCACGCCATTATCCGGCGCAATGTAATACTGCGATCCCGCCGTAACCAGCAGCGGCCGCCGTTCCGTCCCCACTCCCGGATCCACCACCACCACGTGAATCGTCCGGCTCGGGAAATATCGCGACGCATCGTTCACAATCAACGCTGCGTCCAAAATATCGTGCGGCGCCACGGCATGGGTGATATCCACCACCTGCACGTCCGAATTAATCCCCAGTATGACCCCCTTCATGGACCCCACCAGGTGGTCATTCGTGCCGTAGTCGGTAGTCAGTGTGATAATTTGCCGCGACAAGTGCGTCTCCCAGGCATCGGCGCAAACTGCCGACGCAAAAAACCCTGAATTCACGGTAACGAAGCCCAAGCACAGTTGTCAAGAAATCCGCAACAACGTGTTCACCCGACGCACCCCCAGGAATCTCGCCCGAGAGGACTGTGGGAGCTGCATCTTGCCCCCACAGCCCTATCAAGCGGGCCGCATTTACCAGGTAATAGTCTCGGACCAGACCTGCATCGTCGCGCCATCGCGTGTGTCCGACCACGCCGCGCGGACGGTGCCGTCGGATGCGGAGACCAACTGCACGTAGTCGCCGAAGAACCCGCAGCCGGGGAACCCGGTGCAGGGGTTGAAAGCCGTGTCGCTCACCGCAATCTGTTTAGGGAAGGTCTTGCCGCCATCGGTAGACTTCCCGACAAAATACTGCACCCTCGCGTTAAACGGATCGTTGCGGTCGTCGTACCAGCCGACATAAACGTTTCCATTCGGCGTAGCCGTCGCCCATCCAAAGAAATGGTGTTTCTGGTCCCCGAATGTATCGTTGTTGACGCGATGTACGTGTGACACTGCCGTCTCGGCGTTGATCACGGCAAGGTACACGCTCGGGCTCCCCTCGGCCTTGCCCCCGGCCACTTGATTCGCCGAAAAGGCGCAGTACGCCGTATTCTTGTGGATCCCGCATCCCGGTGCCGCAGCTCCGCTATCCCGGAAGCCCCAATTCAAATTGAGCAACCCGTTATAAATGAAGCTGGCCACCGGCCCGCCAAATACCACCCACGTACCGCCTGAGAGTGTGGATTCCCACATGTTCACCACCGGGAAATTCGTGAAATCGTCGAAGAACATGTGTGGTGTGCCATTGTTGTCGATCACCATGTCGGAGAACTGCGTGTTCTGCAGCGCTCCGCTCACCAGCGCCGGAGGCGAAAACGGCAATCCGGCCCCGGCGGAATGCGATTCCAGAATCGCCGAGGTGAATGGAGGAATTGTGGCGTTTCCATCCGTGCACGGCACATCGTTGCAGAAAATCGTGTAGTAGACGTACGTGGTTCCATTGTTCGGGCTGTTGGGATTGCTGTCCGAAGTGATCAACGGCTTGTCGAGAATGGCCGGGCAGTTGAACACGCCGGTGAACAATCCGTTGCACGGCTGGTCGTCAATCGGCGTTGGCAGGAGCGAAGTATAGGTGCCCCCGGCAAAACCCTGTGCTACGTCGATCTCGAGGTCGAGGTTCTCGTAGCCATTGTTGAAGTCGATGATCTCGTTGCCGGTGATCGCTGAAATGTAGCTGTTCCCCGCGCCGTCAAATGAAACTCCCGGATCGCTCTGAAATGTTAGTGGAACGAACCCCGTAAACGGATCGGATCCTCCTACCATCTCGTCATCCGACCAGTTCAGTCCCGCGTTCGTCGAGACGTGGTAGAACTCGTGGTCCAGATTCAGACGGAAGTCGTTGGTCATCACCACCCAGTTGTTTGGGTTGGAAGGGTCAATCGCCGCTCCCACTTCTGCCTTCGGCCAGGGGTTGCGGTCCTGGTTGACCTGTATGTTTGTGAAAGTAGTCTGCGGCACGGGCTTCGCCGCCGCCTCCTCGCGCGCTTTCGCCTGTCTCTCCAGCAGGGCCTTGGCTCCGCCCTGGGGAATCACCGCTCCGTCGCGGTCAAAGGGCGCCTTGTGGTGTTTATTTACGTACGCGACATAAGACGCCATGTTCTTGAATGGCGTCGGATGCTGCGCTCTCGCCGCTTCTCCCCAGAAGAAACCGGCGATTAGTACAACGAGGACTGCCCGCAGCAGGTGGTGGCCGATGGAAGATGCGTCAATCCCATGTATCCCGCGAGGACCATGGGAACGAGGTATAGGTTGATGATACACGCGTGCGTCGCCGTGTTTCTTCATTCGTATTCTCCTTTTGAGTTTCTTTGTCGGGAATTGCGGGGTCGGTGTTACTTGCGGGCGGGATTATTCTCCGTTGTTATGCCCATGTCAATTAAATGAATCGCAACTCAAGCCCCTTTTAACGTTTCCCTCAAGTAAGGCCCCCGACAAGACACGCCATCTTCCAATCCATCGCCGTCGTGCGGGAGGATCTGAAGAACCTCCCGCCGTTCGGCCCCGCCGTTGCCGTTGTAGGGGAGAACCGGTGTAGCCCTCCCGCGAGCGTCCTCGCTCCCCACGCTTCGTCTTCCGCCGTTCGGCCCCGCCTTTGACTTTTTCTCCCAAACTTTCCAGCAGATTTCTGTTGACTAACTCGCCAACCTATGCAATCCTGCTCCCGGCTATGTACGAGAGCCGTGAAAGCAGCCAGCGTCACCGGGCGCCCTTGCACTTCTCCAAAGGCCCCGCCGCCACGCAGTAGCCGCAGTTCTGTAATCAGGCAACTCGGCCCCGTACAAATTTAGAAACTAAGAGGAAGCTATCCCGTAGATATTTCTAGGGGATCGGAGCTGATTTGTCAGGGCACGGTTTTAACCGCGCCGAAACCAGCGCAGGATCTCCGCGGCTTTAGCCGCTGAGGGCCGTCGGCCGACCCGCAGATAACGTCTATGAGCGAACAACACAAATGAGCAAGAAGCGAAGCTCTGCCCGCAGAGCATCATCACCGGCCCCAACCGCCGAATCTCCCGCAAAAGCGGAAATCATCCCGGCCAAGGAGATCACCGCAGCAGCCGATCTTGCGACCCGCGGAGAAAATCTAATCGATACAATTCCAAAATTAGAATCTCTCGTAACCCAAACAAAACAAACCACCGAGCACACTTCTAATCGATACAAACTCGAGGGAAGCGAATTTCAAAGCCGCCGCAGAATAGCAACTCAAACGAAGCGGCGCAAAGGAGGAAAAGCACTCTGAGGCACAGGAAGCACAGCCACTCCTGGCTGTGATCTTCGCCTGCTTGCGACGTTTCGTCGCTCGCAGGCGGCCACAGGCAGGAGTGCCTGCGCTACTGGAATTCATTTGCCTTGCAGGCGCGAGATCAAAAACTTGATGAAGCGGTCGGCGTCTATGCCTACTGCTACGTTTACGTTTGGCTGGACCTGGGTCATGCCTACTGTTTCCCAGTGATCGCCTACCTGGACGTTTTTGTCTACCGTGCCATGGCGGTTGGCGATGGTTTGGCCGCGGGCGTAACGGCCATCGGTCTCGACGTCCACGTGCATGAAGCGCGTTTGTAGAAACGTGGGATCGATGGCGCCGCCTACGGCCAGCGCGTCGTGGATGGCGCCGCCGGGGAAGCCGCTGCCTTGGTAGAGGCCGATCTGAAATTTCGCGACGGCCGCGGCGAATTTGGCTTCGGGCCCGGCATTTTTCAGCAACTCGGCGACGTCGGGATCGTGCACCAGAGTGATTTCAGTGACGTCGAGGCCGACCATGGTGATGGGCCAGCCGGCGTTGAAGACGATGCTGGCGGCTTCGGGATCGCCCCAGATATTGAATTCGGCGGCGCCGCTGACGTTGCCGCCGGTGATGGAGCCGCCCATCAGGATGACGCCTTTCACCAGCGGCACGATGGAAGGATCTTTCAGCACGGCGAGGGCGATGTTGGTTTCCGGGCCGACGGGCACGAGCGTGATTTGATGCGGATATTTGTGAACGAGATCGATGATGAGGTCGGGGCCGAAGCGGGCGTCGGGCTTGCAGCGTTGCGCAGGGAGCTGCGCGCCGCCGAGGCCGCCGGGGCCGTTCCAGAAAGGCTCGATGACCAGATTGCGGCTGATGGGTCGCTCGGCGCCTTTGGCGACGGGAATGTCGCAGCGGCCGCCGAGCGCGGTGATGCCGAGAGCGTTGTCGAAGCCCATGTCGGCGGTGACGTTGCCGGCGACGACGCTGATTCCCTCGACGCTGACTTCCGGGGAATTCAGCGCGAGGAGGATGGCGAGAGCGTCGTCGGTGCCGGGATCGGTGTCGATGATGATGCGCTTGGGCGATTGCGCGTGCGCGGGCGCGGCGAGCAGAGCGAAATGGAAAGCTGCGGCGAGCGCGATGGCTAGAGTGCAACGGCGAAGTGAGGTGAGCATAGGACGAAGAGGATACCGCAGAGACGCTGAGAGCGCAGAGAAAATTGGGACTTCTTGACCCTTGGTTCGCGCGGCGGTTATGCTGAATCATGCGCGTTTATTTGGATTACAACGCGACTACGCCGATGGCGCCTGAGGTTTTGGACGCCATGATGCCTTATTTTTCTGAGCGATTTGCGAATGCTAGCTCGATTCATTCGGAGGGGCAGAGGGCGCGGTATGCCGTGGAGGGCGCGCGGGAATCGGTGGCGGGGTTGATTGGGGCGAAGGCGGGGGAGATTGTTTTTACGAGCGGAGGGACTGAGGCGGATAATTTGGCGATTTTTGGCGTCGTTGCGGCCGACGGCACTGCGCGCACGAAGACGGGCGGAGCAAGCCCCGCCCCTACGGACACGTCGGAAGGTGGCGCGCGCGAGAGCGACGCGGCAAGTGGCGCGAGCGGAAATGGCGCGCGGCACGTGATTACTAGTGCGATTGAGCATTCTGCGGTTTTGAATGCTTGCCAGAAGTTGGAGCGCGATGGAGTTGAGGTTACTTACGTTGGCGTTGGGGCTGATGGCGTTGTCGATCCTGAGGAGGTGCGGAGGGCGCTGCGGCCGTCGACGATTTTGATCAGCATCATGCACGCGAATAACGAGCTGGGGACGATTCAGCCGATCTCGGCGATTGGCGAAATTGCGCGCGAGTCTGGCGTGGCGTTTCATACCGACGCGGTGCAGGCGGCGGGGAAATTGCCGGTGGACGTCGGGCGGCTTGGAGTGGACTTGCTTTCGCTTTCGGCGCACAAAATTTATGGGCCGAAGGGAATGGGGGCGCTCTACTTGAGGGCTGGGACGCGGCTGCATCCGATGTTTTACGGCGGGCATCACGAGCGCGACAAGCGGCCGGGGACGGAGAATGTTGCGGGGATCGTTGGGTTGGGGCGGGCGGCGGAATCGGCGCGGGCGCTGCTAGGAAAGTCCGCGGAGCTGGGCGAAAGCGCGGCGGACAGCACTTCGCGAATTGCCGCGATGCGCGATCGATTCGAATCGACGATTCTGGAGATGGTGCCGCAGAGCCGCGTGAACGGCGATCGTTCGCGGCGCGTGGCGAATACGACCAACATGACTTTCGCCGGGGCCGAGGGCGAATCGCTTGTGATTGCGCTCGATTTGCGCGGCGTGGCTTGCTCGTCGGGGTCGGCTTGCTCGTCGGGGGCTGTCGAGCCATCGCATGTGTTGACGGCGATCGGATTGACGCCGGAAGAGGGGCGCTCGAGCGTGCGATTCAGTTTGGGGCGAACGACGGTGGATGCGGAGATTGATTTCGCGGTGAACGCGGTGCGCGAGGCGGTGGGGCATCTGCGCGGAATTTCGCCGAGTTACCGGAAAACGACGGCGGTGCCTGCGACACGACGATGAGTGATGAAAACACAATTTTGATTGAGGCGGGTCGCGCGCATGACGGCGCGGCGATGAGCCGAACCGATGCGAGTCCGCGCGCGATCTGTGCAGATGGCGAAATTGAAGGTCGTCGGATGCCGGCAGGGACGCCGGCGGTACCTA
>Ga0208827_1001167_pt1 | contig 11639 bp, 8 predicted proteins | sample Sb_taG_5_FD_187709 | JGI IMG/M metagenome (GOLD analysis project Ga0208827, IMG submission 187709) | Peat soil microbial communities from Weissenstadt, Germany - Sb_50d_8_FC metaG (SPAdes) (version 2) | ecosystem: Environmental > Terrestrial > Soil > Wetlands > Peat | place: Germany: Weissenstadt... | reverse complement strand
GGCCACGTAAGCGCGGAGACGCGACCGCAGTGAACTCCATCCGAGCAGCGGCAAAGGACTCTGGCGCGACACAATGAGCGATACTCCTAGAGGACGGCAATCGATCTTTGGGGGGCTGCTGCTCATCCTGATCGGCGTCCTTTTCCTGCTGCATAACCGTTTTCCGGAGCTGGGTCTCGAGCACATTCTCCGCCTTTACTGGCCGGTGATCCTGATCGTTTGGGGCCTGGCAAAGCTGTTCGACAATTTCTCGGCGCGGCGCTCGGGAGATGTGCGTCCGCCGCTGCTCAGCGGCGGCGAAATCGCCTTGATCATTCTTCTCTTCGTCGCCGTCAGCGGGATCTGGGGTTTCCACAGAATTCGCGATCAGTTCGGGGATTCAAATTCCTTCGACTGGAACGATATGTGGGTCAAGAAAGGCGTGCCGGTCAGCGAAGACGTCCCGCCGGTAGCCGTCAAGCCGAATTCTTCCATCAGCGTGCAAACCCCTCGCGGCGACGTCACCGTGTTCGCAGACGAGAGCTCCGACCTTCACGTCGTCGCTACGAAGACCGTTTCAGGGGTAAATGATGCCGATTCCGAGAAGCGTGCATCCACCATCAAGATCGAAGTGACGCCTGTAAGCGGTGGCTTTAAGGTGGAACCGGCCGGAATCTCTGGAGATAGCGCGCATACGCGCATTGACCTCGAAATTCACTTGCCCAAACAGGTCAGCGTGACGGCGCAAACCCAGAACGGAGATATTACGATCACCGGGATCGGCGGAGCTGTAACGGCTATTTCGCAAAACGGAGATGTCGCCATTCACGACGTGGGAAGCGACGTGAACGCCACACCGCAGAACGGCGATATCCGTATCGCGCACGTTCACGGCGATGTCACGTTGCATGGCAAAGGCAACGCCGTCGATCTCAGCGACGTCACGGGCAGTGCCTCGATTGACGGCGAATTTTACGGCCCAATCCAAGTCTCAAACATCGCACAAACAACGAAGTACACGTCTTCCCGCACGGATTTGACTATTCTAAAGATGCGCGGGAGGCTCGATCTCGACTCGGATTCACTGCAGATTTCCGAAGTGGACGGCGGCATCAAGCTAAAGACCCACGATAAATCGATCGAGCTCGAAAACACTTCCGGGCGGCTCGACATCACCAACGCGCACGCAGATGTCTCGATCAGCCTCAAGAAGGCGCCCAGCGACGAAATCAGCGTGCAGAACGATACCGGCGGCGTAGAGCTCGCGCTGCCTTCGAAGTCATCGTTTGAGATCAACGCATCGTCGCGCTCCGGAGAGGTGCAGAGCGAATTCGAAGGCTCCAGCCTGAGCCAGCAAACCGCCGGAGAAACTTCCAAGCTAGAAGGCAAAGTCGGCGATCACGGCCCGAAGATCACCCTCGTAACCACCTACGGCACGATCAATCTGCGCAAATCCGATTCGTAGCGCCGGCGTCCCCGCCGGCATCCGACGATCACGAAAGTCGGCAAGGCCAGCGGCGATGCGCGGACTCACCCAGCCAAATCAATATGTTTTGTTCGATTTTGCGCCGCGCTAGGTTTTGACTTCCTGCGTAAGATCAGCTCGTAAGATGCCCGCGGGGACGCCGGCGCTACTCACTGCAAGTCTCGTCAGCGCTCGACCAATCGCTCAAGCGTTGCAAAGAATTCCGGGAACGAGATGGCCGCGCAATCGGCATCCAGAATCACCGAATCGCCCTCCGCACCGAGCGCGGCAACAGCCATAGCCATAGCAATTCGATGATCGTTACGGGGATCGATCTTGGCGCCGCGCAATCTTCCGGCCGAGCGCCCGCTGACGCGCAACCCATCCGGAAATTCCTCCACCTGCGCCCCCATCCTGCGCAACGCCTCGGCAATCGCCACAATCCGATCGCTCTCCTTGACGCGCAATTCCTTTGCATCGCGAATCACGATTCCCTGCTCTGTGAAAGGCCCTAGCGCCGCCAGCATGGGAAGCTCGTCAATCAACTCCGCAACTTGCGGGCCGGAGATTTCTCCGCCGGTCAACGTGGCGTGCTCAATCGACAAATCGCCGACAAGTTCGCCGTCGCGCATCTGCAGCGATGCGATGTGAATCGGCGCGCCCATCGAAATCAGTACATCGAGAATGCGCGAGCGCGTCGGATTCAGTCCGACATTGTGAATCACGATCTGCGACCCGGGCAGGACCAGCGCGGCGCCTATGAAAAAAACAGCAGACGAAAGATCGCCGGGCACAGTAACCGCGCGCGCCAATAGCCGCGGTCGCGGCGCCACGCGAACAACGTGGTTCGAAGAGCCGACATGCGCACCGAATTCGCGCAGCGCAATCTCCAAATGATCGCGAGTCGAAGTCGCTTCGTGCACGGACGTCTCGCCTTCAGCAAAAAGCCCCGCGAGCAAAACTGCTGACTTTACCTGCGCACTCGCAACCGGCGGCGCGTACTCAATGCCATGCAGTGTGCTCCCCTGAATTTCTAATGGCGCTACTCCCCCGTCGTTGGGGACAATCTTCGCACCCATGGCGGCGAGGGGATCGAGAATCCGTCGCATGGGACGCCGGCGAAGAGAAGCGTCCCCAGTGATCGTCGAGCGGAACGATTGGCCGGCCAGAACTCCAGTCAGCAGCCGGATCGTGGTTCCCGAATTTTCAGCATCGAGAGTTCGGCGCGGCGCCTTCAGGCCATCCAATCCGCAGCCATGAATCCGCACAACTCGATCTTTCGAATCACTTTTGACGCCAAGCCGCTCGAGGCATTTGAGCGTGCTGCGGCAATCGGCGGCGCTTGCGTAATTCGAAATTTCCGTCGTGCCTTCGGCCAACGCGCCGAGAATCGCGTAGCGATGTGAAATGGATTTGTCGCCCGGCAATTCGACCACGCCCGCGATCTTCTTTCCCGGACGAATCTTCTGCTTGCTCACGTCGAAATTTTAGCACGCCGCTCGATGAGGTCTGCGAGCCCAAGTGACAAAAACTGTCGCGATAAGTTGGTCATGTAAGTTGACCCAATTTTGACGTTTCAAGCCGCCGAGCGCCCGGCGCTACGCTCGGCCCGGGCACCTCGGAACTCGGAAGCCGTAACTGGCATCTAAACACATTGCCCGGTTTTGTTGCTCTGCCCCGGGCCGCGCAGGTATCATAAAAATTCATGCGAACCCAGCCCCGACAACTCTTGCGATTCATTGCCGCCGCAGTTTTCCTTCTTCTGGCCGCTTCGCTGCCGGCCGCGGATGATGGCGGCGTGATCCCCATCGATCAAATCCACCCCGGAATGAAGGGCGTGGCCTACACAATTTTCTCGGGCGACACAGTGGAGCCCATGGATCTCGAAGTCATTGGGATCCTGCGCAACGCCCTTGGTCCCAAGCAGGACGTCATCCTGGTGCAAATGCACGGGGAAAAGGTGGAACATTCCGGCGTCGTAGCCGGGATGAGCGGAAGCCCTGTCTATTTCAATGGAAAACTCGCCGGAGCGCTTTCTCTCAAGCTGGGAATCTTCACGAAGGAAGCCATCGGCGGCGTCACGCCGATTGCAAACATGTACGACATCCAGAACGCGCTGCCCACCGCGCCCGCGCCATTTCCGGCAACTCCCACTCAGACGAGCGGTCCGCAAGCGTTCGACGGCGCGGCGGCAAGAGAGATGAAAGTCGCGATACCCGCTGAATTCTCGCAACGAGCTCCGCTAGGCGCGGGAAATTACCTGACGCCAATTGAAACGCCGCTCGTAGCCACTGGCATTACGCCAGCAGCCCTCGCTCAATTCGGAAGTCAATTCGCCGCGCTCGGCATGGAGACGGTGATGGGAGGAACTACGCCGCCTTCGCCCGAGGACGCGAATCTCAAGCCCGGCGACATGGTCGGTATGCAATTGGTGGGCGGCGATCTCTCGCTCACGGCCGGATGCACGGTCACCGCCATCGTCGGCGACCGCGTCTTCGCCTGCGGCCATCCGCTCTTCGGCTTCGGCTCATCGTCTTTGCCCCTGCTGCGAGGCCACGTGGTGATGACTCTCAATTCCGCGATGTCCTCAACGAAAATCATGAGCACCAGCGGTGTGATCGGAACATTGACAGAGGACCGCACGACGGCAGTGATGGGGCGCCTCGGAGCAGCGCCGCCGATGATTCCGCTGGAAGTTTCCATCGCCACGCCGCAGGAAGAAAAGCATTTTCATTTTGACGTGGCGGAAGTGCGCCAGCTCACTCCAGTTCTCGTGGCGCTCGCCACCGTGAACGGCATCTCCACAAATACAGCGTACAGCGAAGGAACCACTCTCGAAGTAAGCGGGACAATCGACCTCAAAGGCCATCCGCCCGCGAAGATTGAGGATTACTACGCGCCCACCGATGCGCCTGCACCCGGCGGCATCCAGGTGGCATTCGACGTTTTAAATATCTTCACGCAGATCTACAACAATCCCTACGAGCCCGCGCACGTTCAGAAAATCACGCTGGATGTAAAGCTGGTGCCCGAGCGCCGCTCCGCTTCGATCGAAAGCGCCTGGAGCGAAAAGAGCGAAGTCGAGCCGGGCGAAACGATCCGCGTGAAAGTGCTGCTGCGTCCCTACCGCGGCGAGCCGTTTATTCAAGAGGTTCCCGTGACAATCCCGCCGCAAGCCTCGCGCGGGCCGCTGCAATTGCTGGTCTGCGATGCCGAGACTTTGAACCGCACCACGCAGGCATTCGGGATATCGTCGCAACTCTCCGGCCTCGATGAACTCGTCGCGCTTCTCAATCGCGAGCGTCACAACGACCGGCTCTACGCCGCGCTGTTGCAAGCCTCGCCAACGCTGCTCGTCGAAGATAAAGAACTTCCGAACGTCCCGCTTTCGCAGATCAATGTTCTCGACCAGCGGAGAAATCCCGGCGGCGCGCGCCTGCTTTGGCAATCCTCGGCGGGAGAATGGTCCGTGCCGATGAATCAGGTCATTACGGGACAACGCACGCTAACGATCACCGTGAAGTGAATCCGTCGTAAAGAGGAGTTGTGAAGCCGATGAAATGGCGAGCGAATGCGGTGTGCGTGCTGGCGGCGATGACTGTGCTGATTTCGGATCTTGCCCTCTCGCTGCCCGCCGAGAGCGAGCACACGAGATTCTGGCGGCAATCCGAATACTCCGAATTCCAGCGAGGCACCGCCAAGGGCGTAGCAGTTCGCAGCGACGGCTCGCTCACTCCTGCTCCACACTTTGCGCCGTTTGCCGATCCAAACCTCGCCTACCTGTGGGCCTTGCGGCTCGATTCACATGGGAAACTCTATGCAGCCGGTGGATCGAACGCCAAGGTCCTACGATTCGACGAAAAAGGCGCGCCGACGACCGTATTTGAGTCGACGGAACTGGCCGCTCAATCGATCCTCTTCGACGCGCAGGACAATCTTTACGTTGGCACCTCGCCCGATGGAAAGATCTACAAAGTGACTCCGGCCGGACAAAAGAGCGTATTCTTCGAGCCCAAGACGAAATACATCTGGGCCTTGGCCATGGATTCGAGTGGCACTCTGTTCGTCGCCACAGGCGATCAAGGCGAAGTCTTCGCCGTCGCGAGCGACGGAAAGGGAAAGGTCTTCTACAAAAGCGACGAGCGTCATGCGCGATCGCTTGCCTTCGATTCTCACGGGAATCTGCTGATCGGCACCGATCCAAGCGGGCTGATCCTGCGCGTCGAAATTCAGCGAAAGAAGTCCGGCGAAGTTGAAACCGGGCATGCCTTCGTGCTCTATGAAACCGATAAGAAGGAAGTGACCAGTCTCGTCGCCGGGACCGACGGAAACATCTACGCCGCAGCGATCGGCGAAAAATCGAAGACCACGCCGTACGTCCCTCCGGTTGTCGCTCCGGTCGGCGTGCCACCGGCAGGCGCTCCCAATGCGCAAGCGGCTCTGGCCGCGCAGGCAGCCGCCGCTGCAGCGCCCCCCGTGGCGATTCCATTTTTTCCAAATCTGGGCGGTGGAAGTGAAGTCTATCGGATTGCCGTGGATGGCTCGCCGGAATCTCTATGGGCGTCGCGCGAGGATCTGGTCTACTCGCTGGGATTTTCGAAAGATAGCCGGCTCCTCCTCGGCACCGGCAATCACGGCACGGTGATTGAACTGGGCGAGAACAGGCTTTTCTCAAACGTAGCTAACGCTTCATCCGATCAGGTTACGTCTCTCGTATCCGGCGCGGGAGGAGTGCTCTACGTAGGCACCGCGAACCCGGGCAAAATCTTCGCGCTCGGCCCGGGCCGCGAGAAAGATGGGTCGTACGAGTCGGCACCGTTTGACGCCAAGATTTTCTCGCAATGGGGAAAGCTGACTTGGTCCGGCGAAAATGGCGGCAAGGGCAAACTGGCGTTCTACGTTCGCTCCGGCAACACGTCGCGCCCGGAGAAAAATTGGAGTGAATGGTCTGGTCCGTACTCAGCATCGGGAGCCGACAGAGCCGCGTGTCCAGCGGCGCGCTTCGCGCAATGGAAAGTAGTGTTCTTGCAGGCGGACGATGGGGCAACTCCGGCCGTTTCGTGGGTAAGCCTCGCCTACCTGCCCAAAAATGTCGCGCCTGTGATCGACGGCATTGGGGTTCAGAATCCCGGAATTCGCATTCAGGGCTTTGCAGCCCCACCGGCGGCTCCGGGTGCTGCAGCACCAGTGCAGATTCGCATGCCGCAGTCGCCGAACGCGGCGAATCCAGGAGCGACACCGTTTGTCGCCGAGGCATCACCCAGATCGCCGAAAGTCGAGCCGCCACCGCAGGGCGTCGAGCAAAAGGGCTACATGAGCGTGGTATGGACCGCGCACGATGACAACGAGGATGAGCTCACATTCGCTCTTTATGTTCGCGGCGAAGGGGAAAAGAACTGGCGCCTGCTGAAGGACAAAATTGAGCAGCATCACTTTTCCTGGGATTCGACGACCATGCCGGACGGCGCGTACTACTTGAAGCTGGTCGCGACAGATCTGCCGTCCAACCCGGCCGGCCAGGCCCTCACGGCCGAGCGCGAAAGCGAACGTTTTGAAGTGGATAATTCGCAACCGGCGATTCAAAACCTGCGCGCCACGGCCGCCAAGGGAGCGGCGGGAGACATTACGGTAACATTTGAGGTCCACGATCCGGCCACAGCCATTGCGCGCGCAGAATACAGTCTGGACAGCGGCGACTGGAGCGTCGTATTTCCCAAGGGCGATCTTTCGGATTCGCGCGAGGAGACTTACGAAGTGGCGCTACATCATCTCGCGCCCGGAGAGCACACGATCTCGGTCCAGGCAGCCGACCGCAACGAGAATGAGACGAGCAGCAAGATTACCTTTACCGTCGCTGAGAAATAGCCGGTCCGGGCCGTCGAGCGCTTACGCGAGATCCAGGAATCTCGCTCTAGCTGACTCTTAGATAGAATCCCGACAATGCACAGCGGCCCCGACTTCAACGACATCCGCGCAGCGAGCGGACGCATCGCGGCGCAAATTCATCGCACGCCGGTGCTCACCTCCGAGCTGCTCGATAAAATCGCCGGCGCTCGCCTATTTTTCAAGTGCGAGAATTTCCAGAAAACAGGCTCGTTCAAGATCCGCGGCGCCACGAATGCGGTGCTTTCGCTGCCGGAGGAATCGGCAAGCCGCGGCGTGGTCACACATTCTTCCGGAAACCATGCGGCGGCGCTGGCGCGCGCGGCGCAACTCCGCGGAATCCCTGCGTGGATCGTGATGCCCTCGAACGCGCCTGCCGTCAAGCGAGCCGCAGTGGAGGCCTACGGCGGGACCATCACATTCTGCGAGCCGACGCTGGCGGCGCGTGAAAGCACGGCTCAGGATTTGCTTCAGAAAACGGGCGCGCAAATGATTCATCCCTATGACAACCGCAACGTAATCGCCGGTCAGGGCACGGCGGCGTTGGAGCTGCTGAACGAAGTGGCGGATCTGGATTTCATTCTCGCTCCGGTTAGCGGCGGCGGTCTGCTCAGCGGAACGGCGATTGCCGCGAAGGCCATGAATCCCAAAATTCGCGTAATCGGCTGCGAGCCTAAGAACGCCGATGATGCTTTCCGCTCGATGGCTTCCGGCCAGCTCGAGCCGGCCGCCAAGTCCGACACGATTGCCGATGGATTGCGCGCAACGCTATGCCCGCTTACATTTTCAATTCTGCGCGATTGCGTGGATCAGGTTGTGACGGTAACGGAAGATGAGATCGGCAACGCCATGCGGACCATCTGGGAGAGAATGAAGATCGTCATCGAGCCTTCGGCGGCGGTTGCCGCGGCCCCGGCGCTGCTGCGGCGGATCGGTGCAGACGGAGGGCGCGTGGGTATCATTCTTTCGGGCGGGAACGTAGACCTCAGCCAGCTCCCCTTCTAATTATTAGATGTTGTCGTGCGGTTTCCAGTCGTCCGGTGGGAAATCAATCATCCAGAACTTCGGCGCGGGCGCGTCAAATTCAATCGGCACGTGAAATCCCTCGGGCATTTCCTTCGCGCTACGCACCACGCGGCACCCGACCTTTTCGCGCGTCACGGTATTCTCGAGGACAAGCCGCGTCTCCGCGGGAAGATTCTCCGCGGAGATAATCATTGCGCCAAAAGGATTCACGCTCAGAGTACGAACTTCCAGCGTGGCTTGCGCGCCGCGCAGATTCACATGCACGTTCGCGCGAATGCGCAGCAGCACCCGCTGGCTGCGCCGACGCTCTTCTCCGGCAATTCTTCCCGCAACTCCGGGCGCGCCAGCTGGATGCTCTATCACAGAATTCTTCTGTGAGCGCATATTCATTTTGTCTGGAGATTGCAGTACTTCGCTGTGACTATTGGTTGCCATTCGAGTCAAACCTTCCCGTCAAGCTGGCGTCGAGGCGTCTCCGTTGTGGATGGAAGTAACCGAATTTCCCGGTTCCGGCAAAATTCGCGGCGCTGCAGGCGCGACATCAATTCCGCCTCCTCCAGCGATCGCAACAACCCGTTTGGTTACTCCATACCACCCCGTCGGACACACACCCACCAGGTCAAGCTCTTCGATTGCGATGCTGCAGGGGAAGGTCCTACAGATCAAGGCGCTCGATTGCGCCCTAACAGAAGGCTACGCGGAGCAATAGGACAGGTCAATGGTACGAAAGTTCAGGCAGGACGGAAGTAGCGCCGGCGTCCCCGCCGGCATTCGAAGACCACAATATCCGCCACGGGCAACAATCACGCGCGGACCTTGCACCGCGGCAATCGCAATGTATTTAGCGCGTCGCTCCGCGCACAACTGCGCCACCAGTCCACACTTTCGCACGTAAGATGCCGGCAGGAGAGCCGGCGGTACCGATCCGGGCGCGTCAGAAAGCAGCCGCCTGATCGACGAACCAGACCACTCGATTTGCATCCACGCGTGCGGCGGGATAGGCGCTTTCGGGGCCTCCGGGGTCGCGTCGGATCACTTCAAAAATCTCGTGCTTTCCCTTCCCCGCCGCAAGAAAGAACACTTCGCGCGCGCGATTGATAACTAGATAGGTCAAAGTCAGCCGCAGAGGCGGCTCAGCGGGCACTTTGGCAGGGACGACCCAGCGCTGCGTCTCGTTGAGCGCCGGCGAGCCGGGAAAAAGTGAGGCGCAGTGACCTTCAGCGCCGGCGCCGAGAAAAAGAATGTCGAATTCCACCTGCGCGCCGAAAAACCGGCGGAGTTCAGACTCGTATTTTCGCGCCGCCTCGTCCGCCTGCGAGTAATTCGTCGGCATTGGATGAATATTCTGCGCGGGAATGTCCACATGCGCGATGAGCGATTCACGCGCCATGCGGTAGTTGCTGTGCGGATCATCGGCAGGGACGTACCGTTCGTCGCCCCAGAAGAGATGAATCTGATTCCACGGCATGCGCGAAGAATAATTGCGCGCCCAAAGCTCATTCAACGCCTTTGGAGTGCTGCCACCCGAAAGGCAGATTACGCAGCGGCCGCGTCGCGTCACAGCTTCCTGCGCGATTCGCAGCGAGTCTTCGGCGATCGCCTGCGTCATTAGCGAGTCGTTGGCGAAAACGCGAACTTCGCGAATCACGACTCGGTCCAGCCGTCCGCAAGAAACCCGGCTACCAGGCGGTCAGCTTCGGCCGGACCCCAGGTGCCCGCGGCGTAAGGATGAACCGGCGGGCGATTTTTGACCAGCGGAGTGTAAAGGCGCCAGGAATCCTCCACCCAATCATCGCGCACGAAGAGTGTCGGATCGCCTTTGAGCACATCGAGGAGCAGCGTCTCGTAAGCCTCAGGCAGCGGCTCGAATGCATCGGAGTAATGAAAATGAAGGCTCTGATTCTGCAGTTCGACGGTATCGCCCGGCTTCTTGATCTCGAAGCGCAAATCAAATCCCTCGTCCGGCTGAAGTGTCATCACCAACGAATTCGCCTGCAGGGTTCCCGGGCTGCATTTTTGGAATAATGCGACCGGCGGCCGTCGAAAATTTATGACGATCTGGCTGGCGCGCCGCGCCATGCGCTTGCCGGTGCGCAGGAAAAACGGGACGCCGTGCCAGCGCCAATTCTCGATCCACAGTCGCAGCGCGACGAATGTTTCCGTTTTCGAATCTTTCGCGACGCCGGGTTCTTCGGTGTAACCGGGGACATCGGTGCCGTCGATTTTCCCGCGCGCGTATTGTCCGAAGACCACGTCGTCCGCGTCGATGGGCATCACCGATCGCAACACTTTGGCTTTTTCGTGGCGGATCGCTTCAGCTTCAAACGCGGGCGGCACTTCCATAGCCGTCAGCGTAAATAACTGTGTGATGTGGTTCTGGATCATGTCGCGAAGTGCGCCCGCGCCCTCGTAGTAGCGCGCGCGATGCTCGACGCCGAGAGATTCCGCAGCAGTGATTTCCACGCTGGCGATGCGATCGCGATTCCACAGCGGCTCAAACAACGAATTCGCGAAGCGGAAAACCAAAATGTTCTGAACCGTCTCTTTGCCGAGATAGTGGTCGATGCGATAGATCTGGTCTTCGTCGAAATACTTGTGCACGCATTCGTTCAATTGCTCCGCGGACTCGAGATCGTGACCGAACGGCTTCTCAATGACGATGCGCGTGTATCCGGAACTGTGGTTGAGTCCCGCGCTTCCGAGCCCGATAATCACAGTCGGAAATGCTTCGGGTGGCAACGCGAGATAGAGAACGCGATTGCCGGCAAGCTGCTTGTCCCGCTCAATCGTTTGAATTCGCTCAGCGAGGCCTCTAAATCCGTCTGTATCTGTCGACGGAAGCCCGTAGTAGAAAAGATTTTCGCCGGTGAAGCGCGGAATAAGCTCATTGGCCGGAACACCGCCGGCTATCAATTCGTCGCGGCAGCGAGTCCGGAAACTCTCATCATTCAGATTTGTCTCCACCGCGACGCCCAGAAGCACGCTGCGCTCCGGCAATAATCCGCGCTTGCGAAGGCGATAGAGCGCCGGAAGAAGTTTCCGGCTCATTAAATCTCCAGTGGCTCCCATAATTACAAACAAGCAAGGCTGGGCGGGCGAGCGTTGCGGCGCGGGTCGCGGTGCGGCAGCGTCGCTCGTAGCTGGGTTAGGTGAATTTGCGGTGGTCGTGCTCACTTGTGACTCTCCAATTTGTTTTGCCGGCCGCGCCGGCGCACGAAAAGCCTACTTGCTCGCCACCGTTTTCACCGCGTGGCCGCCGAATTCGTGCCGCATCATCGCCAGAAGC